>JAAUXT010097106.1_pt1 | contig 42439 bp, 47 predicted proteins | sample 7278171 | NCBI WGS metagenome assembly JAAUXT01 (sample SAMN14350112, study PRJNA611818) | marine sediment metagenome | isolation source: surface marine sediment (1.8m) | place: French Polynesia: Moorea | collected 2018-08
CGATTTGACATGCCCGCACTCCCAAAAATGCGGTTAATAGCGACCAAAACAAAACAACTTCAAGGTGATACAGCATGAAAAAGACACCCAGAAGTTGGAGCCTCCTCGTATTTCTGTTCTGCGGATGGTGTTTTTGTAAAGTATGATTCACCAAAAAACAAAAAATTGGAGACAGAAAACGCCATCCGTGGCAGTAGGGACGAGCATGACTGACGGTGAGTGAACACCGGTGAGCTAATGCGTGAAACATAATCGATCTCACCTGCGCAATTGTTATGACCTGCAGGTGAAACTATTGGTGATCAAGACACTGCTCATCCTCAGTACCCACTCAGTACTCATCCGCTTGTACTGCGTCAGCATGAGTCACCTCAGGTACTCTGGAAGCGCAAGGGTCAGTCAGGAATCACGTGTGGTGTACTTCCCAAGGAGGGGAATCACGAGTCTCAGGAGGGAATTCTGCAGGCATGTGTGTGTTCATGTGTTCAGAGAGAAAAAAAACGAAGTTGTTGCTGGATGACATTTGCTGGCTCATCTTGAGTTGCAAAAAGTTGTTTTGTTACAGGGTTCGGGGTTGTGAGTAATAAGTTCATGCGTTACTCACTTTCTGAGGGGGTCTTTACCCGAATCCTTGTCAGCTTATGTGGGTTATAAATATGTTAGCATTTTCCGACCAGACCTTCAGAGTGTAGCTCTCCAGACAGAGAGAGGTGAGCGCGGGGTTTTACCAGATCCCTATTCAGATTTACACTGAGTCTGTGGAGTAAACTGTTCTGTGACAGATTACAAAACAAACGATGAAGAAGTCCAGACAGACCTAAACACGTCTGAACTGTTTCAGGAGCCATTTCACGTTGTTGTATAGATTTCGTTTTCTTTTCTCTCAAACAGGACTGAATAGAGTGAAGAAACCCGAAGAGGAGGAGACTGTTCAGTACTATTGGAATCTACACTGTGGATACCTCCTGGACATCCCAAGGAATCTTAAGCTGCCGTAACTGGGAACACTGCTGTGAAGACAATTCAATTGTGACACCATGATGCCAAGGACTTCAGTACTGCTGGTGCCTTGCACCCTACTGTGCTTATTAGTCGCTTCCAACGGACTTCGAAAAGGTAAGACTCTTTTCCTTTTATTTTCCGCAGATAATCACACTGTAACACTAAATCTGGGGGCTTTTGAACAAGGTAATCTCGCAAAAACACAACTCATTTTGGCTCATTTAATGCTTATCTCTCTCGAACTACAAGTGAAATAACAGGGTCTGAAATGTTTTCCTTGCACTACTGCACACATCACTGAACAATTTCTGCTACACGGTGAAAGAAAACGCCAGTCTTAGAGACTGAACATTTCCACAATTGCACACTGAAGGATTTCCTTGCAAAAAAACTAATCCAGAAATTATGTGCAAAAAAATGGCTCATCTGAACTCCAAATCGATTCGCCCTTCCCATAAAAAAGTGATTTTGTTTAGAGTTGGGTGTCCACATCCTCGCAGACCCGTAACTCAGCGGAGGTAGATTTCAGCGTTTTATCACTCGGCGTGTTTATGGTGATTGCCGCTGGTGGAAACCGTGTCGGTGATCAAATGGAGCGATTGACTCGTCCTGCTTTTCTCTCCATCCATCCCGCCTGCAGTGCCCGAACAACAACTGGGATTTGGTCCGCTACATCTGTTATGGAAATTTGTAAAGGACTGTTCTGTTTTCACGTGCAAGTCACGTTGTGTAGGTATGAGTGAGTAATAATGCTGGATGGAACAAGAGGTTGCGTAGGTGGAGCCACCTACTGTTGAGCTCCACTTCCCCACAGGTCAGCGATGGTGTGTGTGTGTGTGTGTGTGTGTGTGTGTGTGTGTGTGTGTGTGTGTGTCTGGGAAGCCTTTCTGAGAAAGACATTCTTGTTGATCACACGAAGAGTGAAATGAATTTGATACGCCTCAGTCAGATATGCTCAGGAAAAACAGGATGGCTGGTTTTGATGAAAAGTCCAAACGGAGAGCATCGCTCCAAAGCGAAATTGCCTCGGACTCTGTGGAGAGGGAATCGAGCCTTGATGAGTCGCCCTCAGCTGCGCGTTTGATTAATGATAACATGAGGGGTGCTTCGCCATTGTTGACACAGCCATTACATCAGTTTTGTTGCTGTTGGAAAAAGTAAATGTCAACAAGCGAATGACAATCTCTTCCTGCAATGTCACCATCGGGGGCGATTTGTCAATGAGAGATAATGACAACACGTCCAGTTTTTATGGGGCATTCGCGCGAAAGTTCAGGCAAAGACAACAGTTTTCAAATGTGGCTTGAAAATGAATTGTTTTCAGGTCACCTTGGAGATCATGTACAACTGCCATGTACGGCTTCAGCAGCTATGGTCGGCCATCAACCTCTCGTTGTCTGGACTGGCATGGAAGCAGCTTGCCTCGCTCACTGACTGCAGTTTCCTTGGGTGTCAAGTCTTGTCATTTAATTAACGAGCAAATGCAACAGTCAGTGGTCATTGAGAAGACGAGGGAGACAGGCATTGTCCGGCAGCCTTGACAGGCTGTTTGGACCTCACTGTCTTATTACAGCTTCTAATCTTGCAATTTACTCCCCATGTCAGAGGCTACCGCAGATTTCCTTTGGGACCCAGGCTGGGCTATTGGATTTGGATTAAGAGCTGCGACTGACCCTGTGTCCCTGGTATTCAATGGGGATCATCATTATCATCCACCACAGTAGTGAGCCTTGGTCAGCGCTTCGAAATTGACCATTGTTTCTGGCAGTTCAGGCGGACCTTGTTCAGTAACGAGTATTGACACCCGAATCCAGGCATTGGTTGTGTAGATGTTAATTTTGGGCGTCAGAGAAACGTCCGCAGAGACGGGGGGATAGACGCCACAGGTGGAGTGGTGGCCCGGGCCGGCGGGCCGCCCAGGCGCTCTATCCGCAACAGGCAGCAGCTTCAAACGGGAGCGACCGCTCCTCCGGACTCTGACCCACCGTTGACTTGGTGATGGACGGGTTTCCAGGGCAACCCAGTGTCTGTGGTCCATATTTGGTTGATTAGCAGTGCGTAGGCTTTGCGTCCCTGTGTGTTTGCTGACGGGACCTCCGAGGCTTCACTGTTGCATTGTTTTGATGGGAGAAGCCGCTGGTTCCTCTCCACCATTTCAGGACCTGTTTGTCACTCTATGCACCAGAGCCACGTTCAGAAATCGAAGTTCAGATGAAAAGGAAGAACGAAACGATCGTAAACATTTCAGATCTATGAGGTTGTTTGCGAGAGGAAAATCGCTCCGAAGGCATTCAGTGCTTTGATAGAGCCCGGAGGAAAAAGAACCCAAATTGTTTTTCGCAGTTGGATGAGTTTCTGCGTTATTTTCGTTGTCACCAGAATGACCTACAATGGTGATTAGACATGAGTCATACACGCACTGCTTTATGTTACCCAGCTCATTTCCCTTCACATACGTGCACACGCACCCAGATCGATAGTCAGGTCTGGTGGCTGATTGATAAAACCAGCTGCGGTGGCTGAGAGATTGACGCTGATGAACTGGAGGTGGCGCTAAATGTCTCTAACAGCTTCAGATGTCAGCAGCTGCGGCGCGTGTTGAACGGAAGATGTCAGCACAGGATCACCAACAGCTTGAAAGCCCGCGAAGCTGGGTTGAAGCGTGCGAAGTTCTGAAAGACGGTTTGCGTTCTAAGTTCTCTTTGCACATCCCCTTCTGGTCTGAAATGAAATGGTCTTCCTGTTGTGAATTGAAGGGCCAAATGATCAGACAAAGAAAAGGAAGTTCGTTTGTGTTCGTGGGACGAGTTGTGTGGAATGAACTGGTCCATTTGCGAAATTTTCGCGCAAGTTTGTTGTGGCAGTGCGAGTAAAATTTTGGGACTGGAAAGTTTGACTGTAACAAGAGGACATTCCTTGTGTTCAGTTGGACCACCGCACTTGACAGGAACCAAAAATGTACAAGTATTTGTCCAATTGTCCAACAGCTTCTGCATGACTTTCAGTTTCTACTTCGGACATCCCCCCCCCCCACTCCAGACGAACATCAGACCTGGTCAGTTGGCTTCGGGAGATCATTGAGAGGAAAAAAGCATAACTGGGATGATTCGGGGCATTCCTCGGATTCAGGCACGTAACGATCATTGACCGTCATCCTCAGCGTGATGACTTTACCGGGCTGAATCAACAGCGAGTTCAATTAACGGAATTAGGTCCCTCCCTGTGAGGATGCGACTCCGGCATGAGAGGAATTGGGCTCCGAGACACCTTGGTGCTCAGCCGACGAGTGCGCGGCATACAGAGTGGCGGCCGGTGTCCATTTCACTGAGGAACGAAGCTGGTAGCCGCAGAGAAGTTAGTCCAGTTAGTCCAGTCCACTTGGCAGAGTAAGCAAATGGTTCTCAAATGGTTCTTGTTCTGTGTGGTCTAATTTTGACCACACACGCGAAAGTTGCATCAGAGTGAACGTCTCTTTGGACCTGGGCGCTGAATGGTTCGCTTCCTGGGTGCCACAAGTGCGTACTCACACAATCTCAATGGCGTGCCTCTCTGCCAAGTGATTTCCCCCTTTGAAAATTTGAGAAATTGGGGATTGCATGTTGGCGAGTGGCCGCCAGCTGTTAGGATCAGCTGTTGGGGCGTATTGAGACATCGCCGCCTCTGTTGCTGCGAGTGATTGCTGCTGACGCCTCTGATGACTCTGGACGTTGCGGCAGCGTTCGTCAGGCGACGTTGCGCCTAATTGCAGCCACTGCGCGCCTTCAGACGTGATTATGTGGACGTCGCGGGACACACACGAAACGCTTCACGGCGGCGCCTGCGCCGCGCAGCTGTGGTGGACGCGGTGCTGGTGTTGGGTGCGCGTGTCTGTGGTAATTTCAGGGTGAAGCCAGACCAACAGTCTCCAAACTTCTCATTCAAGGGTGTGTTTTCTGTCGCCATGGGAAGGGCCGTTTGCAGAGTTTGTGAATTGTGTGTGTGTGTGTGTGCGTGTGTGTGTGTGATTCCACACATAAAAACGTGCTCAGCACGACGCACATGAAAGCTGCAGGTGAGACCCTCAGATCCCTGCGAGATCACTCTGATAGCGACGTGCACGCGCGTGCACTTACTCCCCTGTATCAATGTTTATTTTCATTTGAGACTTATCATAATTGTTTGGCGTGGCGCGCGCTGCGCCTCCTCGTGCCGGGGGGAAGTCGATCCTCTAGGGGCGTGCGTCGGGTACACTGAGCGAGTGCGAGCAGTCAACGCACCTATCATGATGAGAGATCTCCTAATCCCTGCAGATTAACACTCGAGCTCAGGCTGCCGAATCCGCTGATAGAGTACCGGATAGCCAGGAAATAGATCGAGCTGCGGTACACTCGGGAAGCTACCTCAGGTGCTCAGTTGCTATCACGGCTCCAGATCCTTTTTGCCTCTATCCGCGAAAGAAAGAAGCGTCTAAAGTTGTGTTTGTTTTCTCTGTGTTCGGTAGAGTGACAAATATTGTTGTAGATTTGAGATAGACAAGAGTAATGTCCCCGCGAGCGGTTGTTAATAAGGTCAATATCTCATGTTTGATCAATAACTGGGAAAGTCTACAATGTGGGGTGTCTGTTCTCCGCATCAAGGCTTTGTGTGTGAAGGAAGGCGCGATTATCCAGATGCTGGGAGGGGCTGCTTTGGGTGGCAGCTGCGTGGGAGAGATGAGCGAATCTGCTGAAGCAAAGTCTGGGTTCAGTGTCTGGCTTTGTGGTTTAGTGCAGGCAGGTTTGTTGAATACTGATGAGGAAAATGCCCTTTGAAAACACGACGCGCGCTTGAGGTGACTTTCACTCACTGCGTGTACATCGCTGGAATGAATGGCAGCTTCACATTCATATCACGACCACAAACAGTAAAGATGTCCAGAATCTTGCCACTCCAGATCATTGATTCTGTTTTGCAATTTCTTTTTGATGCTGATAAGGATTTATGCGCGCACTTTGCGCGGGTTGCGCGGCGCGGGGAGGGTCCTGCGCGGGATTTACTGCGCAGCTCTGGTTAACGTCCGGAGAGACGGAGGAGCTCCAGACATCGCGATTGATGTTGTGCGAGGGCACTGGTCATGGGCCAGGTGGGCATGTACAAAATTACCTCACAGCGTGAGGGTGAACGCGCACACGGAAGTGCGTTGGTACCTTCATTATTTCTTGCTCTAGAGTCGACTTTTTTCATTTCGTTTGTCGAGGAAAGAGCAATTTAGGAGTTACGCGTGTGCGCAGGTGCGCTTTTAATTGGTTGCGTTGATTGGAGTGGGGGCAGCACTGAGGCGACTCGTAATGCTCGTCCAATAGCCGCACGTGAACTCATTGTGCGAAGTCCCTTCAGGGCGAAGCACCATGTGGTGGTGCTGCATATGGCAGGGTGGATGAAATGTCCCCTGCCCCCTAACCCCCTCCCCCCTGCCAGACCCCCTCCCCCTGCCAGACCCCCCCTCCCTGCCAGACCCCCCACTGGTGCCCCCCCTCCCCTGCGGAGAAGATAAGGAGGACAAGGAAGAATCGACGACATTACCGGCCGGTAAGGGATTTCGCACTGCAGTTGCCTTAAGCACTGCTTCTTGTTGACCAAACGGTGTCGCGCACTGCTGGACAGACCCGTCACCTGCGGCACCTTCTCCCAACGGTAAAGTGTCAATAAAACTCGTTCTCTTCGTTGTCGTGTGAGGCCAAATGGCGTGGATAGCAGACGAAACGTGAGCCAAGGGAAAAGGTTTCATTCGGGTCAAAGGGGGCGCCAGAAGGGCAGCATTTCAACCCTCCCCTCCTCCCCACCCAGCTTCACGGGTGTGAGCATCGTCACAATGCCCGGTGGCTGATCCGAGGTGAAATGAGCAGTTGCTGGTCATATTTCAGCCGATTGTCTGACTGCACGGCGCGTTGGGAGGGATGAAGATACGGGAGATACGAGGGGAGAGGCGCATCTGCGGCCGCGGCTTGTTTTCCCAGTCAATCACAGGTCACATCAATGTCAAACCCTATGATGGACACGGCCAAAACTCACAACACAAGGGTCACCCAGGAATCCGCACCCATGATGAACGGTGGAAACTGCAAAACTCATCAGTTGAATTGAAACATTGTTGAATGTTTCGTTGTTTGTTTTGCCCGTGAAGCAGTTGGCCCCCGAGTCAAAAGAGGACGAAACAAGTAGTGATGCTGTTTGGTGCAGTGATCCAGGGAGATAAAGCAAAGGTGCTCATACCTGTTGAAACTTTCTAAGCGATCAGCTAATTGTTCCTGTCATTCATGGACAAGCTGAGCAGAACACAAGTGAAGAATTTCTCGTTGAATCCTGACATTCTCAACCCAAGCTGCTCTCTGTCTCTCTCACGTCCGGCGTGAATGTGGTGCATTGCTGCCATTCCTTCCACTCCAGTTTTTTGTGTCGAATGTGCACTCACTGACTTTGAACACAACATTTTCCTCGGTTGGGAAAGGTCGCATCCAAAAAATTTGACTTTCAGTGGGCACAGCTTGAGATGAGGCACTGAAACCTGCGGCTGGTCTGCCCAATGTTTGTTGGGCCTGTGTAGCTTATTCACATTGTTTGCCTGTGGGGGATAACGGTGCGTATTTCTCAGTTTGTTGAAAAAAGAAATTTGCTTGAAGGTGGAAGCTGTCTGCAAAAATAATGGTCAAGTGACAAATCTGATAGACTCAACAAGATACAGGCCAAGAATAATGAGGGGGTCGTGTCAATCTGGATTTGTGCGAGTCAAGATTCAGTCTCAGTCTCAGACTGGCTTTGATTGAGATTTGCATTCTGGGAAGAAAGAGAAGGCGGAATTGAACAATCGTCGCTCAAAGCCCTCACGTTCTCGTTTTCTTGTCCAGGTATCTCGGGGGACTTTGATCCGTTTCAGGGGGAGATGTGCTTTGCCAGGATGAAAGGGATTTTATGTGGAATTTTTCTGCCGTTGCATATCGTAAACATCATTCGTTTTATGAGCCGGTGGAGGTCAGTTGAAATGACGCGAGATCGCACACAAGCTGCGATGGCGTATCGTGTGCGCTGTCCAAGCGTGTACCCGTATTCACCCATGTATAAGTCGCACCCAAGTACAAGACGCACCCATACTTCACCTTGATTTTCTGGTACGAGGCCACATTGAAATAACAGCAATCTCATACCCATGTATGAGACACACCCCTAGTTTTGGTGTTCAATTTCAGGACAAAAAGGTGCGTCTTATACAATGATGAATACGGTATTTTGATTGAAGTGAACGCTCGGTGGAACCACCTGGTATTTTGGGTTGGATAAATGGAATTGCAGCTGCCGGCTTCTCCACTGTCCAGCATGAGGCTTCACGCATGTGAGATTACTAATTGGGTGGTGCAGGTTGTCAGATTTTCTGGTCATACAAAAAGGTCAGTCCAGGACACAATTGTTTGCAGCGGTGTTTGATATTTTCCTCCAATTCAGAATAATTGTTTTCAGCTGGAATAACATGGACTCTTGTTTCATCGCCAAACACCAAATCAGATTTATTGAAAAGCACGGATCTGAGATCAAAATGTGACAATAACTCAGGAAACTGACAGGAGGAATGAAATACCAGCTTTTTAATCTCACACGGATCCTCCCACTACTGATGATGTTTTGGTTTTATGAAAAGCAAACACGCGTTTTGCGTGGTCACTTGCGCGGTTGACCAGCTGTTGTATCAGCGCTGAACCTGCGTCCCGCTGCGCGCGCGTGCGCGTTTAGACGCGCAACAATCACGTGAGCTGGATTTGCGCACAGAAACGTTTCAGGACTCCAATTTCAATTGCGGTACACTCATCCAAGCTCTGTGGGTACACACTCCAGTTTGATCAGCAAAATGCTTGACTTTAATCTCACTAATTGCGTCTCCCTGTTCCAGGGCTAATTACTTTGCCAAGTAGAAATCTGAATCAAATTAAAAAACCCTCAGTTTTAAATCCATAAAACAACAGCGCTATTGTTTGTGGGTTGAGAGTGAAAGCTGCGGAGGGTCAGCCTCGTGTTGTTCGCGGCATCAAGTGTTCACTAATCTGCCGCAGCCGCCAGTCGAGAAGAAAAACAATGGCAGAAGAAGTTCTCTGAGAGCCCCCGCTGTCAACCTGCAAGTTCGTCACTATTGTTTCAAAAATTAACCTCATTTTCCAGCTGTTTCACAGAGGAGTGCGGAAGAACTTGTGATCAGCTTTTTGGAGTTGGGAGACAAGCTTTGCGTTTCTGTTCGTGTTTGATCAGCAAACCTCGTAAATGGGAGTTGACAATTGATCCGGACTGGGCGTGGAAGCCATGATTGTAGCCGTATTCTCAACACAGCTAGTCTTCACTTGCTATCAGACGAACCATTCTGTTACATTCGCATACCAGTCTGAGAGGGCCCGTGGCTCGCAGAAATCTCCTACGGTTTTGCGTCTGCAGGTTAGAGATCGCGTAAACTGTATACAGCAAGCTTGTAACAGTTTGTGAAACTAGATACAGATTTTGGAAGATGCGAAGGTGCAGCAATATTTAGTGTTGATATCTTGATATATCAAGATGTATTTTTCCGTGCAATGAGCCCCGATTCCTATCGTCTAATGCACTGAGAAAATGTTACATTCAACAGACAAGTCAGGATTGCAGGAACATCATCTCTTCACGTCCAAGTCACAACAGCTCTGACTGTTGTGGATAACTGGCCCGAGGACCCGACTTGGACACAGTCAAGTTAATGAGCTGAGAAAGGGTCAAGAGCCAAGGTCACGAAGGTCACGTCAAACTGGAGACAATTTCAAGCACAACTAGCCACGTGACAAACGAGGCAACCCGAAGCTAATTTCATCCCGAAGGTGTCACGACTGTCAAAATCAGATTTACAAATTGGGGAACAAGATTTTCAGGTTCGAGTTCAGATATTGCGTCCACCAGTCAAAATCTGGGTCACGTTCTGATCGTGAACGTCTCATGTTGTTCGCGCTCGCCTCTCCGCATAAAGGAAGCGCAGCCATCCATTTTGAGCTCAAGGTGAAGAAAGAAACAGCTCCATCAAATTTCGTGTGCCAATGATGCCCAGAACATTTCTTCATTGTGACTTTGTAATTTTCAAAGAGATAAATGGGGGACAGTGGGCTCGAAGTGCCGACACAAACGTGGCGAGTCCATTTACGTCTCCCCCTTGAGTGAGCGAGTTGTATGGAATATCTGATCACATCAGGAGTCTGCTGCATATGTTGAGCGTCAGCTTCATCCCGCGCACAAAACGTGCGGTTCTCGCCCATTCTCTCGCCTCAGCTCGGATATTCCTTCGCTGAATGGCCCTTGATGCTCAAACCCATCTATTAAATTACACACATCAGGACAGCTTAGTGCCGGACCAAATCGAATTTGGGACTTGAAATCAGCGTGCTTGAGAAGACCAGTTTGTTTCCGTCTGGACATTTCAATCAGAGAAAGTAGTCCAAATTGACTGCATGGTTGCAGAAGTGCAAACTATCCTCGCGAAATGGCTCGTTATTTTGCATTTCCGCGGATGGAACCGTTTTTCTCTTCGTGTCCATGTTCGCTCCCACGCACGAAGATCGACAAGTAAAACTGGGCTGAAACCTAGGCTTGTGAGCATCAAGCAAAAAGTCAAACATAACTCGGATCATAATCGCGTCAAAGCGAGAAAATTCAGCTTGAAGTTTGAGGCAAACGACTCGACTGCAGGTCTGGGTTTCTGCAGCTGCTGGTGTCCGTACTCAACCAAGCCAAGCTGGCTGCTCACACCGGAGGAATTTTTCCATCTTTTTCAGAAACACGAAACAAATGTTCTGGTGTGTTGGGTTGTTGAAAGCGCTCGCAAAACCACGAGCCTGAAGTCGCGGTTCTGGTGTGAAAATTGGCGCTACTTGCAGGGCCTTTTGTGGGTGAAGTGCATCCTGAAGGGGTCAGCGCCACTGAACCTCACCCCGAATTCACACCAAACCCCTCCACACACACACACACACACACGCACACACACACACACCAAGGTCACAGTGCACCAATAATGGTATCACGCACGTGAATGGAAAAGGGAAATGAGTTGTTGTATTTACACAGACAGTTCACCATGACTGCAAATGGGTTTCAACCCCATCCGTGCACCAGCACATATATGTTGTAAAAGCTGTGCGTCATGCGCTGGCGCACGCAGTGTGAATTGAGGGTAACAGGTCTGCAATCCGCTGTCAGTGAACAGTGTCCCTGGAGGTGCAGCTCATCGCAGGCTCATCCGGAGCACAGCAAATTGCGCGTTGATCCGGAGTTGTGTCATTTAGCGGAGCACGAGGCGAGACGTGTACTGCAGCCACTTACCTGACGCACCGCTGGGTTGTGTTGAGTACTGCGGATCGCTGGTGCGAAGCGCGATTGTGGAGTTGCGAAACTGAGACGAAATGGTGCAGCATCTCCATTAGTGGAATTGCGCACGTCTTCAGGGGAAAAGTTCCGTTTTGTTCGTCTTTTTCTTCGCTTTTCCCCATGTTATTTGAGGGTAAATTTGGCAAAATTGATTCAATTGTTCCCTGTACAAGGCACCAGATTTGTGGTTTTTTGTTGTGGAAAAAAAAATTGATTGAGAGTCTGTTAGTTGATGGCATTTCCTCAAATTGAAACAGCTGGAGATTAAGAACAGTCTGGTTGTGGGAGGAAAAATAACAGCGACGCTGGAGAGTTGGTCTGAAAAGGAAACTTTTGTGCCACTAAAAGCTCGTGGAGTGGGAGTCCTGAGATTTCTATGCTTCCCGCAATGCACAGAAACGGCACAATTCCTTCCGTCAATCAACGCACAAGTGCTTGTGTGGCTGATAAAAAAGAGACGGCTGAGAACACATTTATGAAGTTGCATTGGAACATTTCCTCATCTCTCTCATCATAAACCAGATGCATGAAATGGCTGTGTGTCGGAAAGCGTAGAAATCATGTCAGTATGCCGAAAATTCCAAAGAGGATCATGGCCTTTGCTTTTCTTATGTGAGGCAAGATTTTCGGCTTTGCAATTCCTTCAGCCACCCGAACTCTCAGTGAAAGCGAAAAGCTTGCGTGAAGAAGTACCACTGCAAGACCTCGAAGACAAGAAGTGAGAAAGCCAACAAGTACAGCGTGATTAAAAGTAAACAACGAGTCATTTATTCGAATACCAAGCTGCCACTGAGAGGGCACAGTTTTTCAAGACAAAAAGTCCAGAGGAGGAAAGGCACTTGCCGAGTTTTGTAAGCCACTGCAGCAGGAGGACTCCTGCCAATTGCCCACCAGCGGTGATGTTGGCAGGCCTTGTTTCTGGCAGGAGGATCTCCACCGCCGCCGCACTGGTTGGTTGGTTTTGCCGTGAACAGCTTCAGCGGGGCTGCGCGGCGCTGTGACCAACGCGCTGCGGCGCTCCGCTCACTCTCCGCGGGACGCGACGCGCGCAACCGTCGCACGAGTTTTGGTGCGAGGCCAGGAAGGAAGTGATATGAGGATACATTTGTGAATCGCGCGGTAGAATTGGGAGTGGACTGGATGGATGAGGTGCAGGAGTTGAGTAGGAGTGTGTTTGTGTGCAGCGGAAAACAGCTTTGTGAAAGTGGAGTAAATGTTGCACAAGTGTGGCTTCAAGAGAGATCTTTGGGTTACACTTGTAAGAAATTTATTCATGATTTCGCATTTCATGGGAAGTCGCCTTTCTGATCTGATACGAGCCAATGCGGACAATTTGGATAATGTTACGAGCAACTGAACTGAAGTCATGGAAATGAAATTGGGAATTTTGAATTCCATTATTTGAAGCCCACTCCACAACTGGGGCTGCTGCGTCGTTGAGCTACTCGAGTCTCAAGTCGCCGAAGTGAACATTTTGCTTTTTATGAACCCTGTGTTGTTGGACGGATTGAAGTGGATCTTTTCTGCACATTTGGAAATATCGTTGAAGCTTGGTTTTGCAATTAATTTACTACGCTGCAGTTTTCACCAAGTACAAAAAGATCTCATTGATCTATAATTCATGCGCAGTGCGAGTTTACAAGGTTTACCTCGGTGTAAACTTGAAACTTTGCCTCGCTGGGCGACAGTGAGGAGGAGGCGGACGCCCTTGAGATCTCAGGGAAAAACTACCACATCATTCTACCTCAGGAAGGTGAACAAGGGGAGATGACTGCCTATTTCCACTGCAAAACATCAGTGAACTGAACCTGATCATAAACCTTTCTAAAAGGCCACAAATGGTCATTGCAGGCGGTACCATTTTAATTGCCTTGAGGAATACAAAAACGTGCATTTAGTGTTTCATTTGTGCAGTTCAGCTGGTAATTGTGACAATTGGGGATTAGCTGATCGGAAGCCCGGAGGTTGATGATGTTGATGTGATGGACGCTCAGCCTGCACCATGGATATGCATATGATCTACCATACAATGGATATCAGCTGCAGAATTTTGCTCAAGCATTGGATTCTACTCATTGTGCTTTGTTGCTCAGGCTTTCAGCGTGTCTGTAAGTATTCCAATTTTTCACGTCCGCGAACCAGATATTGACTTCAATTAATGAAGGTATTGCCGGCATGCTTTGTTGCTGTTGCAGACGCAGGGTTCAGGTGGGAACTTTTACGAGTTCCCAAACAGCACATATGCAATTGATACGCTGTGTGAGGTGTGGAAACAGACCACTTGCCTTGACATGAGCTCGGTTCCGATGACCCGTGCTGCCCCTGGCTGCCCCTGGTCTCTGGTCAATGTGACAAATACAATGTTCTCTCTGTGTCTCAACTTTCCCCTTTTCTGTCACTCTGGAGGCTCCGTTTCAATCAGTCTGTTGCATGAACAACACGTTTTTCAAAGACGCAGGGGAATGTGGCACTTTGATGGGTTTTGATCAAGATATGTGAAGAGCGCCACGCTTGAGACATGTTCAGTTGTGGTTCCTTTGCTTGATGGGCCAAAACAACAGGCTCAGGCTCTTTCCAAGTGGGGTAAGTGCGTCTTCTCTTCGACATGACTGCCTTTGTCGCGGAGAACAGAGAGATGGTACAATGGCCCAAAACACAAAAGGAATTACATCAGTATTATTCAGCCACTCCACAATGTCAATGATTTCTGAATTTCACGAAGCTGTAATCAAAGAAACGGATCAAAAGAGGAAAATGGGGGTGGGTGGGTGTGCGGAGTGGTTTATTTATATGTGAATATTGACGTCTGGACAACTTTTTACGAGGCTTGTGTTCTCCTGGTGTGTCTGTATGAGGAGGGAGCGTCCTGCAGACTGACACACAGTCTGGCTCGAGGACTGCTTCAGGTATCATCAGCCTGCTGCAAAAAGGCGATGATGTAAGACGGTTTGGTGTGTTTGTGATGTATTGAGCAGCAGCTGATCGCAGCATTGACGTGTGTTGGACCTGTGGATCACCCGTGCACAGGTGATGGTGACGGTGCAGCAGTGTCGCAGCCCGGATCCCGCCTGGGATCCGTAATTGACCAGCACGCGATGGCCGCTTAGGAATGAGAGGATGAGCAGCAATTGGCCATGTTGTCCGCAGCGTGCGTCTGGTTATCCCACTGGTTATCCCACCATTGTACGATGGTGTGTCGTGTTTGGTTGAAAAACACGTTGATACGTGCTCATTCAGCTCGTGCTGCAGACGGGATCTCCTGCAAGGACGATCATCTCGTTCTTGGACAAGCTTTCAGAAACGCAGCCCAACTCCTCTCTGCTCATCCCAGCGTTTCTGCTTGGAGTAACCCTGATGCTGTTCGATTTACACCTGAGAATCCGAGAATTTGACAATTCTCGATATCCGAGAGTGTAAAACGAATAGCAGTTTCATCTGAAAGAACATCCGAGAATCCGAGAAAGCTTGGGGCTCTCGGATTCCCGGGTCGAGAGTCCGAGAATTCTCGGATGTAGATTTTCAAATCGAACAGCATCCCTGTCTTGGACAAGCTTTGAGAAACGGAGCCCAACTCTCTTCTCTGCCCAGCGTAGCTTCTGTAACTTCATTGCTGCCCTCCGGGGATCACACTCAGGAAACGCTTGTCGCGGCCCTTTTGCCGCGGCCTTTATTGGTCGCTGTCAGCATCGTGTTCGCCATCGCGTCCACGTTTACGAGCCGCATTCACAGCGTCAATAGCCTCGTTTCCTTCTCCTCAGATTTTACACAAATCCAGACACCGAGGCTTCTGTGTCGTCTTGGGGCACATTTCACATTTTATTCCAGTCAGGATTCCTATTTTCGCAGGTCATTTGCAAGAGCTTAAGAATTTCTGTGATAGCGCTGAATATTTGATAAAAGGTTTGAATGGGAGGTGATGTCCGTCACTTGCCCCCGGTGACTGATGAAGAAAAGGCGAAGGATGGGGCGATGAGAGTTTGAGTTTGATCACACCAACGTTCATCATAATGAATTCCAATTTCATCTCGGTCGTAGCTTCAAGGGGGAATGTGTTCTTGAAGAAATGAATGCGCAGTCAAACTTTCCTCCTGAATCTCAAAAAAAAAAATGACACTTCAGATCCACTTGTGCATTTCAAATTCTGTCTTGGCTTGAGTGAGAACAATTGACCAACATTTGAATTGGACGTTGTTGGCTCGTTGCCCCAGAAGTGTATTGTGTATTTGTGGTTTTGTTCTGTTGTTTCTACCGCGAAACCAACACGAGTTTTGCGTGGTAATGGAGACGGAAGATGTGAGCGCAGATCCCGCAGATTGCGAGGAGGATCGCAGGCGAGGGTGGGGGTGGGGGGGGGGTGGGAGCTGATCATCTGCTGCGAACATCAGGGCAAATGCTACTCAGCCATATTGTTTTTTCCACCTGATAGTAAATCATCCGAAATGAAAGGTGATGCAGCGCGAAATTGTTATTGTGTTCAATGGACTACAATAGATTGAGTAGCGAGAAGAGGGAAAAGTTCATATCGCAGTGGTAATCCTGTGAATCTGGAGAGATCGACAGGTTAACCAAGGATCGCGGAGAAACTGATAACTTTTACATTCTACCACCATGCAGAGTGATAAAAAAGAACCGTGTCTTTCACTTGGCAAGTCTACAAGACAAACCCAAAATACAATCACTTTGGGCGTGTTTTGTTATCGTGTCAAGGTCACTCTGCATACTGAGGGTTGAAAATGTTTAGGTGTAAAAGTATATCAAGCAATACACGCGTGTAATATGCGTGGGGGATGTGATTTGCGGCATTGGCTGAATAGCAGAGTCTTGGCCTCTTATGAAGCTGGGATTCGCCTTTAGATTACCGGTCTGTGTCGAGTTTCTCACCGCAACACGACTTGGCTGCCAAAATGTCTTGTCCGGGTGAAACCAGACCCAAAACGTGACCCACATATTCTGTGTCAGTGGATTTAATAAATGTAGTTTTTTTTCTGAGAAGATCGAGTGGGTCAAAAGGAGCCAACCCTGTTCTTACTGCACAGATGAGTGGAGAAAGTCTTCAGATTTCAATGAGGAGGCTGTCTGTCCGTGCAGCGACTGCTGCTGCTGAGCCCAGATTGTAGGGCTTTCCTGATGCAACTCTGCAATTGGATCTCGCAGCGAAATCAGCGCCTATTGTAGGAAATCGGACCAGTGAAGCATCATTAACCCAGGGCTTTTAAATTTTATTGCTCTGCTCCAGAACTGAGACTGGGGAGGGACCCCTGGATCTGCTGCTGTGTCAACTGTTGCAGGGCCGTGGGGTGGATGAAAGGACCTGAGTGGAAACTCAGCCTTGACTGAGTATTTATTGATGATCCAGCATTCAGGGGATCAAATTGCATTGTTTTCGTTGCTCAGATCTGGTTACCTGCAGCCCCGCTCATCAAGGACACTCACTGTGGCGCACATGTACGTTTACGGTTTGCCGACTGCCATCGACTGCGTTCAGATTTGTATTGACAAGGCAGGGCTGATAATGACTTTTGGCTAATGGGGGTTACAAATCAAAACCCAGACTTTTGACAAGAAATTGCTGCCCTGAATTGGGGAAGTGATGAAGCGAATGCGTGGCGAGCATCACCACATTTGCACTTGATGACTTTGGTCATCAATTGATGAAATGCTGCAAGTTTGGAGGTCTGTATATCACTGGAAATACGTGTCTCTGTCACCCAACTCCCACTGTGTACAGGATCTATGTTTCATTACTGGACCAATACTCGTAGCTGTGGAGGTGATATATCCAGGGCATGACTTGGCGGAGGACGGTCTCAGCGTCTCATTTACAAGCGCGTCGTACCAGAGACGCCGACGCCGCGTCAGCGTAATGAAGTTAGCGCGTCAGCGGTCCGCCGGGCTGAGTGAAGCCGCTTCCTCCTCAAAGGCGCAGCGAACAAATGATTACGCTTTGGAAGTGGAAGCCAATCGTAGAGGATCCTTGAACACATCTTTTCAACTCGGCCAAGGCAGTGTTTGTAACAGAATGCGATTTTGATGTTCCCATCACCAATTTGATGTGTGGCCAGACCTGCTCGAAGACGGAGGCCTGGGACATGAATCAAACTGCGGTGGCTGGGTAGGGAAAGTCCCACGGGACCCACATCCTGCACACACCACGGTGCACGGTGTGAACAACGCTGGCCATGTGTCCGAGCCCGCGAAGGAGCATTTCCATCAGCCCCAGCATAACGTCACGACATTGCTTCCCATTTACAAACCAGATATTGAACCTGCGGTCAGTGATTACACCCGCCCCCCCCCCCCCGCGGCCCTCCCCCCCCCCACCACCGCCCCGGCACCCGAGCTCAGCTTTTGCCAGAAACAATTCTCCCGCCACGATGTGTTGCAGCTTCTTCCTGACGACTGAGCACCATGCGAGTGAAATATGCTGTTATGTTTCCCCGAGCCTTTCCCCGTTTGGAGCTCCTGAGTGAATTAATGGCCATTCGGGGTCGTTCCCCGAACAAAACATTTGCATTACTCCACTGTTGATGTTGGAAATATGATGGGTATGGGCAGCCGCGTTCAGATGGTTATCTCACGTGGGAGACACAATGCGTGTGGGTCCAGCGCGCATGCGCGGGGGGGGGGGGAGCGGTCAGGGGGGCTCGCTTTTAGAGCTCCAGGGGGAGGGAGGGAGGCAGGGGGCCTGGGGTCCAGGGTAAGGAACAATTGTGGTAAAAATTCAACTGCTTTCAGAGATATTGCGTCCAGGAATGATAGATAGAATCAGTGGAATTGATTTCGTTGTAATAGGTAAAAAGTGTAGTTATGAATGAAAGCTGATGACCAATAAAGATTAGATTTATGGAAGTTTTGTCTGCGAAAGGTAATATGATGTTTATCGCAAACGGCAGGTCGATCACCTTTGTTGGTTGTGAACTGATGCCAAGTGCTCGTGCGCGCGCGCGTGTGCGTGTGCTTTGGAACGCCGCAACCCAGACACGATACCACGTTGACCATCAAAAGCGCGTTACTCTCGCTGAAAGGAATCGTAATCATGAGTTTGGCATTTGTACATCTGGAGGCTCGCAATGCACACGTGTTACGTTCACACGTTGTTAGACAAAGTTGCTTTTTAGGTGAGGGTGGGTAAAAATAATGCTCACGCCTCAAGCGCAGTGAGCGCCTCCCGGCTTTTCTAATTTGCCCCCTCCGACTCAGAAAAACTGACGAGGTCAGACAACTAATTATCGCCCGACATTTTGACATTTTGTCTGCGTTCCCACTCGGTGTTGAGCCATCATTAAAATTTGACGGGCTGCTGGAAGCCGACACCTTTTCAGTCTGTTCAACAAGACAATGTGAAAGTGAATGGATTTATGAGAGTGAAATCAGAACGCGCGTGCGTGTTGAGCTAATTCTCGCGTGCTCGTGCTCAGTATGAAATATTCATGCAGCACGAAATGCATTTTGACTCGTTTTACAAATGTTGGTTTCTGACTGATGACCGCGCACTGCATTTTGCGGCTGCATCTTGTGGGTCTGGACGGATTTACTGCAGTTTGAGAGTTGAGCGTGGTGCGCCTCTGTCAGCGCACAAGCAGCCAACCCCGATAGCGGAAACAGGCTGGTAATAGATTTTGAGATAACCCCACCGAGATGTAGGGGATGACAGGTCCGTGCTAATTTTCTGACAAAGGAGACGACTGAAGATGTCCTGATGATGGCGAGACAGGTTCTATTTGACTTGAAAAAGGTTTCTCATTGACGACAAAGTCCACGTCGCATCGCTGACAGATGGATTCTGGAAAATGTCGTGATGCCAAACAAACTCGAGTGAGTCGAGTCTGGTAGTGTTTGTCTCTGAGAAAACAAAGCTGTGAGAACTTCTTTCCTCACTCACGCTTTGATTTGGCTGCCAGTTTTCGTCGACCAACCTGAGGTTGTGTGTGTGTGTGTGTGTGTGTGTGTGCGTGTGTGTGTGTCTGTGTGTGTGTGTGTGTGTGTGTGTGCGTGCGTGTGTGCGTGCTTGTGTGCGAACCGAAAAGATCTGTCCATCATGTGTTGGTCCCAAATCCATTTGGTCAAGTGGTTGTGTATCTTGGCAAACAGTGTACAAAGCTAACAACGCCATTATTGCTGCAGCCTCGCTGCCAGACGAGTCTGTTTACTCTGACCGCAGATATTTATCGGAAAGCAATTAATTTTCACCTTGGTATTTGCGCCATTATTTCACGCACTTTCACTTTGCAAATACATGGAAGAGCAGGAGATCCAAGATGGCCTTTGTGGCCCACTCGATATCGTTGCAAGCTACAAGCAGGGGGAAAAACGTCCGTCCTTTGCTGGGTTGCATTTTCCTGAAAGGGATAAAACCCTTTTGCAAATCTGACAATCAATCTCGGAGAGAATGGAAATGCGACCAGAAAGCCGCTGAAGGTTACCAGCTGCTTTTGTTTTTCTTCCACTCAAACCCAAACAAACATGGGCTCAGACATCTGAAATGATATCAAAAGAAAGTGACGAAACGCGACGCGCGAGTCTTGTGGAGGCCATTGCGCGAACACAATGGACCGAGCAGAATGCATTTTTAAGCAGCAAATCTGATTTTCCGAGCTCTGCTCGCTGTGGTCATCAAGCTCAGTAGCGAAGGATCCAATCAAGAGAGCAGCTACTCTGGACTCGTATCAGTGTCCACCGTGACGATGTAGCGATAATATTGTAATGCAAGTAGCGCAATAGCTTTGATTAGTATGCAAATTCTCTGCGTCTGTGTCTGTGACACTGGGCCTCTCGTGACAATGCATTTGTTCAAAGACGTTGCGTAACGCTCTGATGGAAAGTAAATGGAATCCACTGTCCGGTGGTCAGTCCGTGAAATCATTTCTTGGCTCATTGTGTTTAGCCAATGGAGGATCAAGGACCCAGTCCACCTCTTGATCCTCTGAGTCACTGACTCCTCGACCTTTCAAACTGAATGGAAATCTTTCCAAACACACGAGTTACAATTGGCGAGGTTTGAAAGTTGAATTCAACACGAGGTGACGTTTCTCGGTCGATGTGAACGGAATATTCTCCTGCTCAATTTGTTGGTGTTCTCTGTGCAGGCGATGCAGCTGCCTCAACCCCCGAGCAACACGCACCTGATCACGAGAAGCCGTCACATCTGCTCGAATCCGAGATGCGAGATATCCACAATGGTTATCAGACTTGCTGATAAGAACATTGCACAAGTTGGTGTCGTTTCCACGGAAACTGACCGGCCTTTGGCGCGTGCGATTGATTCAACGCTACCGACACGGTCAATGTGCGCGAATTTCCTTGATTTGCCAAAATGCGAGTATCACAAAACGGGGGAACACAGGACCTCAGACTGATGTTTCACTGCGAGAAGCGGTGTGATTCACGCCGTCAGTGGAGCTGCCTGTTTCAAGTCGAAGGAACTCTTGTTCTGTGCGAGGAAAAGCGAGCGCAAAATCGTACCAAACAGAACATTGACCCGAACAAGAATGCACAATTGCTGAGTTGGTCTCGGTTCGTCAGAGAGGTGTTGTGTATCTGTCGGGATCTCGCAGGCGTACGTTTGCTCAGCACGTTGGGCGAAGGGAAGAAGTTCAAGTAGATTTCTCAACCTTCACGTCCGCGGCTTCAGTAACACGCAGCATCTGTAGAAGCGGCACCGCAGCTGCGGGAACACGAGACCAAACAATCGGCCATGTTTCAATTGTCTGCGAACTGTTCTGTCCTTAGTTGTGTGAGTCCGGTTTCTAACACTGCGTGTACAAAACTGTACCGACTTCTGCTTCTGCTTCAAGCATTCAGTCCAGTCCAGTTGTCACACATCTGTGACAGTGTCCAAGTAGGTGTGGTGGTCCAATAACCAACACAAGATGTTTTTGTGTCGAGCTGTTAGTTCAACCAGAGGAGATTGTACTCTGTGCTGTGAGTACTCACTCAGACCTGCAGCTACTTCCATATATCCAGGCTCTTTTACTCTCTCACATTCAGCTTCTCATTGATAGCAGCTACTGAATATGCATGCATACACCACTGACGCTTTTATGGTCTTGTTCTGTCAGCAATATGGATTGTCTTTCTGCATACCCATTGAATATGCTGTTTCAAACCAGACCCGACAATGCAACTTCCAAGTACAAGTTGATCTCATAAGGCGAACCCTGAATATGTGTTTGCGGCAAGAACTGACCGTGCTTCTCCCTTTATCACAGTGCATGCTTTCACATCACAGTACGTGCTACGGCAGTCCTTGCAGAACGCCAAGAATCGTAAAGCAGGGGAAGAACGCGAAATCTTCACTTGACCTCCTGACGTGTGTTGTTGCCAACTTGCCTTTTGGAGGGAATTCATGTGTGTGTGCGCATCTCATGTTTTTCACTGATTACCCTGAAGGAAAAACTCGAGAAGGAGCTCAAATATTTGCATTGAGTTGCGCATTGCGTGTTTCTTGAGTTATGTTTGTTCTTTCTTGAGCGCGGATGGTCACTGAATTGTTGGGCCATAATCAGCTGCATTTTTTTGGCTTCTTGGGCATCTGAATGACTCATCCCAGTCGAGCGGTCCATTCAGGACTTCCTGTTGATAAGATTAGCCCACAAGTCAAATATTTTTCTAGACGGTTACAGAATCCCCAACGGGGCTTATCTCATTAAAAACAAGCACCTCTGCGATCTGACAAAACAAACGTAGCATTTTTTTACGAGCCCGTTTCCTAATTTCTCGACAGATGTAAGTCAGCGGCTTTTGACAGATCAAATGAAGAATATGTTTTTGCTGAAGCTGTAGAAGTTGCAACTGTGTGGTTGGTGGGCGCACTTGTTGCGTGCGTGCGCGGCATTTTGGCGCGAACTCATTTGTTTTCGCGCGACGCTACAATCCTCCTGGGTTACCATGGACACGGGACAGTAGTGACGGGGCGATCCGTCACCCTCTCCTCTCCCGTTCGTCGTACGAGCGTGCCGTGTCGCACGAGCGTGCGGGCAAAATCAGGGAGGAGCACCCGTGACAACTGCCTCGATGGGCTCGTGAGTTCCAGTAGCCATTTGCGTTGGTTGTGTTGGAGCTTCAGACAGAGTCGTCTTGACTTGCAATTTTCAACTTCAGGATTGGAATGTGATGTTGGCCTGATCAGGTTTTTGCGAGGGCTTTTCCTTCAGTGTGCAAAAGGCAGCAACAAAGTGCAAGGGTGTGTGAAAATAGACTCACAAACTTAATCGTAATCTTTCAATTTTAGATCCAGAGAAAAAACGTAAGTAGAATCCTGGAGCATGCAGCATCCTCTGCAGCTGATGGAGGGTCTCCCTTTTTCAACGGGCACCTTGGTTTTTCTCTCGTCTCCCCTCCCCCTTTTCGACAGTAGCTCCCATTTGGTTTGTTCCCGTTCGTTTGTCTTCTGTTTCATCAGTCTGGTTTTGGTGGTGGATTTGAGTTTCCTTTTGAGTTTGTTGTTGTGTTGATTTGTCAGTCAATTGTTTGTTTGTTGGTTGAAAAAGAAAGCAATGTCCACATTTGACTCTTTTTGTCCTGCCTCTTTTCATCGGATTTTTTGGGGACCAATTTTGTTCAGTTTGACCATTTTGCTGCTGATTTTGACCCACAAAATTGATCCAGCTTCAGTTCTGGTTTTGTTGAAAAGAATGCGTATGATTTCAAATTTGTACATTGTAAGAAAGCAAGCAGCCGGTGGTGTAAACATTGTGAATCCTGCAAATATCGCCTTTTGTGGATAAACATTTCTGTTTCGCATTTCCTTGTTCACGACATGTCCAGCTACAATTTAGCTTTGTTTTTTTTTTTGTGTTTGGATTTCTAGAAGATAGTAAATATACGGGAGCAGAGAGCCTTCCGTCATGTAAGTAGAGGCTTCGTGAAAGGCCAGTCACCATGGTAACATGGGTCATTTTCTCCAAAGAACAAGTTTTTTTTTCCTGGTAGGGGAGGTGGGTTGCCCCAAACAGGTGTGAGTGAACAAAACTCATTCCTGGGGTGGTTAGACTCTCACCAACTGCTTTGGATTGAACAATTGGTTTGGTTACATTTGAAGTGAAGGGAAATTTCAAAACCTGCAAAAAAACTCCTGGTCCTGGGCTTGTTTTGGCGACTGAATCCCTGCGACACCCAGTTTTACCCAACTGTCTGGTGAATTCCAAATTCGGACAGCAGAAGGCTTTTCTCCTCCTCCCGAGGCTTCCTCATCTGGTGTGCTGATCGAAATTCAGTGGGTCGCAGACAACACTTTTCCGCCCCAATGGGTGGTGGAATATTGAAGTTCTTGGAGAGGTGACTTTGAGCACAGGTTTGAGGACTTTCTTCACTCAGTACGGGTCGCACTCTGCTTGTGTAACGCTCAACATCTGCCGTCTGAACCACCTCCTCCTCCGTCTCGTCCTGTACAGACGTACATCACACAGCGTAGACACTTGTACATTTTATTGCTATTTTGTTATTTTCCACAGCGAGTTTGAAAGAAAGTATGTATAATATATACAGTCTCAAATTTACATTTTTTTTTTGGTGAAACATGCTAATCCTAATTTTGGGTGAAAAACATTTTTTTTCAACTGATACTGTCTTACTCACACGTTACGTTCCTGACGTCATAGATTATTTGTTGTTGTTCTCCTTGTGTCGTCACCCCGCAACATACACTTACGGTTTGTTTCCCTGGATACCTCAGATGTTTTGGTTTGAAATTGTCTCTTAAAAAAAAAGTAAAATGGAGGTGGTTTTCTGACAGGCCTCTGTTCGTGTAGTGCTTCCCATCTGCACAGATCGCACTGTTTTTAACTCCAAGAAGAATGTCACAGTCAGATTCAGAGGGACAGTGATACAGTAACCTTCCATTGACAGGAGAGCATTCCCACCCGCCACCTCCACAGATTCTTTTCAAACCAACCCCGAACTAAAACAATGTACTTGTGCACCAATCTACCATTCTCTCTTGGTGCGTTGTGTCTTGAGGCACTCACACGACACCAGACCAAGACACAGGAGACCTGGTCCCAAGAAAACTAGAAGACTGCGCGCTTCTTAGTTTCAGATGCAGTTTTGACCATTTCTCCTCAAAAAAGAGAAATCTCTAGCTGCTAGTCCTGTTAGCTCAGTTGTATGGGCATAGCGAATAGAGACAGTGTTGTAGTCAGGGAGAACTGATCTCATACACAACAGACATAAGATGGTTTGAGTTGGCCTCAGGTCTATGAAAATCAAAATACGCCCCCAAATTTTCTGTCATGTCGGGCAAGTGGTCTGTTCAAAATGGGTCGAAACTCGCGTTTTACGTTCACATGTTCTCTACATCCTCCACCCCTCTTCTTGTGTTCCGATGTCTATGAAAAGGGACGAACATTAAAAATGTGTTTTGTTTCTCCCGCAGGGACATATCCTCCGCGCTTCAAGGAGCAGCCCCCGAAGGAGGTGGCCTACAAGCTGTCGGACCTGAGCCCCGTCCGCAAGATGCTGCCGTGCGTCGCCGAGGCGGAGCCGCCGGCCACGTGAGACTTCCGCTTCCGCTTCCGTTTCCGCTCTGGGGTTGATACAGCGGGGTGTCCAGAGGTCCGGTGTGACGGAATGGCCAGACACCCGAAATCAGGAGGCACGGGTGAAGGAGGGTATGCTGAATGTCAGGCAGGTCTCATCACAGGCTCATTGACCCTCTTGCCTCGTGCCTCCTCATTTCAGTTGTCACCTGAAATGGCCAGGCACATATTTGGCCTCGTGCCTCCTCATTTCAATTCTCACATGAAATGGGCAGACACACATCAAGCCTGTGTCAACTGATTTCAATGTGTGAATGCAATGGCCACACACCCACGTGTACAAAACATTAGGGAGGTTAAGTGAGACGGGTTTTTTTCATGAAACGTGAACGTTAACATTGCAATTTCGATGCTAAACGTGGAAAACTGTGACGTTGAATGTCAGATTTTTACTTTTGATGTTTCACGTGCTTGTTTTGGTTAAAACGTGCGAGCAAACGTCGCACATTCACGTTGTGAAAAAAACGTCGAACTTAAACTCCCTACTGTGTCTCGTCATTTCGTTCCACCGGCACAAGACTGGAACATTGGTGTCCCACCCTCAAATCTTGTCCCAAAGGCACAACTTCTGTCCAGCAGAGTGTGAACCTCTAAGGGTCAAACACTGGCCGCGACCAAAGTTGTGTCCTCACACCAAGTTCTGGTCCTGAATTTTCCCTCTGGCTGGTTCAAAATCTTCGGAGCCCCCCCCCCCCACACACACACACCGAACCCTGAAAGCACAAAAGTTCTTCCCATCTTTGTCTTTTGATTTGGAATATTCGAGGATTGAACGCTGCCCTTGACTGAAGTTGGGATCCCGGCCCTGGCTCTGTCAGGGCTTCTTCTTCGTCCAAATGTTTCCACCACCGGAAGAAAGCGCTTGGCACGCACACAATTTTATGTTCTTCAGAACAGATCAGAACTGAACAGAACTTGTGGACACACAATCATTTTCGCGCTGCAGATATCAATGGACGAAGAATGGCGAGCCGCTGGAGATCACGGGCGTCGACATCAAGAAGCAGCCGGGGGTCGGCACCATCATCATCGAGCACCCGACCGAGGAGCACGAGGGCGTCTACCAGTGCCGCGCCACCAACGAGTACGGCACCGCCGTCGCCGTCAAGACGTCACTGCGCGCCGCACGTGAGTGGGAGGGAGGGGGGAGCCACGGTGCAGCCGTTTCCGGTGGAACGACATGGGGAGACATCCCATATTTTTGACACGGGGTGAAGGCAGTACGAGTAATGCTCTGCTGATGTTCAGGCGGATCTGGTGCTTCTGCTCCCCTCACTTCCTGCCCATCACCTTGTGCCTCCTCATTTCAACTCACACAGGCCACTCACAGCCTTTATGAGTGCCCAGCCCTTTCAGGTGGGAACTGAAATGATGGGGCACCCGTGTCTCCTGATTTCGGGTGTCTGGCCATTTCGTTACACCGGCCTCACCGCGTCACAGTGGCGATTGTGGTCGAACTAAGAAGGGCCATACAAGCTTTGATTTTGGCTAGAAAGCAGCCGAAGGGCTGACGTTTTCAAACGAGATGGGGGTGTACTCGTACCTCGTTTCCTTCAGAAGTGGCAAACACGGCAGATTGTGTTGGAAACTTGAACCCAACAACAACACCCAGAGACAAAAACTCGCACCCAGTACGAGCTGCGCCTCTGTCTCGAGGGTGGATCGTGTTCAAGATCCCGACTCGCCTGCGCTGTTTGGATCATTCGGCTCCGTTCTTGTACACGCGCCTTTTTGCAAAGGGTTGCGTGGGTTGTAACTTTGCGTGGTAGACCTGCCCACAAGGGGAACATCACCCCCCCCCCGCCCCCGAAAAAAACTTTGGCTGTCATTTGTGGTTTTGGGCGCCAGACAGTGAACATCTCTTTCGGCGGCCAGATTGCCGGCTCGACACGTGTCTGCACTGTGTGGTGTTCTTGTTTTCAGGGCTGGAGCCGTTCGCGACGAAGCTGACGCCGACGGTTCACAAACCGGAAGTGGGGACGTCGCTGGTGCTGCGCTGCTCGCCGCCCAACTCGTACCCGGAGCCGTCCGTGTACTGGGGCGAGTCCAAGCTCGGCTCCAAGCTCAGGCCCATCGACACCGACGACCGCGTGTCGCTCGACTTCGATGGTGCGTACGCGTCTCGAGCGTGAAGAGCGTTATGACGTCACGTTGTGACGTCACGTTTATCCAGTGAAAAAGAAGTGGAATTTGTAAGGGGGTGCGTGTTGGAATTTGTCCAGTGAAGAGAATTTTGACGTCACGTGATGTGGTTGGAAAATATTTTCGTTCAGTTCGCACTTTGTCACGAGCGATATTTGAGTGGAACGTGCTGTAAAAAGTAGAACCTACGAAGTGTAGTTTTCTGTCCCTGCTGGGCAGCAACGATTCGCCTTCTCAAGGAATGTAAACTTCGCAAAGTGTTCGTTGTTTTCGCAAAGAAAATGCTGCAGCTGTAAATCCAATACACGCAAATCTGAAAAAGTACAATCCGATGACAATTGCTTATGTGCGCGAAAATTGTGTGTTCGGCAGGTCAGTCAGACGGAACGGGCGGCGCCACCGGAAGGAGAACAGTTCAAACACGGAATTCTCTTGCAGAATGTTACGCTGACCCTGGCCTGATGGATTTGACTACTGAACTAATCTTGTATCTTTCACTTCGCCTTCAGGAAATTTGTATATTGCGAATGTCCAAATGCAAGATTCCCGCGATGACTCTCGTTACGTATGCATCGCGTCCAACCACGTGATCAGGGGTCTGGTGCAGGGCGATGATCAGGTGGTCAGGCCCTACACACTCGCGGGCGTAGGTAATATCGCTCTCCTGCAACTCTTCCGCGAGTACCTCAAAAAGTGCGGCTTCTTTGTCACGTGACAAACAGGCCGCATTTTTGGCGCATGCGTGCGTAAGCATTACCAGTTGCACCAGATAGCCACGCACTTCTTAGTTGTAAATTATTTGTTTAAAAAAATTTAGTGGAAGTTGACAGAAGTTTTGAAGTGAGGTGAATATAACCCTGTTTTGTCCTTTCGTTAGAGTGACAGAGTTTTGATAGGAATATTTAGAAATTAGAATTTTTTTGATTCGACTGATGAGTGCAGTGCGCAAATGGTGTGACTGAAGGTGCTTACTCCAGTTCCGTCTCCGACGCGTGATCGTTGCGGAGACTTGACACGGCACCAGGTGGCGTGGGTGTCGCCTTCGCTCGTCCCTGAGGACACGAGCGGGAATCAGTGAAGGCGAATGTTCACCTGGTGCCACGACTGATGAATTGTGGTCGTATCTATTGACTGTCACGTGTGTCTGGTGGGGGGGGGGGTTGCAGGGAAAACAGAAGAAAAACATGTGACATCAATGAAGATATGACCACAAGACCTGAATGCAGAGGCTGTGCTATCTAGTCTCTGATCCAATAACTGAGAACAAGTCTGGATGATTCACTAATGAGTACATGTTGTTTTTTTCCTTCCCTTTCTGCTCTCCTCCGCCCGACCCCTTCCACCGTCCGTCCATCCGTCCGTCCGTCTCACAGGCAACTTGTATTTCTCCAACATAAAACGGTCCGACGGCCGTGGAGGCAAAAATTATGTTTGCATCGTCTCCAACGGGGTCCTCAGAGGCCTCGTACAGGGAGATGACCAAAAAATAGAGCCCAAGAAAACGACAGGTAACGGCTGGGATCCCTGACTCGGATCAGCCACAACGCGTTTCTTCATACACATATTCTTCTTAGAACCATACAGATAGCTTGTGCATGTGTTTTGTCTCTTTTTTTTGGAAAAGTCAAATTCGTTGCTTGGCAACGCAATTTGTCAAACAGTAAATTCACTGCAAAACAATAGACAAAATTTAGTGAGAATTTACCAATAACTTTGGAATTTGCACAACAGGGCATACACAAGTAGTGAAGAAAAAAATACTCTCAGATATTTTTTTGCTTGTTATGGTGGTCACCATATTTTACCATTTTCGTAATTTATTTTCTGGAATGCGCTGTCACTTTGTTGGAAAACAATATTTTGAAGATTGTTTTGGTCAAATTTTGCATCAAGATATGAGCGTAAAATATGGTGCAAGAGAAACACGACAATGACGTGTACATAACCGAAACATGCACAAGTTGGACCAAATGCATGGGATCTGTGGTACCTTCGTTTTAAAAAATGGAACATTTCATTCACTTCGGTTCTTGTACATAAATGTTTAAAAATGTGGTCTAAACCGCAGCCCGCGTGAGCAGATCACGTGAGCAAGTCACGTGAGCAGGGCCTCACGAAGGGCGCGCCTAACGTCATGACAACCTTTATTTTCCTTCCTTTTCAATTAAATTTATTAAGATTCAAAATTTGTTTGAACAAAATGTTAAGAGCCTGTGCCTGCCAAAATATCTCCACTCAGAATGACTTTAGCAGCTTCTGTTCTTTGTTCATTTTATGCTTCCAAAAAGATAAAAAAAAGATTTAATATTTATTTGGAACACGCTTTCTTTGAGATATTTTTTTGCGAACATCTTGAACCGTCTCTCCTCCGTACCGGAAAGAGAAACGTACAAAATGGCCCATTTTTTTATGTCGTCCACTTGGGTTGCTATTGGCTTTGTTTCCTCGGTCTCAGCCACGTTCTACTGTTGCCCTACACACCCAGTGCTTGACGCCAACAGAAGTTGGTCCTGCTATGAATGTCTGTGTGTGATGAAAGTGGGAAAAGTGTGTGTGGCGGCGGCAGCGATGTTGTCTCGTTTCTTGCAATTGTCTCCAGCATTGCGATGTTGCGACGCACCAACCGACCGACCAAGCGTCTTTTTTGTCTCGGGGGCGATTTCGAAGAAACCTTCAGAGTGGGTAGAGCATGGGTAACTGGCAAAGGGGAGACCTATATTTTGTAAAGAAAACATTGGTTTAAAGTTACTAACATGTGTTCAACAAAACGAAAGGGTTGATCTACTAACACTGGTGGAAACAATGTAAAACTTTTGAGAACACACACAATTTGAAAATTGTGTTCCAATCAACCAAGTTCCAAAGTGTGAAGTCTAAAACTTTTCAAGAACTTCCAAGGGGAAAGCGGTGTTGTAGAGTTGGAAGCGTTGGTGCTGTAAGGTTTGTATGCGTGTTGCAGATACGCCAGCGTACCGCGGGGTGAAGCTCATGTGGTCGTCGCCGTCGCCTGACGTCGCCATCGCCGGGACGGAGAAGAGAATCAAGTGCATCTTCTCCGGATTGTGAGTCCAGTTTCCTGCGACTGATACGAGGGATTTTCAAGAAGCTTGAGCCCGACGTTTCTGCCGAGTGATGATGCACATTCTCCAGGGGTCGGACGACAAGACATAAATTTTCCCTTTTGCACAAAACTTGCTCAAATCGTCTGAAATCAACAACACACACAATGGAACAGGATACTCCGCATTGCAGGGTACACCATTTCTCAGCGGACTCAAAAAGAACTGGAGCTTTGCCTCGCTTACTCTTCCCTCGTATCCGAGGGATCTCACAACGAGCATCATGTCTCTAGGCAACCGTAGATCTATCTTGGCACCGCGCTCACACGTGACGTTCTGTTTCCAGCCCGACGCCAACCGTCGAATGGCGGCGCATTGATAAAGACCTGTCGGACAAGGCGTACACTGAGAACAACGAGCTGACGCTCGTCATCCCGCAGGTCGACTACGACGACGCCGGCGTCTACGAGTGCTCCGGAAAGAACATCAACAGAGGCACGCCCGTGACCCGGCAGATCCGCCTCGAAGTCGAATGTGAGTGAAGGTCACGTTGGGTTGAACGCATTGAAAACTCACTGAGTGGAAGTTGTTGATTTTGCGTCATTCTGTTGGGAATAAAAAATTGTGGGCGTTGGTGGTCATCGCGTAAAGTCACACGGTCCCCACAGTTCAAACTGTTTTCGTGCCGTCAGAAGTTGGTCACGTGCAAAATGCCGATGACGTAATTGCGCAAAATTTGAAACGCACGTGACCGGAAACGCGCGTCTCGTTGCAGCGGGTCCGACGTTCGTGAAGAAGCCCGAGAACGAGGTTCGCGCGGAGGAGGAAGACGTGACCTTCACGTGCAAGGCTGGCGGGAAGCCGCGTCCGCGTCTCGAGTGGTCCATCAACGGCGTCCCCGTCACAGGTGCGTCGCGCGTGACGTCGCGTCACCGTCAATCAGGCGCTGACGTCTGCGATCTCAGTGGGCGTGTTCGATTTACTCGTGCCGACGGCGCAGGGGCGCCACCTCGCTCCTGGCTTGGAGATGGGATGCGGTGTCTGCGATTTCAGTCCGTGTGTTTCATTTGCACGTTGCGGGCTGGCCGAGTGAGCCCAAATGGCTGACTTCACCCACTTCACCCCATCTCCAACCTGGGGACGAAGTGGCGCTTTGCGTCGGCGGCCAGCCTTTTCATTGTCCAATGTTGTTTTGCGTCTCTGGGTTCTTCTGTGGAGGGATCTTTCAGCAAACAGAAGGGTGCCGAGCCGCACGCGTAATTGGAACGCGCACATTGGTTTCCACGCGAAGTTCAGGACTATGAAAGATATCTCATTGGGCGTGTTCGATTTGCTCGTGCCGCTGGCCGACGGCGCAGTGGCGCCACTTTGCCCCTGGCTTGGAGGTGGGGCGAAGTCAGGCTTTTGACTCACTGGGCGAGCCGCACGCGTGGATCGATCATGGTCAATGAAATTGGTTTCCACGAGAAAGAAGTGATTCCAATTCAGGAGTCGCTGTCCCAGGAAAACTTGTCCCCGTAACTCGGCGAATATTTTCAGAGGCGGAACACGACTCTCGGAGAACGTGGGGCGACAGCACGCTGACCTACAGGAACCTGACCAAAACCGACTCTCAGGTCATTCAGTGCAACATCAGCAACAGGCACGGATATCAGTTCGAAAACGCCTACCTCAACGTCCTGGGTGAGTTCGATGTTGCTTCTTCGGAAACCGCGAAACGCAAAACGAACACAGAGCGCGGTACACACCTAAGTCTCTACGCGCAAGTTGCAATTTTTGCGTACGAACCAAAAAGGAACATTGTATTGGAAAAAGCAGCATTTTCAAATGTGTTTTAATACCAACAAGAACGGCGTGTTTGCGAGTATTTGAGATTGAATGTGTTTCTCCTGTACTCATACTTGTGGCAACAGTGACTAACACGGACTGCTGATTCTCCACGCGTGGCGTGTGTGACGACGCGTGGCGTTTGTGACGTCACGTGGCGTGTGTGACGTCACGTGGCGTGTGTGACGACGCGTGGCGTTTGTGACGTCACGTGGCGTGTATGGCGTCACGTGGCGTGTGTTCTTCGCTTCTTACCCCAATCGCTGCATTTTAGCGGAACCTCCCACGTGGATCAATGCTCCGGAGGCCGTCACCAAGGCAGCGGAGACCAAGCCTGCCATGATCTCCTGTCGCGTCTTTGGCGCCCCCGAGCCCAAACTCACGTGGACCCAAAACGACACCGAAATTGACAACTTCCGCTTTGACGTTTTGGAAAATGGCACTCTCTACATCAAGGTACTTTGGCTGCAGCCGGGGCGCTCCGTGGATCGTTGGTGCTGTTTCCGCTGCGAGGCCCCTTCCAGCGCCCTCTACCGACATCCACCCACGCACTTTATGTTGATTATATCGTTCTCAGTGTTTATCTTCCTAGATGATGCGACTGTTGCTGTTGCTGTTGCTGTTTGTGCGCGTTGGGTCCGCTTTGTCCAACGCGAAATTCAAAACTGCAAAAAAGAAATATTTTGGCCATGGCGTCTCGTCACTGACGCGGTGAACGACAAACCGGACGCCACGCGCGAGTGAATGGTGTACAGACTCACATTGACAGCCCCGCGGACCTTTTGTTTCCAGTTTGTGTCTCACGCTGGTCGTGTCCTGTGGCTGATACGTGTACTGTGCTATGCGCAAAGTTTTGTCCTCGTCATACATGTGCGGGTCATGTTCATCAAGCCAAAACAATTTTTGCAACGAGCCGAGTTTTTTGAACAAGTTATTTGGAGTGGAGACGTTTCTGCGTTGAAAGAATTGTTTGGCTTGTGGTGCACAAGGAACGGAAGGGTTTCTTTGGATATGGTTTCACAGTTGCCTGATTTGAGAAAATCGAGGAAAGCCCCGACACAAGAAGGGGTCTGATGTCAGATGTTTTGTCTCTTGCACACTGTACATATATTGCAGAAAAACCTTTCTGTAAAACACAGGAAAACGTGTGTTTTGCGACTGCAGATACAGGGAAGATCAAAATTGTTGGAAATGGCTGCGTCCCGGATTTGGGGGCAAAGATCAGACCTTTTTTTAGCTCCGATCTTGACCAGGAGAAGCGGATCGCAAAACACAGGCTTTGCTGACCAAGCTTTGTTGATGACGTCATGCTTATTACACAATCATTCGTTGATCACTCCTTCTTTTCTGTGTGAGGATCATCCATCCCTGCAGTTCTTCCTCTGGCTGATTTTTCTCCCCCTCCCTCCCCCGCACCCCCCTGTGTTGAGGGGGCGTCACCGTTTATCTCTCAGTGTTGTTGTTGCTTGCTGTACAGTTTTATGATTTGCTTCGATGTAGCCGAGCCGCCCACGTGGCTCACGGCGCCCGCCGACGAAACGAAGGTGGCCGAGGGCTCCCCCGCCATGATCCATTGCCACACGTTCGGTGCGCCCAAACCCGTGATCACGTGGACAAAGGATGACCGGCCCATCCCCTACAGATTTGAAGTCCTCGACAATGGGACCTTGTCAATAAGGGTAGGGACAGCACAGTGCTTGCTTTCCAACACGCGTATGGTATGTGGGAACGTAATTCGCTTGTGAAGCACGGGGGACAGAGGTTTGATATTGTCGTTGTGGGTGTCAGTCACTCGTTTCGCGTTCTTCAAGTGTACCAACAATTCAATGGGGTATTTGATTAGTTTTGCACAGTTCAGAAGTATTAATTTCTGTACTGAATGAGATACGTCAGTTTTGATCAGCACCAAACCTGCGTTCAAATTATATTTTTGAGACGTGGTGGACATACCCGTCGCGTCTCACGCTTTTGTTTCACCCTCCCTTCTCATCCCAACCTCACACACCCGCCTGGCACCAAATCAAAGAAAAAGAGACGTGCATTTCGCTGAAATTTTCTGGGGGGACGCGTCTTGCTCGCGCTCACGTGGAGTTTTCTTCGCTTCAGGATGTGTATCAGGAGGACGCAGGGAATTACAAGTGCGAGGCCGTCAACAAGTTCGGCAGAATCGACCAGACGGGAACGCTCATCGTGCGATGTGAGTTCTACTTTTCTGATTCTCCCCATCAGCCGATAGTTCTGATATCTTGCAGCTCGAATTCCAAAAAAAAGTCACAGGTCCAGTGCTGATGTTGAATTTGTCTGGGCTTTGCGGACGAGTCTCAAGATCATGAGTTACGGACGTGAATATCTGGAATGGGGTCTTCCTGGCTCAACAAGTAGAGACAGTACGAAGCTCAAAAATGTCATGAATTGGGGGTTGGACAACAGCTGGTCAAGAAATACACTTTTATCCCAGCACGGATGGTCCACAGCCAAGAACGACCAAGCTGCTCGCCTGCGTCCGTGCGCGACGCGTGTGCGCGACAGCAACCCCCCTATGCACACACACACACACACACACACACACACACACACACACCAACCCACACACCCACATGCACACACACACCCATACACACACGCACACACACACACACAAACACACACACACACATACACACACACACACAGCACAACCTCGGTTCCATGCTCGTCCACTCCACGTTCACTGAGACTCTGGCTCGTTCGTTCTCCCACAGCGGCGACGGTGATCACCGACCCGCCCAGCGACCAGACGGTGAACGCGTCGTCGACGGTGACGTTTGAGTGCGACGCCGTCACGGACCCTGAGGAGGAGTCGCAGCTCGAGATCCGCTGGCTTAAGGACGAGGAGGAGATCAACTACGAGCACGAGCCCACCATCAGCCTCAACAAGCGCGTGAGTGTCAAAATCGATCAGCCCAACGAAGTGCAAGAGAGTGTCGAGATCGAACAGCCCAACAAGCGCGTGAGTGTCGAGATCGAACAGCCCAACAAAGCGCGTGAGTGTCCAGATCGAACAGCCCAACAAAGCACGTGAGTCACAATCGAACACCCCAACAAGGCTTGAGAGTATCACAATCAAACAGCCCAACAAAGCGCGTGAGTGGCCAGATCGAACCGGCCAGCAGCCCTACAGAGGGCGCGCGGGTCGAGAGTATCGGCGGCAGAACCGGAGGCGGAGACGGTCACGTGACGTGAGACGAGGTCTCGTCACGCTGAGAAAACGAAAGGCAGCGTTGTGACAAAAAGTCGCAGGGAATCCTGTCGCAGCCGGGTCAGCATGACCACGAGGAAATTTTCGTCCTGTTCCTGTTTCATCAGATAGAATTTAACTTGTCGTTGCAGACTCACGCGTTGACCATTTCCCCGGCTCAAGTGGCTGATTCCGGAGAGTTCACGTGCGTGGCTGACAACGGGCTCGATCAGGACTCAGTCACCGCCAATCTCATCGTCAAAGGTGAAGCACCAGTCTCCATGGCAACTCAGTCGTTCACAAGGCAACAAGTGTTGAGAGAACGGAAAATGTTCTGAGAACACGCAACGCTGGTTGTGTTGCTGGTCCGCTATTGGTCCGAAGGCAGCACGTGATATGCGCAGCTCTGCATGCAAATCTTGTTTGTGTCGCGCAGACAAACCCGACCCGCCGTATGACGTCACGATGAAGGTGTGTGGCTCGGGCTTCGCCGAGATCACGTGGGAACCGGGCAACGAGAACAACGATGAGGTCATTTCCTTCCACGTCTTCTACAACACGTCGTTCGATTCGCCCGGCGAGTACCACGAGGGCGCTGAGGTGCTGCGCGGCACGCACACCGCCAAGGTAGGGGGCGCCACGCGGCGGGTCACGTGACGCGACATGCGCGCGCATCGATAGACGTGTAGATGTCGTTGTCTCCAGTCCTGCCATAGCCAAGCCAAGCATTGATTTTGTGATAAAATTGACGAGTTTTACGACGTAAGGTAGCAACCTTCATTTTGGCCGTAAGACAGTGGATGTTCATGTCAATCAGTGATTCTGAAATGCGTCAAGAATCAGTGGAAGTCCGCACTCAGTGTGCTACGATTCGTGCATGGCTACATTAGGCTAATATCATCCGTAGAGTCATATTATTTCAGAACCTGTCCTCCCAAAATTGCATGACAAACGCAACGGTTTGGATATTTCATTTTCCAAAAATTCGTTTTTGTTCTAGTGAGATTTTTTTCAGTTGTTCGGAGTTATGTTTTAGCGCGCGTTTCTGGCGTACAGAAAGTTCAACGTGTTTCTTTTCTGTGAAACCTCGTACACCCCCAAAATTTTGTGAGCGTCTTGTACGCCAGAAACAGCGGCAACCGCTTCCATTGACCGCATGCTGTCTTCGGTGTCACATGTTCCTCAGGTCCCCGGACGATCAGGCGACGCTGCGATGCCGATTGAGTTCATTTTATTGTCTATACTTTCACATTTGATTTTTTAGCCCTCTGGACGGGTAAAGATCAAATTCCCTTCATCTTCAAGTGAATCGTCAAATAACATGATCACTCTGCGTCTAACCAGAGAAAAAAAAAACAAAACAAGGAAACAAGTATCACCCGTAGAGAGGGTTTGGCACCCACTTGAACTAACTCAGTACGAGTTCTTGGTCCGTGGGATAAATTTGGGTGTGGCTCCATTTTGACCTTTGGTCAACCAGGCGCGGAGCGAGACAGTTTTGTTTCGCGTCGCGTCACGTGACACGTGACGTAGTGAGGAGACAGAGTGTGGTGTCAGGCTCTTGATCAGGATGATACAGATACTCGGTCATCATCATTATTTCACGGTGAAAACTCTTCTCTGAATGAACCATGTGCTGCTGCTGCTGCTCTAAAACAATCTAACTTCGTTTCTAAGAACGATAGAAATGGTACAGAAAACAAAAAGAGGGAGTGGTCATGGGTTTGTGGGTCGGGTACGTTGCCCCCGCTTCTTGAAACCCAGCTTCGAAACGTGTTGCTGTTCATGCACTGCAAACTAATGACACTGTATGCAGCATTCAAGCGAACATCCCTCCCTCCATACAAAGCTCTGCTGGTTTTGTTATGTAAATATGGGCAATTTGGAACCTTGTGTTGTCTTTTACATCCAAAGCCCTTCCTGCCCCTTGTTCTTTGTGTTTCGTCTCTTGTGGATCTGGAAAGATCAAGTGCGAAAAATATTCACCGAAAATTTGTTTTATCCCGTTCAGATGTCTTTTCTCAGAATTTGAATTCTGTGATTCTGTTTCTTTTCTTGGCCAGTAGTCGCTGGTTTTGCGCGTTCTTCCGTGCCGATGTGCCACCAGATCTGCTGAATTTTGAAATTTACTAAAAAGTACTAAAGACCCAACACACGTGACCGCTCCCTCCCACTGAACAAAAAGTGAGTTTTATCTGGGTACGTTCAATTTAGTTAGTTCGGATTGGAAAACTGTTGGAAGAATTTGTTATAGCCTTGGTAGACAGTGGTTCTTCACTTTCTGAATGAGAAGACCAGTTGATAAGAATGGGTTTTTTTCTGCGGCCAGCGAGTGAATGTAATGGCCTTGGCTTTCTGGATGCCTGGGGGTGTTTCTCCCTCCCTGTCACGTCCCCTGGCGGATTCATTCAGGTCGAACAGGCAGCTGAACAGCACAACTGGAGGGTGCTGTTCTAACTGGTGGAAACGTGCATTGTTTGTGTTGGGGGTTCAGCATTTGTTTTAAGAGCTCAGTGTTTTGATATGTAAGTTGATTTGTGTGGCTCTGTACATTATTCATGTGCATCAGCTAACTTCACCAGTGACGCCGCGTGTTGCCATGGTAGCAAGTTCACCGCTGGTAGGGTAGAGCATCAGTTGGCGCACCGTTTGGCCTCTAAAAACCAGGCTTCTACGCGCAATATGTACAAAAAACACCAAAACCAGACAAATTCCATCAAGTAGTCAGATTACAATGCAACAGCTCCGATTGTTGCACGGCCCAGCACGGTTTTCTCTTCAAATCACATTTTCCTTTCTGAAAGTACCAGGCGAAACCCTCCCTCCTATTCTCATGCGACGATCTTCCATCGCGTTTTTCTTTGGTTTTCAGGTCGGCTTGTCCCCCTGGGCGAACTACACATTCCACGTCCGTGCCAAGAACTCGCTGGGAATGAGCGATCGCAGCGACTTCACGCAGGTCAAGTGTAAGACACAGGCGAGCATCCCGCTCAAGAACCCGGATCACGTGTGCACGGAGAGTAGGGACCCGACCCAACTCGTCATCACGTGGGATGTGAGTACTTCCGGAGTTTCCATGGCAACGAGGAGAGAAGTGTTCATTGGGGACTTGAAAAATTGTCAGAACAGCTTATGTGGGATGTGCACAAAAGAGCGTCAGGAAGAGTGGCGTAAGGGTTCACCCACGCTGCAAAATTTTAAGAGTTCCTGTGAAATCATACAATGACTTTTTGAGACCTTTGGTCAAGAAACGAGTTGTATGATTTGAACAGGAACCTTGTTTGTAGTGGGTGAACTCACTTCTACCACAATGAGGTCACGTACGAGAGGCTCTGTGACGGCAGCATGGCAGAATTTGAATTCATGTTTCTATGCAGATGATCAGCAACGGTTGTTTGGAAGCTGAGTCTCCGTCGTCTAAATGGGAGCAGAAAATACAGATCCCTCGTGTCTTTTATCAGAAAATGTCACGCGTTTCACTGAGCGGATCCACGTGTATTTCCAGCCGATGGAGCGGATGGACCACAACGGCCCCGACTTCCACTACATCGTCGCGTACAAACGCACCGACGACATGAACGCCGACTTCACCACGGTGTCCATCAGCGACTATCAGCAGGGTGAGTTCGTGGCGCGTGGAGACAAGCACTGCCGCAGGCACATGCGCGCATCACGCGCCACATTGGCCCTCAAACACACATCGCGCCAATGCCAATGTTTTAAAGAGCACACAAATTGATGGCATTATGCACAGTTTCCATGGCACTGACCAATCACCACACACTACTGGACGTTGGCATTGACGTTGGTGTTGACGCGACATTCAGTGAAACGTTGTCGCATAATTGAGGCGCGCGTGTGTTCACTGTGTGGCGTTCTTGTTGCAGACGAGTACATCGTGGAGAACCAGGAGGTGTTCACGGAGTACATCATCTACGTCCAGGCGGTGAACGCTGAGGGAACGAGTCGCCCGAACCGACTCAAGAAGCGCTTGGGGTACTCGGGAGAGGGAAGTAAGTGCTGTCCGTGTCTCTCTGTCTCTCACTCCGAGGTTTCCAAGGTACCTTTGAGCAGAGTCCAATGGTCACCTCCCCAAGTTCACCCACGAGCAGCACCCACACCCACATTTTGCTTTGTTTTCTGGAAGCAGGTCCCATTCAAACAATGGTGAACTTCTTCTCTCGTACAAGACACATCCCTTGTTTGGACGGTCAATTTCAGCACAAAAGCTCTGGGTGAACATCCGTGAGGTTTCAGTCGGAAGTCACCAGATTTGAGCGGTCTGGGTCAATCTGCAATGCTGATCAAAACGAGGCCGAGAAACACGTGACTAAATCCGCGCTTGTGTTGATTTCAGAGCCCAAGGTGACGCCGGAGAACTTCGCGATCGACGACGAGAGTCTGAACGCCACGAGCGCCATCTTCACATGGAGCGGCGTCGCGGAAGGACCAGACACGATGCAGGGGCATCTCATCGGATACGACGTACGTGTGCAGGAGCAGGGCGTGTCACCTGTAACCTTGGCAACGCCCCCCCCCCTCCAAGAAAAAATTGCCTCTGTTTTGGGGTATTGAGATGCCTTTGGAACAAGGCCCTAAAGGGTGATTTGTGCACCCTTCTCTTTATATGAATTTTCAGCGCATAAGATGTGCGTTGATGTGGGTGATTACGGTACGTGTGAACAAATGCACGAGTCTCGTCTACTTCTTCAGATCGTGTTCTGGAAGAAGGACGAGCCCGATAACAAGAGGATGCACACGGTGTCCGCGGGGCCCTTCGAGCCCTGTCCGCTGACGCGCGGCCGCACGAAGCGCCAGGCCGGGCAAACGGTCCAAGGTCACGTGCTCAACCTGTGGCCTTACTCCGACATCTCCGCAGGCGTGCTCGTCAAGAACTCGAAGCACTCCGGGGAACTCAGTGATCCACCCATCAGCTTCAGAACGCCTGAGGGAGGTGCGTGTTAGTCCGGTGTTCACGCATGCGCGTGGTGAAGAGGACGCCACGGTCCTCACGGAGAGTGCGCTCCTGGAGACGCGTGTGTTCAAATGTGCAGCATTCTTGTTTTGTCAAAGCCTTTATTGATTGTGCTTCCACACGCACTTTGTGTGAGATGTTGTCGATTGAGTGACGATGTGGGTGGTTTTCTTTTCAGTGCCTGGCGAGGTGAGCTTCTTCGAGGTGGAGGAGAGGGGCTCGCACCACTTCGTCGTGTCCTGGGGTCCCCCGTCCGAGCCGAACGGGATCCTCATGGGATACACGATCGGACACAGACCCGGTGAGCGGCCGTTCAGAGCGCCAGAGCGTGACTTGCCTTGTTGTAACATGGGAACTTGAGAATCGTTTTCAGTGATTTGTGCCTGGTAACCGTTCGGGTACCAGGTAGCACACAAGGCATCGTGGACAAGATTCTGTGGACAGCACTTTTTCAATGTAAATGGGGCTCAAATTTGTTTGTATTTGGTCAAAAGATTTTAGCTCGGTGTAGCATTGTACAGCAAATCACAGTACAAAAGAATGTTGTGTTTGAGTGGGTGATAATTGGTGCAAATCATGTGACCTCCCTGGAGGTATTTTTGGTTGCGAGCGCCAAGACATACATCACAAACCTTTGCTTCTGCTGTGCCCTGACCCGAAAACTTGTGGTGAAGGTGACACAGGGGCGTCCCAAAGGGACTGTGGCCTGTGCACTGGCAACAACCGAGGCAATGACCAGTCATCAAGGGATGAGGAGCACAGAATTTTACTTGGGGTTGGGGGGGGGGCAGCTGCACGAAACATGTCGCATTGGTCATAAACCTCAACATCAACCTCAAGGCCAAGAACAGCGCGGTCATCTATTACCCTGTTAGACATTGCGCTTTCGGTGGTTACAACACAACAAGTGCACTTGGACACCCGTCTGTATTCTGTGCGCAGCGTTTTGGAGATTCTGCCCTTGACCAAACACCTGCGTATTCCGAAACGCGCCTGTGTTCAGTGCGTACACACCCTTCTCTCTTGGAGACGCGCCCGTGTTCAACACGCAAACATTCTTGTTTCAGCGGACGACCCGAACTCTCCGGTGGTGCGTAAGTACGTGGACGACACGTTCCAGCGGAGCACGAAGCTGACGGGGCTCGAGCCGGACCGCGAGTACATCCTCTACATCTGGGCGCGCACCAACGAGGGCGCCGGGGACCAGGACTTCCTCGAGGACAAGACGCTCGCCATCGGACGTGAGTCAGCGTGACGTGACCAAACGTTCGACCTGAACGTGGAGTCATGACGTGACCAAACGTTCAACGTGAATGTGGAGTCAGCGTGACGTGACCAAACGTTCAACACGTGACGAAAACGTTGGACCAAAGCATGTCGTGCACAACCGGCAGAGTGACGAAGTGAAAAACAACAGAAAGGACGAAGAAAGGGAAGGGACAGATTTCTGAGATGTGCGAACAAGTCACACCACGGTTGGGATGAATTCGTGCCTCAGGTAACTGGACGGTGAAGTGCGAATTTGGGGTTTGTCCTGAGCTCGTCACTTTGACGTTTTGCAGCGATCGACCGGCCGAAGCTGACGGACATCGTGCACGGTGAGTCGTCCATGAACGTGTCGTGGAGTCCGTCCGACAAGAGGAACCCGCGCAACCCGGGCAGCGAGTTCTACGTCAAGTACAAGAAAGAAGGTAAAACACCCAACTTCCGGTCTGACCCAACTTCCGGTCTGACCTCAAACGTTGCCGACAAGAAAAAGCAGGCGTCCTACCACTGCTCTCAGCTTCAGGAAACGGAAATGACTGGGTCTGGAACCTTTCCGACCGGCCGTGAACGAGTTCCAATCTGGCGACTATCTCGGTGTCCAGGCCAATCCAGAGACCATGTGCTCATCTTTTCTGATTCTTCACCGCTTCAGGTGACAAGGACTGGACGGTGGTGAACCCAGAGGACGAGGACGACAACTCAGTCAACATCACCGGTCTCACGTTCGGAGAGAAGTACGACATCGTCGTGGTGGCGCGCGACGGCGCCGGAAAAGAGGAGGAGAGCAAACCCGTCACCGTCACGCTCGGCACCAATCCAGGTCAGTGTCGGCGCCGCCACCGCCGAGAACTCCCGAGTGTTCACGAGAACTCCCGAGTGTTCACGAGGAGAGTGTGTTGCGTCCGCAGAGCTTGCGCGGCAAAGGCAACGCCACGTGGTGTTTCATGATTGGTCACGTGGTGTTTCATGATTGGTCACGTGGTGTTTCATGATTGGTCACGTGGTGTTTCATGATTGGTCACGTGGTGTTTCATGATTGGTC
>JAAUXT010022770.1_pt1 | contig 42374 bp, 39 predicted proteins | sample 7278171 | NCBI WGS metagenome assembly JAAUXT01 (sample SAMN14350112, study PRJNA611818) | marine sediment metagenome | isolation source: surface marine sediment (1.8m) | place: French Polynesia: Moorea | collected 2018-08
CTTTGATGCTCAGCATCAGAACTTGGACAGAAGTACGCCACTAAAAATTATCCTAGTCAAGGCACCCCCAATTTGCAGGTTATTCACGGCCCCAGCAGAAAACCTTCGCATGAGGGTGTGCAGTAAAAAAGAAAAAGTAGTTCCTGAGCACTCACATCCCCAAAGTGAATTTTTAAAGAGGTCACAGCATCCCCGTATGACTCCTCTAAGAACTCCTCAGGACCAAATAAAGCTGGATCCACCCACTTTCAAACTGTTGGAGGTACATGGGTTGAGCAACAAGGAGAAAAGTAGTTCCTGAGTTCTCAAAGTACTCACATCCAAAATGGACTGTTTGAAAGAGGTCACAGCACCCCCTTGTGACCCCTGTAAGAGCTCATCAGGACCAGATAAAGCTGGATCCACCTGCTTTGAGACTCCTGGAGGTACCTTGGTTGAGTAGCAAGAGAAAAAGTACTCAAATTAAAAATGAATTTTTTTGCAAGGGGTCACAGCACCCCCTTGTTACCCCTGTTGGAGCTTATCAGGACCAGACAAAGTTGGATCCACATGCCTTCAGACTGTTGGAGGTGCATGGGTGGAGTAACAAGAAAAAAGTAGTTCCTGGGAACTAAGAGGGCTCAATCTGAAATGGATTTTTTTGAAAGAGGTCACAGTAACCCCTTATGATTCCTCTAAGAACTCTTCAGGAGCAGACAAATCTGGATCCACCCACTTTCAAACTCTTGGAGGTACCTGGGTGGAGTAATATTATAAGAGAAAAAGTAGTTCTCAGAGTGCTCAAATCCAAAAGGGAATTTTTGAAAAAGGTTACTGTAGCTTGTTGTGACCCTTCTAAGAACTCTTCAGGAGCATACAGAGCTGGATCAACCCATTTTCAGATCTTGTCAATTAATGCTAATTTTTGGTACAGTGATGTGATATTTTGCACTTGTTGAGAAAGTAAATTTTTGCAAAATATTTTTGAAAATTAGGTTATTATTTATTAGGTTTATCAGGTTATTATATATATTAGGTTATTATTTTCACAAAACGACTTACGAGGTGTTGCCGGCCTGTTTAATGAAGGTTGGAGACAGGGTAAACTCAGTCATTTTGAAAATTAAAGCTTCAAATCTTGGAAAATTAAAATTTGGGTTTTTGGAGATCGAATCGAATAGTAGCATAAGTTGCGTAACAATCCGAACCCTGCTATCTTGGGCTGTTCAGTTTTCACCCTTGGTTGGGGGCTGTTCCTTTTCATGAAACAAATTTGTTTTGTTCTCGTGTGGAACTGACGTATAGTAGATCTAGTACTGACAATAAGTGAAATAAAAATAGACCATTTGTTCTGAAACTGTGACTTTGGTTTGTTTGTTCCTCCATTTTCGGCGGGGGTGCCCATAACTGCCTGAAAAGTTTTGTTTGCCTGGAAGTTTTAACTGGTTAGTCTGTCGGGCGAGGAAGTTGTAGTTTGGTAAGAGTTTTGTAGTTTTCGGTGCTAGATTTTCCCATTTTGGGCATTGAAATTGCCATGATTGTTTGTAGTCTGTTGTGATTAGCAATCAAGAAACTTTTAGAATGTCATGGTGAACTCAAGTTAGTGGTTGCAAGTGTCAATCAAGCACAACAAGGCACACAAACTGACCGACAAGTTTTGCAGAGGCGGGCAAACCAAGTGTGCAACACTCAGGAGAAGTGATTTCCAGACACTCTGTGTCAAGCAAAAAGCTGCTCATCACTAGGTTCATGAATGGCTCTGCTTGTTGATGCAGAGTACTGAAAGTCTGCACTTTCCGTGTAAAGAGCACTGGAATGTGTCTTGACATTCGGATTTTTTCAGACCCAAGAAACAGGTGCTTGAAACGTGCAGTTCAGAACTTTTCAACATCTTGCACGATCGTTTCGAAGGCAGTTCACAAGTCAGAACGTCAGGAATATCACGAGGGGACCAACAGGCCTGGCAAGTCTTCCCAGATTCCGTCACGCGTCAGCGGATCCAGATCTGGGCGGGGAGGGGGAGTGACTTCCAAGGTGAACGAAGCAAATTGTCTGGCCGAAGGAAATTTCATTCTGGAGGGTAGGGAGTGGTGGCCATTTCGGTCTGATCACTTGAAAAAATCGGAAAAATTCTTGCAACATGAGAATCTCCGGTGTGTGTGTGTGTGTGTGTTTGGTGCAGGGATGACTGCTTTGGGTGTTGAGAAAAGTTTTTGTGGGTGTCCGAGGGGCCGCCCCCTGGCAACCTCACCCCACCTTGTGGACACAATTCTTTCGTGTTGGAGAAAGTGTGAAGTTCTGACCGATTGCAGTCTGCGAGTAGAGAGCTGCTCAAGAAGCGCGTGCGCAAAAAATTGCTTCTTGTAGAGGCATTCCGAGAATATGTTTGCTGTTGCCACTCGTAAAAAACACACTGCAGTAAATGCTCCACAGAGGAACAGAAATGACAGCTTTTGCACACAAGTGTTGTTGGAGAATCACGACACGATTTGTCTTGTGATTTTTTGCACCAAATGGTTTCTGTTTTTTCTTTTGCAGAAACGGCAGCAGCCCGAGGAGAGGAGTGCTGTGCTTGTTTTGGATACCAAATTCACACACGGATCAATGGACTTGAGTTGCACTGAAGAGTCTGGAACGAACCGCGAAGCCTGGAAGCGTTTGAAGGATTAGGATAAGCTGTGCAGTTGGAAGGGAGTCTGCAGTCTGACCCCACCCACTGACTGGTGTATGTTGGAATATATATCAACAGTGGATGATAGCAAACCCTGGCGGTGCTTTGGAGTGAGTGAAACTCTAAACTACATGTGCTAGTCTCGGGGGAAAAGAAGCAGGCCAGTGCCAGTACAACAAGCCCTTATCAACATGATTCCAAGACTGTTGCTGCTTGCTCTGTCTGCTGTTGTACAAGGTAAATGTTTGAAAACATGTTTTACATGCTGTACGGAAACACAAACTACATTGCTGCGACGATTTATGAACGGACAAGTGCGTCATTGTTTGAGAAATTCATTCCACTCGTGAATTATTTTGTGGTGCGAGTCGGATGTCCCTTTCGTTGATGCAGACATTTTTGTGCAAAAAGTTCCCATTCAAAGGTACAACCCGCAAATCTGTTACACACCGGTTGTACGTAATTCTCACCACGGACAAATGATCGGCCGATTAATTTCTTACGGCATTGCCCGACAGAGGAAAGGAATTCCCGCACCTTGTATCGTCTATTACAGCACTGCATACCTTTCTTTGGGCCGGGGAACTGGGGGCCGGTATTTGGAGTGTGTAACAAAGAAGCCCCCATTAAGTCATCAGTTGCATGTTTTTGCCTTATTACTGTGCAAGAAGAGGCCTCTTGAAAGGCAAGTCAAGGCAACAGTTTTCTTCCGTTGTGAAAAGAATTTCCTTGCTGAGGTGTAGATGTTAAATTGTAGGGTTAAGCGGAGGTCATCACGCTATCGAGTTGCTCTGTTTACCGCTGACTGTCATAAAATCTACTGATAGCTTGGCCTTCTTTGTGCAAAGGCAAAAGAGGGTGAATTTTGAATGGATGTTGCCCATATTTAAGAGGTGCTTCTCCGTACGGGGTGGTCCACCCACCCGGTACCATCCGCTCTCGTTGAAAGGTTAGAAATTGGAGAGGTGCGTTCTGTCAGATTTGATTCAACGTTTGACGAATTATCTTGTTGAGAAGAAGTCGCTGATAATCTCTTGTTTGCCGGAGCGTGCTCAGATACAGAGAATCTGTCATGTCGCGGCTATTTCCTCGCAATTTCCGTTTTGTCCGAGGAAATTGGGACGAGAAACCACAACTTTCCACAGGTTGTCTTCTTCGTGAATTTGTTGCCGCTTTGGTAGCAAAACGAACTGTCCCACCTGCTGGACTAAAACGGCCCAAGACCTTCTGAATTTACGTTTGTACAGAGGCGCAGCAGTGCGCCCAGCCTGTGTTGTGTTCTGGTGAAAGACCAAGACTGGAAATTGAGGATGCGCACCCTTCGTCCCCCCCCCCGGACTGACCGTACGCTCGTTGATGTCCGGTCATTGCAGCGGTTCCTGGGGTGCCGGTGCTAATGTGCTGCTGGCATTCTTGCAGCAGATCAGAATTGAAAAGCTGCAGAAGAATTTAGAAGTTTGCAGCAGTTTGGCACAACAATGAACTTGCAGTTTAGTTTCCAACAGCGGAAGCAATTTTGAGAGACGTCTCTTTTTGTACTGGCCCAACGTCTGTCAGTGTACGCCAGCCAGAACCAGACGTTTTTGAGGCAATTAACTTTTTCTGAAGGCCCGTCGTGCTGCAGTTGTAAAAGAGTCAGTCGGCAACGAGGAGCGACTTCAAGCTGTTGCGTCTGCACGAAGTCAACAGGCTCAAGAAAGACGCCAAGGCAAATTGCAGACCGACATGTTCATCCAAGAAGTGTATCGAGGTCACACTTTTGACCCAGCGCGCAAATATTTGCCAGAAACGCATGTAGTTCTTCTTCCTTGCATTTCCTCCCCCTTGGTGCTTGTGGAAGAACAGTGAAGGTAACAACAGAACACAACATGCCAGTGGGTGCATTTTCCACAAGCAAGTTTCAGCTGTCAACTGCAGGAATGATTTTGATAAAGTGCGGAAATTGGTGAACCCAAAACAAGATGACAGAAAAGACAACAAAGTTTCCTGTTTGAACATTTGTGAAGTCTTTTTTGTCAGATTGAAAAAAGAACAGATTTTGGATTTCGCTTGGAGAACGCCTTTTTTGCCAGAAGTTTCAATGGATGTCGTTTCTGCATGTCACGTGAAAGAGCGCAACGAACTTGGCAAACTGGGCACCACTGAAGTGGACTGTGGGAACACTCATGCTCTGAAAACACCAAGTGAGCAAAAATAGAAGCCTGGTTCAGTTCGATAAAATGTCATCTTGATGACAAGCAGAAGCCAGAGATGTTCTGGGTGGCTCCGCTCATCCAGTTGAATGTTTTCCAAATGACAGCCGAGTTCAAAGTTGCAACCCATCAACACTGTGTTCTATCTGATGTAAGCATGCTCTGTTTTGGTGCTGTGCAAAAAGTTTTGGTGTAAATTCCTTGATGTCTGGCAAATTAGCGATTCAATTTGGATCCGTTGCTCGTGTTTTGTTTTGACTCCATTCCTGACGCAGATTACCACTCAGCTGTTGGTGCGTGAGCCTGTTGAAAAGTTTGACTGCTTCATCTAAGGGTCAAGATAGAAGAAACAGAAGTCACAGTTCCCCCCGTAAAATGCGTCTCGATCTTTGTTTTGTGGTTTTATGAGCATATTATGGCGAGAAAGCACACTTGACATTTTATTGTAGTTTTATCGTTTCCTCTGCAGGAGATTGTGGCTGTGTGCGCAACTCTGGCGGTTTCCCTGTTCAAATGGCACAAAGCTTCCCTGAAAGTGCTGGAGATCGGTGCAAAAGTGCGCAGAGATTCAAAAGGCAGCCAACCCTCCTTCTTTGACTTGACAAAGAAACTACACCAAAAAATTCCAAACTCATGTTGAGTGATCCATCTGTCTTCAGTTCCCCTCAAGACCTGTTGAGGTTTTGTGGCGTGACATCCTTCACCCTCAATTTGCCACAACTGGTGAAAAAAGTGCACCTTTACCACTTGAAAGGCGAGCCGACCAAGGGCATTGTGGAGACATTTGGGACACACGGCTTTCTTTCGTTGGATTTGCGAGTTTTGCCAGTGCGGTCTTGTTGAGTGATTCCCAATGCTCAGGTTCCTTTCAAACATGTCAGATATCGCGCGATAGGGCTTCACTTGCTGCTTGATGAAGGAAAGGGTATCGATGGGTCAAAGCCATTAGGAATTGATCAAGTATCGCAGTTGATACTGACATGGTGGGTGTGGTTGGTTTCTGTCTCTGGTCAAGAGACGTCTCAAGGGGGAAGGAACGGTCGTGCTCACTCGACGCTTCCAGCCCTGAGTTTGAAAATCTCAACGCCTCCCGTTCTTGTGGACCCCACCATTCCTGCGGCAGAGGCAGTGTCTCCAGACTTTGACGCACAACTGCAGCCAACTGGGCAAACAAGTGAAAGGACAAGCAAGTTGATCCAAACTGGAGGCCAAAGAGCAACGTTCGCGATTTGCGCGTCAATCTTGCTGCTGTTGAACGCAGCTCAACCCGAAAATTTGAATTCCATTTTGTATTGGCGTTCAGCAAACCTAGACATGGGGAAATGCTCAGCACTAGGATCGCGCTCGTCTTGTTGTCGGGTGGTTCTCAGCGCAGATTTCCCCTGGAAGTGGATCCCGGAGTTTCAGTGTTTGTCTTTCAGTGGAGCAGATGAAACGAGAGCGGAGCGCCTCGCGCCGCCAAGTGCTCCACTGATGGACGAGGTGGGGCAGAAGCCGAACTGTGGGGGAACCACTCCGAATCTCAAGCGTTCAGCGCTCACAAGTTCGATTCGGCGATTTTGCTGAGGCCCGCGACTGAACGCGAGAGAAAACGCACGAGCAGATTCAAATTTCCTCAAGTTCGCCCTTCAAGTTGTTGAACGAAAGCAGCCTGTAAATTCTGCCCGTTGTGCCAGAATGAACAAATGCAAATGCAAACAGAATGCTGATCGGTGTGTGAAACTGTGCCCTCTCCCTGTCAAAAACTGAGGTGCGAGTGCGTGGAATTGAGCCTTCTCGAACCACTTTGCGTCTCGTGTCACGGAAAATGCCATTCCCCTCGCGTACCACACGGATCCACGGTGTCGCTTTCCTGATCCCCATTTTCCTCTCCACGAACTTGAAAACGACACATGCTGAAAGCATTGGCTGCGGCTCCGGCGCTGTTCCATTCTGCGCCCCGTGGGACCCCGGTTCTTTCTGCGATATTCCCCTCGTCACGTCAGTCGTGATCATGATCAGGAGGCAGCGAAGTCTGGATCGGTTTGACCCTTTTTCATCCAGTTGGGTTTTTATCAGCCGCGGTAGCGGAGCTGATATTGGTTTGCCCCTGTATCCACGTGCGTCCGTCTTGGGGGGACAAAACCTCCGTTTTACTCCTGTTCCAGTAATCACAGACTGGAATCACAGTGGGTGCAGACACCCTTAGGGGTACTCTACAAGTTGGATATGGTATCATTTTTTTCTTCTGCTCTGATGAGGAGAAAATGATATATGAAATTACAATAGAAATACTATAGATTGTCTGGGTTAGGGGTATCTCGGACACATTGTCCGGGTTACCCCCCCCCCTGCAAAAAAAATTTCTGACAGATGAAATTACAATAGAAATACTATACATTGTCCGGGTTAGGGGTATCTCAGACACATTGTCCAGGTTACCCCCCCCCCCCCTGCAAAGAAAAAATTTCCAACTGGGACATTGTCCGGGTTAGGGGTACCTCGGACACATTGTCCGGGTTACCCCCCCCCTGCAAAGAAAAATTTCCAACTTGGACATTGTCTGGGTTAGGGTATCTCGGACATTGTCCTGGTTACCCCTAACTCGGACATTGTCCGGGTTACCCCCCCCTGCAAAAAAAAATTTCCAACTTGGACATTGTCTGGGTTAGGGTATCTCGGACATTGTCCTGGTTACCCCTAACTCAGACATTGTCCCAGTTACCCCTAACTCGGACATTGTCTGGGTTAGGGTATCTTGGACATTGTCCGGGTTAACCACCCCCTGCCCCGCAAAAAAAAATTTTCCAACTTGGACATTGTCCAGGTCAGGGGATCTCAGACATTGTCCAGGTTACCCCGCCCCCCACAAAAAATTTCAACTCTGACATTTTCTGACTGGGGTTTTGGTAGATTGGGACAAGTGCTGTCTTGCCGATGTACGCTGCCCGCGGCTGATTCTCTACTTGAAAGTCTAGTTTCTCATTTGTTTTGTTCTCGCCTGGTTATGCAGAGCTGACATGAATAATCGCTTTTGTGTTTGACGTTGATCAATATCATGACTTGTCGCTCATTTCCTGATTTTGAACTCCGACTCAAAAAGAAATTCACCAACAGTTTGGCAACTGTAATTTTCTGTTGATTTTTCCTGGCTTCTTTTTTGTGGCACACGCACACACTCACGGAATAATCACAAATCATCTTTGATGGTTCAATTAACAAATTCCCGGGTCTTCGACCAGTGTTCTTTTCACACCTGGAAAGGTACCCGTCAAGGTTGCCGGTGACACTTTGAGATCTGATTTTGTTTTGGGCAAAGTTATCTCATCTCACCCAATCTAAGGCGTTCGTTTTCTTGATCCGAGAGCTGAACTCAGTGTCCCATTGGCTGCAATGCAAAATTTGAATGCTCCGAGTCGCTCGGAGCATGAAAAGGAACTGCACCTAACAACGCTACTAACGCCTGTACAGAGCGTTCGATGTGGGAGTCGGAGGCGGCAGGAGGAGGCGGCGGTCGGGGCGGGGCGGAGAGACGGCGCAGCGAGCTTCACCTCAACCCCGAGCAGCTCTCCCCCAGACAGCCGCCCCATGAGGAGTGGCCCTCCCAGCGAGACTCGTACTCCCCCGACAGCGCGGGTTACCAGAGCAACGCGCTCATCAGCCAGGTTCTCTACTACGGGCCCGAGGCTCTGGACAGCAGACAGGAGCAGCTGGAGGCGAGGACCAGGGCCATCATGTCCGCATAACTCACTAACACTAAAAACGCCACTCTTTCGTTGACTAATGGTGGTGAGTTGTTTTGTTTCGCAACAAGATTTCTTGATCAACTGTAAAAAGAAATTGAGTTACTAACGAATGGATGCAAGTTGATTGAAACTGGTGCACTCACCACTCACTTTTGCAGAACATCAATTTTACAGCTTGTTTTACAGCCTGTGCACAATCAAATTTGGCGACAGTCAGCAAAACACAGCTGGCCACCTCATCACAGACGTGTTCTCTCAAAAAAACTGTTTCACAAAATCAAATGGAAATTTGTGTCGTTTTGCAGCTACAAGAAGAATGAAATCGGAAGAAGACCTTCCAAGGGCGACAGATGTTGTTGCGTTGTGAATGAACTTCGTGCCTTTTGCGATGTCTTTCCTCATCCACGTGACATGTCGCGTGACTTTGTTACTTCCTCCTGCAAATACGTGTGTACACACACCAGGTCTTCACACTGAAGCTGTGTATCTCGTGTTCGTTTTCAAGCTGGGTCGTTGTTGTTTGGAATCACATGCGTTTTTCGCCTGACGGACATGGCCCCAAATGCGAAACGTGAACACGGTTTGTGTTTTCCTTTTTATTCGACAGCCAGACCTGTGGAATCTCTTGCTTCAAGGTGTCCGAACCGAATAAATATTGAGTTGAGTTCTTCTTGACAGTGGCCATTTTGAGAGCGAGCGAAACAGTTTTGCAGCAAAGAATCTTGTCGAGGTGAACAAACTAGTTTTGTGTGACAAAAACAGAATTTGTGCAGGTATTTTTTCTTTGTTTTATCATCAGTTAATTTGTACAGTTTTTCACTTATTTTGTGGACAAGTATTGTCAGAAACACGCAACGCGTGTGAGATAAAATCGTTCGTGCATCAGTTTGCGATGTTGGCTGAGTTTTGTTCAATGGTGCTGGTTATCATTCTTCCACTGCATTCTTCCGTTGTGAATCTTTCTCTTCCTCTAGCGTCATCAAGAGTGTCGAAATCAAATCGATGTGCAGTGTGTTGTGTAATCGTGCGCTGTGATTCCTTATCCAATTGGAACTCTGAATGGCGATTGCTGTTTCAAGTCAGTGTGATGCTAATTTGCTGTCCCATTTGTAAAGAAAGTCCACGTGAAGTAATTTTCATTCCGCTCAACTATGTGTATCCGTCGTGTAACAGACACGGAGTTTTGTTGTTGCTGCTTTTGCTTTTTATTGTCCCATTCATTAGAAGACGAAAAGCCAGCGGAAGTGTGAAGAGGAAAGACGGAAATTTGTGGCGTCGTGATCGGAAGTCGGTGACTGACGAGTGAGCACAGGGTGGCCCCTGCAGTTGTGTCTTGAAAAAGCCAACACAGCTTTTCACGTTTCTCTGCTCCCAGCAAAAATTTGTGTCCCGCCCCATCCCAAGCCCCACTGTTTATTTAGCCTTGCCGATTCACCGGGTGATTTTGTTTGGAAGGGTGGGGGTGTCACCGAAACACAGATGCCCACCCCCTTTTTTCCCGCGTGGATAACTCTGACCAGGACCTGTTTCGTCAGATCTGCTGGGCCAAAACATGTCAAATATTCATTCTCAATATCAGAGTTTCAGTCACCGATTTCAACCACACAAACACGGACCAGATACGTCTTGTGCAGTTCAGTTGTACATACTTTTCCCATTAACAATTGTTATATTTGATACAAACATGTAAGAGCAATAAACGTACAACTCAATTGACTTCATTCTACACTGGACTTCCTCAGGTTGCCGTGAAAAAATGCGTCCCCGAAAAACTCCCATTCAATGGATGGAAACTTCAAGTGTACGGCCTGAAACCAGCGAACAAAACCATGAGAACGACATCCATCGCCTTGTCACGAATCGCCACGCAAATCACGCTGTCGCCATCGTTCTATCAGAACAGAATTCCTCCTCGTACATGGTGTCCGAACCTGAATTCCGAGTTTTTTTGGAGAGAGAAGTTTGTTGTTTGTTTTGGTTTTTTTGGCAGCCGAAACAGCCGTGTCTATTTACGATTAACTCTTGCCGGCCACGTGTCTGTAAGATGGCGCCACTAAACAATAAACAACAATGAACATCAAAAATTTGGTGTGCACAGAGAGTTTTTGATGATTTAGATCCATTTATTTGGTACGAGTGACGGAATTAAAGGTGATAGCCGTAAATAAATGTATCTGAAGTAAAGTGAAGAATTTCGGGGCTTTGCACGTGCGACGTGTCGTGGAAAGTGGTGAATGGAGGCCCCGCCCACACAGCGCGGGCGGTGATTGGTTCTCACAGTTCACTTCACAACTAGGCACGCACAAGTCCAGACAGGTGCAGCTCAAGAGCTCATTCACAGTCGAGGCTTCGTCGAGGACAAAAGTTGCCCGAAGTTTTTGCAGGTGAGTTTTCACATTCTGTGTGGTTGATTTAGATCAGATGGAGAGGGAGCAACAGCGATTGGATTCCTAAAGCGTGGAGAGTCCAGATCTTTTGGGAGAGTCCAGATCTTTGGCACATTTGGAACTTCACGCAGATCTTTGTTCAAGAACAGGTCGACAGTTTTGTGCCAAATCGTGACGATTTGATTTGTGTGTGACGATGTTATGTCTGCTGCAGGCACAACAGATTTTTCAGAGATTTACGAGCAATTAGTGATGTCGTTGGTCGAATGAAATTGAGATTTTATCTGGTTGTTTTGCGTAACATGATCATTGTTGTTGATTGACTGTTGCAGGACTTTGGACCTTCGTATCAGACCAACTCGTGCAAAGATCCAAACTCGTTACAACACGCACAGGAAACTTTATCAGCCGGCGTGCAGTCTCGACAAGTCTTTCCCGACGGAGCTTTTGCATCATGCTGATCCAAAGAGGATTTATGGCCAAAATGACGGCGTTTTCCACCGTCGTCCTTCTCAACATGTTGATCATCGCACCTGCAACTTCTGCGGCGACCCGTCGCTGTCCTGCAGGCAAGTTCCTGCCTCCGGACGCCCTTCTGGATGAGTGCAGGCCCTGCTCCGTGTGTCCTCTCAACGAGATCATCCGGCGACCCTGCACGGACATCAGCGACACCAAGTGCGGACCTTTCTACGAGTTCCAGAACTTTAACAGTTTCCAGGACGACGATGAGGAACCAGGGTCCGATGTTGCTGGTGACCTGAACGACTTGCCCAAGTTGCCCCTCGCCACAGGGGTCACCCAGGACGACTCAGAAGACGGGCTCCAAGACACAACAGCTGGTCTGGACAACACCGTCGCCACAGGTCAAAAAGGTAATTTTATCGCCTTCTTCCCCTTCTTCTTCTGTATCATTGACACGAAAAATCATCTGAATAATTATATAAAATTGATGGTCTCTGAAAGTGACGAGATTATTATCTTGTTAAATGGGAATTTCCTCCCACCCTCGAGCGAGAAGCCTGTCAGGGATGTCGGGTTGTCTGACATGGCATCGATTGGTTTGTTACTCAATGTGCGTGTGTGCATTTACGAGCTTTTGTGTTCATTTTCAAACAACAGAGCACGCAAATTTGACTCGTGACTGCAAGTCCCGCTGCTGCAACATTGTTGCAGTTCACTTGTTGCAACTTTTATGACGCAACTGTTGCAGAGCTATTGTTTCCGGTGACATGGTGACATTGGCCACACAAACGAAAGTTTCGCTCTGATTTGCTCTGCACGACAAGGATCAACGCACGCGCGTTGTTGGGGCAGGTGCAAGTGCACAGAGGCCAGGTGCCACCGTGTTGTGACACGCAGGAGGCCTACCATCCCCTGGGCCGCCGCCCTCCGTGAAGAAATCAAACGATTCCAAATGTTGACCCATTGAACACATTGTGTAATTCTTGAAGAGCTCATTTCCGGCCAGATGTGTTTTTACGAGCACGAGCAGTTTAAGAGAAAAAAGTTTTCGGAAGCTCCGTATTGTTTTATTTGTTTGCAAACCAGAGACAAGATTGAGAAAATGTTGAGAGATTGAGAAATCACTGTGATTCGCACTCGTACGAGGGAACACGCGATTGTGGTGTTCTTCTTTGTGCGATTCTTTCGAAGCCCGAGGTCAACTGGTGGTCACTTTTGTGTGACAGACGTGGTAGAAAGTGGGAGATAAATATTGAGCTTTGTTTCTCAAGATCTTCGTGCCGCGAATGCGACCAGACGAGCAAGTTTGCACACCACGCATACTGACCTCCGAACAAAGGGACGACTTGAGATCCAAACAATTTGACATGAAAATGATTTTGAAGGTGACGGGTGGATTGCTGTTCAACTGATTTTGGGAAACAAGTTCACTTGTCGCGCGAATCAAGTGTAACGCATCACGCTCACGTTCCCACCTTCGAGCTGCGAATTTCATCAGGACCCAAAAAAAAAAACAAACACGTTTTTCATGATGAAATCATAGAGAGGACGTCTTTGCTTGCAAGGTTATCTGTTGAAGGGGCGTAGTCTTGAAATGTGCACGAAAGAACTTGAAGTACCATACGTTTCACAGACGTTTGTTCCCATGCGTGGTTGTGTTCTGTCAAGTCCAGACTTGCAAGATAGATCGCTATCTGAAGTATTTCCTGTGGTGAGACTGAATTGTCTTGGTGTTTACCTGTTCCTGCGGTGAGTAAACATTATGTGACATCAGCTTCCAGAAGCAGCTCCCTCGGTGCACAGCTAATTAGGCGGATTTTATGGCGAGATCAAACGCGCAGGGAGCCAGACATTTGTCAGATGCTTCAATATTCCTGCAGGTCTCACGCCCCTCGTGTGCAAGCCCAGACAAGAGTTTGGGTCTCTCTTTTCTTTCCTCAAATAAGTTTTGAGTTCAGTTTGAACCATTGGAAATCAGTTTGAAAAGTTCAAGCGTCGTGAAAACAAGTTCGCGAACTCCTCCAAACCCTTTTCTTTGTTGAATGCTCGACGAAACAAGGCAAAGAAAAGCTTTTCGTCAACTGGAGAATGTTGCCAGGAAGCTGTTATTCAGCAAATGAAATTCAAGCCTCACTTGAGTGAGCGACGAAAAATGTATCTCTTTCTCTGCCAAGATGTACGGGGGTCGTAAGTGGTTTCTGCAGGAACTTTTTTAACCACCATGATTGCGAGAAGTTGTTTCAATTTGCACAAGGTGTTTTCCTGAGGGGGAACGAAAGAGCAAGTCGAAATCTGGATAAAGTCAAAATCGGGTAGATTTGCGTGAGATCCATGTTCATTCGACAGTTTTTTGGGGCGCCGAGTAGTTTGATACAACCCGTAAACTGCTCAAAAACCTTGCAGCCAGACAGCGGACAACTTGTTGGAAACATTTCGCGCATAGCACGAATTGTTCGAAGGGCACTGGCTTACACGAATTCGTAGCATTTTTTGTGCCAATTTTGGGTTGCTGTTGCCCAAGTGCATCTTGTCAAAAGTACAAAACAGTAGATTTTCCGCGTTCTTTGTTCAAAGTGGCAGGCAATTCTTCCATTGACTTCAGGAAACCCACAAATATTGACTTTCGAGTCCTGCAATGCGCTCACGGAAAGAACTCGAAGAAGGACAAATAAATTGAAGCCAAAGGCAACTCATTCACGTTCACCTCGTCTTTAGGTGTTTAACGTGAAGGAAAATATTGTGTTTCGTTGCCTTGTTTGTGTACACCCCCTTTTCTCGTGTTTGCTCCAAAAATGTAAAGAAGGCAAACAACAACTACCGTGGATCGAGACGAAAATCCTTGCCAAGGCTTTGCAACTTCAAGCAGGTTAAAAACGCTTTCAGCAGGTCAAAAACCGAGACACGTCGTCTGTCATAATTTCAGCAAAAAAGAGGCAAGAATTCGCCTTGAATTTACTTCAATGTTTGATCTGCAGTGGGGAATATTTAGTCTGGAGTGTTTATCCGATCTCCGCTTTCCCTCGAATCAATCCTCGCTTGCGCGCACCAGAAGTGAAAACAAACTCCTCAAGTGCGTGCGTAAGAAGTAGCTCCGGGATGATCCATTGCAAGGATACATCGGAAAATGCAGGAGCGTAATAAAAATTGTGTACGTTATCAGAAACAGGCGCGTGTAAATTAACTGTTTATTTGCATCACTGCCACTTAACACATTTCTTGCGCATCTTGGTACCAACCAACTCGGCATCTTCTGTGTCGGTGCATCTCTTGGCTGTCACGGGTACCTGTACCTTGTTGACTTTGAACAGAAGAAGATTGTTGAAATCTCTCTTCTAGCTGTAGAAACAAGTCTCCCGTTGAAAGCGTTTTTCAGAGACTTATTTACCCCCTTGATGAGCTCACAAACCCGGAAAAGTTGCACAACAGCGCTCTGGGGACCTGAATCAGACTGTCTGGTGTTCGTCTTCGTTCTTTGTTTGGCCTTTGCCTCGCTTTACCTTTTTGCTGCAAATGTTCTTTTTCGGAAACAAATGAGATTTTACCAGGTATACCGCAAGGTTTGTGGTGTTTGTCGCAACAATATTTACAAGTCCAAACCTTCTGTTAATATTTCTTGGTCTGTCGTTGAAATTTGACTGCAATTTGTGGATTTCGCTGCTCGTGAAGGGTTACTCACGGCTGATAAGAAGGGTTTACGGAAGTGGGAGATTGTGTTGCGTCTGTGTGGGCCCTGTGTCAGCGAACCCCGACAAATGCAGATATGAAAGCGCAACTTGATACTCGCGCCAATTAAATCTGGCCGTTCATCACGCGTGTCTTCGTCTGCATATCTGCTTCTGTTGTCCCAGGTCAGATTACTGTGAAATTTTGCGATACGTGTTATCTGGTGGAAAGACGGGTGTGTGTTTCTTTTACAGAAGCTGCTTTTCGCATATTTGTCACTGTTCAGTCTCCGTGTGATTTTGGCGTTATCCCATAATCCGTCAAAGTGTTGACAAAAAGTTTGCTGATTTCATTTTCCTTGAGTGCGAAGCCCTGTTGACTTGCAAACAGTAGTCTGCCCTGAACACAGCGGCGCTTGTTGTGTGGGGGAGGGAGGGGTGCTTGTCTCGTCTTGCCCCTTATCTACAGACAGTTCTCTTGTTCGCAACTTTGCATTATACGAGGACCGTACCAAAAGTCCCCGATCGGTCCAGATTTTGATTACTTCGGGTGGATTGTTTTGTACGGTGTTTGCAGGGAATCTTCTTGGGTATCTTGAGCAAGGAATGAAATACTTTTGCAGAATTAACAAATACTTTTATTAGTACTTTTTAGACTTCCCAAAAATGCTGATCTGCATGACACTCGATCACAATGGGTTTCGCCCATTAACTTGCGAGATTTCAATTGTCATTGGAACTGTCACTGTCACTGTCACTCTCTGAATCAGAAGAATCACTCTCAGGTCCTGGGGCCACATTTCCCTCAAAGTAATGTCCTCTTGAATCAATGCACCTCTGCCAACGGGCAGCCAAATCCTGGATCACTTTGTTCATCAGCTCAACCGGAATAGAGCGCAGAATCCTCTTGGCCTCAGTTTGGGCAGCTGCAACAGAGTCAAACTGGATCCCTCTCATTTGCCTTTTGAGGTAGGGAAACAAAAAAAAATCACAAGGGGCTAGATCAGGCGAATAAGGTGGATGCCTGAGCCAGTGGAAATCTGCCAACTTCACTGCTGTTGCGCCTGCAGTGTGAGGCCTTGCATTATCGTGATGAAACCACAGCTGCCTCAGGTGGGGTGTGACTGGGTCCGGGTGCCAAAGGCCAGGGCGTTTCTGCCTGATGGAGTTCTTGAGGCGGTCAATGATGCCACAGTACCTCTCTGCATTAATTGTCCTGTTGAACTCAGCATGAATCACTCCTGAGTCATCCATGAAGGCTGTGAGCAAGGATTTTTGGACAGTGCGTGCACGAAGAGCTTTCTGTGGGCGCTGCTTGTCTCCGGGTGGAAGCCAGTGGGAGGACTGACTTTTCAAGTCTGGATCATAGCGGTGAAGCCAAGTCTCGTCCCCCGTGATGATCTTGTAAAGAAGGATGGGATCAGCTGCAATTCTGTTGAGATTTTCCTGGCAGATGTCCACTCTGGTCTGTCTTTGCGCAGTTGTCAAAATTTTGGGGACAAACTTGGATGAAATCTGGCGCACCTTGAGCTCCTTGCGCAAAATTCTGTGAACAGTTCCTTGGGAGAAGCCTGTGTTTTCAACAATTTTGCGCACTGAAATCCTTCTGTCTCTGTCCAATTCTGCTTGCACCCGATTCACACTCCCTCGGGTAATGGCTGTCCTGGGTCTTCCACTCCTGGCCATATCTGTCACGGGCTCATGTCCATCCCCTTCTTTGAAGCGCTTGCACCACATTCTGACTTGGGTTTTGCCGAGGGTTGCTTCTCCATAGACATCATGGAGTCTGCGCCAAATCTGGATTGGGGTGTGGCCTTCAGCCACTAGAAATTTGATTACAGTCCTCTGATCCTCTCGATCCTTAGGCATGGTCAAAATGTCAACAATGGTTAGTCCGGTTAGCACCAAAAACACAAAGAAGAAACAACTGCACAACTTCACTTTCATCATCCAATTCTCGCAAGGCAGATAGGGAAATGCCATTGCGATCGAGAGTGCGCTCAGACATCAATTCAAACTTGATTTTTTGTGGTCAAGCACTGAGTGCAGAGGATCGACGTGCAGGCTCATGACCAAGGACATGGCTGGCCATGCAACCATTAAGTTGACAAGAGTGACCAAAGTACGCCTGAGTACCTACAGGTACTCGATCGGGGACTTTTGGTACGGTCCTCGTAATTACCCGTGTTTGCTTTGCTTTGTTTTATCAATCAGCACTTCGACACATGTCTTCTTCACGGAGCAAACTTGCACCCTGATGTTTGTGCAAGGTCATTGATTCCACAATTTCTTTTGTTTTTGCAGCCCAGTCTGTGCAGACGGATCATGGTCAGGAGCACTGGCGCGAGCTTTGCTATGCTCTCATCGGCGCCCTCGTCTTCGTGACGCTCGCCGCTGTCATCTACGTCGTCCTCGCTCACGTCGTCTGTACGAAGCGACGTCGCAAGCATTCGTCCCCGTATTTGCACGGTGAGAATCTTGCACGTGTTTATTCACGTGTTTATTTATTGAACCCTTTTCTCCTCGTGTCGTTTCTTTGTGGAGGAGAGTAAATCACATCCAGGTTTTCCACATCAGCAGCGGAAATTTGCGGTGTTTTTTTTTGCTTTTTGCACATCAATACTCCTGGGAATACTCTAGCTGTGTGTGACTCACGCACTCTGTATTCTGCAACTCGCGGGATCCAAACGTTTTCTCGCTTCATCCTGGTACGAGTTGTTCGAGCGAAGTAGACACGCAAAAACTTCCGGGCCGTTTGACATGTTTGCCTGGTAAATGGCGCTTCCAAATCCAGTGGCATTCCAACAAGGAAAAAACTCACAAACCTTGCGAGTTCGGAACACATCTGCAGTTTGTCGAAGAATCTGCATTCTGGTGTCAGCTCGTTGAAGATACATAACATATGCCCCATTCCTGCCCTTCCTGGCTTGACGCGAGGGGTATGGGGCATCTCTCAAAATTAGCTATTGAACTCCGGAATGCGAGGCATCTCCGGCGCATTACCGGTGTTCATGTTTCGGTGGCAAAGCTTGCAGCTCTTTCCGCTGTCGTCCCACAGGCGGAGAATATTGAATGCAGCTGTGCTTTTCCTCGGATTTAATGCAAACACGTGGGAAGATCCCGTGACCACTTCAGCTGATGAAAAACAACGGATGTTGGCAGGTGGAGGAACCTCGCGTGGAGGTCCGGGAGGATCAATCTCTCACTTTGTCGAGTTTCTTCCATTGTTTGTACCCGGTGAAGACAACACATGTGCTGTCCACGGGTGTGGTGAAAAACTTTCCCCGTGTGCACAAATCTGGGAAGAATACAGAGTTTTTTTGTGTGCAGCTAGAACGCAGTGCAACGCACTGGTTGTGATTTGGAGTTGCATCCAAGCTGTCGTTGTTTATTTGCCACTGTGCAGAAAGATCAGCCAGATGCATTAGAAAAACCCAATTATCAGAGAAGAAGATGGAAAGACTTATCTTCGTTCGCGCTGTTTTTTCTTGCGATGTCGTTACTGCAGGGAAACCCCGCAAGAATATTTTTCTTTGGAAAGAACTTTTTGTTTTTTCTTGACCTTCTAGTGGTGGAATTTGATCGTTTTTGCGCAAAGACATGCCTGTTATTCCTGGGATAACTTTGGGAGGAGCTTTGATAAACATTGCTGGAGAATTTAGCCTTTCATGGGAGGCGCTCGTTTGAGAGGGTTAAACAAATGAAGAGAGTATCTCTTCGGAAAACGCGAAATGTTTGTCAGAAGCGATACGCCCCTGGTGCCTTGAGGTATTGCAGAAATCCGTGGCCCGAAGTTGTGTCGCTTTCAACTTGTAATTTGCGCCGTGTCAGCAGTTTTTTGTGATAAATTGCAGGTTGTAGTGATTGGGTCTTTCATACGAGTCGTTGCACTTTGTACCTGTACGTTCAAGGGAAAAACGCAAAGCTTGTGTGGGAAGTTAGTTTCAAGTGTCCAGAACTTGGAACATCGGAAATAACCGTTTGGAATCTTCCTCTCACAACGAGTCAGTGCGGGAGGTTGAACCAGATTTTCCCACCGCGTTGCGTAACAAAGAGAAGATTGTGAACCAGAAATTCCTCAAAATCCTCTCAGCCCGGACCCTGCTGCTCCGAGATCAACATGTGCACTTTCGCCCGGACCCCCTGGAGATCCCTCGTCACCTCCAGATAAGCTATGCACGATCTCATTTTCACAGGGTGTGAATAATCACCTGGCTTTGGGGTATTTTCTGTCGTTATGAGAGAAAAAAAGTGACGAGCCGTCCGCCAACAGGGGCAAGAACAGGAAGGCGGTCGGGGTAGATTTCAACCCCCCGGTTGTGGAATCACTGAGAGTTGAAGTGGAGTCTGTGGAGAAGGAACAAAGGTATCAGTCGCACCCAGGTGTTGTGTTTCTTTGTGGAATCTTCACAAACGTAAAAGGAGACACAAGATATATTTTCTTTGGTGTCCATCCTGAGTTGTTTTTGCTGGGGTACGAAAACATTTCACAGTGAGCGTTGGAGCGTTTCGGAAAATGACCGACTGTGACCTGCGTTTCTTCAATTGAAAACATATTTTAAGATGGTGCTTCCTGTTTGTGTTTGCAGACGCTGAGGTGACGGTGCACTACCACCCAGATGGCTACGCGCACGAGTATCACCACCCCGCCGCCGGTGACGCGCACGCGCATGAGCCCCCGCGGCGCTACAAGACGCGCTCGCTGGCGCACCTGGAGACGCAGCTGGCGCGCAATCAACGCCGCCGCTTCTGGCAACGCCTCCTGCGTCCGGGCGGTGACGCCAACGCTCACGTCGTCGGTGGCAACGAGTACATCGTCACAGTCGACAACCTCCAGAACCAGGAGGGCTTTGACCAGAGGCGCCTGTTGCCCTTTCAGATCGTTGAAGAAGATGTCAACCAGGCTCCACGTGCAAATGCACACATGCCCATCGGTGAGCAGCAAGAGGGCTCCGGACTAGTCAGTCAGTCCACGGACAGTGGCATTCACGTCGTCGCCGGGTCGGGGCTTGGAGACCACCCGCAAGTCCACCAAGTGTGATAGCCTGAGCTATGCTCTTAGATCACCAACTGCCAAAGAGATTAGATTATTTCCTTCGATGAGCTAATGCTGTATTAATTGTAGTACAGATATCTTCAGGGTATTTTAGTGTTCGTTAGACTGTGAACAAGTGGGAGCTGAATTTGACAATTGAATGTATCTCCCGCCACAGTGACCCGAAGAGAGAGATTTTCCACGGAGACTCAAGTGAACACATCGAGCACAAGGATGCACTTTACATACCCTGACGTACAAAAGCCCCATGTAAAAAGAAATTTATCGGCCAGTTCCTTTTCTCGTGTGATATTCAAAAATGTCGCTCACTTCGTTTTCACGGAATGGTTTGACCTGAAAGAGGGGTTTTTGTTGGAAACCAAACAAAAGCTCGCAATACAGTGTGCAAGGTTTTTCCTGTCGCAAAGCGTCAATTCCGTTTGAAGGAAATGCAGTTCTGCGGTTTTGTTCTTTATTGTCAGGTTGAATAAGTACAGTCGTGTGCGTGAGTTGGTTGACAGAAAATGAGCCTGGTCTTGAAGTACTGTTGTGGTACCCGTTCTCCTTCGGAGAATTGCACGATGCAAGTGGAAAAAAAAACTTTCCACGAGAATATATAATGTAGAATCCGACAGAATGATCACTTGGACATTGAGTTCACTGCAGTTGCCTTGTTCTTTTGACCACGTTTGGCGAGGTGTCGAGACAAATCCCGGCTAACTCCTTGAAACAAACAAAGGCCATTTCCCGTCATCTGATTTTGGCAGGCCTTTGTGCACCAAAGTGCACCAAACGCCTTCGTAAGACAAAGCGTTCTTGCGGGAATACTTGGCCCACACACCTACAGCTTGGGAATGCAATGTGTGCATCATCTGTGCGAATCGATTATAACAAACGAAGGGTTTTGCAGCCATTGCGCTGAAATCTGTTCAGATGCACCGATTCACCTGACACGCAGGATTGTTTCGTTTTGTGAGATAAGTTTGCTCTGAGAACCGTGTTTTGCTTTTCTTTGTGCAGATTCGCACCAGACGTGCAAGTGCAAGAAGTTTTCGTGTCTTTCTGCGATGCTTTTCCTGTAACTTTTATTTCTACGAACGCGAGTTCGACACGAATTTCTTTTGCGCTTTTTCTTTCGTATTCAATCGCAATTGGAAGTGTAGGCTTTTTGTTGACGCGACTTTCTGTCGCCATGTTATCGGTGGAGACTGCGCAAAACGAAAGTGTTTTTCTAAACAGGCAAAAAATAATTCAAGTACTATTCCTGTTCTGCTGGCAGAAACTCATTTTGAGAGACTGCTTTTCTGCAACCAGTAAATTTGTGAGGTTTTCCCTTTCGTGGGACATTTCAGTTGAAGTCTGCAAGGCATGCACCTTTGATCTTCTCAAATTTTCTGTGTAACACCCAAAGTAAATATTGTGAGACGCTTTGTCCTCTTTGCTTCGAGAGTTCGCGTGATTGTGGGCCACAAGACAGACCAAAACCCTGCCACGAATTGCCTCTAATGGCTGAGCTTGTACCTGAAGCACCCTGCTCTCAAAGTAGCGTCATTTCAGAATGCCGAGGGTCTTTGGCCACTGACATGCAACGTTTCTGTTGGGAAACTCCACCAAATTAGACTTAAGCAACCAATTTGACCCATTCTGTGTTTTAAAATATCTGTAACGTGTCTCCTTCTGCATGTGAAAACATGCGCAGTGCCCTTTTTGTCGTTTTCTGGTGGATGTGCGAGACGACTGTAAACGAAGTTCACGTTTTTGTTACGGAGAGGAAGTGGGTTCGGTTGAATGCCTTTCTCTTGTTCAGAACCTGTACTTGCGTTTTCTTTCGACCATCAAAGGAAATGGTGGTTGAGAACTTTTTTCGTTTTCATTCCAAATAATTTCCTTGGAAGGGTCTTTTGACAAGTGTTTGAAGATCTAAATGTCCCACTGCCAAGCCCAAACAAGCCAACCTTGTTCAGGCAGACATTGGAAAAGAAAAGGTCTGCTACATGTTTGAAAATTCTCGTTTGTTGCGCAACTTTTTCTGTCGTGTTGGAAAAAAGTGCTGTTTACTGTTCATGCCAAAATACGCACCTTGCAGGTCGTGACAATGGTTTCGGTGAAGCGACATATCTCAATACGAGTATGTTCCCTCGCAACAAAGGGTCATTTCCTTTGATGCTGTGTGTTTTATTCTTCTGAACGAATGGGATATCGAGGAAGTTCTCGTGCCTTGTGATGTTGTAGTTTTGAAGATGTTGCCAAAGAGTTGACATAAATTTTCAGCGCAAAAATTCGATTTTGGTTTGTTGTGGTACATCTTCGTGGGTCGTCCACGAATTTCCTGTTTGTCTCGTTTGCAAACGACTCCTCCACACGAACTGACGGAGCCAGATCTAACACACAAACTGGTGTGGCCAGAACCACCATACTAACTGGTGGGGCCAGTTTCACCACACCAACTGGTGGGGCCAGATCCAACACAACTTGTGTTCAACACATTCGTGAACAGACCTTGTGCGAGTTGGTGCGTTCTTTCCGACAGATATTCGAACTTTTTCTCAACTACAGTGCTCGTACAGAGTGCTTTTAAAAAGCACATGTGTTTTTTTGTTCTTTTTTTTGACCAGCTGCTTTTTTATGTGCTTTTTTGTGCTTTTTTTTTGGCCTTGAAGTGCTTTTTTTTCCTGATTTTAGGGAAATAACAATAAAAATGGTAATTTTTGTACATTTTAAGTATTTCAAGAGAAATATTTCAGAGCTTTCCTTGAGATAATAATTCCTAAAATAAAAGTTGCACACTTCTCAAGTGTTTTGTACAACCTGAAAAGAGTAAAGGCAAAATACTGCAGAAGAATTACCTATAATTAAAAAGGATATGAATGTATTTTTTTAATTTTTGCATAAATTTTTTTGTGATATTTCAAAAAGTGCTTTTAAAATTGTACTATTTTTAAGTCATAGAGTGTGACATAAGTTGTTAGTATTTGTCTGGTCTGTTTGGTCTGTCTATCTGTTTATCTATACACACCTCAAAATGGGGGGGTCACTATGTCTTGGAAAATTTGGGCCACACTCAGTTCTAAAGAAACCTGTGTGACCCCCCCTACTGCTGAAATTTTCCATGATGTAGTGAGGGTCACTACATGATGGAAAATTTTGGCTGCCTTTGGAGGGTGGCCAAAATTTTCTATTTCGTAGCAACCCCCCTTAGTTTTACTGTCATGGAAAAGTTAAAGTTAGGTTTAGCTCAGCCAAAAAATTTAGAGAGCATTGTTGATTGTTATTGAACTGGCAAACACCAGAAGATGAGCAACAGTAGTGAGAACTGGTGAGTTGAGTAAGGATTTTTAAATTGTAGAATTTATGCAGAAATATATTACATTTTAGCCATAATCAGAGAAAAGTACAAATATATTACATTTTAGCCATAATCAGAGAATAATTACTGAAACAAGATTTGATTTCAAACCAGAATATATGATAGAAAGCCCTACAAAAAGTGCTTTTTTTTTCTTCAAAAAGTGCTTTTTTTTTCTTCAAAAAGTGCTTTTTTTGCTTTTTTTTTTTTTTGAAAATTGCTGTGCGAGAACTGAGCCTTTCTTTTATTTTGTTGCAGAAATGGACATCCGACCAAATCACACAATCTACATCAACAACCTCAACGAGAAGATCAAGAAAGATGGTGAGTGCAAGATGTGTGTTTGTGGCGCGCGCGCGCCTTGTAAGCGTTCGAACCTTTCTAGACACCCAAGTTCACAGGTCACATTTTGATGTTTCGCTCATTTGCGCCAGTTCCTGTCTTCCACCAATGTTTCTTCCTGGTGTTTCAGAGTTGAAGAAGTCGCTGTACGCCATCTTCTCGCAATTTGGCCAGATCCTCGACATCGTCGCGATGAAGACACTCAAGATGCGCGGGCAGGCGTTCGTCATCTTCAAGGAAGTGGGCAGTGCCACGAACGCTATGCGCTCTATGCAGGGATTCCCATTCTACGACAAACCCATGGTGGGCTTCCCTTTCCAGTCCAAAGAAAATTGAGCTTCGAGCCAAATTGCAAGTCCCGGGTGAACCACTGGAGTTTTGATGTTTGTTGACTGAACGATTGATGCAGTTGCAGAGAAACTCCGAAGTTCTGACAACCGCTTTCTGCAAATTGGATGGTCAATTTTGTTGCCTTTGAATTAAGATTCACAGAAAAATGAAAAGAACACCCATATCAACACAAAATGAACATTTCTCGACATTTTTCCACAGAGAATCAGCTATTCCAAGAAAGATTCGGATGTGATCGCGAAAATGAAAGGAACGTTTGTGGAGCGCCCGAAGAAGAAACGTGCGGACGACGAAGAGAAATCTGAGAAGAAAAAGAAAAAGCGCGGAGGAGACAGGTCCGTTTTATTTGAGGAATCCGATGGCCACGTGTTGAGTGAAACAGCACGGAAGTTCACGACTCGTCAAACCTCCGCTTCCACTTTCAGAGGCGCTGCTGCTGCTGCGGCTGTGCCCGTCGCTCCGGCGCCTGTTTTGCCAACTACTCCTGCCGGTGAGTCCCCGCTGTGGGGTCTTCTCGCTGAACAAGTGGGAAGTCCGTTTGAATTAAAAATGTGCAATGTGGTCGCGATACGGGCGCACACAGAGTCGCGAAGCTCGAACGGTTTCGCAGTGAGCGGTTGATGTCCTGACGTTGTGTGTTCGTGTTTCAGCGCCGGCTCCTGCGGCGGCGGCGGCGCCTGCACCCGGAGCCGCCAACATCCCCGAACAGCCGCCGCACCACATCCTCTTCCTCACCAACCTGCCCGAGGAGACCAACGAGATGATGCTGTCCATGCTGTTCAATCAGTGAGTCCTGGCGTGTCTTTTGACAGTGTAGCTCGTACCGTTGCAGTCGCGGCAGTTTTGTGTGGGTGGGAAACTTTCTGCCTTGGAACGCCGCCTGGAAAAAAAAAAAAATCCTGTCTCGATTGCAGGTTCCCCGGTTTCAAGGAGGTTCGACTGGTGCCCGGCCGCCACGACATTGCGTTCGTCGAGTTCGAGACCGAGGTTCAGGCTGGCGCCGCCAAGGGGGCGCTGCAGGGCTTCAAGATCACGCCTACCAACGCCATGAAAATCTCATTCGCCAAGAAATAAACGGTGAAAGACATCGGGCAGCACACAACTTTCAATGTTTCAGACGAGTATTGGTACTTCGCCTTTCAGTCCACATTTCGGCATTCCGTTTGTCACAGCTCTGCCGTCTGTATTTTGCTCGTCCAGCATCAAGTCGGGATTTTGTGAACAAACTCCGATTGTGAGTGAGTGGCCATCATTGCACCTGGATGGCAGGGGGGGGATTTCTCCTTTCACGTGGGTAATTTATGTACAGCGTCATCATTGCACAAAGATGATAATGTGTGTCTTTGCAAACGTCATCATTGCACCCGGATGACGTGTGATGTGTGTGACGTCATCATTGCACCCGGATGACTTTGTTTCATTGTTATAATGCCACCATTGCACCATCGGTGGCTCCTTTGACAACATTTTCACTTTACGTTCTGTAGGAAAGTTTTTATCAGTCAAGGACGTTTTCTTTTCGTCTTGCTGCACTGGATCGACACAGAGGCGATCTCTGTTCCTTGTGGAAACTTTTGTAAACAATTCATTGACTGTAAGTACGCCAAGTTCTGACAAGGACGGAAACTACACGGTCATTGAGAAGCGAGGTTGCTGCAGTATTGGCTGTGCTGCTTTCGAAAGACGTTTGTATTTTCCCGTCCTCGCGGGAGCCATTGGCACGAGCGGGCAGAAATAAATTGAGTTCGGCTGCAGCATTTTGTGCAATCGAAATTAGTTCCGCCAAAATAATTTGACAACAGGCAAATCCACGGGTGAGTATTCAACTCGTTGTGCTCTTCCGTCTAATTTTCTGGTTTCTTGACAAATACAACAATTTGTCCACAGCCGCGTATCTGTTTGTGTCCAGCGCGATTCGGTTGAACATCTCAGCAACGCCCGCCACGCCCAGATGTTTGATTCGAGTCGCTTCAAGTTGAGAGAAACACCAGCCACGAGAAGGAAACATTTTCACTGATGAATATTGATTTATTGGAGTACAAAAATACCAGTGCAACCTTTTCCCCTTTGTGTGACAAGTGAAATTGGTGACTCACAACATGTCAGAATTTCCATTTGATCAGTGTTGGTTCAGCACGAACTTCTCAGAGAGCATCACAAATGTGGAAAATTCATGGGAGTCGGCCAAGACAGCGATCACAACACTGACTTCACTCACGTCAACCTGTTCTCTCCAAACAAGCGCCTCCGAAGACGCCCGCTTGTCGGCATTTCACATGCTGTGAGACCCAGGCAATTGATTTGACTTCAGAAAAATGATTCCATATTCTGTCAAAACACTGCGACACAAGAAAAGCTCCATCACAACATTCTGGAGAGACGGTATCCAAACACGAATCAACTGTACAGAAATGCGTAAATTGTACAAAAATAACCGATACGTATCCTAATGCACTCAGTCCCGTAACTTGTTACGTGTCTGGCGAGATTTCTATTGGCTCCGGGAATGTGACGAGATCTGGTCCTTGTGTCGCGTCCGATGAGAGTGACGCCGTGGGAATAGGGTCAGCGTCTGCTGACGTCACGTTGTCAGGGTAACCACCTTTGGTAACGTAGTGCGTGTAAACGTGCGCGCGCGTTTCATCCTCGTGACCCTCTTCAAAAATGTCCCCACAGTATCCGCACTGATACACCATCACTTTGTCCAGTTCAACGACCGTGACGCAGTGCGACAGATTCACTCCCTGACACTCCCCGAGTCTTTCGGCGAACATCCGTCTGAGGTAGAGTTCTGGAGAGCCGAGTTCTTCTGGCAAACGCTGATCACTATCTCGGTAGTGCTTGAACAAGTGCTCACGGAAGCGATCGAATTTCTGCTCACCGTACACCACTCCACAATACTTGCACTTGAACATGTCTTCGTCGCCGATGGGGACGACCTCGCTGCACCGGCCCATCAAGTCATCAGTGAAGACCACTGAAGGTCCAGGGGTGGCGGGCGCTGAACGACCACCAGACACAGGCGATTGAGCACTGACCATCCGACTTTCGTTTGCATGCTCGAGTGCTTCAGAATCTTGCTGCTTTGGCGCTTGCATCTGCAGAGATACGCCTGCAAAAGCCTGGTTCGGGTCTCTGAAGTGTGTGTGAAGGTGTTCCCGAAATGAGTCAAACTTGTGGTCTCCGTACACCACTCCGCAGAATTTGCACTTCAACATCACTGCGTTGCCTATGGTCACTATTTCACTGCATCTGCCTATGAAGTCATCGTCGCTCGCACTGGCCGGGGAGTGCACGTCGCTGTGAGTGGAGTGCGCCTGTGGACTCGGAGTGGCGACCTCTGGCAGCGGCGGCTGCTGCTCCGTCCCTTTGTTCGCACAAAGCTGTGGCAATTGAGTTTCATTTGCGTCTTTGTGCAGCTGGGAATCCGGGGCGATTTTGCCCAGGTGCTCGTTCTGCAGGTGCTCGATGAGTGCCTTGCACGTGTCCACGGTGTACGGTTTGAAGCAGAACTTGCAGGCGAGGATCTGGTTGCTGCTGCTGAGATCGAGGCTGATGAAGCGCGAGTAGTCGGCCCAGTTCTCCGCGAGCAGCGCGTGCTCCATCTGAGAGCCGACCTGCGCTCCCCCTGGTGCCGTCGGAACCAGAATCCCGGCGTGTTCACCGTCCGGTCCGGGTCTCCCTGAAGCTGCTGGTCTCGGCAACTGAAAGACACACAACGCCCGCGTCATCGCAACATGTTGCGCGGGAGCTCTGTGCACCAATCAAAGGAACATCTCCTCGGCGGTTCCGCCGAAGCATTCCAAAATTTGAATTGGATCAGTAACTCGATCATTGTCAACTGGATATTTGTATGTGCGTGTGTGTGTGTGTGTGTGTGTGTGTGTGTGGTGTAGATTTCTACAGCTCATGCCCAGCTTAAATCGCAACCAGACCCTACGGGACCCAGAAAGCCAGGGTTGCCTGACCTTGGCCTCTGCCTTGACGGGAACAGGGATCCCTTGGTAGGTGGCGCCTGCGTGGAACTGGCCGAGGTGGCGTCGGATGGGCGATAATGCGGAGCTGCTGTACGTCTTTCCGCAGAGGCGGCAGCGGAAACCGGGCCCGAACTTGTCGGTGACGATCTGCACGAAGGGCTCGTACTCCTGCAGACGATGCACTAGCGCCGCGTGCAGCTCTGTACGAGAGGGACACGACACGTGCAGAAAAACGTGCATTGAGACGAGACGCTCCAGTAGACCCTCACGCCCTCCGAACACCAACACAACATTCAGGCCCCACGGATTCATGTCTGCACCTTCACAAAATGTGCGCAGTCCCGAGGGTCGCAGCCTCCCAACCCAATTCAGTTTTCTGTTCAACTGGAAGTTTTAAGGTGTGAAAAACATCACTGGTGTCGATTGAATTATTTTGAATAGATAAATCAGACCAAGCTGCCAGGAAAGTGAAAGAAAAACAAGTCCTGTTTGCCACCAGTTGGAGCGACAGTACCAGTTGCGCAATGGATGTAAAAGCCGGGGCATCGTCGCAATCAGTTACAGCTTGTCTCCAGGAGATTCGTGCGATTTACCTTGACTGATGCCGGCGGAGGGGTCCTCAATCTTCATCGGGGGCGGCACCGGCGGCGGGTTTGGGCGGCTCAGTTTCGGCGGTGCGGGGACGCTGGGAGGAATCGCCCCCGAGGCGGCTCGCTTCTGCCCGACCGACAGGGAGATGTGCGCCTGGGGGGCATCGAACCCCGCGCCGGTCGGCAGAGGGACAGTTTGCTCCTGGATAGTTTGGTTCACAGCCGCCGCAACGCGTTCAGTCAAAGAGAGCTGGTCACTGAGAGGAACGGAATGCATCTCCGCCATTGCCGCAACAACACTGCTGCGACTGCTCGTTGTTGCAGCTCCACTGTTCGATGTTTCTACGGCTGTGGCTGCTGTGACATTGCTGACTGCCTCCATCTCCCTCTTCAGGTCAGGGTCCACGATGTCGCCGTGTTTCGCCAGCAGATGTCTCTGCAGGTCCAGCACCGTGGCGTGCTCAAATACCTGGCCGCAAAACCTGCACTTGAACATGTCCGCGGTGTAGAGATCTTGCGCGCTCGTGTTTCGCCACTGCTGCTCGGAACTGACGCCCTGCACGGTTGGGGGCGCCACGCTCGCAACGGCAGACGCAGACGGGTACGACGCCACTGTGGGAGGAACAGTGGCGTCAGCAGCTGGCGGGGATTTCGCCAGTAACGGTGAACTCGGATCCAGTTCCTGAGCGTGGTTGTTCTTCAGGTGTTCTTCCATGGCGCGGATGCTGCCCGGAGGAAACATGGCCGAGCAGAACTTGCATTGCCACATATTCTGAACAACCGGTGCTTTCGGTGTTCGTGGTTTCCTGGATTCCGGCGATTTGGGGGCTAATTGGCCGGTTTCGAGCACTTTGTGGACCGACTGCAGGTGACGCTTGATAGCGATCCAGCTGGTCCGTGAGTACGTCTTGTGACACAATTTGCATTTTACCGTGTTCGTTCCCGGAATCTTGTTCATGAAGTCCGAGTAGGATCGCGCAGGCGCGGGGATCACGTGATCGGTGGACTTCTGCAGCGAGGCAGCGTCTGAATGCTGGATGCTCATTGGCTGCTGCGGTGAAGTCGCGTACGCAACTGCACCGGCCGTATCTCCTTGGAAACCACCGGATGGAGTCAAAGGAAGAGGATGGTGTTGAGGACTGTCTCCCTGCTTGGCAGAAAACAGAGGGGTCACTTGATGTGCAGGTATCCCCTTGGTCTGCGCATGCCTCATTTTGGTTTGGAGGTGCCCTTCTATGTGTTTCTGCAGCCTATCTCCGATCATGTCGTGCGTGCCCTCCCCGCTGAACACCCTGCAACAGAGTTTGCACTGGAACTTGAGCTCCATGCTGTCTCCTCTCAGCAGGATGTCCATGTACTGGTCACAATCCCCGAGAAACGGTAGCGCGGATCTATCCACCTCCAGAACTCCGCGTGGCGTTGTCAGCTTCACCGTGTTGTTGTTATTGTTGTTGTTGGCCGATACGTGTGATTCAATGTCCATCCCACCTTCGGCTCCAAGGAACTGGGGGTAGTTCACGGACGACAACTCGCTCCGAAAGGCTGGGGCTGGTTGATGTTCCGTCGGAGCTGCTTCCTCTTTCCCTGGCAAAAAGCCCGCGTTCCCGTGGAGATTCGTCACCATTGCGTGAGCGAGAGGCCCTGGCTCTCCATTTGGAACAAGTTCCTTTGAACCGGAAGTGTGGTCCCCAATGGGTGCGCTCGAATACATTGGGCTCACTTGCTGCGAGACCTGCAAAACGGTTGTACTCTCAGCATGTTGAGGAAATGCACATTCACTCGTCTCGGTGGGTTTCCCTGTGAACGCAGACTCAACCGCAACAGCGTCGATTGCGCGGTCCACAGAGGTCATTGACCTGTTCTGTGCATGAGTGGCTCCCCCTGTGTTGTCAGGCGAAGACGACTCCGGGCGAGTCCAAACAGTGTTTGTTGGTGTCGCTTCTTCGTGCACTTCTGAGTTTCCGTCTCCACCGGACCTGACGAAGGAAGCTGTGTCTCCTTCGTTGTTGGGATCAGGATCGGGACCATCGTCCGCGCCACGCGTTTCTGTTTGCATCTGATGTGCGGCGGACGCATCATTGGCACCCGCGTGTGTGTCCGACGATTCAGCCTCAGCTTTCTCCTGAGTTGCCTGATTATCTGCAGAACGGCCGTCCGCGGCGGTCTTCCCAGGCTCGCTGTCCGCCCCTTCCGCTCGTGGGTCTCCAGCCCCATGTGTCGTCTCTTCTTCCCGCGGGACGCCGGGCGCGTGCCCCTCTTCTTCCTGTCGCGGGTTCTCGGGATCCTGGCCCGCCCCTTCCTCTCTCGGAACACCCGGTTCGTGCCCCGCCTCTTCCTCTCGCGGGTCTTGCTCGTCGTCGGAATCGAACTGCCCGTCCGTGCTGAACAGCAGTGACCGATCCAGGTTCAGTTTGTACAACACGTAACTCTTGTTGGTGTCGATGCCCAGTTTGTCCAGGGTCCGCACAGCCGACGTGCCTTGGGACTTCGGCGTTTCCACCGTTGTTGCCAAGTCCAACTCTGCGATGTTCACCAACCGGTCCCCAGTCACTATGAAGGGTCCGTGCGCCTTTTTCCCCAGGGGCGGCAGCTCTGTGGGCAGCCTCAGCGGACTCGTCAGCTTGATCGGGTTCGTCAGACGGGACACGGTGACGCTCTCCGCCACTTTGGGCGTCGGTGCTGCGTTGGTGTTGTTGTTGCTCTCTTCCGCTGCGCCTGTTGCTCTCGAGTTCAGTTTCAGCGGTTTCAAGGTGAGAAGTTTGGAGGGCGGGCTCAGCAAGCGCACCACTCTGGCGGTGGTTTCTGGGCTGCGCGGGGACTCCTCTGCGGATGAGAACGAGGCTAGCGGCGGCTGCTGCTGTGCGGTGTTGCTTGGCAACATTTCCAGGGAGTCTCCATAGTCACACTGCTCCGACAGCTCTCTGTCACTCAGCACGGGCCCATGTGCAGAAGTCAGGGTCGCCTCTTCAGGGACCCCTGGATCGTGGACGATTGCTTCGCTGGTCACAACCGGCGCAACGTGCAGCTCAGGAATGGGCGACGGCTTCACAACAGTGACGGGTGTCAACTGAACAGGAATGACGTCCTCCAGCGTTTGGAACGTTGCGTCGGCGCTGTCCGACCTGCACAGCAGCGTGCGTTTGAACAGGAGGTTCTTGCAGGTTTTGAGGTGCTTGTTGAGGCTGCCCTTGAACACGTAGCTCTTGTCGCATGCATCGCACCTGTATCTGCGGCCTCCGAGGTGCACGACGAGCACGTGCTGGTCCAGCGCCATCTTCCCCTCGAACACGTCTCCGCAGTCCTCGCAGCGCTGCTCGAGGTGAAGCTTCAGCTCGTGCTCCTGCACCAGCGCCGGGCTGCGGAACGCCTCGCTGCAGAAGGAGCACGACAGCGCCGCCACGTCAGGGACGTCCGACACACCCATGCCGCTGTCGCTCCCCCCGTCCTGTCTGAAGACGGCGCTGTTGATGTGTTTGGTGTTGTAGTGCAGGGTGAGTGCGGTCCTGCTGTTCACCACCGTCCCGCACTTGGTGCACGTGAACTTCCGGTCCGTGTCCCGCGCCAGCGCCTGCTGGATCTGTTTCCCTTCGTCATTGGTCACAAACTTCACGTTGAAGTTGTGTTTGGGTCTTTGCGCATGCGTGTGTGCATGCGCGCTGACCGGGTTTCTGCCCCTCACTTCCACGTTCAGAGCGCTCAGCATTGGGCTGGCGTGGACTTCAGTCTCCAGGCGGCGGAAGAAATTCGCGTCCTTGGCAATCGTGTCCGCGCTTTCCAGAATTTTCCTCAATATGTTGACGCTCTTGGGCTTCACAGACCCAGACGCTGTCGTGTCGTCGCTCGACGCGTTGCTCGTTTCCTTCATCATCGCTTCGGGTCGCACGGCGGGCTCCACGTCCGGGGCTGCGGGCTGCGCAGCCTCAGTGGCGGCGGTGCACACAGCTTCCGGAGCGGAGTTTTCTGACATCTCTTCCACGGCCCTTGGCTCCTCCTGTCCCGTTTCTGCGACGGTAGGAACGTTAATTATTTCCGGCAGGATATTGTCGGGCTCCGTTCTAATGGCTGCGCCGCTGGCCACCGGAAAATCAGTGGCGCCCTCGGCCGTCGCTTCGGCAGCTGCACGCGCCGCTTGTTCCACTTCCGGAGCCTTTTTGCTCGGCTTTCGCTGTTTGCGCGAACGCTTTCTGGAAACCTTGCGCATCTTCGACGGTGGGTATGATTTTCGCTTGATCCGAGATTTCAGTAGCGCAGCTTTATTGGCCTCTGCAGGCGCTGGAGGCATCTGTAAGTGGAAGACACACTGTGGGTAGAAACAGTTTCAGGATCTCCACACGAACCAAGTCAACAGATTCGAAAGTGCAATTCGTCGGGAATCACCAGAAGCCAGGGTCACCCGCGACAAAGGAAGGTCAGCGAACAACGCACCTCAGTCTGCCGCAGCTGCTGCACGCACTTGTTGTTGGTCATGTGACGCTTCAAGTTGCCAGACTGCGTGAACTTTTTCCCACACTGCACGCACTTGTACGGTTTGATTCCGGTGTGCTTGCGCGTGTGTCGGTTCATATCGCGACTCGTTTTGAAGCACTTCTCGCACTCGGGGCACTTGTAGGGGCGCTCCGAGCTGTGCGTGCGCTCGTGAACCTGCAACGACAAGTGCGATCGCTGTCAACAACGTCTGTCAGTCGCATCAATTCTTCCGCTGTTCTCAGCACGATGCGATCTCCCAGTCATACACGTGTTGGTTGGTCGTGGATCCACTCATCCGGAGATCCTGGGGTGTAACTTCACCAATTTGACGCTTCTTGTCTCAAGTCATTTTGCAGAAGAAGGTCATCTTCACGTATGTCACCCAGTCGCAGACTGCTCCGGGTGGGTGAACCATGGCACAACCTCCCTTCACCCACCCTGGCACAACCTCCCTTCACCCACCCTGGCACAACCTCCGAAAAGAACAAGCCGACACAACCAACATGGCTCAGGAAAGACGTGCACTGCAGAACTGCTTTCGCTCTGGTCACCTTGAGAGTTCCGCGCGTGTAGAAGGGTTTGTTGCAGTGTTTGCAGGGGAAGCATTCGCCCATGTGCTGCTTCTCGTGACCCTTCAGCGTGATCCAGTCCGAGTACTGCTTCCCACAGAAGTTGCACGCGTACTGAAAAATAAAGTCAACGAGGTCAATCCGTGACGATGGGAAAATGCCCACTGATGGCCAAGGTGCAATTCGTTTCAACTAAAGTTTGAAACAGCCTCTGACTCACATTTTTGTCGCCCAAGTGGATTTTGTGATGTTGTATCAGGTGCTGCTTGACGTGGTTCAGCTTCTTGAACCTGCGGTCGCACTTCACGCAGATGTGCGCCTGTTCGTCTCCGTCGCCTTCAATCCGAATGTTGTCGCGCAAGTCCACGGGCGGGGCGCACTTGTTCTTGATTTTGCGGGCCAGTTTGTACTTGCGGCTTCGCTCGCGGAGGGAATCCCACTGCGCGACGAGAGGGTGTGATCCGCCCACCGCGCGGCGCACCGTCACCGCGCTGCTGGTCCGGTAGCAGCCGGTCTTCTGTTCGCTCGTCGTGATAAAAGTAGTTCCGTCGAGCAATCCATTTGCCGAGCTGGCCAAACCGTTGGCAGTCGTCAGTACGTCATTCTCAGCATCGAGTCCGTTTGTGGATCCGGGATACAGATCGACCCCAGGGATGGACACCATGCCGTTCTCTCCCATGATGAAGCCATTCGGAGGCAAAAAGCCGTTGCTGGGCACAATCGTAGTTCCAGGCAAGATTCCGTTGTCGGGTTTGAACCCGTTGTGTTCGGGAATTATGGCATTTCCGGTGAGAAGTGACGACAGCGTTTCCATGGCACTGGGACTCCCTGACAACACGCCGTTCGGTTTCACTGTGATGGGAATCACTGTCAGCACCTCGTCGGTGGCGGTTGCGTTGTTGCTATTGACTACCGTGTCGGTGGCAACATCAGTTGTGCTGCTTGTACTCTGGGTACGACAGACTGGCATATCGTTCTCGTACCCAATTGTGCTGTCGTCCGTGGACAAGAAGTCAAAGTTTTTGATGGGATCTTCTCGGAATCCGTTGGGGTGGATCCTTTCCTCGCTTCTCGCCTCCGTCGGCTGCTCCTGATTTGTCTTCTGATTCTTTATCGCTGCGTTCAGCGCCTCCAACTTGATTTTCATCGACGTCTCGAAGTCATCGTGGGTCTTGGTCGCGACTTCGGGAATAGACTCTTGGAATGACGCACTGACGCTCTTGGCCGTACGTTTCCTGCCCACCTCCTTCCCCTCCTTCTTGACGAGTTTGGAAACCCGTCTTGCAGCCTTTTTCTTCGATTTCACTGCGGCATACTTGGTATTGGAAAGTTTGGGTTCCCTCCCTCTCGCGCGGGCAGCTGTGCTGAACACATCAGACGTGTTTCGGACCGGAAGTTCTGCCGCCTGGTGGGAGCTGGGGGAACTGGCGGATTCCGGGGTGGACGTGTCGCGACACGTGGCGGCGTGCTGCTCCAACTTGTTCTGCTCAGTGAACGACGCGCCGCACACACTGCACGAGTGAACCGGCTGCAAGCAAAGACACATTCCAATCAAATTGGACACCAATGAACCGAGTGTGTGTCTGCAGAACTGCAGCTTGCTGTGGTTGCAAAGATAACAAGACTTTCAGGTAGAGTATCAGCCGCGTGCCACTCCCCGCATTCACACCGCGAACTTGGGACATTTGAGGGGGGCTCTGTACCTTCTAACTTGTGAGAAATGGCAAGTTCAGAAAATATAACCCAATTTGATAACCTCCTGCTTGTTGATAGTAGCCATCTTGGATGACTTACCTTTTTACATAACCACCCAACTTTACTGCAATGAAGTTTGGGCACCCTTTTGAGTTGATTTTAGGGGGCTATGTACTTTTGAAATGTCCACAAATAGCATTATCATAAAAAAATCTAAGATGGCTGCCTGGTTATTTGACCTACTTCTCACCAAAGCATCTCATCTTACTGTAATGAAGTTAAGGCACACTTCTGAGTTGATTTGGAGGTGCCATATGCTTTCAAAGTGGCTAGAAAGGCCATTTTCAGAAAATATCCATGATAGCCACCCAGTTGTGAAAAGTTGTTCAGAGTGAATGCAGGAATAAACCTTGAAAGTTTCAAAATTCTACATGTAAGCATTAAAGAGTTATAGGGAGGAGTCAGAAGGGGGTCAGGGGGTCAGGAAGGGGGTTGGGATGGATGTCAGAGGGTCAGAATGGGTCCTGCTGTAACATCCCCAGATACACTGAGGATTGTCGTGTAAATGCAAACCGATGCACACACGCGGCCCACAGGAAGCGGATACCTGAGGGCATTGTGGATACCTGAGGCAGACATGCCCCAATGTGCAATAAATCTGACTTAATATACATTGCAATTGATCAACAGACCTTGCACAACTGATAGCAAGACCCCGACTATAAAAAGGGCTGAGTGCACGGGGCCAGATGCCTGAGATCCTTACCTTGACTGACTATTGATTGATTTTATACTGTTTGATTGATACTTGATTGATGTTTGATGTTTGCCATTTGTATGACATGTACGTGTGGATTTGTACCATGGAAGGAGCAACAAAGCTTGGAGCTGTAATCAGCAGGATTTGCAATCGGACTGGGTTTGATCTATCTCTGCGTTTGAGTTCGTGATTGGCTTGAAAGGAACTCGAGGAGGCTGAAAACATGGCCCCACACAACAGGACACAGGGTGAACCACTATCAGCCGCCGCGGCTGATGATGAACAGGGCACCAGTTTGTTCCCAACACAGGAGTGCTGAGCGGCGTTGGGTAACCATCTGGCAAACATGCATCGAGGTGGTGCGATGATGGAAGCGGAGCAACTCGTCGGAAGAGGGGTGCGTGTTGTGGAAAAGGTTCGGAAAGCAGATCGTGGGTTCTGCCTGGATGTGCAAATTGCCAAGACAAAGTGCTTTGCTCCGCAGAGGAGTTCCTTGCGAGAACAAGAACACGCACGTGTTGAAGACGCGCGTCTTCACTGGCATTGCCAAATGACACAAATTCCAAACCGAACCAACACCCTCACAAGTATCAAGAATTTGTACTGCAAGCAAAAGACGCGCGATCGCTTCAGGAAGTCTCATGCGTGACAAGCTTCCTCGGTCAACGTACCGGCGCATCGATGACTGTGACTTTGCCCCGCTTCACTTTGCAGCTCTTCTGAATGTGTCGCGTGAGGTTAGCGCTCTGTGTGAAGCTCATGGTGCAGTAGGCGCACTTGTAGGGGCGCGCGCCTGTGTGCGTGCGCCGGTGCCGCGTCAACTCGTTGCTCGAGCGGAACGTCTTGGCGCAGCTCTCGCAGTTGAACGGCCGCTGGCCGCTGTGCACGCGTTCGTGTATCTGCAACGAAATAAACAGGTTGACACACACGAGCGGGAAGAAACAAAGCGAAACACGAAAAAATCACACAGGAGACACAGTGACGTGGACGCCACACATTCGGCGTGCTGCTGTGCAACATCCAAACCACGACTGTCCTCAAACCAACAGTGGGATGTTGATCCATTCGAACAATCAACGACGCCTTTCTTTTGTTCTTGGTGCCCCCGCCAGAAACTGTTTGTTGCTCTCTTCGCATTCATGTTTTGGGACGCGCACTTACGACGAGTCCGGCCTTGATGTTGAAAACCTTGTGGCAGAAGCGGCAGCTGAATTTGTTCTCGCCGTTGTGTTGGTTCTCGTGGCCCTTGAGCGTGTTGCGATCCGAGTACTGCTTGTGGCAGTAGCGACACGAGAACTGCAAACGTAACACACGTAGACAACAATTCTCCTTTCAACACACTCGTGTTTGCACATACGAATCAGGTGTCCATGAACGACTCGGGACTGACCTTCTTGTTTTGCTTTTGCTGGTGCGTCCTGACCATGTGGAGGCGGAAGTGGCCGGGCTCGGTGAAGGTGCGGTCGCAGTACGGACACGTGTAGGCGTCCTGCCCGTTCACCTCCTGTTGCTTACTCATGTCCATCAACTGCGAGACAACAAACGCCACTCTCAGAGAAGCCAGTCCACCGAACAATTGGAGTTGCACCTCCCAATTACCGGCTGAACGCAGATCATTTTTGGCGTTTGTGGCGCAGAAATAAAACTTTGCTGGCCTTCGAACATCCACCAGAGAGCGCTTTCCTGCGGCAACAACTCACCTCATCATTGTCGACGTCCCAGTCTATGATTGGCTCGCGCTGCTTCACGGGTCGCACGAGCCCGCGCGGGCTTCGCTTCTTGCGCGTCGTCGCCAGTTTGACAGCCTTTTTCACCGGATTGATTCCCATGGTGTGGCGGCGCTGCTGCAGCGGTTTACTGCGAAGGTGCAGCAGGCCGCTGCGGTGCTTCAGCTTGTAGGGAGAGGGCGCCACTCTGGACTGGTCCTGCGCCGAACCCTCCACTTCTGAGCTGGAGCTCGGTTCTGTTGTTGCTGTTTCATCTCCAGCTACAAAGATGAGCAAATGCTGTGAACACAGGTATTTTTTTGCGAAGTGCACTTCCTCCGCCACAGCACAAATCTAACTTTTATAAGCAAACAATCCAGAACAAAGTGCATTTGAATACCTCGCGCGGTGTTGGCCCTCGGGCCGGCCTCTCTTCGCGTGGGAATGTTGAAGCCGCTCTGAGAGAGGAAGGGAACCTCCAGCTGCAGGCAGTTCAACAGATTGGAATCTTCTTCATCTATCCCACCATTCAGCACATCATTGTGCACAATGTCCAAAGCATCCAAGCTCGCCGACTTCTTGAAGGGTGCAAACCCGAGGTCAAAGGCTGAATCCAGTGAGAGAGGACCGACAGACTGATGACCGTCGTCATACGCCAGGTTCAGAGCCTCGTTTACAAAATGAGGCTCCATGTCGTCCAATCCGAGGAGCTGAATGGGCCGCGTGTCCATTCCGTCCAACCCAAGATCGAGCGCGGGCCTGCTGTCGCCAAAAGCGTTGAAGGTGGGGTCTTCCGCCAGGTGGCCGAGCACGTCTTCCACCAGGGGCTCGTTGCTGAAATCCTCCAGGTACGTGTTGATCTGCGTCAGCGTCGTCGACGGCTGGATGCTCGGCAGCTGTGGTGGCGAGCAACTCTTTGCTGGCAAATCTGGAAAACATCACACATATCACTGAAGAAACTGCATTCGCATTTCAGGATTCGTATCAAGGAGTGCTCGTTGTCCTGAATCGCCACATCAACACTTGTGTTCACTTGTTCTTTTACCGATGGGTCCGGTGAGGGTTGATATGCACGCAGGCTCGGGTACGTCGAACGCCTCTTGTCCCACAGCGGTGATACTGGGGCCCGGGTCGGGGGCCGTGGCGGGTGGACGTCGCGTCCCCTTCGGACTGCTTCTCTTCCTGAGCATCTTCTTCAGCGGCAGGTGCATCCCGCAGTTTTGTCGCTGGTGGCGACGCAAATTTGCCAGCTGGAAGCAATGCGAGATGCGGACATTGAATTCTTTCGAGACTGTGATCAAAGACAAATCACGTTCCCTCAGCGTTTCTTTGGCCACAATCTATTCCATCGCTAAGCATATTGAGTTGATTCCATGAACTTCCTCAAGTAAGAAGACAGGGATCGCACACCCGGTAGAGTGTGAGAAGCTAATTTCGCAACACGCCAGACGAAAAAAATTCATGAGTGAAATTTTTGAGTCTGAAGTAGTGGGAAATTAGCTTCTCACATAATAGAGGGTGCGTGATGCCATTTCTACAACAAGTGGCAGATTGTCTCAAGCACATGCAAGCAGCATGTTTAGTTGAGTGTGAGAAGCGGCACTCGCACACTGCATCGTAAACAGGTCAAACAGCGAGACGAGATGCCACAGTTGTAGAAAGCTACTTGTGGAGCACTGCAAAACGGTCATGGCTGCCGCACCTGCGTGAAGGTGTTGCTACACTTGTCGCACTTGTACGGTCTCTCTCCGCTGTGCGCGCGCGTGTGTTTTCGCAGTTCGTTGATGCCAACGAAGCTGCGGCCGCAGCCGACTTGCGCACACTTGTACGGTTTGCGGCCCGTGTATTTGCGCTCGTACACCTGAAGTACAACAGACAATTTGTGCGCAAAACAGTGAGGATGCATCGACAGTTGAGCCATTCTTCTCGCGCAAGCGCATTTGGCTGCCCAGACACCCGTTGGGCATCACAAACCTGTTTCTGCGTGCCGGAGTGGTGAACTCTGTCTGTGTGCTGCTTCAGGGATGATTTTAGCTGGAATTTTATTCCACAGAAGCAACATTCATGTTTGTTTCCTTCAGTGGCTTGCGCATCTGATTGTCGTGGCGAAGGACGCCTCGTCTTGATTGTCCCGCTGTGCAAATGTGCCGAGAGATGGCTGTGCAAGTCGTCAACCTCCAAGAAAGACACTCTGCACAAGCCACAGTGTGCTGTCCCTGTGAAAAATGATCGAACTTGCAAAGAAAGTTCCATAAACTCAAACTTACAAATTCACGAACACTGTGACAAGCAAATACAGTAGACTCTGCTTACGGTGGACACTGTTCACCATGGACAACTGTCAACCATGGACAGTTGATGATGCACCATGCATCTTTGACCAAAAAACTCTGCTTACCATGGACAACTCTGTCAACTGTGGATACTATTTCCTAGCATTCAAGATAACTTTCTCTCCTTGCCATGGACAATCCACCAAATATTTTTCAAAAAAATTCTTATTTTTTTCACATTTTGTTTTTACAACTTTTGAGGTTGTTTTGGTGAGACTAATTTTTCATTTACATCTCTTTACTACTTGCAACTTTTTGAAAGAGTTAGTGATTGAGATTCACTTTTCAAATATACCTTTTTCTGGGTTTCCTTTCCTTTTGACCTTCAGGAAGGTAAAATAGCCAAGCTCATAAATATTCATGACTCTGCTTCAGGTGGACACTCTGTCAACCGTGGACAAAATGCCATGTATGTACACATGGGTGTCCAAGGTAAAGAGAGTCTACTGTAAAAGCATGAACCCAATTTACCTGTGTTCCGTTTCTGACAGGAACGTAGATGTTCTGTCAACAGAAAACCATCAGAAAAATTCCGCCGACAGAAGCACCGAAAGTTGTTGTTGGCAACTTCGATTTTCAGTCCAGAAGTCGAATCTTCGGTTTCCATGGTGGATGCAGTTCTGGGCATCGAGCATGAGTCAGGCGCACAAAAGCTGACGGCCATGTTGATCGGCCCGCCAGGCCGAACCTGCTGTTTCTCCACTGATCAGCAGAATTTTGAGTCGACAAAAAGGAGACTGTGATGCGGCTACATTTCTTACACTCTGTTGTGCATGTCCTGCAAAGAGAAAAACTGCACGTCAGTTGGACTCTCAACAGTGAACCTCAGAATATGACACCCTACACCAATGCAGTGATCATGCCACAGCCGATCTGTGGTATCCACAACACTAAATAAAGCAGGTACAAGAATTTCGAGGTCTGACAAATCTGTTGTACGTGTGACAGGCGACAAACCAACTTGATCACTTGACTTCATGACGAGAAGAAAGTGGAATGTTTTGCCCTCAAACGTGCAACATCGGTTGAGGAAAATTATCAACACCGCATTTGACTCAACGTACCCCCCCCCCAAAAAAAAAACGAAACTGCCAAAAAAAACCTTGGTGTTGAAACAATGGCGAGTGTTGACTCTCGTCAATAATTTGTTGGCAAAGGAATTTTGGCCATTTCTTGGGAACTTCCGCAAGGTGTTAGCAACTCGCCTGCCTCTCCTCAAAACGCAAACCACTGGCAATAAAAGCATCCACCAGGCATCAGCGACGAAGAAAGGCTTTATCAATGTCCAAAATATTGTAAGAATGGAAATTAAGTGTTTGTCCCTTTGTGAACTTCCTTTTGCGGATGTGATCACAGGGGCGATAATTAGAAGCTTTGTTCACAACCATTTTCCGATCAGTTCTACTAGCGCTTTGAACACATTATATAAACACAAGCAAGTTCATTTAAAACCAGGACAAGTGCTTTCACACTGTGCTTTGCGTTTTGTGAACATACAATCCAAATGATCGAACGAACTCACCCACCATTTCTTCACCTTGTGCAAACAAATTCTGTAGATGCTTTGACTCAAAATCAAATGCTCTAAATTCAGTGGCGCCGACTGCTAGCTGCGATTGTCCTCATCCGATGACACCGAAAACCAGTTTTGTATTTTACAATTCACTGGTGACACTGAAACTTCAGTTCACACGACCAGTGCCTCAGAGTTTGTTCTCGATGTTCTTGGGAAAAAAATTCTCTCGATTCTCGGGCAGTCTTCGCCAACAGCCCCCTCCCCACGCGCTCTTCACAAGAATCCTTGCAACAGGCATTGTGCTCACGACTTTGTTCCAGCAAACAGACGACAGTTACCTGCCTGCCAGAGTGAAAAAGAATACCGATGTATTTCCCAGGGAAACAAAAGCAACCATGCACGGTTGTCTCAAACCAACCACACGCATTGGTTTACTTTCGGGGGGTGGAAGAATCGTTGCCCCCCCCCCCCAACCACCAACAAAACCAAGCGTCAACATACTGTTATATATATTTACCATGACCACCCCCTAAGTACTGCCACAGCCACAGCATAGCCACAGCCAATCATATCATTACCCTAGATGGAGCCACTATCCTAAGCTGGGCA
>JAAUXT010086032.1_pt1 | contig 42370 bp, 34 predicted proteins | sample 7278171 | NCBI WGS metagenome assembly JAAUXT01 (sample SAMN14350112, study PRJNA611818) | marine sediment metagenome | isolation source: surface marine sediment (1.8m) | place: French Polynesia: Moorea | collected 2018-08
AGATATCACTGACATTTTCTGACAAAAACACTGATGGGTGCCAGTGTTTTTTGCTGGTAACTTTATCACTGACAGGCAAGTTACCACCGTTTTGGAAAAACACCCCCCTGGGACCCGCGCCAGCGCCGCGCCGGGCTCTACAAAGCTGCACGAGACGCTCCCGCGGTGCTGACCCTCTGTGCACCGGAGCTCCATTCACCCGCGTGATGCAATCAATCAACGGGGACAGCTGAACGTGGAGAGGTGACGCAACGCGACGCGCCGTGCAATAACAGCCCACAGTTCTCAATTCTGGGCACCGTCGTGACAGGTCATCGTCACAGGCTCCTGCCAACCAACCACGTGCCGTTTTCACTCGTGTGTGAGACCCATTTGTGTGCCCTTAATATGGGCTTGAAATGTGGGTGTTTGTCCTTTCCTGGACAGCATTGTGTCAATGGGACCTTGGCACCAGACAATGGAGACAGACGTTAGGGGTTCATCTTGTACATGAGTGCGACTGAAACAAGGGTGAATATGACATGTGGTCAGACGTGCACAAAACAGAAATCGGAATTCTGTGAACACAGGCGCTGCCTCAATTGTACATGCACATGGAAATGAAATGAGTTCACAGAAATATGTTTGCGGAATGGAAAAGTCTTTGCAATTCGGATGGCGTGATTTCAGGAGGAAAAGGGGACTTGGAACCTTGTAAATCCCCAATGAACCGCACAAGTGTCTTCACATTCACACAAGTGCCAGAAGAGACCCGCGGACGCACTGCTCTTCTCGAGTGCCGGTGGGAGGTGGTGGAGGGATGTACTTCTCGAGCTGTTTTACTCTGGAACACAAGTCTCTGTCAGCTGCTGCTGCTGCAGATTCACATTCAGATCTTCCTCCACTGAGCGCTGCGTTGCTCTCACGTCCAAGATGTTAATTTCTTCATCACCCACACATTGTTTTCACTCACAGGTTATTGTGTCCACAGGTTGGCATGCATGCCCAGCTTAATGTTGTCAAGCAATTCGCGCAAAGTTACCTTTTGTCACAGGCAGATTCGTGGTAAACAGGAGAAAAGCGGAATCTATGGTGAATGAAATCGGTTTATTAAACTTGCAAGATTTGGATCTCATTACACTGGACATTTGCCGGAGCTTCAGCACGGAGCTCTCCATTCTCCCGACACAATGCTGCGCAGATTGAATGGAGCGGCAACTGGAATGGTCCGCAGCGCTCCAAGAAATCATCTGGGGAAAAAGATTATCTGCTGCCATTGCGGCAATTTAAGCTGGCTTTCGTCCGTGTCCTTTGTTGAAGGGCACACATTGAGCCGGCACTTCGCCCAGCGTCATATTAATATCCATTAGAGCAAGTAGATAAGGGCGGCGTGTGCCAGTCATGACGCGCGTGGAGACGGGGTGGGTGGGTGGGCGACGGAGACACCGAGGAGCGCGTCACGTAGACACGTGGACGTCGACGTGCGCGACGTGAATTGACACGTGATCAACCCACGTGGACAACACACGGCGAGAGTGACACTGTGGACAAAATGACAATGAACAGCCAAGAACTTTTGCGCACCGAAACAGTCGCGTGTTGCGCAAGAGAAATGCCCCTCAGGAGAACGCAGCCATCTGCTTTTATCTGAGCACACATGATTTGGTTTCAATTTGCTGGGCATAAAAATCCTTCGACTGATCGATGCACTTTGACAAATTTTGCTTTCGTCACGTGCATGATTGAGCCTCCTCTCGTGCAGAATTCCATTCCCGTGGCGAGGTCACGGAGAACCGCATGAATGTCTGTGTCGATGGAATATGGGGGAAGACTCACGCTAAAATTGATCACAGATTGATTCTTGTTCAGAAAGCGCAATGGACTTCCAGATGTCTGCCAGACTGCGCTGCTTCCTTCCGTTGTTTTCTGTTGCTGCGGTGGAACCTGGACCTGGGGCGGCCACATGGGGATGTGCGTGTCTGAGCACCATCACTCAAGCCTCGATCTGAACCCTGCGCGCTCTGCGCATGACCGTTGCGTTCACGAGGCTGTGTGGGGTTGACACACCACGCACTGCTCCTTTTCATGACGCAATAGATTTTTGCTCAAATGCGCTGCGGCAAAAGCCAAATCTTTTTTGCAAGACGGTTGTTCGTAAACCGGCTGTGGAGAGTGACACACACGCAGCTCAAGAACACTGCTTGTGTTTTTGATCTTGAAAAGCATTCAGAAAGCGAGTTGGGTTGCAGTCTGAAAAATGTTCGTTCTGCTTGCACACACAATTTTACATGAGCGCCAGACCCATGTTGGTCCTTGACTTCAGACATCTGACTTTGATGACACAATGATCCTCAATTGCAATCACGTGATATTCTTCTTCAAGGACGAGGACGGCTTCCAGTCCCAGGTCCCGAGTGTATCTTTCTCAGGCATCTCTATCCACTAGATCCTACTTCCGTGCAAACTCCTAGAAACAGGCCCGATCTGTGACAGAATCTGATCAATTCTGTGGGATACCCTTAGCAAACCAGAAACAAACACGGAATCTGAATTCAAGTTTCAGCCTCCAGTACAAGCATTGTTTCCTTGTTGTCCAGACTCATGCCTTCAATCACATCAATAGATGCGTACTGACCACTCGTCCAACCGCACAGCATCTCAGTTGCAAGAATCTGGGACCCAACTCCACACCTTCTCTGTGCAGGCGTCTTACCCACCCGGACAGAACAGAACAAAACCAGCATTTCGTTTCGCTGAACTGAGGGAAAACAAAGTCGACAGCAGACAGGAAAAGCCCCCTTGTTTGATCCAATTTCAGCAATGAACCTCTGCAGGGGGGAGTCGCATGCCACGTGGCATGAAACGCAATCCCTGTTCCTGGCCTCACGGCTTTCAAATCAATTGGATTGCAAATTGGCGGAGCAGTGATTGAGGCTGTAATGGTGTTGTACGGATTTGGGATGTTGATGTTTTTCCCGTTCAGCTACTTCCTGATAGTGACTCCGATCCATCTCTGTCAACGCTAAATGCAAAGACGGCGTCTCCTCCGCAGGAGGGACGGAGCTCGGGCTGCATTGCAGTCGTTTCTTCGAATCGACCCCGTGTGATTCCACAGAGAAAATGCGATTTTGACGGTGACGCCACATTTGGTGCCAAGAATCCGCTCTTCATGCGTTGAGTTTTTGAGGGAACCTGTGTGAGTCGCATTTTTACGTTTGCTCAAGCGTATAACAATGTGACGCATTCAAAATGCATCATTTTATACAAAACTGCTGCATAGAAGCAGCTGGTTGAATTCAGCCGAAAGTTCTTGACGGAGCGGAGAGGACGCCGGCACGGTCGCTCCATCGCGGTGGATCTGCGGTTGAATCTGCGGCGCAGTCACCACCATTGTGCGCTGCCTATCTCCCCATACCCAGCCCATCTGCCCCACAATAGCGAGAAGCCAGCCGGCTCCTTATCGCGCCCACGGAAACCAGAAACTCCAAGACCTCTGCTAAGTCCTGTTCATATCGCATCTGTACATATTTCAAGATACACTAATCAGCCAAAATCCTGGGACAAACCCTGTGGAGAATGGAAAGATTAGTCGGACGCACAGCTGTTCTGCTCACACGAATCCCGCCTTCAATTGGCTGCGTGTGGTCTGGCAATCTTTCCCAAACTTCGGCTCGGGGAGAATTTTTGGGGAACCATTGTTCACTGTCAAATAAATGACCCATTCAACTAACTGGCTTTCGATTGCAAGTGCTTCTGCACACCTTTCAGTGATTGTTTGGCTTCTCAAACCCTTGTGGTTGAAAAAAACTCAACGTCACACGGTTCGTGTGGTACGAGTAAAATGGCTGAATTTCAAGTCATTCCAAAGCCTCCAGACATGCAAAGCACCTGCAGTTTTATCGTGTTTGAAATGGTCTGAGCGGACTGGGGGAACGTGACTGGTCTGCGGGGACGCGGATTTCTGTCGGTTCGCTTCTGTTGGAGATTGTGAGGCCTGATTCACGTTGGACGCGTCAGGCGAAAGTCAGAGCGCTGCGTGCGTAGGACGACGCAGCGACGCAGCACCCGACGGGTAGGTTTGGCACGGCACTGTGCGACACTCAGCTGTTGGTGTTTTTGCCACGCCTGAGCCTGATAGAAATTTTGCTTTGAGGTCAAAGAGAAGTAAAAACCTCTGTGACCTGGGAACAATAACTAAGGGGAACGACGTGTAAAGCACAGCTGAACATCAACGTTGTTCGTGTTAAACTCTCAACCCACAGCCAAATTGCCACGTGAAAATGTGTCGCATGCAACCTGCAGCTGAAACTGACCACGGCATTGGGCGGACGACGCCACGCGTGACGCCCTCTGTGTGAGCCTGGCGGGGCAGGACGCAGCGGTCGGGCTCGGCTGCTGCAGGCAGATTTGAGACGCAGCGGAGCGCGTGTACCTCTGCACGGCTATCAGACGCCCGGTGTCTGCCGCTGCGCCTTAAATTCCTTTTATCCGGGAAACCCTTAGAAGCCTCCGACTCCCGAGAGGACGCGCCATTCAGGGTCGGGGAAAACTGATCCTCCGCGCCAGCTCTTCTGGCGCCGTTCTTGACCGTTAGCGTTCGGTGGCGCGCGATTCGGGCGGCGCCGCTGCGCGCGCAGGATTCAGAGTGCGCCCGATCCGTAACCAGAAGAAAGCGACTTGGTTATTTACTGTGTCGCGGGTGGAGATTTCCTGACCCTGTTGAAATTAGGATTCACTCTGGAAACAAGAGCTTGGGGAGAGCGATGGATTCCGGAGGCCATTGAGGGCCAAATATTTCGTCAATAATTTTCTGCACAAATCCTGCTCTGCTGGCGTCTTTCTTGACCGTTGGCGCCTTTATTTGGTGCGGTCAAATGTTTATCAACGTGCAACACGCCAACACGTAATGCGCACTCTTGAATTTCAACTCGACTGAGTCATTTGTCGCTTGTGGATTGTGCTGAATCAGTCATGACCTGGCAGGCCACAAACACAGGAGTCTGGTTCCCCACTGGATCGCGGCTGCTCTCAAGGAGTTCAAACTGTACCCAGGACCCTTTCCCAGTGCGTCCAGGAAACATCTTCAGATTTTCACTCAAGCTGACCTCAATATCATCCTTCGTGCGTTGTGTGAAATGGTTTGGATTCTTTCTCACATCCTGGTTCCTGTTCGCAGTCCGGAGGCCCGTTGTTCACTTATTGCATGCCTCTCACAATGGTTCAGTCCTACGCTAGATCATTGGGTTTTATAGGCCCCTAAATAATACATGCGAGTGACTGTTGGTCCCAGAAGGGACATGCCGGAAACGCGCCGAGAATGAAGAAACGAAGACGTGCCAGACTTACCATTCGGAGCCAGACATTGGACTTCATGATTTGGTTCTTTTCATCCTGCAAAGAGAAAAGAATGGAGTACAATGCACGAGTGTCAAACAATTGAAACAGCAGGCTGTCAAGTCAACAGCCTTGTTGTAAGAAAGAGGAGGAGTCAAAGAAGCGTCAGAGAGAGAAAGAGGGAGAGAGCGAGAGAGCCAAATAGAGAGGACAAAGAGGGGGCAAAGAGAGACAGAGAAGAGAGAGAATTGTTGGTGAAAGAGGGGATGGAGAAGATGGGGGGGGGGGGCAAGTTGAGAGTTAGTTTTGGAGAGAGGCAGAGACTGAGCGAGGAGAGAGAGTGAGAGAGCGAAAGAGAGAGAGTGAGAGAGCGAGAGAGAGAGAGAGAGAGAGAGAGAGAGGGGGGGGACCTCCATTGTTCTGTTGGTTTCCGATTCAGCAGAACCGGAAGTTACTGCACGAGTGAATCGATGATATTTTCGTTCGATTCGATCCGATGTCAAAATGCATGGTGCACGACAAAGTAATTCAAAGTGTCAAAAAGAAACAGCCGACAAACCAGCCAGCGTCCCCTTTTGGTGGAAGATCAGAAGGAGAAAAGTGGTTCCCTTTGAGCGAGAAACGCAAACTCCGTACCAAGTCCAACCTTTGCGTGCTGATGGCCAGACACGCATTGCTCTATCTTGTTTTTACAACCTCAGCAGGGCCAGGTTTTTCTCGTTCACCCTTTGAGTACCTTATTATTGTGTTCCAGGCAAAAAGTTGTCACGACAGATCGATCAAAGATTGCTGAAGCGAAAACGGAAATGCGGCGCCATAGCGGAAACTCCTAATTGAGCTGCGCACTCGCAGCAGCTTAATTTGGAAAAAAAATCAAAGAGAATTGCTGAGTGTGCAGATTGCCACGTAACGAGAGGCAGATTGAAAGAACAGGTTCCCACCGAAAACAGAAACGACCGGGACTGATTCCAAAACGGTTCTTTCCTCAAAACCAGGCAGCACTTCCTGCGCGGGGTTCCTGTTTTCAAACAAACCTTGCCACTTTGTGCCTTTTGTACCAGTCTTGATCATTAATTCCTCAAGTGTCACAGTGACCAGGACACCAATGGCCACAAAACAAACCTTGTCACTTCATTCCAAAACAGTGTGCCTTTTGAACCTTGAACTACGTACAAGCCTCAAAGTGTCACAGTGACCAGAGCATCAAAGGCCATGGGAAGTTCCGGGGCATAAAGACACTGAGAGGCCGACAGGCCTCGGCGGCTGGTTTCACAGCGCGCACCTAGATGTGGGATGTAAAGGAAGCTCGGGGCCGGCGGCGCTCAGCGCAGGTGCGACTGACTGAGCACACACCTCCCCGTCGGGCGGGCGGGGCCGCAGCGGAACGCACAGAGTCAATCCACCAGCTGAGTCAACGCCCAGTGCGGACTTGTCCCTTCGATCGCACTGAAGATCAGACTCATTCGTCCGTGAAGCGCGCTGGTTCGTCCACGAATTGTTCGCTCGTGTGCAACGCTCAGACAAACGCAAAGGTATTGAGGTGCGGCCAAAGAAATCCTTTGCGAACCACGAATGACTCGTGCATCTGGCATTGCGGAACCTGCAAATCTAGTACGCAGCTGAACTGGGGCAGATCTGCGACAGAAAATGCTCAAAGTTTGAGGATTCCTTCTCAGGTTGAGGACACACCAACTGATCCAGGGAATAATTCCAAACGTGCCTGCGTGTGGCCTTTGACGCAGCAGAATTGAAGCACACGCTGACAAAATTTGAGACTCAACGAATTTATCTTCACGGAACTGGTGAAAGATCACAACTTGCCTCAGAGCTCAAAACGCAATGCCCCTAAAAAGACACATTCAAAGTCAACAGAGAGTCTTGTGTGCTTCCACCGTTTGTGAGAAGAGAAGCACGTCTGTACTCAGGGTTGAATCTGTCTCCAGAACGTCGATGAAGCGATGGACCCGCAGGCGTAGTTTACATACACCAACTTACACATTGTCAAATTCCTATACACCACTGCAGGGGGATTCAAGCAAAGAGGCCCTTTCATATGTAAAGCAAGCAAATGGAACTGTAGGTGCTCAGAAAGCAGTTTTCTTTGATGTTTCTTGCTTGGTGAAGGCAAATATTCCGGCGCTGTGCCTTTTTGCTGCGGTTCACACGGAGGAGGCTTGTGTCTTTCCGCCGCCCCGGGAAAGGAAATTCTCTGCAGGCGCCATCAGCACAGCTCTGCCAGTTTCTCTCAAAAACTTCCTTGACCAAGTTCCTGCAGGAGCTCCACAACACCGGACACAAAAGTCGTGTCCTGAAACCAGGACATAAAAGAGCAGCAGTCAACAACAGTGAAGGAATCAAAACACGAAATGAAGTTTGCAAACTTTCCTTCAAGTTCCTAAAATTGTTCAGGTTCTTGAATCTGACACACGAAAATGAGAACTTTACTTGAATAGAACCTGCCAGCTGTAGGAGTATTTTCACTCGACCAGGCAGGCAGTATTCTGAGCCCATTCAGTCGAACTGTAGAGAGTGAGTCCATAGACATCTCCTGCAGGTATTATGCATGCATTTGCAGACATTTGTGTTTCTGATGTGGAGTGTATTGAAGCTCCCAGCGGACTCATACCTCAATTAAACATCGCTCGTCCATTAGACATCACAGAGTCCGTGAACAGATTTCAGCTGCAGAAAAGGCCAAGCGCCCAGGGTTGCAATGATAGGCAGCAGCGCACGTGAATTCACTGACCACACAACACATAGCACGGTTTCATCACTCCTTCTGTTGTTAGTTGAGTCCAACAGTGATTCCCACTGAACACAATGCAGATTTCTGACAATGGCTCCAAGGCATCCCGACGCCCGCAGCAAGCGCCTTTGTTTTGTTGTGGAAATGTGAGACCCTGCAGCATGGTTTCCTCAAAGACAGTCAGCAAAGCACAAAACGAGGATCTCTGCAACAAGAACGACAAGAATTTCTGGCTTGGAGCAGAAGAGGACTTTCTGCTGTCAAGAATCAACGCCATATTTGATGAGTATGAACTTACTGACCGAGTGGACAACAGAGCCACACAATGGAGAGGCTTCAAGAAAACACGTCTGGTGTTCCGCCTGTTGTGGGCCACGCGTTATTTCCTCAAACCTCCGGACAGGTGACGTGCAAGTTGTGAACTCTTCACACCACAAAACTTTGGGTCTTTGGATCTTGATGTCCATTTGGATAGGCTTGACCAGAAACGCCAACCATGGAGTCCATCCGCCAATGAGGCCGTGCTGAAACTCCGTATTTTGACAGAACTCATCTCAACAGAAGAGGGCAAAACTCCGAAAACCAATCAGTAAACTGAGTGCACTCCTGCTGTGTCGCTTTTTCTCAACAAGTTTTTTCAATGCCTTTCTGCAATTTCAGCCTCATCAAGTTGCTTCTTGAAAGTGAAGCCACACAGCCCGGGATGCGAGACTCGCACACAAAGCGCAAATTGGCTCGGTGAGCGGAGGCACACCTGCTAACTGCTGGCGTCCGCCTTGACCCAAGGCCCTGTTCTCACTGGGTGCACCACTCATTGCGTCCACGCTCAAGTCAACGCGCGAAGCACCGCATGAGACCACCGCAGGTCCATTGGTTTGCGCAGGGGTGCGTTGCCTTGACGCATCCAGCATGAACCCAGCTCCAGGAAGCGCGGAAGCCTCGGAGGTGTTGAAACATCTCCGCAGGAACTGGCGGGCGCTAAAGACGTGCTGACAGCACGATCCGGTTGTGCGATGACGGACACAGGCGCAACTCCGCACCGGTCCGCACTGAGTACATACATTTGCTGCTCTTCCTTCAGTACGAAGAAAAGTTAGACGCTTGTGGCATTGGTTCCGTTCAGATGCAAAGATCAAGTGGCATCTGAGATTTGCTGTACCAAACGTCATTGTGTTCTATGTATCGTCTTTGGTTTCTATCTGTCCGACTGGGAATGGTTGCTGTGTCCTCCGATTCAAAGCTGAGGCAAAGATTTCTGTTTGATGTGCAAGTCAGGCGGATTATGGAGACACTCAAAAGCTTAACCTAACATCAAGATCTTGTCCCCTCCTGACAATTGTTGAAGTCATTATGGAGGATTTGCTTCCTTCTTCCTCTTCGAAAGGTTCTGTCAGGACAAACCAAGGAACCCATGTTCTTTGTACAGCACGCAAGTCATCATCAATAGGGACTTTTAGCTCTGTGAAAATTCCGCAGTGGACCACGTGCGACGTCAGACGCCAGCGAAGAAAGCGCACGTCGCACCGGGCGAAATCAACAGCGAAAACTGCCGGACAGCTCCTATAGAAAGCAGTCAGGCAGGCAAGGAAGTAAATTCGGTCACAAATATTGTTGTTGAGGGAACCAGAAATGATTCACTTCTGCAGATTTCCCTGGACAATGAAGTACCTTTTCTCGCCAAGCTGCATTTGCACGTGGCGCCCAGTGAGGAGCCCGAGCGCCATGCATTCATCATGCCAAACCCTCGGCCTGACAATGAAAAAGCGCTCCAGCTTCTGCTTTTGTCGCTGGAAATGCTTGTACACACAAAATGTTTGAACTGTAGAAAAAACATGTGTTGACACAGGGAAATTGTGACCACTAATATAGAAGCAATGGTAATTTTCCCCCTCAATGTCCACAAGTTCTTCAAATATGGCGTCCGCTGGTTTTGGTCATGCGCGGTGGAGGGGAGTGAGAGGTTTGTAGAACGGTACAATGGGAAAGTGATCCGCTCTTTTCTGCAGTGACTTTCTGTGGCACTTCCGCATCTTGGGCGTTTTTTTGCGGGGAGAAGCTGGTCAAAGCATCTCGCGGTTCAACAGAGGGTCGTTGAAAGGGAAGAGGAAGCGCCGAGCCTGGCGTTTCCGCGGCCGCCGTGGTCGGAACATTCTCCCTCAAGGTCTTCACATTCGAGTTGCCAGATCTTTTGAAAGGCATAGAAGACATGAAGGGATTCATTTTGCATTGAATAAAAAGACCCCACCAATGAGACCCGTTTGGTCAGAAAAGGAGAGCAGATTTTTTTCTGTTTCAGTCAAATTTTTTTTGCGTGAATTGAAAAGTATTGCCGGTGAAACATGTTGTTGAGTCTAAATTGCACAAAATTGCTCCAATGTGAGGAGATTACTTAAAAACACGAGTTGGTTTCCAAGGCAATTTTTCAGGGGAGGGAACGAGGTGGGATTAATAAACTTCCGCCTCCCTGAGCATTGCTCACTGGGGATTAAAATTCAGCTTCAATTTACCATGCAATTTGTTGGCACTTTGTCGGAACCGTTTAAACCTTCACATGCATGCTGATAAGATTAGTGTCGAGCATGACAAACTGCGTCGTGTCTCAATGAAAAATGGCTGCAGCACTAAATCACTGCGCTGTGACTGGGACTTTGGCTCAAGAACTTAAGGATTGGAGGATCACATCATTTCCTCTGGTGTCCCGCGCGACTGGTCTCCCTTGTTGTTCATCACGATGTGTCAGTATCTATCCGCTATTCTTTGCTCCAGGGGTCTCCAAAAATCAAGCTGTCGTGTTGGACAAGTCCCCATGTGGGACGTAGCCACAGCAAAGATGTCAATTTTCCAAGGCCTGGGCCCAGAACTTCGCAAACCTTCTCGTACTGAGTGGCTTTAGATCCGTGGCTCGATGCAGAATGGGCGAAAGGTTGGGTTCACAGACCTGACTCCACCCCGGAACCACGTAAACTGGTTGTACGCAGCACAACATAACAATCATACCTTCATAAAGAACATATAAATGACACAACATTTGAAAAGCTCGTACGAAATGACTCGAGGTATCTAGTTTTGCTGCGTGGAATGGAGGCACATCAAAGAGGAGCGGTTTGTGTTGATTTCATTGGTATTGATCCCTGCTGAGGGAAGCGCTAGCGCCGCTTTGTTGTTGTGAATTAACTCTGAAAAAATCTTCTGTTTCTGCCTGTCCTCAAAACAATGTGTTTCCCAAGAGGAACGTCGAATCCTTCCTTTCACACAACACATAAAGCTGCACACGCTTCGAGCTCCAGAACCAACATCCATTTTTAAACTGTCAAGGCCTGGACTGAACCAAATTGGTTTCCAGACAGAGCCACCACTGGATGTCCAAGACCACCAGGAGAAACAAATGAGCTGGAGCAGTCAACCAAACACTAATGCAAATCACAGCTCGTAAATTTTCACCACCACCACCACATTGACAGTTGTCTTCTATCCGTTGCTGGAAACAAAAGGGAGGAAAGGTCTCGATCTCAGAGTGCTGTAATAGCTGGGAGGAATGCCCCCTGTTCCTGGCACAATCTCAGGCCAATGGTATCCGTGCCCTACAACCCAACAGCAACTGGCAGCCCAGGTATTCAGCGAGAAGCTGCGAGCAACTTCAAAGTGAAATAAATATTTAGTCAGAAAAGTTTTTCCAGGGCAACGGAACAAGGTGATTTCAACTTCTTGTGATGCGGATCCACGTCCACAAAAGGACGACTGTTTTGTCCTGCAACACAATCAAGATTTTGCAGAGGCCACCAGGTGGAAGAGTCACACAAAAGAATCATTGTTGACATTGGACAATGACAGCACCAAGGCCTCTTGAAAAGTTCAGGTTGCGCATGTGTGCATGGCCCTTTGCCCAAAGTGAAAACGACAGGTTTCCTTGCAACAAATCAGAACAAGGTTCAGATGCACTCGCAGAGGTTCGTACTCGTGAGTGCAACTTCAATCCAGCTGCAGTTTGGCACAAGACCCTGGATCCGTGCACCGGTGAGAGGGTTGGGCCGGAACCTCGTTGTGCGAGCGGCTGCTGCACCTATTGAAAGGTCAGGACCGGCGCAGGAGCGATGCTCACCGACTGCGATCGGCGTCCGCCCGCCGCTCAGGGCGCAGGGGCCGCCGCGGGCAGCGGGGTCGCCCACCCTGCCCACCCCGCCACGCCGCCCACCCCGCCGCCCGCCCCGCCCGCCCTCTGCGAACATGGGCAGCACCGACTTCCTCGCCCAGGCTGTTGCGGTGTTCTGACTCAGTCAGTTCAGTGCTCTTCCTGGATTCTCGGGAGACATTGGAGTACAATTGTGCAGGGAGTACACGCAGAGTGGCGTGGTATATGCTTCATTTGCAAGCATGTTGAGGACACCAATCTGGACAGTCGCCTTCAGTTTTGGTCTTGCGGTGGTCAGATCAGCTTGATTCCTGACAGCGCAGACTGCAATGTGTTCGCAAAGTGAACCGAATGCCTTGCAGAGTGTTATCAAATGCACACATAAGTTCAGTCTGCTGCCCTGCAACTGGAAACCACAGCGAGGAGGTCTCCTGCTTGCAGCAGTCCAATCCAGCAAGCCTGCAAATCACTGTGGTGCACATTTAGCGCTGATTTGTGTGTCGGATCTGGGTATCTTTGCGGCTGAATGCGTTTGATTTGATCCGGTTTTGAGTCCCCTCGTGGAACCAAAGTCTCTTGCAAAAGTGAAGCCTGGAAAAAAGAGCTGATGTTGGCAGTGAGTGAGTTGCAGACTGACTGCACTGTTGGAAGAAGTGAGTGAAGCAACAACATCAGGGTGGGTGACCATGGCCACCATTGTCAAAGTTCACTTCCGGTCACCAGCGTTTTCCCACGTGATCCACGTGACAGAACACGTGTAGAAATCCACAATCTCCAGAAGAACTCGAGGATGGGACCACGTGCCCAGGCAGAGGCACGTGCGGCGCAACCCTCATCCATCTGAGCCCAATCTGCCTCCCGTCACATCTCTACATATTCAACCATTGATTGTATCGAGCCCCACATCCATCACTTATCTGGGCGAGGGTCGCGCCTTCACGCACGCCAACATCAGCTGCTCCGACCGACTGACTGATCGGGAGAAATGCCCTCACAATGCACGCGTGCATTCCAATGGAAGAAGCGAGCTTCCTGTCCAATTTCTCCCACTGTCTTTGGCTTGAAATGTTTTCTGTGAAGAATTTGAGGTTTTGGTCGAGATGCAAGACACAGGACAAAAAGCTGGACTGCGCTTCAGACCTGAGCATGGTACGTACAAAGACAAATGTGCACTTTGTTGCCTGACAGACCAGGCCACGCCCTCCGCACGGACACTTGCATCAGGGACGGCTCCGAATATGACTTGATTCTGACAGGAAATGTGAATGACTGTCATTGACCAGAAATGCGTGAGGAGATCTACAGCCGTGCCCTGAACGCGCTGCATTTCATATGCAGTGAGCACCATGTCTTCATGCAGAATGAGATGAAATTGTGCGTCAAGGATTTGGTTTTGAACGTGCCTGGTTCTGCGCGCACCAACAGCCCCACGCAGGCGGGCTTTCCATGTACCGCAGGATGGCAAAGCTGACCCACTTTTCATTCTGCGTCAATTTACTTCTTTTCATTGAAGATGAAGCGTTGAAGCGTCGGTGCGAAGCAAAACCCAAACTGCCTGACAAAAGTTCCACTGCTGACTGAATGCAACCTGAAAAGACCCCCGGAAACCCTTGTGCAGAAAAAGATTCCAAGTAGCAGAGAACTTCTTCTGTTGCCAAACATCACGTGATGAAGCTGAGAATTTTCGCGAAGACAGCCGTGTCCGCCCCTGGTGCCACCGAGTATTAACCCTTCCGAACACCTGTGCAACAATGTGGAAAGTTGGATCAGGTTTGTTCTCAAATGATCTTCGATCCTAAAATTTCTCGTTCCAATGCTTTTCTCTGCAGGCCACACACCCGAGGAAAACTGGTATTGGCACTCGCATCCGTTGCACGTGGAAGTGTCGTTCTTCTTCACCACAACAAGGAAAAGACGCTCATTTGCGCATGCGGCTGCACACACGAGTTTTTAACATCAAAGCGTATCACACCAAACGTAGCAAATGCATCTACCTGACACCCAGCAAAGCGAAACTCAACGCTTCTATCTATCGCATCGACTTCATGAAAGCTGAGACTCGATACACACACAACGCAGCGTGCTTGATACGAGTACACCTTGAAACATGTGTGGTAACCACCCGTGTGGAAGAAACGATTCGAAAGCGTGGAAACACGACGACAGCCAGCGTATCAACCCCGCCCAAAGACGACAGGTTCCACCTGGTTCGCATCCCTACACCTGGCAGAAACGAGGGTTCTGGGGAATGATCAGAGGATTCGATGTTCCTCGTTTATCTTCAGCGCAACATCAGACTGAGGGACGTGGACTTGTGTTTGTGTCAGTTTCCCCACACTATGGAGGATTCTGCAAATTTCGCCCCCAAAACTGCGCAAAAAAGAGGTTAACACAGTCAGTCAGGGTGGAATTTGGTGACAAGGCCGATGTGATGCACACCAAAGCCTGAGTCACCCTGGGTGCGTCACGCCTTACGTCACTCAACAAGTCACAACAGCAACAAGCGAAATATCCCCAAATTCGACGCAAATGCACGTTGCCTTGTGAAAAACGCAAAATCAGGTCACTTCCGGTTTGAAACAGGCTGAAGGGAACGAGCATCGTTCGTCAACAGCAGCTTAGTTTTGATGAGGTCGGAAACCCGCGGATCAGAGGAAACCCAACGCAATTCTGCGTGTCAGATCCTTCACTGCGTACCATCATCACCCTGGGCTCAGCACACACAGGGAGAACCACGGGGAGACCACGCCCTGGGAGCGGCAGCGATTGTTAATGACGGTGATTGGCGCTGTGTGCACAGAGTCCTCATCAGGACGCGTAACGATGATGAGACCAGAGCACAAGCATAAATCTGGGGCGTGGTGCGAGTCCCTCAAGCGAGGCATTCTCAGAAGATGGGCTCGGTATGGATACTCTCGTCTGTTGTGATGTCGGCTCGTCGGTGAACAAATGAGTGTTTGGAAGAATGAAAACTTGTGTTCAGATTGTGACTCAGAAGAAGGTTAAGTCGTTGCATCACAGACAAGGATTTCTGTCGTGTTGATCTGTGCTCGTCTGCGTCCACCTCGGCAGATTGGTTGTTCCACTTTGGCACAATCCAGTGACACCCAGTCATACTCCTCCTTCCCCATGATCAGGATCATGGCTCCTTACACACACGTCATCTGTGTGTTCATGTCCTGTTCATTACCCTGCTGTACACAACTTCGTCCAACTTCACCCACAATACCCTGGGATACAGCATCATCATGTGATGTGGGTGCCTATTGGGGTGGACCTGGTGGACCCAGGGCCCCTGACCAATTCCTGAATCCGCCTCCGATTCCTCTGGTGTCAGGGATCAGACCCTTACACCGTGTCGCGACGAGTCTCCGGAAACTGGGTGTGTGTATGGAGAATGACTTCTGAGCATTGAGACGGTGACTTGGGTCTGAGCTACTGTCTCACTCGGGTCCCCTGGGCGACTGGTGCTCGGGTTGCGCCACGACGAGGCGAGATTGCACTGTCAGCAGCGGGAGATTCGCCCGGCTGATGCACATGCTTTATGCCGTGACCGTCCGCCCCCTGCCACGTCTCGCACAGATCTGCATCCCGGACATACCCAGCCACAGGAGATGCACTCGCAGCTCAAATTTGGCTGCGTTGGAAGCTCTCAATGCAGTCAGATCAAGGTCTACGAGTGAGCACTCAACACAGAACACGTTGCACTATGGTCTGTGTCGATGTCCCTTCACTGTGTCACTGATCAAAAACACATTTGCTTTGCGGACTCACATCGGGTCATCAAGAGGGGAGGGGCAAGGAGTGGATGGCAGAATCAAATCTTCACATGTCTTCAGTCTCCAAAGCAGAGTCTGCATTCAGTTGAGAGCCAAAACGTTGCCTCTGCGGTGGAGCCTCACCTGGCTCGTTTGAGTGAGCGATGTCCGCACATCTGCAGTTGATGTGTTGTGGATACACAGTGGATGAACTAGATGCTGACACAGATTGGCCCTGACAAAGCCACTCGGGCTAACCTCCCCGCGTTCTGCTGCAGACGGGTTAAAATCATTTCCTGGGGCCTCCCACAGTTCTGATGGGCAGAGAAGTTCCTGCAGCTCCACTACACACTCACAACTCCGCAGTCTCTCCCATAGAGACTCGGCTCTGTTGAGGAAATTTGTACCTGATCCCAAAACAAGAAGAAATTTGCGTTGAGCTGAGGGGATTTCCATGGTTGCGAAATTTGCACTGTGCGTGTCCCCTCCCTGCACTCAGAGGCAGGTGCAAACTGCACAAAGCCAAGACCAAGAACATCACATCCAACGTATCTCGGCAGGATATGGGAAACCCTTGTGTGCAATCCAAGTCCCACAGAAGCTGCTGGGTTCTCTTGGGAAGAGACTGCTTCCTCAGAGTGTACATGTAATAGGGCTTAACCTCTGTAACACTCAGAGTAAACATCAATACAGATTGTGTGAGAAGATTGGAGGAAGGCGGCACCTGAATACACGGCACCCCATCGCTCCAACATGCATCTCTACCTCCAGCAACACCCGTAGAAACGGCGCTGGATGTTGGTGTAGAGTGTTTGGCCATGGCAAGGGGAAACTTTACGTGAGCAAAACCAAGGTTATTTACACACACACGAATCCGTTAAGAGCAAAGCCCATCGAACCTCAGCACAGAAAGTTGCAAAGAAACCACGACAGGAAAAAATGACCAGTTGCAAGGTTCAGTCAATCCAGAGATCCTGGGGAAGTAAAAACAATATTTCTTCAAGCACTGAGTGGAAATGCTGCCTACGAAACAAGCAGAATTTTGCACACGTCTCTCACACGTTGTCTCATTGGCTGCCAAGAATCCCTGACTGGAGTCTCATCCAAGAAAATCCTTTTGAAGCGGCTGAAATTCCTCAATCTCACCTGGTCTCCAAGATCATTGAGTCCCATCCCATTGGAACCATCAGCAGGACTCACTGTTCAGTGCCCCTGTTTTTGGCCCTGGTCCATGAACTTAAGCCCCGTCACAAAACTGCCAGTGGGTCTGTCAGAGACTCAATAAAAAGAGACCAGGGCTGGCACTCAAAAACAACGGAAAGAAGGTGGGTTTGTCCTGCGCAATGTGTCCTCAGCCAAATATCCTTGAACAAAAATGCTGTCAATCTTCATGTGCAAGGCTGAAATTTGAATCACCTGCTTCGAAACCCTAGATGGTTCATAATTTCAACTTGTAGCACCCTCACATTTCTCGGCAGCCATCCTGTTCACTATCGTGGTTTCTTCCACATGTTGAACTTTGAATCTTCACCATTGAGATCCGTCTGGAACTAATGTGTACAGACGCAACAAAAGCTGCGGGAGCGGTGCCTGGTTCTTGTCCAAGACCTGGAGCAGGAACATTACAACCCACCTGTTTGACATATTCACAGACTCGGTCTGAATGTTACATACCCCGTTGCTCCAGTTGGTGTCAATTAGCCTGCAGGGACGATTGAACCCTCCGGAATGCCCCTAATCTGTTTTTCAAGGGCCTCAGTTTGAGGAAAGCAATTTGAGGCCTGTTCACATTGCAACCGAACCACGTAGGCACAAATCGCAATTGTCAAGGAGGGAGGGATTGCAGAAGCAGGTCCACCCCCTCTGTCCCCCAGCCCCCCACTCTTGTCAGACCATTCCCAGGGGCTTGACTTCCTTCCCGAACCCGCCACGAGACTTCGTGGCCTGCGTGTATCCAGCCCGATCCCCACTCACTCGCTCACCGCAACACGAACGGCTTATCGTGAGAACTGAGAAACCTGTTTCACACTGGATGCGTAGCTCCTCGGCAGAATGGTTGCTGCGCCCCCCCCCTCCGAGTCAACCAATCAGCTATGAGACAGTTTGAGCGTTGCTGCCCATGACCCGTGTTCAGTCTTTTGTGGACAAAGCCCATGCCACCAGTTAGTGTTGTTGGTGGTTCTGAACCTGTTCGCTGACTTGTGGTGAGGGTATCACTGGTGCAATCACGACACTGTTCGGACCTGCTGGCAAATCAGTGGACGATTAACACACCCTCAAAACACCAACTCACCATTGACCTCAGAAGGTGATGACAGCCGCGTTGGCCTTGCGGATGAAATAGAAATCCGCCTTTTGACTTGCACATTCAGACACAAGCTTGTGAACTATGGCCTGGTTTCAATGCCAGGCGGTACACATAACACATATGCTTCCCCATGCAAGGCTACCCGGTGGTTCCCGAATGGAGGTCCCTGGAGTCAACGCTCTGCGGGGTGTTTGCTGATCGAAAGCGCCCAGTGAACAGGAATGAAGGATGAGCGGGTACGCACCACGTTGATGAGCTGGATCATGGCGAGCCCGAACTTGACAGCGATCTTCTCGGTGAGGTTGCGGACGGGGCGGATGAGCGGGTTGTAGCCCTGGTGGTCGAACAGGTACTCCACCAGCCGCACTTCGTCCTCCGAACCCAGACCTGCGTGGAAGGAGAGAAAGTCACAGCGATGAGTGAGGTGGCAGGGACAGAGAGACCAGTAACTGGAAGTGGCAGTCTCACTAATCCACGACGGATTTCTCAAGACCCACGTCAGAGCGCTGGGAGTGAGTCAGGAAGTTCATGAGGATCCACATGGAAGAGGACGGAACTTTGACCTGAAAATTCCAAAACCAGAGAGCACAAAAATGATGGCAAGTCAATTTGTCAGGCAGGCAAGGTTGATTCTGTGGTCCAATAGCCCTGGATCCGCTGTACACTCAACAGTTTCTTCTAAGTTTCACACTGGCTTCTTCAAAAACTAATCTTCACGTGGAGATCTGTGAAAATGATAGACATGCAGAGTGTTGTGTGAAAATATCATTTGGTGCACGAAGGGAAAAGTTTGATTGAGGTAATTTCTGGAGACAGCGTGGTTCCTTGTAGAGCGACGAGGCAGTGAGGGGCATCCCAAAACAGGAGATTCTGTTTCTTTTGCGTGCCATAGAAAGATTGAAACGCACCTGTTTACTGGCCCTTTGTCACAAATTTCACTTTCGTTCAAAAAACAGCCTTTGTGCTTGAAAATTCTTTTCAGTGTGGATAAACACGTCAATGTGGACTTTATGCACGGCGTTTGAGGCGCACGTCGCGTCAACACCAATGTCGAAAAGAGCACACAAATTGATGATGTTATGCACAGTTTCCATGGCACTGGCCAATCACCACTCTCCTCCCAATGCGACAAGTGGCGCGACATTTGACACAAACGCCGATGCATAAAGTCCCTAATGTGTGGTCCCCCCACCATGTGGGTGCGCGTTTGATGTTCACAGCCAGTGTTCTCGGCGCACCCCTCATTCCGTCTCCTCGATTTACCCGTTGTTCTCTCCACGACACGACTTCTCCAGTTTAGATCCACAGGAGTGGATTGGGTTGTCGTGGAGTCGGGGAGAAGCAGCAGTTGGTGTCACATCAGGCCTCCGCTCCGTGGTGTGAGACGCACGCTACAGAGTTCCGTGCCTCCCACGCAACGTGTCAGCCACACAGAGCACGCAATCTCTGTCGTATATACAACTGGCGAGTGGCTCCAGGAGGGGTGGGTCCCCGACCCCTGCGAACCCTACCAAGTTTGCTTCACCAGGCAAAAAACTGGTTTCTCTCCTTTTGTTTCTCCGGGGAAAGAAACTTCTTTGGTTTCTCTTTTGAAGGCGGTAGTTTTTGGTAGAAACTCGCACCTTGTGACGCACACCAGGTGAGAGATAGTGACAGGATTTGAGGAATCTGCAGAAAAATACGGCGCTTGTGAAACCCAGCACCCTTTCAATTTTCATGAAAAAGTCTTGGCATTCTCTACCAGACACACACGCAGGTTAGTGACTTCTGAGACGAGCAATGAGAAAGCAAACTTGCTACATGCATTCAGGCTGGATCAGGCAGTGACAACTTTGGGGGGTTTCGTGCTGCCTAAATTCGTCCCATCAATTTCCCATTACGATTCACTCAGCAGCAGTTTGACTCGCAGCTGAAAGTTACAATCATCAGATAAAAAGCCGCTTTGAGGATTTCCCCTTCACAGACGAATCATGTTGTGTGGGACATTGTCAGTCTTGGCAGTATTCCTGGAGAGACAAGTGAAGTGTTTGTCTCTGAGTAGACCACGCCAGTTCGACTGGTGAAGACACCAGGTAGTTTTGCAAGTGTGTGTGTGTGTGTGTGTGTGTGTGTGTGTGTGTGTGTGTGTGTGTGTGTGTGGCACTGTCCTTACAGACAGGTGACGTCAATTTTCTGTGCTGGTTCCCTGATTACCGAAGTCAGTCAAGGTTTCCACAGTGTGTTGTGGGAAAGATTGACAATTTCTGTTCAGCTTTCGTTGCTCGACGAGGCAACAGCAAATGCGCTGCATGCAGTGCTTTATTTTCTGAGTGTTTAGTGTAAGCGCAGCCATTAGTTACAGAAGTGACAACGACAGCTTTCGTGGGATGTTTAAACAGCACTTCAACCGCAATTTCAAAAGCGAAAGCGTTTGAAATAAAAACATCTCCCTGTTACAACAACGTTGAGTTGTTCTGTCTTGACTCGTACAGTGACTGTGAACGGATTCGTTTGTCATGTCCATTGTGCACCCCGGAGTATGCGCTACATACAGTATTCGTTTTATGTATCTTGGGAACATGCAGCGTGTGACCCAGCCTGAGAGTTGCTGGGGGTGGGGGCAGGTCCACAAGGCTCCTCATAGAAACGGACGCGTGCACGAAGGGCAGACGAAGAAACACGTCCAATGTGAGACAAAAGGCAAGAAAAATCTGAAACCCACTTGAAAAACACTCAGCTTTAACAGTTCCGCTCCATTTGGATAATTATGTCATGATTTTTGCAATCATTTTAAGATGCATTCATTGCAAGAGACAACAGCTTGACGATATGGATTGGACCAAATGTTGTGTAATCAGATTAATCCGCGTCTGCTTCTCTTCCCGGCCGCAGATCTACGGTGGTGGAAAAAAAGGCTGCGAGGACTCTTTTTTTTCCTTTCTGCATACAGGATTTATGAGAACAGCGACAGAACGGTCGCCTCAGCGGAAAAAGGCGACGACTACGGGATCCGTCCGGTGATTTACGTACAAGGCTAATTGTGCTCATTAAATATGAATGCGCGCAAACATTTACCTAACCCGCCACGATTGCAGCCAATTTGTTCTCTCCGCTGTGGCTTCTTGGTTCAACTGCATGGGTAACTTTTTTGTGCTCAATTGTCTTGGTCCAACACGGGAATTTTTTTTGCTGGTTTGACCCAGGTTAATTGTCTGGCTTTGCACCCCATCATTCACTCAAAGAGAGAAAGCATAGAATTTACGCAACAAATGCGAGTACAAGCCCGCTGTTCCCGTTGTTCGAGATCGCTGTGCTCACGGTCACCAAAAAGGGAATGTGTGCACCATGTTCCGCGGGTCAACGGACGTCGGAACCTACGTCATATGCAGATGAAATAATTCCTTCACAATGAAACCTGCGCAAGTTCAGCTGCACACCCACTGCCCTTTGCAACAGATTAACTTTTGAAATGTTGGAAAAAATCAACACGTTCAGACTTGTAAATCCGTGAACAATACAACTCGGTGTGAGCCATTTCCGAGAATCATTTCCATGTGAAAGGACTTCGCGCAGCTGTGAGTCACGTGTGTGAGAGGAAGAGGCGGATTCTGTCACTGTGAATGTTTCGCTCGATTTGATTGAGAGTACTGTGAATTGTGGCCATGTTGTCTTTTCTCTCTCTGTTCAAAATTTGAACAAATCAGAAAATTGACGCACCTCACCCGACGTGCTCCAACCTCAAATATTTTCAAAAAAAGAAAATATATTTCAAGGGTCAGGGAGACCCAAGCCCCGTGGGCCTGTTCGATTTGCTCGTCGTCCTTTGTTTCCGAGACTTGTGTCTCACTATGCAAGACACCTGCGTGGATAATGACCTGTCTTCCCTGGACACACCCTGTGGTGTCCGTGAATCTTGAAAATAGATGAAGAACTTCAGATCAACTACGCACACCAATTGTGGAAAAGCAAAGGACGCAATCAAAAGGCACGTCTCTCTGTTCGATTGCGAGACTTCTTTTCTAATCCTTTTGTCTTGCGTCTGACGTGTCTTGCTTTGGAAAGAAGAACAGAGGTTGGTCTCACCCACCCAGGAGAACTCAGTATGTTGGTCATGCCAAAGTCATTGCGACTGAAATCAACCGGGGCCAAGAGATTCAAATGAGGGTCCAGGGCACTGATCACTGTTGCATTAGGGGCGATGGAAACCATCTATTTGTGGTGCGACCGCAGTGCTGACCAGACGAGTTGGGCGAGGCGGCGGCGGGGCGGCAGGGTCAGACCAAACCGCCCACAGGTCTGAGGACCCTGTCTGAGTGCTCTTCCCTGTTTGGTGCACTGCGGACAAACACCAGGAATATGATTTATGCTGCATCTTGAGGCGGGGTCAGAACCTCACAGGTTTGTGATGGTTGAAGACAGCACCCGTCTGGAGTCTGGAAGGTCGCTGTCAAGAAAAATAACGACAACCATTTGCCCTAAGCCCCTGCAGGAAAAACAGAAGTAAGGAAGGACCCACAGCAGTCTTCTCCGCTGGAACTATGGGATCCGCACACGCAACCTGCCCCGCTTAAGCTCCTTTAACAGACCAATTCATCCAAGAACCCGGAGACAGGCGAATTCACCGCAACCTGCAGCCAAATCAACACCTAATTTACTGCACGATCCACTGCATAGGAACCAAGTGCTTTCGCATTCAAGCCAAGTAAGCCCCGAAATTGTGCCTCATCACAGCCACAGACCACGGGCACTGTCAGAAAACATCGCTTTCGTGATCTCTGCTCTTTGATTTCCGCACTGCATCAGTGCATCAGAGTCAAGGACATCCAGTCTATTGTTTGAAATCAATCAAAATCAGCAGACTTCATCTGAATTTCAATGTCCCGGCTTGACTCGACCAGACCCATCCACAGGTGGTTGATTGCTTCACACTTTTTGTCTCTTCCTTGTTTTTACGACTCCTTAAAGACACAGAACAGACACAGAAGCTTTAAATTTGCGCTTGCTGAGAGAGTTGTCTGTGATCATAGACGCACAGCTCTTTTCACAGTGTTGGTTGCTTCTTCACTGAAGAAACAAGAAAAATCTCTTTTCCTCCAATTCAATTTGGATGCTTCCTCCACTGATCAAGGGTGGGTCAAAAGACAAGACTCACAAAATGTTAGACGTTGCTTTTGCTCTGAAGATGATTTCGCATCCGTTTGTTGGAAGCTAGTTGTCAAAAAATTGGAAATTTTCTTGGCCTGAGGTGCACAACAAAATCAATTCCATAACCACGTGTCACTGTGGATCCTGTGAGTTGTTTCGGTGCTGCGACACCGTCCGGGCAAGGAAGACAAATTTGTTGTCTTCGTGTGATTCGCCAGCTTTATCACAAGTCACACCCTCCACTTAATCCAGTGACACACTTGTGTCCAGATGTCGGAAGCCGCCGGTTGAATCCAGTATGTAGGAGGGCATCAAGAGGCTTCCCCCAATCAATATGGGCAAAAGTTCCTCGCTCAGTCAACAACTTTGTTTTTCAATGCACCCCAACATTGTATGGGGCAGATTCAACGAAGATCATGAGCTGATGTGGTTGGGGAATGGAAAAACAACGTTGAGTTATGGTTCTATTTTCCTTTTGTCAAGTAAACGGGTGTTTTTGGAGAGGGTTGTGTTCGGCATACTCAATGGGACACAGTGAATCGCAGATCAAATCATTGGGTTTCTATTCAAAATCAACGGCCGACGCACTCCTATGAAAGCCACGGCTGAGTATTCTGTGTGCATTCCATCAACTGGACTCGTGGTGACAGTCGCAGCCAGCACAGCTGAACATGAATCTCCTATTTCCCATGTCCCCTCCAGAAACACATGTCATGTTTGCTGCAACAGGGATTTGCAAAAACCCACATTACGCTGTTGCCAGCATCTGGAATCAGCCATAAAAGCAATTGATAATCTGGCAATTGAAGGCGACTTATCACTAACTGGAGCTCTCTGCGCGGTGCTAATGGACATGGGGATCAGTCGGCGGCAGATGCACCGGATTCAGCATTCATATCACACAGTGGAGGGGCTCATCCACATGCATCGCGGACTCGCTGGATTAGCTGGGATTGCGCACATCTATCAGGAAATGAAGGACGAGCAGACAGAGCTCGGCGGATTTGGGGTACAAGCGACATGCTTCGCTGGATGTGGGGCTGTGTGCACAGGAGTGGTGACGGGAGGGGAGGGGAAGAACACAAATTGGGAATTTGTCAGAATGCGTGAACATGAAGTCGGCACTGTTGGGAGTCTTGACGTGTTTCCATCAAATTTGAATGCAGCAAAGAATTGTCTTTCAAGAGAACCATCTGAAGACACAAATGCACAAATGCAATTCAAGCTGTGCCCGATTTCATTTGTTGGTTGAAAAGAGGTTTGGGGAACATTAGAATGTGATTTTGGCGTCTGCTGCGAACTCAGACATCCGTCCTGTGCGAAGTCTTGTCTGTCAAATGCAATGTCCCTCGACACATGCCACCATCACGGTGCAACTTCTACTCTGTGAACTCAGAGCCATTCACTCAAATCAAACAGTCGTGTTTGCCCGGGACTCTTCGGACATTGTCGTCAGGTTCAGTTTCCAGGAACAGTGTGAGGTCAGAGCCGGGCCTGCGTCAGTCGCAACCGAAATCAGATTCAGACTCACTTTCCTCAGGACTCGCCTTCAGGACAATCCACACAGAAACCAGGTTTGCAAGAGCTGAGTGTGTCTTGCAAAGCGCTGGGCATCATCTCGGAGGGGAAACAGGCCCTTGTGACGTTATCACAATGCAGATATTATAAATCCCCGCCACTTCTCTGAACAAACATCAAGAGCTCAATACAAGCCCGCTCCTCTCCCACTACACAAACAGATAACCACGGACACGTTATGAGGTTCCGCCCAATTGGTGGATCTGGGTTGAGCAGCGCCCTGTGGCGGCAGAGGAGGAGGCCCCGGGAACCAGAGACCCACCTGGCAGCAGCGGAACCAGGTCTGGTCCTCATAACCTGATTATCAAGCAATGTGGGTCTGGGTTCACGTGACCTGGTTGTCATGTGGGTCTCTGTCCGCTGTGACCCTAGTCCTCGTGACCTGATTGTTGACCTGGATCTGGGTCCTGGATTCAATGTCTGGTTGTCTGAGATCTGGGTCTGGGGTTGCAGGGATGGTTGTGTCGCGTCCAGCATGTGCGCGCGTGAGTGCGTAGATTTGTCCTGACGCACCTATCTATTGAGCCACATTTTCAAGTCTGTCTTCATCGTGGAGACAGTGGAGAGAGAGAGGTACACAGCAATTTATCTGATGAATCCGCACCAAGACCTCTGCAGACTCGAGTAACACGATTCGAAACCGAGGAGACAATCGTCCGGCATGATATGTGGCCACGTTGATGGCATTCTCAAATTGGCCTATTGCTCAAGATATTGAATCCTGTCTGCAGGGAAATATATATACTGTGAGCTCAAGTTATTGCCTTCCTTATCAGCAATACAAGGCTGACAATCAGCGGGGGAGCTTTTATTTAGATCGCAGATTGTGCAACAGTTTGTGGCGCTGAGAAGCTGCGTGTCTTCTTCCCTCTTCTTCTCACACAAAAGCCAGAAAATGCGCCAGCAAAAATCGTCTTACAAAACTGAAAGAGAAACTGGGAATTGGGAGTTGGGATTTTTTCGTTGATAGAAAAATGGATCCCTCAGCAAATTGAAAAAGAGGAGTGGGAAGTCTGAAGGTGGAATTCTGCTATTTTAAAAAGACTCGCTCTTCCGGTCGTTAGTATGTTGGAGTCACGTGCAGGTACTTCTCAAAATGGGCGCAGCACACATTGGTTTGACGAATGGTGACTTGTGCAATACCCACTCTATCGAAGCGGCACAAAGTTGTTCAACCAAACCTGACAACACTGAGGCGTCCAGTGCGAGAGCTTACGACAAATTTTGCAGTTCAAATCTTTGCAACATTTCGCGTCCTGCAGATTAAGAATGGGTTGAGCGCGATGGTGGGAAGAAGATGCAGCTCCTGCATTCACTCGCGGATGCTGATGTTTCCAGCATCTTGGGACCTCAGATGCGGACCAGGGAAACGATGCTGTGAAACGTCCTTGATGCGAGAAGCGATTGATCTGTGCGAGGCGCGAGCCACCTGCCTGTGTCATCGCACCTGTCAGACCAACAGGAAAACACACACGCACACACACACACGGCGGAAGTGAGCTGCGCCTGCGCATTGAATAATTGATGCGTGTCTCGAGCTGTGACTTAGAGAGGCGGCTAAGAAGCTGTTGCCTTTCATGATGAATGCCACACACACCAGTTGCATTCTTCACACAGGATATTTGATATGATGAATGCATATAGAGCTGCATAGATTTCAGCTCCCAGAAGTGCTCACAAAATGGCTGGCATGCCAAGAACCTGACTTGTTGGGATGCAGGTTAAACGCGTGATTCTCCTCTGCTGCGGATTCCCACTTGGTGTGCGTGAAGTGGGGTAAGGTGTTCTCCGCTGTTTTGACCGAGTCTTACGCCAGGCAGACCAGTCTCCCCCTCCCACACAATCCCGTGTCCCGTGGTTGGGAGGTCAGCTTCCCCGGCACCTCCTCCGCCTCCTCGACGCTCAAGTCTGTCCCCGGCCCCGGCACCAGGCTCAAGGCGCTGTTTGAGGTCAGCGTGCCAGTCAATTGAAAGCATTTCCATGTCGCGTGCAATCTGGGTCCCTCGCGGCGCCGCGCCGCGACTCCCACTCACGATTGACCCCCTTCCGGTCGCGTCACGTGATCACGTGGCGCCCGGGTCCGCGACGCCGCCCGACAACAGCGCCTTTCACGACTCGCTGAGTGTTCAGGCCAGAGTTGAGTGGCTCCAAGTGAAGGTTGCTACTTGCAATACACGAGTGGATGGCAGTTTGACGGCTTGACACAGTAACTGACGTCCGTCCCACTCAGAAAACTCGCCTTCACATAAAAAATTGCAAATCTTAACCTGTCATGCAGCATGGCCCCTGGAAAAGAGCATCATTCTCCATGGCATGAACCAGTCTGTTGAACCAGATGGATAAAACAGGAGCAGAAGGCCCCGCTGAAGAGGCATTGCCCTCTCGCATTTGAAGCTCCTCGAGGCTTTGCATTCTCGCATTAATCTCAGCGCCGAGATTCCTGCACGAAGCTCCGGATGTTTTATTATCTCCGTGTTGTTCCTACAGGGACCAATATTTATTCAAACCAGAGGCAAGCGGAATTTATCCGCTTTAAATATGTCAGTGCGCATTTGTTTATGCAGCACGTACACTCCATAACACATTTGCACTCTGAGGCCTGGGGTCGGTGCGCGGCCGCCCTCTGCCTTGATGTCGCCTGGACGTCAGCGACGGCCGGGCTCGGAATGACGTCGGGATGATCGACGTCGTCGTGATGCGTTTTCAGTGAATCGTTCGTGCTCGTAAAGATGTCTCGACGGTCGCAGCCGTATCGCGCGGGACGCTGCTTTACGGCGTGACTCCAGCACTGTGAAAAACTCCGCCTCTCGACACGGGGACCCGAGTCAGACGCTGACGTGACGGTGACAGATGAGCGCTGACTCCCTCCTCGGCAGAAAAATGATCCTTTTGGTGCAATTCTTCAAAAAACGCACGACTGCAGAGACGCTGCATTGAAAACTTTGAACCTTCTTTTGACGGATTGTGTGTGTGTGTGTGTGTGTGTGTGTGTGTGTGTTTGTGTCGTTATCAGGAACAATTGCAGCAAACCTTCCTGAAGTTGTGGCCACGCATGGTCGCAGGTCGTGCGACAAGGTCATCAGAGAAAACCCCTTTCGGAAACAAAGGACAATCGCCATCATGTGTGCGTGCGTGTGTGTTTCGGTGTGCGTATGTGAGTATCTTGCTGACCGGAACCACAAGGGAGCAATGGTGAAGATTTGTGTGGAGGCAACACCACACAGAGCCGCACCACAACAAGACGCATGCGACACAGAGTAAACTTCAAACGACACTGGCACAATTCACAAAGCGATTGACATCACAGGAACCCGTGACTTGGTTGTGAGCGTGCTTTGAGCCAGGAACGGGAAAGAACAGCCGGTGAACTCTGTGGGTGTTTCCATTGGAGTCTGCGCCACCAAGTCACTTCCGGTCCTGTAAGTGATCGCGAAACCAGCAAAACACTTCAAATTGCACCCCTTCACTACAAGCCAAGGCAAATTGCCATGAGAATGGAAAGGCCTCCAACACCGCAACAAAAACGACACTTCCCAGTGCTTAACAAGCTATTTACACTCGTGTGCAGGAGTTGTGAATTGCCTGTGATATGTACGACTACCTCTGACATTTTGCATTGGCCTTTCATATTGACAAAAGTAGTTTAGGTTTTATTTGCACAACACAAAGGGCAAATGCAACCAATAAACGGATTCATAAGCGTCCCTTCATCTGGCGTTGTGCGCTGTGGTTTTTCTCTTGACTTGAAAACTGGGTCAAGCCTGGAATGACAGGAGATGCCCGAGTCCCTCTGATATGCGAGGGACATGTCCTTGTGGTGTCAATGCCCTTTTTATTCACACTGAACATCCCTCAGTCAATATCTTTTTTTGTCCAGATTTTCTTCGTTGTGCAGCTGCGTGAGCAGCAAGAAATCTCCAAAACGAAACGCCACAGCAAACGACCACGTCCCAAAGCCTGTTTCACGTTGAAGTAGCGAGTCTCCCCTCGACGTTCGTCCTGCCTTCCAGCTTCTTCTCGTGGTTTGACAGGATCTGACGGACGAAGTGGTTGTTCTGCCAAGACGAATGATGTTCGAGTGTTTTGCACAACGTCCGCCCCGTGGGACAAGAACCCTGCTCTAACTGCTTCAGATCAACCTGGACTGCGCGCCACAACGCTGTGAAAGGTCCTGGGAACTTTGCGGTGACTTCACTTGCATCGTCCTGATGTCCGCCTGCCAAGGTCAAACGTATCTTCCTAACAGCTTGAGCTCAAAGTTTGAATTGCGGTTCTGCCATCAGCTCAGTTTCACACGCACTGTTACGAAAGGAGCTGAACACAATACATGTGCTCGTAAAATCAGGTGTCTGTACGTTTTATGCGTCATAAAATCATTGTAGTACACACCTCTACACATGTACCTGCAGAGTGCAAAAATGGCTTTGCTGCTGACAAAAACTTGAGGATTTCCAGGAAGCTGTTTTTGACCTGCATTAAGGAAAACGTTGTACAAGTTCTGCACTTGACAAAGTGCAGAAAAAGCTGGGGCTGTGAATCGGCAGCTTTCAGCAAGTCGTGGCTGACGCAGTCGACGAAAGTGATCAATCCCGGCGCACTTAGCTGCCTGTTCCCTGAAACCCGTGCGCACTCGTGATCGCTGAGGGGCCCGAGTTGTGAATCTCTTCTTGACTCGCTTTCCTCACGTTGGGAACGTTCAAGTGCAACTGAGCTGGTTTGTCAAGAACTGAGGAAAGAATCATTGACCTCCCAGAAGTTCAATGCTCACGGCAAGCACCGTAAAAAAAGACAGATTTTGCCTGGGTGAATACAGTTCAAGCACAAGTCGTCGGGCACCCAACGTAAAATTCGCGCCTTTGACTTAAATATCCCGTGTTGGCTTCATCAAACCCATACTGAGCACAAAATGTTGCTTGAGAAAACAGGTTGAAGTTCAACTTGTGCCTGTGTATTCACGTCTTTATTCTATGTCGTCTTTCTTTGGGTGAATTTCTTTGTCAATACGAGAGTAACTCCAAGGTGGGACAGGCTGCTTTTCAGATCCACAGATAGTAAACAAAGAGGGAGCTGGATTTTTTGTGCGCACCCACCAGTTCGACAGAAAACATGCCTCGGGATGCAAACGCACAATTATCTTGTCAACGCGAATTTCAGCTGTCTCTTCTGCCATGCGGTTACTCGTAAGTGCCACAAAGAAGGTTTGATTGAAAACGTAAGCCACACACATGCACTTCAAAAACAGCGCTTTGAAAAGCAAAGCTGCAATTAAAAAACTTGCAGAGCTCCTGCATCTCAGTGAAGCATGTTTGTGAAACAGGTTTTGCACAACTGAAACATTTTGGCAGAGTGGTTGTACGAAATTTGAACAACTGCAGGAAACAGGGAAACCCGAGGGAAGTTCCTTTGATGTCAGTCAAGACAGAGTCATTTTCAGACAGGAGGAGCAACTTCCATACAAGTGAATTGTTGAGCCTCCACCACACGGTGGATCCCTGTCACTCGGTTCGCCTTTTTGTTTTCCAAGGCGTTTTTCGGGAATGCTTCAAAAAGGCCTGTGACGGATCGTGACTTCTTCATTTCGGACATGGAAAAACAATAACAACAGCCTGTGGGCCAGACACAAACCTTCCTGCTTGTTGTGGCTTTGTGGTTTTGTGTTTTGTTCGATCCAAAATGAATGACCACCCGGTGGCCCAAAAGCACACTTTGACCATGTCCCTGCCTCCACCCGTGCCTCCCACCCTGCTGGCTGCACAGGAGCCGAGAATGTAACCTTTGCGTCCGTCTGAATGGCTGGTTTCGCAGTCGTCTCACAATGTGATCATTCATACTGTTATCAATTCCATTTTCACCGGTTCACGTGATTGATTCCCCTCTCGCTGTGCTGCGGTGGCGGCGGCGGCGGCATCACCGTCGCTGCGCTGTTACAATCCGCCAGTCCGAGCGCGGTGCGATTCACGCTATTATCGTCCACCACATGAAACAGACCAACGCCTCTGCATGATGGCCGAAAGGTAAAGCCAACTCAAAGAACAGCGCAGCCCTGTTCTGGACGCAATCACATTCAAGGCACGAAGCAGCAGGAGCAGACATTTGCGGCAACTCCCCGGCAAATGACACCTTGCCTGGTGCGTGTCTTCCGCAATTTGGAGCGTCTTCGTTTCACAGAGCAGGCTCACTGTTGCTTCTTCTCTCTCCGATACCAATTACATATTTGTGATATCCATCACCACAGCAGACCACACAAAACGTTGTCAGCAACACAACTCGCTTCGCGGGCCTTATCTGCTACATGCTGGAAAACTGACACCAAGTATTTCGTTTTTGCGATCATGATGCGTTTTGTTAGGATCCTAAGAATGAATGCAGGCAATAAAACTGCAGAAATCATCAAGAATTTCCTCAATAAACGTTGACTAACTTGAGCTGGTGATCAAGAGACCATTCAAGGAGGAACGCAAGCATGACTAGAATACATGCAAGGTTTAGATTTACGGACAAGCTCGAATGAGTGTGCGGAGGTTGACTATTGGATGAGTGTGAGTCAACACATGAAACAAACTGCCAAAGACAATGAAAATGTACTGAAATGTACTGTGATCCCCCCCCCATCTTCACAACACAAGGTTCTCATCCGAATGATGTATGATGTTCAAAAGGTGTGGCGTGGTTTCAAGCAGGGGTGTCAGCAGGTAAAGGTGGGTGAGGGTCTGGGATGATGGGTGAGTGTGTGTGTATGTGTGTGTGCACTGACTCATCCTGGGTGATTTTGGGTTTCCACAGGAGGACGAGTGAAAACGAGTGGTGTTGGGTGAGATAGGGCGATAGTGGGTCACCCACCCACAGCTGGCTTCGCCCACAAGAAACTTCCATATCAGTGAAACATGGCAAATCCAAGGACAAGGTGCACAAAATGGGTCTGATGTGATCAGACCACCACAACAAGCAGATATGACCTTGAACCCCTCATCTCCCTCCATTAAGTCAAAAGGACCATCAAGACCAAAAGGCCACATCCTGCACCAGTGTCCAGATCTCCCGACCGAGGTTCACGGCAGATCGGGGCAGTGGCGCCGTGTGGATGTGATCGACTCACAGGAGAAGGAGCAGCAGGAGGAGGAAGAAGCGAGAAACAGCTGACGCAAAGCGATCCGCAGTAAATCGACGGTGAGGCAGACAGGCTGCACGGAAACATTCAGCGCTCCATTGCTTCTCCGTGATACAGGAAGAAAATATGGACTCTGCTCCCTCCACGTGGATCCGGCTGATCCTCCAAGAGGTGGAGTTCTGCACGTTTCCAGAAGTCCGGAGCGCGTGTGTGGTCACGAACCTCTCAGAATAGGGACGTTTAGCACGGACTTAATTTCCGAACGCGCGGTACCCCAATTGCCAGATCGGTGCCACAGACAGCCAAACTTACCCTGAATTTGCACTGAGAGCCGAGTGACCAAATGGTGCCTGTGTCACTGGTCTGGCAATTGGGGCAAGGAAAAGGACCGGACGTATTTGCTAAACCTCGCCAATGAAAGGAACATGCCACGCGTCCACACCAGGCTCTGAGGTGTGAATGGTGGCGTCAGGATGGATGCATTGACATGACCAGGGGTACCAGGGGTACCATGTGACCGAGTCGTCCTCTGCATTAACACTGAGCGAAGCTTTGCGTTCCTGGGATGGAAAAACTGAATCACTGCCATTCCCTTCTTGCACTGAGGTGTAACACGCGTGAACATACACACTGTGAGCGAAGATACAACCTCCGTGTGGTCGTGGATTGGTTCACACAGCGCGAACAAGTGAGACTTTAACGCTAAATTTCTGACGACACCATCCGAACCACCTGCCGCAAAACGTGACTCGTGAATGAGCGACGTGTTCGCCATTCCGAGTTCACACAGCAGAGTATGTGAAACGAAGGAGACGTACCGCTTTCGAGCAGGGCGTGTGTAGAGCGGATCGTGGCAACGAAGAACATCAAACCGAGCCGAATAAGGTCGAAGCCGACCTGCATAGTGGCATTTCTACCGGTCCAACGGTGGTCTGCTCATGCCAATGTGCTGCGCGCTGCGTGCGTCGTGTGTGGGGCGTGCTGGCGTCCACAGAACGCCCGAGTATCCGTGTGTCCCGCGCCTATCGAGACTCCCGTATCAATCCAGTTCACCCGGGGTGGGTCGGTGGGCAAATTCACCCAGATACGAAGAACAATTGCCTTTAACCTTCAAAGCTCTCCTTGCTCGTGGATGGTGGAAAAGACATGAAGCCAGGTCGCTCACAGCGCCGTGGAGCGGCTTTGAGACGCACTAATCATCATGATGATATCAACCGCGCTTTCCTATTAACACGACTACCTTCAGTCTCCATGGCTTCCCATCCCTCTCTCCCTCTCTCAGCTCTGCACTTCCAACTTCCTCAAGTAGCAGGCAAAAAAGAATCCCACAAAAGAAAATCCTTGCAGGATCGTTTCTCCTCAGAAGAGCTGTTTTATCCAGAAAGAAGTTCAGGTCCGGTCGGTCCGTAGGGGAGGAGAACAGAAGAGGCTCTGGTGCTATCACAATCTGACCCGAAAGCCTCTCGGCGCAGGTTTTTGTGCCTGAGATCAAACGCCCTGTAGCAGGTTCCAGCAGCAGCGGGGAGAGATAGCCGAGCGATGGCGGCGTGCGGTGTCCGCAGCAGCGCGTCCACTCAGTCCCATCACTGCCATTGACTGACGTTCAAATCCCTCATTCCCCTTCGCTTCAAACACTGAGATGTACGTATCACAGAGACGTGAGTGCATAATCCAACTGGTGCGTTCGCAGTCAGTGCTACAGACAACACGAGGAGCGCTGCTCTCTCAATGTGTGTGTTGTGCGTGTGTATGAAGCTGTTTGCCTGCTACAGACTGGCATGGAACACGCCCTCTCTCCTTCCTCCCCTGCGCCCGGCCGCAGCCAGAGAGCGAGGCTCCCGCTCCCATCCTCATCCCTCCCTCTTCACAACCATGCGCGCATGTATCAATAAACCCACATGCAACTCTTTGCTTCACGGTAATGGTGTCTTGAAGCCACGTTCATGCGCCGCGCGGCGTGGCGTGGCCCGGGCTGCCACACCGTCTCAAGACACGTCCGGATTACACAGGATTGTTGCGTTCGCTGAGCGTGCGATGGGAAACACCGGGGAACCTGAACGTACATAACGTGTACCCGCGATGAGACAGCGTTTCGCATAGACATCCAAAGGACCAGCAAAGACAGGGTGACGAGACGACGGTCACGTACACGTCGCGAGTCACTGTCCCAGTGACGTCCTTGACGTGTGTCCTTCACTCGCTTTATCCTTGACGCAGACGACATCCTCCTTCCTTTAAAATCCTGACAAAGTCCCAGCGTTCGAGATCTCCAAACTGACCCAAAGTGCGTGCGTTTACAGTGTTAACACACAGAATCGTACCGTGGCCCAAGTCATCTGCGGGTCGGCCATGTTCAGGTTCAGGTCCACCCCCTCCCCCAGAAAGGAACTATCAACCTCAAGTCACCGCATGTTTTGCCTCTCAATCACCAGTTCATGTCCAGCAAACGACGAGTGTTTGGTCTCCACCGACGAATGTGACGCAAACTGCCATCAACCTCACAAGTGTTGCATTTTGAAATGTTGCTTTGACCAGCGGATGTTTGTTGATTCTGTCGGTGGAACGCCGATGATAGATTACCAGCCCCCTCACCCCTCAAGGGTTGGGTCACCAAAACGACTTTTCCGTGGGAAGCTGCCAGCAAAATCATCAGTAGTTTGGGGAGTGCATTTCAAGTGCAGTTCGTACCCCAACCAGGTTGCATCCACTGTTCATGTCCGGTGACCTGGCACTCAAAAAGCTGGGGAGGTGAAGCCATTGTGGAAGGGATTCAGGGGCGAGGGGACACACCGGACAACGACCTGCAAAACGCGACTGAGGATCTCCACAACCAATCATCTCCCTTGTGCAAAACCTGACGTGCATGTACTTCAAATCAAACGACTTTTGTCAAGCTATTGCAGTCAAACAGCAAACGGGTTTCATGTCAATGAACTGGTTTGATGCAATTGACAGCTGTTGTTCACTTCAGCCACGAGATCACTTTATTGCGCGGTAAGTGACTCCCTGCACGAGACTCGTCAGGCTCTGAACAACATTCTCCTCATACTGCCCACTCCCGATGATCAGGTCCTGATTGTTTCGCGGCTGTTTTGCGTGTTCGCGATGCGCGGTATGTAAAGAAGCTTCATCGGCAGCTGCAGCGCAGCGAATTAAGGATGAGCAGCGAACGATCGGAAGTGCGGGGGAGGCGGGGGCGGCGCCGCTTTGTAGTGAATCGCGCGTGAGATTCAACTGATCCCGGGAATATGTGCGTTGCTGCCTCTGCTGCTGCGACTGCTGCTGCTGTTGCTGGCGTTGTTACTGCTGTTGGTGCATTGTGAAACCCCCACAGCAGAGAATCCAGGGGCCGCCCCAGCTCTCGGGTCCTCTTGACTCATTCTTTAGAAAATCCAACTCCATGGTTTGGAAAAATACCAACGATTCCAACGCCAAGAAGCTTCCCCGGTGTTGTCCCGAACTTTGAAAAACTTCAGTCTCAGGAGAATTTCCACTTCAACTGTAAACCCGCATTTGGACATGCATGTGCACAAAGTCGTGTGACATTGCTTGTTTTTCCTTCAATTGAGAACATCCACGATGTCCAAAGCCACATCCGGGTGGGAATTCTCGGGGTTCGGCCACCGCGGGGCAGGAACTCAGCGCGCTGGAATGCAGCCGGATCATCTGTGTGTGTGTTGAGAGATTCTGCCAGAGAAACAACAACGCCTGTTGAACGCGTGTGGCAATGGGAGCCACCGGGGTGTACGAGGTCGAGTGGTGAGATCAAGAATGAGGGTTATTGGCTGCTGCTTCAATTACGTTGAAAGATCCAAAGAATTTTCCACGTCGGCAATGAGCGTCAAAGAACGTGCGCGCAACACAGACGCTGACGGAACAGACTGCAATGAAAGACTTGTCAACTCTTCGGAATGTTGACAAAATGATTTTCATCATCAACACAAACGAAACGCCAAACCGTTTCCACGATGACGCTGACGCGCAGAGGACAGGACACGAGTGCAAAGTGACCTTGGCACAGTTGCACGAAAACAAACTTCCGCTGCGAAAAGGGAAGTGAATGGGTGGGGTACGCTACAAACCAAAGAATTTATTGTCATACCTGCCAATGTTTGCCATTCGTGAATCATAAGCCTGTGATAAACACAATCTGATACAGTCGGAACTCCCGCAGGCGGCGCAGGAAAAATGCTGCACAAACAGCACCTGTGAAGACATGAAAAGGTTCGCGTGAATCTCTCCGCAGCAGGTTCCTCCACACCTGAGGAAACTTCAAGAAACTTCCCTTTCTGCTGGAACAAGTTCTGCGGCTGGAAAGTCATGTTGTGACTTGGGTGTTGGCAGAGTTCACATGGGGTGAGTCAGTGTGAGGGTCAATAGGCTCTGCGAAAACATTTGAACATGGACGCGACGCAAGGCGCAACCCACACGAACACGTCCCGATTCCGAGTTCACACAGGGTGCGTTCTGTGCAGTGTCCCTGTGCATGTCAATGGGCCTTGAGTTGCCGCAAGAGAAACAGTTCTCATTTTCTTGCACAAAGACACCTGACGCAGCTGGCTTGAACCCGGCCTGACAAGAGTCAGTGACACTGTGATGAGTGATGCGGAATCGCACAGCACGGCGGGCGCCGTCGCCACACCCGCCACGAACGACCCCTGTACCGGAAGGAGAATGCCCCTCGACTCCGGTGGATCACAGCGTCTGCGTGCGGCGGGAGCTCGTCCGAGTTCCGCGGGGCGGGAGTACCACCCACGCGGCGCAATCAACGCTCACTTCCCCGGGTCCTGCAATGCCCTTTCGCGGGTCCTGCGCACCCTCCCTGGGGACCATGTTCCCTCCCCATGGCCCATACACCCTCCCCCCAGGGCCTGCGCTCCTTCCTCCAGGGCCCGAACTACATCTTTCGCAGGAACCGACCCGCCTTTATCCTGCAGCACCTGTCGGGGTCCCGAGTCAACTCCCAACAGTAAGGAGACTGTTTCTCTCTTTGACTTTGTGGCACTGGCAGACACGGAACTGGTCTTTTTTGATTCACCAGACGTTTGAACCTATCCCTGTGCTCGTCCAGTACTGACGGCTGATTCTTGCACAGATGGACTCAAACGCAAATTGCTTGACTGACGTGTTTTGCTGTTCTTCACCAAAACACACCAACACGCAAGTAAATGACAGATGTGGACTTCGTTTTCCGAGAAAACCCCACACTGAAAATGAGTCTCCCTGGAAAAGTACTCTCGATGAGTTCAAAACGCGACTCGCTCAAGAAAAAAGTACGTTTCCTCAGAAACGCCAGGCTGCTCACAAATCTCCCGTGACATGCTGTTGTTTTGACCAACAAAAGAAACACTGCTGCGCTGATATTTGTCAGAAGCAGCCTCAGGTAGTCGCGTATTCCTGGTGAAGTTCACGTAGGATGCGTCACGCGTTGCGTCGGGCCTGTCGTCAATGGGGCACTGCGCTGAGTACTCGTTCGTAACCAAACAGCTCAGTGACGTGTGGAGGGATGAAACGCACGATGCATGTGATGTGAACTCAGGGTCACGGAGACGCGACTTTGAGATTGAGTTCACACTGGACACGCCACGCCTTGACCCTTGCAACAACAAGTCAAAAGGCGGTGCTGGGTTAGGAGTGAGTGTCTGCTGTGCCCCAGCCACGGACGTCTACAGGGACGCATTGTGTGACGCACTCAGTGTGAACGCAGGCTCAGGTAGCCCCGTACTCAGGCTGCCGGGGGAACTGGAAGTAAGCGCAGCGACTTCATCCGGGCTTCACTACGCTCCGCAACACACGAAAATCGTGTCGTTCCAGCGACCAGACGAGGGAAACAGCTTCAGACCGAACCGTTTTCACACCGCGGAAGAGACAGATAGGAAAGCGAGAGGAGAGAAAATGTTTCACTGTCAAAATGCCAACCACCGAACAGGTTGCGGTGGGGGCTGCTCGATTTAATGCTGCTTGTCTTGAACCGCCGAACAGAATCGTGACCCTTGTGAACCTCAGGAATCATCACAACGGACGACAGAACCTCGGTGGACAGCAGCTCTTCAGTGACTCTTAGAACATTTTCTTGAGTTTCGAAAGCGATGTCCAAGATAACTTTGAAGAATCCTGACCACATGGCCAAATAACCAGTCACCAGTTGGTCACCATGCCAAGGCTGCTTCAAACAAAGCGTCTGTTCACGACACACATCGCCACGTGTTCTCACAGGGCAAGATGATAGTGCAGCTGAAGCGATTCACAAAGTCAACAACTCCACTTGTACCTGTGTAGCACATACTCAGTATACTCACCATTCTCTCCAGTTACTCAACCTGACTCACGATCACAACTCAAACCCCCCGTGCTCCCAGTAGAGCCTCTTGACTCACAATTTTGGCTTCCGACATGTTGCTGTCCTTCAGATCAACTTGTCAATGACCGCCACAAAAGAAATAGTATTCATTCAGTCACAAGCCCAAGGGAACTTGGAACACTGTGCCAGCATGATCAAGACTACCGGAATGCAATGGTCAGGCAAAACCGTACACCATGGTGGTGCCCTGGAGTCCGCCGTGTGATACAACAATGCAGGCCATCCAGGGGTCAAGGCACACAGGAAGTGCCAGGAAATGCACAAGACCGTGCAACCTGTGCACGTCCACAGACTCCAGTTTGTGGCCAAGGAAGATCCATCTTGAAGTCGGAGTCAGTCTTCAATGCCTGGATCCGACCTTGGTCAGAACAGGGTTGAGACCCCACGACCCTGACCCTGGTTCTGGATGTGAACCCACGTGCAAGCGGAAATGGGGGTCAGGTTTGGCAGTCGCATTGACTTGTCCTCCACCCAAGAACTTTTACAAACACGGGCAAAACTTTGCTTCTATGTAGCAACAGTCGCTGTCTTCGATATTTACGACGTCACGGCGTTAGTATGGACCAAGATGTCAAATACATAACGATTTATATCAATGTGCGCCGCTTTTATTGCGGGCGTTATGAGCGCAGTGCTTTAATCTCGCAATGGAGGGGGCGATATTAAAGGAGCTGTAAATTTGTCGCTGGAGTGTGAGCATCAAAACGCGCCGACGTTGACGGATGTGACTCGACGCGGTGGCCGTGAACACAAGGCCCGCAACACTGTGCAACAGAAACGGTTCCCAGAGTGGGGGACTTACATGGGGCCCTGGACGCTCCTGTGGATCAGGGGACTGGGAATTTGGCAACTGACTCCTGTTGAATAAAATGACGTGACACAGGTGCACAGACCTGTTTTGAGTTGCTCAGAGCCAAAATGAGTGTCGAGCAATTTCATGTTGGAATCTGAAAGGACTGGACACTTGGGTCCTTGATTTCAGGTCCAATAGATCTGACAAAGCCAGGTTATCTCCAAAGATGCCACTTAGAGCCTAACTCAGTACTCGGCCCTTCCAGGCTGACCAGACACCCGTATCTCGTGGGCCGGGTTGTCTGACCATTTCATTTCACTGGGTCTGACCCTTCACTTTCAAGAAGGGGCTAAGGTGAAATCAGAAACCAAGGTCCCCTGTTTCTAGCATAGATCCTGTGAGTGCTCAGCCCCAGGTGACGCCCTATCTCGATCAGCGCTCAACCTGACGGCAGGAGATGCGAGAAAAATGGCGCGCGAGAGTCAACGCCTCGCGAAGAAGAAGTCATTTCGCTGCTGCAGATGAGATTTGCTGCTCGCAAATCAGGCTGACCGAACGACTGACGTCTGTGAAGCATGTGACCGGAAAGCTGTCTGTTGGGCTGGTTCCATCATGACTGCCTGTCAGATTAAAACACCCTTCAAACCACGTGCCTTGCAGTCTGCTCGCCAAAGCGTCCCGTCCTTGGAGACAAGTACTCATAGTCAAACAACACACGATCCTTAAAAAATAGCGCAATTTTCATTTGGCACAAATGTGTTCCACGTCGCACTGGCTACAACTTCGCGGACGAACCATTGCAACGTGGACTCGGAGGTTTATCCAGGGCAGCAGTGCGAGACGTCAGCGGTGCTGCACCCGTCTCTGCCCATGTGACCTGGTTCTGGACCATCCATGGCCTCACGTCTGAGGGAATGCGTGGAAATTATCCATGACAGCCCCATCCAGGGGCTCTCTGATCAGGCGCTTCAAACCTATCAGAGCCTGAGCCCGGGGTCAACCTGATTCATTCCGGTCCGAGAGGCTCCGGTGCACAGGATGCGGGATACAAGTCAGAATTTCCCAGGGCTTTTCCCAATCTCAAGCACTGTTCAGCGCAGAAGAAACGACACTTCACAAACTCGTGTATTTTTGCTCTGGCCACGTGTGCCATCATTGTGACATGTCCAAGTGAAAAAGAGACGTTTCCACTGAGAGCAGCACATCGAAACTCCGGGTGCACGGGCGACACAGGGGTCCCACAACGCTGGTTCTTGGAGTGATATGGATGTGCACCGTTCTGGTATTTCCTTCCTGATTTGACCGCAGATCCGTCGCTGTTTACGAATGGGTAGCAGACATGTATGGTTGCGGTGGCACCTGCGCGTGTCGAGTTCGTATGACCAGCATCGCTACGAGGTAAGGAGGGGTGCAAGACACTGATGATGTTCTGATTGACTCAGACAAGAGACAGGCTCAAAATACGCGTGCGGAGAGTCCTGTAACAAACTTTAGTTGCAAAATCAAATATCCTCACACCAAGTTGGGTGGAATAGAAAGAGGTTTGTTTGAAACGGGAAGGTAAAACATGGTGACTCTCGAGCTGGTGCGTCGATCGGCAGACACGTGCAAGCAGACTTGAATTCTTTCTTCAGCTGACATCCCTGACACACGAAAACTCCAGCTCTTGGATTTCCAGAGCTGCAACTCTGGTGACAATCTCTGTAACACACGAACGGGCTTTTCAGCCACTTCCCCACCACAACAGCTCCCCACATGATAAAAACGCAATCCAACACCAGCCACACTTCCACACCGCCTCCCCCTCTCCGAGCCTCTCTCTCCTACCGCATGCGAAGCTTTGGCAAAACACTTGAGAAACAGAGCGCAATTGTATTGCACACTGCGGCAAAAGGCAGCTTTGAATAAAATTGGGTTTCTGTGGGAACAAATGCCGAGGTAATTGATCTGGCGGTGATAATGGCGTTGATCGCGACGGAAAGGTGGGCGTTACAACGCGCAACGACGACGCCGCCGCCACCACCACCACCACCACCACCACCACCACCAATACGCATCCGATCACACCCAGAAACTCGGCCAATTCGAGTTCGGTTTGTTGTGGCGTTGGTTATCTACATTTCAGAATACGGTCTGTCTGGTCAAAGCACCACACATGCAAAATAAAAGTTGGAATGATGACCAAACAAATGTCGGAAGAACACACAAGTGCACAAACCAATGCTGCCAAAGCAAAGAGGCTTTTTTCTTGTTCTTCAAGCAGGACCTTTCAGCACTTGTTGGAGGACCTCACTGTATCTGCTCCCAGAATTGTTTCAAAAACAGCTTGCAAATGTCTGCTGGGACAACTGAGCGAGAAATTCTGATTTTCAAACCACCACGATTCGTCATCGTGGCTTTGAAATCTTATTCGACGACAGAAGCAAGCGAAACCCTTGAAAGAAAGCGTTTAAATGGCCAAATGTATGCGCGGTGTGCGGGTGCGATAGCTGAGTGTGAATATTCAGAGAGTGATCCGTCACCCGGAGTGGGCGCACATGAGCAAAATGCAAACAGGTCCCGACAAAGCAAACAACCCATCCATGCTGCGGGCTTTGAAGAGCGATTTGATCCGGAGAACAGTGACTCGCCCTTCAGAGTCAAAACCAGTCTGGTTTTCTTGATTCAAAGGGGAATGATTTGTGTGGAATCACAAACCTTGTCCTTGTGTCATGATGAATTTGAAAGAAAAAGAGTTTTTGCTTGGAATGAAAAGGTTTTGTCCACCATACAGCGGTAAATGAGTCAGGTTGGACCTGGACTTCTCAACGAGTCTGCCTGCATTCAAGAGCAGACGTCTAACAGCCTCGCGCTTGTCTGAAGCGTGTATGAAAAAGACCCGGCCCAGCACTTAAGGGGACTAGATTACTCTTTTGGTGAATAGATGTCCACATGACGCATCCACAGACCATTCAGCGCCCGGTGCTGGAGCCTACCAGTAAATCAATGCTGTAGCCACCTCGGTCATAAGTGGCGGCAAGCTGGAGGTAAATCTAATAGGGACCAGAGAAGAGCCCCCCACTATGGGGCAGAGATAATGAGGGCGGGAAGGCCTCTGATTGGTCTAGAATTCAAAATCCAGCCTTCTGATTGGTCTAGAGGCCAAGTACCCC
>JAAUXT010007653.1_pt1 | contig 42291 bp, 42 predicted proteins | sample 7278171 | NCBI WGS metagenome assembly JAAUXT01 (sample SAMN14350112, study PRJNA611818) | marine sediment metagenome | isolation source: surface marine sediment (1.8m) | place: French Polynesia: Moorea | collected 2018-08
CTGCAAACGTTTGTATAGACCACACGCTTTTTATGCGTAGCATTCTTGTTTCATTATTTTTCATTTCATTATGAACGTCTCAACTCGTGCAGTACGGTTTGCTCATCGGACGGAGCACTGTGGGGCACGGGATAATGCGTCACCTTCTCGGGGCTGTAGGCGCCGGGCCCCGGCTGCTGGTCTCCGCTCCATAGCTGCTCGCTGCGGGGCGTCATGCTGTAGACGGGCTGGCGGCGCTTGTAGTGGTCCGGAGCCGGCGTCGCGTACGTGCCGGGTCCCGGGGTCTGCAGCGGACAAGCGCGATGGCGCGGTCATTACGACCCGCTCGTGCGGGAACAGACGCACACAGGCGCGCGACAAAGCTCAGCGACAACTCGTTACTGACGTTTTTCCCGGTCAGGGGTAGGACGAATACAAAGTTTCACTTTGCCAGCTTCGGTTGTGCCAACGAAAGCACATGTGCATCCATGGAAAACACGCACCGAAAGTTTGGTTGAGATGGTTAGCATTTTCGCTGCTGTGCACAAATTTTAAAGCTGAACGTGGACACTATTTCTGAAATCCCAAGCTCAAGCAGATACGGGGCTTATTCCAGAAGTTCTAAACCACCAGCTGATCTCTGACAGTGGTCTGTTTGAGCTCGTACCGGTAGATTAATGTTGAGGGTTCAAACAAGATCCATGTTGTTCGTGCGCGACTATTTTTGCATGTCCCAGTATACAGCTCAAGCATATCTTCTTTTCCGGTGAGGCGGTGCTCATAACTTTTGCAATCAGCTTCGAACAATGGTACCTTGGCCATGTCGTAGCAAAAAGCTCCGTAGTCTGTCCGGGGTCTCATGGAGAAGAACGGAGCTTGTGGCTTTCCCGACCGAACCGTAGGTCCAATCATTTTGTCCAGCTTGTAGGTGTTCGGAGCTGACAGCAAAGAGAACAGGACCAGGTGCACATGGTGATATTGAGGTCATGAACAGTTTGACAAGACCACAGCAACTTGAAAATTGCTTTGGTTGTGAAGTTTGAAAGCAACTGAGAGAAGGAAGGGACGTTCCAGTGAAAGTTTGGGGATATTTGTTGTTTTCCGGTGAACGCAGGGGCAACAACGAATTCATAAGGAACGTAGGTCTACAAAATTCACTTCCAGATGGTAAATTACTTTTTGGGGGGAAGGGAGTCAGAGGGGCAGCCCCACGCTTAGATCTCAGTCACTCAATCTGCTGACCAAACCCTTGGTTTCACACCTCACTCTTTCAGTCCCAGTCTCACACTTTGCCCAGTCATGCAGAAGTCTGCTTTCGGCCAAGCCTGGGTGCGGCATTTGCTGGCTCTCAAGAAAAGCTTTGGACTCTGTTCGAAGTGACTCAAAGATGGGGAAAATGACAACACATTCGTACCTGGGGCGCTGTACTTTTTGCCCATCGTGTGTTTCTCGCCGAAAGAGAAGGATGGCGGCTGCGCGGAAGTTGCTGCGACTGCCTTTTCGCGGGAGTACTCAGCCGGTCCCGGCGTCAGGATCGCGACGGACTGCTTGGGTCGTGCGTGCATCGAGAAGCGCGGCGTGCCGTCACACCCATCTCGGTAAATTTTTTTCTTCGGCCAGAAACTGGGTCCAGGCGTCGTGAACTCCCCCGCCTTTCCGTACTTGATGCCGAATGAGAAGGCAGGCGCTTTGCTGTGAGCCGATCTAGGATCGTGTGAATCTTGTCCGCACAGATTGGGAAGGCCGTAGCAAGGTCCTGGACTCCGGAACATGGCCCCAACAGGTCCTCGTGGTTTCGTGTACTCGTACGCCGTGGTCATGTTGTTCTTGTGAGTGTCACCAACAAAGTTCTGTTGACTGTGTTGAGCGCGTCAAGTCCAGTTCGTGTAAGAGCCGCAGCTCGCTCGGTGGGTTTGACACAGATGTTTCCAATCCAGGGAGAATCCTTCGTTCTCAAATAACCTCTCCGGTATCCGTGTGAACTCTGACTTCAGGTCTTGAAATTTGCTCAAGATTTGTTCCGTTTCGGTTTCTTGAGTTGCCGGTTGCGATCATTCACATTCTTGTCTAATGGACCATTGTGTGTATTATTTTCCATATATCTTCTCGTGAGAGTTGCGGAAGCTTCAATATTTAATTAGCCATACCCCAAGCAGAGTGTGTAATCACCATTCTACGTAACACACGTCACTCTTCATCGAGTCGTCATACCGAAGAAAATTAACTCAGTGATTTTTTTGTTGAAGGGAGTCTGACGTGAATGAAAACAAATTGATTGGAGTAGACACAGAGTTGGTCAAAGAAAGGTCAAATTCACGCGTTTGAGGGGCAGGATTGATCTTTGCGCAGCGGAGTGTTCTTTCATTGTTTGGAAAAGTCAGAGGAGCAAAATCTGTTCCCACTGCAATCAGCCAAGGAAGGTGGAGGAAGCGAGAGAATTCGCGTGTCGTGGTGGGAGCGGCCTCATCAAGCTGTCTGAAGCGCAGGGCTCCTGCTTCTCACCGCGCCACATCACTTCTCGAGGATTGTCTTTTATCTGGCAGTGAGAACATGGAGCTCCTGTAATCCAGACTTCCTTCTTTTCAAGTCCAGCGCAATTTATCCATCCATCTCATCTCATCCGAGACGTGCAGTGGCCTCCAGGAAACGCCACACGGAAGTGGATTGCTCTCAGAGTCATTGAAATAGATTTTCCTGCACCTGCCTGGGCCCGTTCGACGAATGGGGTGTGCGTGTGTGTTGACAGTCGGTTGTTGCGGCAGTTGTGGTTGAACGCAACACCAAAAGCATTCAGCACAAAGTTTGCTCGACCCGGGAAAAAGCCGATACCTCGTGTTTCTGTAAGTTCTGTCTGATCAGAAAAAACAGAAGGCTGTCGATCTTGTGGTGTCTTCATTCACATCTGCGGACACAAACATCTTGCACATGACGGAGCGTTCCTGTCTGGTCATTGTCTTTAGGTTTGCGAGATATTCTGTTGAAAAGACAAGTTGTGTGAATGCAAACATGCTTTCCTTCTGTGGCTCTAGAGACCTCGAGTGTGCTTGAAGTTCTTTCACACGTCCGGAAGGGGTACAAAGCTTTCAGAAAGCTGAGACCGTGCAAAGTCAACACCACAACAAATTTGAAGCTGAAAACCCTCGCTCATACCTTTCCCCACAAAAATCGCTGGAAGCTCCGAAATTTGTTGCTTCTTTCGGGTCGTTCCGATCAAACATTCTTCCGGTACCCCGTCCAAGTCATGAGTCATGAGAGCTTATATTCTGCAAGATATCTTTATTTATATATTTTTGGGTTTCCGCACTATTTGTCATTGAAATTACGTGGTGCCCAGTACGATATTCGACGGTACCGATTCCTTCTTGTCCTCAACCCCAACAAAAATGGGAAATGCTCTTTTCTCGGGTGGAAAAATTTCCGTGAAGGTTTGGCATTGGAGAATGCTTGGTTGCGTGGTTTGAGTTCTTCCTTCTCCTGGACAGATAACTGAATTGCATCTTGCATGCACTAATCTCCTAAACTCCGAATAATTCTGCGGATATGCCGTGAAAAGTACTCCCTGAGCCCCAGTTAGTCAATTAAGCTGAAACAAAAGCCTTCAATCTTTGTTTCATTGTCTTGTCGTGGCATTAGAAGGAACAAGGAATTCGAATCAGCAGCTTAGCCCAGCAGTGTCTTTTGCAAGTCCTGAGTGAAACGGAGCATTGCGTCGAGCCTGGTATCTTTATCTTGGGCCAAAGCTCCTCCACAGATCTGTGATTATCAATGCTTTGCAGTGGATCTCGGATCCATATCATTGCTTTATTTCATGATTTTAATTAAAACTGGAGCATTTGTGGCCGATATTGGTGCAGCTCCCGTGTGGTGGTTGCTAATCAGTTGCTGACAGCGCACCACGGGCGACCGGACAGCGTGTCACGGGTGCACTCATTCCTCTTCTCACTCGTTTTTAAGAAAATTGCAGGGGGGCACAAAACTGGTGCGAAGCCTCCTCAAGCAACGAGCCAATTTCTTCCTGGGCTTTTATCTTGAAACACAGACCAGAAAATAATGCATAATTAATTTGCAGTGTCGCCAAAGACTGCGTCGCCTAATTATCCTGAGACTCGGATTAGATTCTCGCGCCGAATCTGCAAAGAGGGGTTCACTGATAAGCGAAATTCATTTGAGATGGTTTCCAGGACAAATATTCAACAACCGCAACAGCACTTGGAAAGACTTCCGGCACGCGAACGCGAATAAGAAGGTGGTTTGTGCTAGGACCCAAAACTTGGTCGGCCTGGGTTTTTTTTTCCACATCAGATGGTTCAGAACAATGGTGTGAGTCAAGACGACAGGATTCAGAAAGAAGGTGAGAACAAAACCCTTGGAGCTGCAATCAATCTTTGTGCTACTCAATCTAGATTTCGTCCCCCACCTCTATTTATTGTGTCGTGGAATATATTCTCACCTTGTAATGTATAAAAAAGGATCATGAGTGACAGTCATGACGGAATGAAAAATATCAGATGTTTGCACACCCTATCAATCTTGCCGTGCAATCTCATCTCACTAACAACCCTTCTCCTGTTTCTAATTTGACAGAACAGACAATTAATTTGACAACAGCAAGAGGAAATGATGTCTCCCAAAATTAGCACACGTGCAGCAGAGCGACAATAAAAAACTTCTTTTTTTTCTGGTGAGAACAAATATAAAGTGCGACACTTGCGAGAGGACGGAAGTACAGGAAGGTCACATGAAGATCCAGCTGGTCAAACTGCAGATTGTGATGAAACCAGTTCATTTGTGGTCTTCCGTGTCAACATCGGGTTTGAAATTGGATTGTCATTGATTCACCAGTTATCTGCGAAAGAGTGAACATGAAGTTGTGTGCAAGACTCGGATTCAAATTCATCGCTTGAACAAAACAGGGCCGAAACACACCGAACGAATTTGCTCGGAGAGTTTCAGAACGATTTTTGTGCTGAGGGTTTGTCACCAGAGTTTTGGCAAGAAAATACTGTATCACTGTAAATTTTTCACGTGTTATGTTTTTGTGCTTGTTTGCCGTAGGGGCAAACATGTTTTTTTGGTATGATTTGAATGAGCCAATGTTGCTCTCCATATATGTAGTTGACAACTCAGTGCGGAGATCTGACAAGCAAAGTTCTTGAGTTGTGAGAAAGATTGTATCAGAACGAACGTTCGGGCTTTGTTGCTCGAACAGAGCAGTTGAGAGTTTCAAACAGTTTAGATGAGCTGCAATCATCTGCAGAACAGCCACAAAAATTGGCAAATACCTGTGGAACTGCAAAACTGGCAGGATAAATTGGTGGAAATCAGGCAATGTGTAGTCGTACGCGAGTCAAAGTGTTCGTTCGTGTTCTGATGTGTATTCTTCTGGGGAGATGTGTTGTTCAAGTTTTTTTCAAGGGTTCAATATTTCTCACTGAAAGAAACCTGAAATCGGCACGTGGCAGAAACGGACTGTTCACACAATGACCACTGAAGAATTCGCTCACAAATGGAGACACTTTTGTCACTGGGGTTTCGTCGTCCCCTTTTGTCACCGATGGTGTTTGCTGGAACAAGAAAAAATTCAAGAAGAAACAGAAAAGTCACCACAGTCTCATCAGCACAAAGGACAGTCACAAGAACAGTGACAAGAAGGGCCTCATCGCCAGGTACTGCACAGAGATGGTCGTGAGCCAATCCCAAGACCCTTGTGTATCTTGGAAAATCTTCTCAAGAACACAATTGTTTCCACAGTGTGATGAAATAATTGAGATTGAGTTTTGAGTGATCTCCTGCACAATGTCGTCACCTTTGTGTTTTGTTCGAAGCCGTTGTTTGCTTGCGGTTTTCAGGTGAAGCACATTTGCATCAGTTCCTTTTGCAGCAAGCATGCAGTTTTACCTTTGTCAATTTGATTCTGCATTCCCCTCAGCTGTATAGCTTGGATTTGTTTCATACTGAAGAATCAAGCGAAATTGCAGAGGCACATAACACCAAAAAGGGGGTTAAGTCTGTGTTGGCGGAGATAGCTCAAAAGACTTTTGAAATATTTCAAATATCAAGTGAAAAGGAAAGGTTCAGGTGCATTTTCAGACGGAAGCTGGAATTGAGAGGTTGCGTTTGAAACAGAAGAACCTTTCATCAGAAACTCAAGCCGCATCCATTGCAAACAAAAATGCCATGCAAGTGTGGAACGTTGGTGCAGCTGTGAAAACGACGTCTCGCCATGCTGGTTTCATTTGACCATTGGAAGCGTGCTGTCACACAAGGCAAACGTTCTCAGTTGCACTTCAGAAGAAACCGTAAAGCACAAATCGGCAATTCCCTCAGACCACAAATTATTTCACCTTGAATCACAATCCCCTAAATCCTACTTTAACGTTCTGGCTGCTCCAGCCTTATTGCCTCTTGTAAAATATGGCACATTACTGCAGACGATTAGGAATTCAGCCAGTGGTTGGTTGATTCTCGCGGATTGAGCAAATGCGGAGTTCAAGGAATCACAGATCACTCACACATCAAGATAATGTGCGCTCAGCCATCATTGTATTTCTCAGGGCGGTCATGCCAGGTCTGTCGAAATCTGCCTACTTGACTGGTCACTTCGAACTGGAACAGTTGAGCCTGACAAGGTTGCGGTCTCCGAAGGTTTCTCCACAGCTCATTGTCTTCAAGATTCGTGGTGTCGCTGCTGTCTGTGACCTGCAGATAGCATTCACATGTTTTATCCCTGCGATACTTTGTGGAGTTGAGACTGCAGCAGAGCTGCGTGAAAAGGGAGCGGGCTCTGTCCACCACCCGAGGCCAGTTGAAGGCTCAGCTGCAGACTTCCCAGGGCCCCATTTACAACGGAAAAGTTTTATTCTTTTGAAATTTGCAAAACATTCGTGAAAACTCACCATCACTCGAAATCACCAAAAAGGGAAAAGACAGTACGCATTATATTTTCAATTCATGGACATCTTTGTTGAAAAATCCAAAAACACGAAGTCCACCGAAACTTGCTTTTGTCGAAGTTCTGGCTTGCAAGAAGAGAATCGCGGTGATGTGGCTGTCTATTGACACTGAAGCTGTGGGGAAGCAATTTTGCGTTCACCTGCAGCGCAGACCCTGCGCTCGTGCTCTTCACCTCCCGCAGATGCAGCGGAGTTGATCGCGCCTGAGGCGAGCCACCTTTCTGATCTGCCTCCACTGTCGGGTTCGAGTTAACACACACCGACGCTGCCAGTGGTCACCGCTGCTCTCAATTCATCCCGAGTAAGCAGTGTCTAATGTAGCAAATGAAACATGTCTGTGACCACGACACTATTCTTCCCCAAAATCAATGCCATCATTCAGCCCAATGGATCGCAAACAACTCAAGATACAGAGAATTTTATCCCACTTCCTCGGTGGCCGCTGAGTCGGGGAGTGATGTGCGTTTTCACCTGGATGACAGTTTCCAGACCAGATGGACGCAAAGCGTTGTTGTCTGCGTTCACACAGAACTATTCGAAATATATATTGATTCAGTTTCAGGTCAAACAAACCACGTAATTCATGTCAACACAGAAAGGAATTGAAGGAATGGAAATGATTTTTGCAGGGGCTCGTTTGTGAACACTTTGTTTTTTTTTCCTTTCATGAGAAAACTGAAACAAAAATGAAAAAACAGGGCTTTTCATGAAACGCTAGAACGTTCCGAAGCAAGGCCACAGCCAGAAACTGCAGCTGGGACTGAAATCCTGCGGGAGTTGTGTCCACAGCGGTCATTTCATTTCGATTTCGGGAAGTATCAAGTATCAGAACAGGAGACTCTCGCTTCAGCAGTCTTGAGGAAATCTGCATTGATTGAGCAAATCGGGGTGAAGGGTTATCAATAAGCTGCAGTTGCCAGATAGAGTAACGAACTGGGAAGGACTTTTGAAGATAGATGTGATGCACCGGGTGAATTTGGTGTTCATCACGATCGCAACCTTGCAGAGAAGAGTCCAAGTGACAGTTAATCTATCGAGCTCACACCGCACGACATGTGCGAAAATATGCCGCTCTGCACTTGGCAAAATTCATCTTGGGTGTCACAGAGAAGCGTTGTGCTGCAAGTGAAGAGACTTTACACCTGCATGGAGCTGAGCTGATTTGCGCTGAAACACGTGTGGTAGGCTCGACTCTGCATTCAGTGCCTTGCACAAAAAAAGCTTTCCATTTAGGAAACAGAATCGCGACACCAAAAGCAGAAAGAAAGGACTTCACACTTGCTCGATTTGGGAAATCGTGCGACGAGGTCATCAGGACCTTCTTGATTTTTCAATACTTGCCCGAGGATTGCAACACCGCTGGCTTCAAGAACACGGCAAGTCTTTTCTTCAGACCAGCCCATACAAGATGCAAATGAAACATCAGAGAGCTGCCCAACTTTTGCTTCACCTTTTCAAATTTGCATGTGATCTCTTGACGGAACGATGGTGCAGATAACTGAGTAAAAAGAAACAAATAAGGTTGGTAATTGGTTCCATGCCGACATAAATTTGGAAATTATCGCCTCCGGCAAATTACAGTCGATATTTGGGTCTACTCAGTTGTGGCATTTATCTCTACACTAAATCACAACTAAGAGACAATTTCATGACAAATTATGTTTGTTCGATGACTCAGTCCATCAAGTAATGACCAAAGAAAGACAGTCTTATCATTGTTTATTGAAGTACAAACTCTCACCGTGGCATACAAGTTGGTAGTAATGCTGCTAATGTGTTAGGCCGAGAAGGATACAATTAAGAAGTTTCGTGGCATCGAGACTTGAAAGGCCACGACTGGCCAGAATCTGCTGGCAGATGCTGCTCGAGGTGGTTGCTTTGGGAAGAGATCGTTGTTCAAACACCGGACATTTGAATGATTTTGGCCCAAGCTGAATTCAGAACCAAAACGCGCCCTTCCTGCTGAGGCAGAATCAAAGTCTCGTTTTTGCGAGTTTGTTCTTCTGTCAAATTCAGGAAAGCCAAAACGTTGCAGCCTTTCACCGACGAACACATTTCCTCGTTCCAGACCCCACTCCCGGCAGGAGGGATGGAGCCATGAAGGGTGCACCAAACCGGAAACAGCGTGAAAATGGAAGTGCGGGTGGTAGCGTGGCCTGCAGGGGTGGGCGAGCAGAAGAAGATGCCTCTCGTCGCAGTCAATCAGCTCCGCATGTAATGTTGAGACTCCTCCATGCTAAATGCCTCCTCGTGACGCGCGCACACAAGCTCGACGACTCTTACAGATTGCGGCTCATTGTGTCCTCCAAATCCCTGAAATCCAGCATCATGAAACACAACTATCACAATTTGGGGGTTTATTTCGTCAGTAGAAAAGGGAATGCACACAAAAGAAACACATCGGTCTGGTGAAAACTCCTGCCTGTTCGTGCAAACAATGTGTGAAAATTTCGAGTCAGAATCTGTGCGTCTGTCTTGCATTTCCTGGAAAGTTATGAGAACCGAAGGAATGAGGTTTTGCAGTTTTAAGAAGAATTGGCATCTCTAATATCGCGCAAGTGAAAATCCCTCGGATTTTAAATCTGCACAGCTGTAGAAGCTCGAGGCTTTGGGCTTTAAACAGAAGTGATATAGAACGCAATTTAGCTGGAGAGATTGGCAAGGTTGCTCTGCGAAGCATACATCTTCAATACACTTCACCATCCATCTACCCTCGCGATGTAAATACAATTATAAGGGAAATTATACCACTTACTATTGATTAATTGGGCCAATGTCTTCCCTTCCTACAAGAGCTGAACGAGACTTACAAGCTGGAGATGGTGTAGAAAGAATGTTGGGGAAAATCTCGGTCCATTTGGGAGACTCCAGGTCGAACACTGGCCCAACGGAAGCTGAATGTGTGCACGTAAAAGAACACGCACACATTTATGACACATCAAGAGGTCATCTGCGCGGTGTTGATGACGGTGACTCTGAGTGTGGATCACTAACGACGCACCCTTCACGCAAATGACCCTTTTACGATGATTCGAGCTTCGGGTCCAGCCCTCAGGCGAGTCTGCCAAATTTGGGTTTATTGGTTTACCAACCAAAACGGAAGAATACAAATTGGTTTCAAGATGGCCTTCGGATCTGCCTTTTGTGTTTCAATGAGAAGTGATTAAATCAAGCAGATCCAATAACGAGGATATGCTCTCAGCGCAAACTTGATTCCAGACAACAGTTCAAATTGGCCATTTGCAACACATGGGATCGCAGGAGGCAGACTACAACAACACACTTTTGCAAGTTTTGCGAATTGGACAATTTTCCCTCGTGTCAATATGCACACGCAACGGCGGCGTTTATTGCTGTTGAGGCAGCTTTTTGTGTTTCTCAATGTCGGCTGAATAACAGCCAATAAAGTTTATTTTCCAGGGGCAGAAAGATTTATCTTGTCACGACGTCTCTGTACGAAGCTTCTTGTCATCAATGGCGATGGATAAATGCAAATCTGATGTCTTCCTCCCTTCATGAAGCGCAGTTCGTGCGATGTTTGTTCCATGGTTTACTTCAGATGTTCCTGATGTGGAGGAACAAGTGCTTCCATGGCTGTGTGGCTCTGCAACTGTTGGGCCCAACCTGCCAAAAGGCAGACTCGAGGAGATCTGGTTGTTCAAACACTCAAAAAAACTTCACTCAAATAGAAACTCCTTCTCTCAGCGTCGCATTCCACAGTCGCCAGTGATTCAGAGAAAAACCACTCTGCACGACCACAAACCTCATCGTCGTCACAGGTGCTCATTCACAATCACCAACCCACGCTTACATGATCAGACCAGTGACTTGATAAGCATTAATGTTCTTTCGGTGTTGTCATTACGCCCAGTTTTCCCTGATTTTGAAGACTGTTCCAGTCATGGCAAATGCAAAGATGGATGTGACCCATGAAGGAAAAGTCTCTTGTGGGCCCAGTGATCTCTCGGCAAGCTTTCAAATTGTTCTTGACAAGAGAACAGAACACAGCCCCCCTTTGACGGAGAATTGGCGTACACCTCAGGTTTGAAGCTTTCGACTCCATTGATCTGCCGCTGAGAAAAGAATTCTGCCGGGAGGTTCCAGCTGTCCAGATGCTTGAACACATTGCGGTGATACTCTTGAAGAACACTTTGGAATCTTGAAGCATCTGCTGAGAGAAAAGAAATCATTTTGTAGGGAGAAACATGGCACAGAAAATGTGTTCTTCTTGCAACACGAAGACACTCACACTGTCACTCAGAGAACAACGTCTACCATGCGGGAAAATGCCAACAACAACTTCATTTTGGTTGCTGAATGACCAAACCAAATTGCTGTTCAAATAGAATGGCGTATTCAACAAAAAGAACAAGAAGGGGTGGCAGTGACTTCATGAGGCAGTGAAACTGGATTGACCAGTCCACTGAGCTCAAAATTGTTGTTGACAAAAGCAGGAAAATGCAAAGGTTGCTGTTGTGTAAATTGGTTGAGAAAAAGAATTCAAAACACACTGAAAGCAAAACAAAGGAACAACGTTCACCGCGAAGCAGCTGAACACTTTTTGCTGGTGACACCGCTGTTTCGGACAAGCTGACAAGTGTAGATGAATTCTTCCTGAATGGCGCACAACTGCACCTCGAACGCGCAAGCTGAGTGGTTCAAAATCTGATGTGACAAACTGAAATCTTCCGAAAAGTTTTGCGAAGACTTTTGAAACCGACAAGTTCACCCAAATTGATAATGAATGATACAAATGCCTCGTTCCTCCCATGACACTGTTTTCTTTGGCCCGTTGGATCACCCAAGCAACTCAAGAATTATTTCAACAATTTAGGGCATGTTCTGGGACTGTAATTTATGTTGAGCTGGGGAATTAATCCCATCAGCTTCAGACGAGAATTTCTTGCAAATGAATTTGCAAAGGCAAATGGATCATGCCTATTCATTAAAATATGTCGCACAGGGTTAAGTTGTTATTAACTCAAGAAAATAACGCGTTCCCTTGAAAAAATGATACATCAGAAAACATTGCCCGTGGTGTTGCAGTTGTTTCGTCGTTTGAGGCTGGAAGATCCTGTTCGTTCCAAAAGACACCAAAGTTTTCGAGTCGGTTCAAAAACAATTTACTTGGAACCTGAACAACAAATCAAGAATGATTTTCCATCTGGAGTTGTGATCTTTGCACAATTTTCAAAATGAAGACAAAAGTTCGAGGTGCAATCAATTTCAGTGTTATCCATCAGTTTCAGTGACAACTTGTGCACTTCTGTGCAGCAGCACATCACTTCAGTCAGCATGCAAACGAAGAACCATGAACCAGCTTTTTCTCCTGCTGATTAAAGCCATTTACAACAGGAGCTCCTTCTCCTCCTTTCCAATGGTCCTCCACAACGTTAAACATCCTCAATAAAACTCTCTCCGTGTTGACTTACTGCTTGAGTAAGGATGCTTTGGGAGTTGGTATGGTGTTAGTTAAGCCTTCGGATACAGACCAACAATGAACCGGGTATTGACTTAGTGGGGAGGAATTCAGATTAATAGAATTTGCACTGGGAATTGTCTGGCGGTAGAGCGAAGTCTTCGGTCAAAACATGATATGTGTCAACTGCAAGCGTAGTGCTGGGAGAATATTGAAAAGATGTGAATTTTTCCTGTGGATCCTCCATTCTCACTTCGTCCACAGACAAAGCAACAGTGATTCTTGACTGGGCAAAAATTCCCGCACTTTTTAGACCGCAATGTCCTGAAACAAGGCAAACTCCAGGGGCAGGTCCGGTGATCGAGGGCTCCAGCTTCCATCCTGATACTCAGAAAAGTGGACCTCGGAAGTTTTGCAGTTAGGCACAAAAAGTTTCACTTTTGCCGTGTTCAGAGTTCGTTCAAAAATGGGGGTTGCGGATGCAAGGTCGGTACAACTTAGGCACAAATGACCGCCAGGCATTGATTTAGAGCTTTGATTGATTGGAAATTTGGCAGAAGGAAGTTGGGTTCGACACCGTTTCTTACGTGCTGTTCACCAAACTGCCATGGTGTGGCGCAACAGAGTCGGCGAAAGTCGGAAGACGAGAAGATTCAATGCTTGGTCAAGAAACGCGCTTCTGGTCGCTGCACTTTTAACCGTGCAGAGTAAATAAAGCTGCTCGACTTGGACATGGTCTTGAAAGGGAAAGGGATGTAAAAGGGGGAAGATCAATGTAAAGTGCTGAACTTGAATGTGTTCAGTGAGACTGTGAAGCAACAAAGAGCACCTGGAGACAAAGCAATACAGATTTACTCTCCATTACTTGGAAGCCCTTGAACAACACTTGCGCGTGTTTTTTTGTGGTGCAGGACGTTCATCAAATTTTGGAAACTTCCATGTCAAGTAGAAAGCACAAGGGCTTTGCCAGTTTCCAATTGTTTTCCTCTTGTGGCAACAGGAGCCTCACACGCCCTGAGGTTGTTTCGCCCGAGATTTGGAGACGTTTGATGCTGGAAAACTGTGTTTGCCGAGCTGTGGCAGTGAAAGGTGTGCCGAGAAAACTACAACCAAGGCAAAGTACCTGAGTTTTCAAACTTCATACTTGCGGCGCTCTTGTTCTCCTGATCACGGTCAACAAGAATAAGTTGCTTTTCTTTGGAAGCTTTTCTGTTCCTGTTGTCCTTCATGTCTTCCAAGGTCTAGTTGACATTGACTGGAACCCATCTTTGTTGCAGTTCGTCGCTGAAAGGGCAAGGAAGGAAAGTGTTGTTGAAAGTGACCATCTGGTATATTCGCAGCAACACTGGACGAGAAAAGTTGCACAGCTTCGTGGATCTACCAGAGACCGTTTGTTGCCTGTGCGTTGCGCATTGCCTGTTCGAAAGAACACATCAATTGCAAACAAGTGACAAGTAACGACCATGTCTTCACGAGGGGCAACGATGTCCATGGGTTACTCTGCAACAAAAGAAAGAGTCATCAGAACTCCAGACATGCCAAGCGCACTGAAGGTTGCAAGATATTTTTGTTTGACACGTAAATTTTAGCACTGAGGAAGATCACCAGAGATTTTCATCTTGCAAGTTCTCTCAGTGCTGCGCTGATCCTAAAGTCCCCTGGTGCAGTGCGGAAAACTCGCAGAGAACTCCTGTGGCTGAAGTAAGAACTCGTACAGCTTCAACAAAGAAACTTCTGTAATCAGTTCACGGGCGGTGAGAGGACCGCTCTTTTGGTTCTGATATTGAACCGATAACTCACAAATGAATGTGTCAGGAGTAATTTGTATTTTTGTCCAATGTTCTCCCTTTCAGCTTCCGGGGGAAATATCGACAATTGTGTTCATCATAGCGCCAACCACAACTCGCTGCAGCTGGAAGCCGGCAAGTGGCTTGCATGCGAAGACAGACAACAAAGTTTGAATGCGAAATGCCACCGCTCAAGTTCTCTTGTTTGGAGGAATCTTGAGACAATCATCACCATTTTGGAGACACCCCAGTGCCTTCTTTGTTCAGGGAAAGGATGGCAGAAACAAATGAACAGGTGTCATACTGAAACCCTCACCCGAAACTTTCTCTTTATTTTCACACGAAGCTAACTGTCCTGCTAAAGTACTGTACCGTCTCAAGAATCAGACATCAAAAGAAGGGGTGCGTCTTACACATGAGTATGTTTAGATTTAGGGGGACACAAGGGGTGAGATGAGGAGGTTGTAAAGAACTTTTTAAAGACTGTAATCTCCAACAGATAGTACAAGGGTGATAAGTTGTGCAAGGAGGACTATGAACTAGAAGAAGAGGATGAAGATCCATCTGAGATCCCAAACTAGGACACAGACAAAAGACTGGTTGAGGAAAAGGAGGAAGAATTACTTGGGGACATTAATGATAATCTGAATATAAGGAATTTTGAGTCAAGTTGACAGATTTTGAAAAGAAATTTTAGAAGCTGTACTTGGGGTGCATCTTTTAAATGAATATGTTGAAGACATGCAGTTTGTACACTCAAAACTTGGGGTGCGTCTTATACACGAGTACGTCTTTTTGTCAAGACGGTACGGTGCGTGATAGTTCTTGCTTGCAAGCCCTTGACACAAACGAGAACAAGACTCCAGAGCACACGATTTCCAGTCCACGGCAAAGCTTGCGGAGCATTCGATCCGACATTGTTCGCTGTCGAAACAGTGGGGCCCATGCGCGAAAGCACACATTTGCAGGGTACAAAACTTGACGAGTCGATGCTACAAACCCAACAGACAGTGCTGCACTGTATTTTTGGCTCCTACAAAGCGTTAGAAAACACTGGACAAAGCCAACAGACGCAACATAACATTTCGTTCGCTGCAGCCCACACGGGCTTCCTTCTGTTTGATTACCACTACACAAAGAGCTTCGGTTTAGTATTTCCGCATGTACCGGTACTTAGCTTTGCAGTGCCCTGGTTTTGAGCAACCTTTTCAAAGCCAGCGAACAATCAATGTATTAGTACCAGAGCAGAGCTGGGCAAACATCGTCTTTTTTGTGCTGACATATCCCCGGGCGAACACTACACTATTGCTGCGTCAAAAAACATTACTGTACCAAGTCAAACCAGCGACAAGAGCGCTTCGAAGTGATGCTCTCAAGCATTTCATCAGCGAAAGGAAAGATCGACACAGACCAACTTTTTCTTCAAACATTGTGTGGCCTGCTACGGGTTTTCTTTGCTTTCATTGTCTGGCCAGCCAGCTGAAAGTTTTCTTGCTTCGATTTTGTTTTTGTAAAAGAATTTTGCGTCCTGGTGTTCCTGAAAATGACACGTGTCTGGGACTGAGTTTGCTCGGACGCAGCTTCGTCGGTGTCGTTTGCCTGGGTAGATCCACATCTCGGCAAAATAAAAACTCGACAAAGCTATCGTCTGTGGGCAGACAAGTCCATCCACTTTTCAATGACTGACGCGCAATTGTGAAATGTTGAGATGTGTCCGTGTTTGAATCCTTCACCTCAAACTGTTCAAATTTGCACCAAGCCGCCAACGTTTTGCGGCTGAACGCAGCGGCTGGAGACGCGACGATGCCGCGTCGCCTCCTCCCGGGAGAATTACGTAATGGACGCAAAAGACCTTGTCGTGGAATGGCAGAAGCAGCGTCAATATCCACCTCCTTTTTGTCGTAATTTTGTTAGTGGAATAAAAGAAGCGCGCAAGCTGTGAATGCAATACGCCTTTGCCTGCTGCACAAAAGAGTGAAAAGCTCCTCGGCGTCACTGCAAGTCGCGCCTGTGGTTGGGCGACCTGCGGGTCAGATTGAGGCGCGCTGCCCGGAGAGCAGCCAAACAAGTCAGAACGTGAGCCCAGGGCGTAACCAATATTGCACAACAACGTAGCCTTCAAATTCGACATAAAATCGACCATATCAGGATTGGAAAGCTTTTGAGGACAGTTGCAACAGAGACATCAGCAAATCAAACGTGAATCAATGAAAATGTCAAGTTCGAGTTCTCGAGCAATTCAAGATTGGGGTTGGTGGAACCGGCCGACGTGTTGTCGTGTGTGACTTCTGATTTGTCATGAACAAGACATGAGAAACGCATTGTGTCATCAGCAATTACTCTTTGGTTAGTAATGGCAGAAAAGTTGGGTTGGCTCCTGTGAGCATCACTTGACAAAAATATTGGGCTGCTTTTTGGACCTCTCCCACTCTGTGTGCATTGTACACAGGTTCCTTTTGCCACTTTTGCCACTTTGGAAAGGTGGAACGCATAAATATGAGTGTTTGAAAAGGAAGAAAGCCACTCAAGCCAACCCCAGCAAGCTGAGTTTCGATGGCAGATGCAGAGTCATGAAACTCAGGATTCCTGTTCATGGGGACAGACAACATGATGACAGACACCATATTGTGGAATGCTCAATGCTCAAAATCCACTCCTTGCCCCTCAAAATTGGCCTGAAACATTTGGATTGTGAATTTTGCCTTTGCCCACACAGGTCACTCAAGCAAGCCTGATCTGGAGAACAAAAGGGTTGAGGCGCCAGAGGATTTTGCAGTGGTCAACAAGTGTCACTGTTTCCAGTATCTCAACGAGAAGTAGTCTCAGCCAAGAAAAATCACAGTCACCTTGACACGCACTTGCGCTCGTTTGACAACAAGTGAAGTGAATTTCTTGTTTCTGAAGCGCACGCTTCGCACAGCGATGTTTCCACCAGTGCACGACCTCCTCCAAAATCGTATTGACATTTACCCGAATCACACATGCCAAATTAGTATTCTGCACCAAGGAGCGAACGGTAGTGTTGCTCCAGCCGAAATTGATGGTTCATACCGGGAGTAGCAATGCTGTCATTATTCTGCTTCGTTGGCAGAGCAAAAACAGGAACTAATTTACATGGGATGAAGAGCCACATCGCGCTGTTTGAAAACCAGACCGTTCAAAATGAGTGAGGCTCACTTCCTGTTCTCGGTGCGTTTCTCCACAGTAGTCACGGTCTGAATCATTGGAATGCGACAAAAAGCGCCACACGAGGTGCAATCGATATATTGACCAGTAATTTGCACATATCAGCTTCGGCAAATCAGGGCAAAATGTTCAAAACCAAATGAACAAGAGATAAAGAGAGCTGACTGTGACACTATGGAAGCTTGTGAGAAGGGCTTTTGAGAGGAAGGCGAATTCGCATCTGCAACTGTTTTTCCTTTCACCCTCCGCAGATGAGAACCAGCTTGCTGAGACTCCACTTCGCGCTGTTTGGTACGTTTGCTTGTTGTGTAGCTGAGTCCCACGTTGACGTGTGAAAAGGTTCTCGGGACACATGTTCGCCGCACATGCCTTTTGATCAATCTGTTCTCCAAGACTGAACCAGTTGCTCTTGATGTCGAGCCAATCAATGAAGTCCCACAGAACATTTGCTGAGTAAACACCCTGTCTGTTATTACCACATGTCCCGAGGCCTCCGTCCTGCCAAGAGGATCTCAGGGCTTTGAGCCCGGCGTCCTGTCCATTCCAAAAATTTGCTTTTATCCTCTTACCACACGACTTGGTCAAATTGTTCGGTTTTTACTTTGCAGGTCATGTGGACGAAAGCCTACTTGTGCAACAAAGATAAACCGCCCTTCCCGTGCAAAAATCGTTTGTACTTTGAGGGTTTTTTCACCTGCATTGCTCAAACTTTGTCAATGATTGCTGTGTTGGGAAACAAGCATTATTTTGTTTTCCAAAAGAAAGGCCACTCGCCCGGTTAACATTTGAAGACAAATTGGAAAAAGTCTCTGCAACTGCAGAAAATTTCGAGCTTTGCCTTGTCTTGGGTGCGGTTGAAAGACATCCCATCTTCACAGTAATTGAAGTAACGAGATCATGCAACCAATCCTGGGAGTTTTTAGATTGTTCGCTGTGTTTGAAGAAAGCATCAGCAAATTTTGCCTGCTTCTGAGATTTTTCACGTTTGTGCTCAAATTCATCCAAGAGAATTTCATCTGCAAACATCATGAAAGTTCTCACAAGAAACGTGCCGACGACGTTTGGTGGATCCAGGATGCCTGATCCGTTTCTCTGACCACCGAAAAACAAGTTTTGCTCCACAAGTGCGAAATATTTTTGAAATTTTCAGATGTTCATTCGTTCAAAGTTGGAGTCTGTATCTCCAAGGTTTCAGCCTCCTAATCTCAATCCTGGGTCCGCTGAAGTGAGGGATACTGTGTGACCTACTTTCTTGAAATTCCATTTGTTCCTGATAAAATCCCAACTTTCCCTGCAAATCCAGATTTTATGGAGAGCATTCCGCGTTCAAACAAACAACAATACGAATTTCCTTTGCTTCGGGACGTACACACAAATCTTCTGTTGTGGGTTCTTGCAATGCCTTCGAGTTTTCGAAGAAAGTTTGGTTGGGATTCAAGCAGTAGCCGAGGGGCACGAAATGTTATGAAGCCATTAGGGACAGCTGTTGCCATAAAGTTTGCGGGATTCTACACTTCGGATCGATACATCACTTAACCGCAGACACGCTGAAGATGAATACAGGTGTACAAATTAATCCATAAATCTCAGGACTAATCGACAGGAAATGTTGCAAGAAAAGCAAGATGTCAAATCTGAAAAGACAATCTGACAACTTGACTGGTGTGCATTTGTGTTTGGATGACACACAAATCACAATGTGGCGGTGTTTCCTCCAAATCACCGCGAAGTTGAGGACAAGGAACCCACGGACACAACAAATGATTTGGGAGAGACTCAAATCAAACCTGTTTGCCAAACAGAAGTTGAGAAAGTGCCTTCAAGTACAATACCCAGCAGGAAATGCATGATCGAAGCAATATGCATTTAATGTCTCTACTTATGCGCATAAATCGGGCCAACCTCATGACTATGATGAGGGTAAAAGAGGGGCTGTTCCTCAAGATAAGTCGCATTGGCTGTGACCAGAATAAAGTCCTTTTGCCTACGCTTTGTTTCATCCCATATTCAAAAAATGTCACAGCTTTTTCACTTTCCTGCTGCATTTTGTTGTCTTCAGCCACAATTCATCCAGTGCAAAAACCGTTGGTGCAAGATAACTGTAGCCACCGCTCTTTCGCATCTCTGCAAAACAGGCGTTAACACCGAAATTTCGGTTCGGAAAGGGTTGGGAAAGATTCTCCAACTTGATGAGCTGCAGGCTTATTTTCCCCTTTGTTTGATACAGCTGACGGTCAAAGCATCAAACCAAAAGGAACTTGCGACAGACTGTAAGCGTGCACAAGGCGCATTTCACAGCCCCATAGACGAACAAAAAATTGTTTTGTCCTGCTGGTGTTCATGCAGGGCAGTCTGAGATCCGACACTCAGGGCACGTCGCTGGTGAGCGATGTGTACGGGGTATCACCGCGTTTCCCGCAGCCAGCTGCGCGTGTTTCACCCCGCGTGCTCGGACGTGGTCGGTGCGACCCAATTGTCGCACACAACACTCGAGAATTCATTCAAGGGTCTGAGTCCATATTAGTTAAATTATACATTGTCAGAACATTGCAAATGAACCGGTTAGCTAATCATGCATTGTTGGTTGGAAGCGTTGGCAGCTTCCCCCCATGAAGATGAATGAGGACATGGGATATAAGCCAGGAAGCAAATTACTATGCTCCCAAATCATGATTGACGGGTCAACTGCTTTCACCTCAATCCAATAATACTTGCATGCAGTACAGTGGGAATAGATCTAAAAACCTTCCTTTGCCACAAAAGTCCCAAGTGCGATTTAGGAGAAAAGTCACGGCGAAGGCGGTAAATATCATAGGGAGTTGAAGATTGTGCGATGTTCTCCAAAGCCATTGAGAGACAAACCTGAAGTCGATCTATGTGCGGCGCTCCGCCCAGGCAAAAACTCACGAAGCCCGTTTGTCAAAATATAAAACCAGTTTAGTGTGACAAATACAAAATATTACATGGTCATTTTCCTCTGATATGACAATACTGTGACAGTAGGTTTTGTACAAAATACACACGTCCTTCGTTCACTTGCCAAAACTGCTCGACCATTCGTCTAAAGAGACTCCTATTTTAATTCAAATCTGCAGGTTAAAGCCCCATACAAATGAGCCACCAACGAAAACTGTTTCGTTAGTTCTTTGAGTCCGTTCGGTTTTGGTTGTGACACTGGAGTTCATTTGAATATTTGCTGATGTCTTACAACTACAGATCAGACTGTACAAAACCGGTCATACCAAACAAAAAACATACACAAATGAGTTTCATTGGAAACCAATACCTTCTCTGCATACTCGTACATGTCGATCCACACACGACTCCAGAAAAAATTGTCTGGGCAAGATGCAGTCATCATTACAAAGAAACAGCTCGTAGTTTCTACAAGGAGTGAAAGGCGAAGAAGCAAGTGCAGCAAATATCAAATTGTTTTCACTGAACAAACAGAAATTTTTCAATGCAGAACAACCAACAACGTTGGAATTTTTTATGAAATCTGACAGTCAAAAATTCTGGAAAGAGGGAGAGAGAAACAGTGAGAGAGAGTGAGTGAGCAAGAGGTGAGAGAGAGCTTTATTTTACGACACTGTTGTCTCCGACAAGAACACTCAAATCATCAGCTCCAGACAAACAAACACTGTTGGCCTCTCACAAACAGGATTGACGTGAAATTTGACGTGAATGTGTCGCCGTATCAATCTTTACAAAAGCAGTCACGGTTCACACTTCAGTCCACCTCGAGTCTCAAACTGTCTCGAAAAAACAGTTTGTCGCAAAAAAGCAATCTCTCTGCAGGCTTGAAATTCCCTTTCTGTCCTGTTCTTGTTGACCAGACAGATTTTCGATGGTCATGCCGTGTGGTTCTGCAAGGATTGTTTTCACTACAAATCAGGTGATATATCTATTGAAAGTCTTGTGTTGGAGCTTCAATTTTTTGAGACGATTTTCGACCTGCCACCCTGTACCTCCTTGGGATGATTCAACGTCTTTTGTCTGGTAGGTAGGCCTGAAGAACCTGTGTTGTCCACGAGGAAGGTATCACACCAAAACAATGCACAACTTCTTGTTTCATCATGTCAGAAAAAAACAATGACTTGTTGGACTGCAATGAAACAAAACGGACCTCAAGAGAGAACTGCTCGCCTTGTGGCAGACAGAACCACCCAGACACAAACAAGGCCTGCGCTCATCCAAGTTCCGTGGAAAACAACTGTTTCACCGGCTCAATGAAAACCAAGTCTTCGGGCAAGCTGTAGAACATCGACGAAGAAACCACGAAGCTGTGCTTTAGACACAAATATTTCGGGTTCATGTTTGAAAATTTTTGACAATGATTTTTGTGAAAGCGCTTAAGACGTTGAGCTCCCAGCACAAAATGTTTCGATGAAGTTGGAAATACTTTCTGGGGAGGATTGTCTGGGCTCTCGTTGGATTGTGGTCTGTTCGTTCTCGCACATCTGCAAGTGGAGCGAAACAGGTTCTTCGGACGTTGGTTTAAATGATCTCCCTGTACGCTCGTTGTGTCCAAAACAAATTGCTATGTACATGTTTCCTTACATTCTCTCGACACCATTCATCTGCTTGACAAATTGGCAAAATCAGCTCTCCATTTGTTGCACGACAAATAAACCTGTTGCAATCACCAGTTTGGAAATCTCGCAAGGTTCTGATGCATCTGCGAGTCTGTCTTCACCAAAACAAAACGCAGTCTCGAATGCGACGCAACCATTGTGGTTGAAGTGCACACCACACGTAGTTCGGAAACATCTTTTGTCATGAGTTCTCTCAGGTCCAATGATTTGACAAATTTCTGCAAAAACAGAAACAGTGCTATGAGACTGGAGTTGTTGCCATCACTGTTTTCAGCCAAGCACGTTCAACTGTGGTTGTCTTGCTGCCTGCAGGTGTGGCAGAATCCAGGCTTCTGCAGTGGGGGCGGCAGAAATTGTGAGGTTGATGTCTGTATGCGGAGTGGTCGCAAGGGGAACCAACAGTTATGCGTTGTCGCCCGTAGACCCAATCATCACTTGCGCAGCCTCACACAGAAAGAAATCATCGGTTGTCACAACGATGTCGATCACACAAAAAACTGTGTCAGCTGAAGTTGGACTGAAACACTCCGAAATTTGTGGACATCCGCTCCACCAAAAAGTCATGAAAACAGCTGCAGAATCTTTCACGGTTGGTGCGCGTTTCTTGGTTCACAAACGACCACACTTTCGTTCCTTCCAAGCGACTCAAACCCTATGGGAAAATGAGTGTGTCGTGCGCTGGGATTGTGGTAGGTTTGCTTCAGTCGCATGAGAAGACGGCTCTCAGTCTGGAAGATTTTTTCGTGCAGTTGTCCCACTGAATGTGAGATTTCCGGTCTCCGATCCAGAACACTGAATCTGCTCGCCGCAGTGCCTTTGTTCACAACACAGACGGTGTGGAAACGGTGAAGACAAAACAAGATATATTGTGCCTTTTTGTCATCATTTGCCTCCAAAATATCCGACAGAATCACCACGGACGATGAGACCCAAAGGTCACGGACATCAGTCGTCCCTTGCTGTGGATAACAGGACGTCTTCAATTCTGCTGGGAAACGCACTCCTGTGTGTTGGAGGATAAATGCCACATGTTTTGGAGGACTCATCTGGGAGCGGTGGCGGTGGTGTACGTGGTGCTGGCGAACGTGTTCTTCTGTTGCTCGGCGCGTCGCTGCTTCTTGCTGCCCCAAGCGCACTTGAGGATTCTCCAGTACGTCCGTCTGAAGTTGGCGTTGCACAGAGCGTAGCAGATCGGGTTGATGGTGCTGTTGATATAGCAAAGCCAGTATCCTGAAAGCAGACCGTAAAAAATCATTGTATCGTTGCGATTTCAACGAGACACAGTTGAAACTGTGTTGACGTTCCCAGAAAGGGAGAATGTGGAGAAGGTTCAACAACGCAAAATGCTGGCATTCACATACGAGCAAGAAGCCCGCACAGATTTCGCGATTGCTGGTATGCGAAGGACCGGAATCAAGCTTTCTTCTTTGTCAAAAATAAAACCTTCTGGCTGATGTTTGACAGAGAAAAATCACGCTGAGGCCAATATGTTTGCAAGAATAACGTTTCTCATTTCTGCTGCTAAGCTGGTTGGGAAACTACTCCGGAGCTTCATTAGTCTGGCTTGGTGGCCCATTGACGGCAAGCGACACCCGCCGTTCAGACGAAAATGAAACAAAAACAGTTTTGCTTTCGTCTCCTCCTGCCGTCCGTACCATTCTGCTCATTTCGGTTGAATGTTGCGCAAGCCCAAACAGCTGATTGCTCAAAAATGGCGTGGAACATTCCCGAGAAGATTGTAGCGCACGCGCTCGAGCTCAGGCGTGAACCAAACCTTCGGCATTCGAACACATGTTTCATCAGTGTCGGTGCGTTCTCCGCCTCTCAATGGAACCGCGGTGCACTGAACGCAATGCTCAAGTCGCAATTTTGTGTCTGGCATTGCACTTCACAGCTTTTGACACAAAGTCCAGAAAGACCCGAATTTCGTACTCATGGCGAATCGCTGTGAAGAGTGATAATATTATTCCATAGTTTGGTAAACGCATAATATCAATTTGCCTCTGGATGGAGACTGCGCTGCCATAACGGGAAGGGATTGTCAGTTTTGACAGCTCTGCAAAAGATGAATGGGGAAAGAGATTGAGACCAGCAGACAAAACTGTTACTCCATTTGCACATCGGGTTCACCTTTGCTCAACCCATCGCCGGACAATAAATCTTGGATGAACTTTTGCGCGCCCTGCATACCAATGACGGGATTGTCTCCTGTCTACCTTCGCAGGCACCTAGGAATGAGATCCAAGGAACGTGCAGACACTGACATTTGTGCGAGGAGACCTTTGCTCAGTGCGAACCTCATTTTTCACCAAAAACCACATTGCAGATTGTTGTCAACGACGTGAAATTTTCGAACGAAGCACAGAACATCATGAGAGAATGAATGCATGGGCTTCCTGCCAAAAGCTTTCTGAAGCAAATTGAAAATGCTCAAATCTGGACAAAAACCTAGCAGATTCCAGACAGAGATTGCCCTTGGCATCTTGGACCACGCAGGTCGAGGAAGCACTCTGCTACCAAGATATGCAATTTGAATGTGAGTCTAATCAAGTCTGAAGGCAAAGTCATTTAGATAGTCGTTTGTGTATCTCTTCATTGGATACCTTCTGCAACTTTGGACTTCTTGTCCCGCCGGTCAGGTTTCGCAAGCCATGGAATTCAGCCAAGAACAAGAATTTCGCTTTGGACTTGGACAGTCAATCGAAGCACTTGGGTTTACTTGTGTGCTGGAATCACATGTACGAGTACTGGAATGCTTGCAGAAGAATGCAAGTCAACGTTATGAACGAAAGGGGGAGAAGTCCTTCCACGCACTCAGAAGTTTTTGGGAACAAGGATGTGATGAATGGATCGCAGGAACTCTCAGCTGGTGGACACGTCACCTACGACGGAGATGACACGAGGCTCATTATCACAGACATGAGTACTCGGTGCGCAAATGAGTTGGGCGGTACAGAGAGGAACACTTCACACAGGACGTAAAGCCCTGCTACAGTCGCTTCCCGTCACACACTAAGCTCTGTGTTGGAGACGGATGCATCCAAAGGATTTGGGCCAGTGGGTAAACTGTCAGTCATCGAGATCAAACTAATTGGCTGTTATCCTCTCTCCACTCAACGGCCACAGTCCAACTATGTATTAACAAGTCACAGATTCGGTGTTCAATAGGTTCTGATGCAGTATTTATCTCCTTGGCTTCAGGCGGCAGTTTAGAATGCAGCTTCACTGCTCCCATACATTGACTGAAACACCCCCTCGAAATACTGACATGGACAGTCCATTCCACAGACGCCGTATTCCGCCAAAGAAACACTCGAACTTGTACAGCCAAAGCCAGGTTGTGATCAAAATGAATATTTGGAAACAATTCTAAGCAAGTCCATTGCGGAATCGTTCCCGAAAAAACTTCTTCCTCTTCTGTCAAATGTGCGAAAGATGAATAAGCCGCGGGGATACGGGCCACTGAGCAAATTGCTTGTCTCCCGGATATCAGCGTCGCTGGTCAACATGCGTCAACCTTTCCTTGTCAAACTGAATTACAATCGCTTGTTGCAAGAGGTAATTGTCCAACAATGTTTTGAACCATGTTGTGTGGGTCGCATTGCTTCACTGTTCTCAAACTATGACTAAACTTCGTATTTTGCAAGATTGAAGCTTTCCTGTGTGGACGAAACCGTCAGGAAAGTTATCCGTGAAGTGATTGAGGTTCTAGCAGCGGAACGAACGTGCATCATCCGCCGTCCACGTCCACTTCCCAGATCAGGGTGGGGAGGTTCGATCTCGGTCCCAACCGACATCTGATCCTCGTTTGGGGGACACATTTATATTTTGGGGGTTAGGTCTGGTCAACTTCACCTTGCACAAGGAATATTTTTGTTGTTGCTGAGATTCCTACCGGTAATTTGCTGTCTTGAAAAGACATGAGTGGCTGACGACCAGGGTGTTTCCCCCAGACGACACACAACCTGCAGGTGGCGGCACGCGGTGCTTGAACCAGGGGTCCCTGGGCCCCGCCAACTGACCCCGAAAACTATGACATTGCTTTCTTGCATAAAAATATTGTTCAGGCTGAAATCTGATCAGAACATGGACGAACAAAGTTGCAGTTTTTGCCAGCAGGGCAGAGAAAGTGACCAAAGCACTGAAGACTGAAGAGATTGCGAGCTAAAATGGTAGTGCAACAAAGATAAAGCCGGGGACAACAAAAGTAAAGGAACAACACAGTTTTCCCGAGATGAAAAGTGTTGTCCTTGGGAAAAGTCTTGGCTTCGTTTACTTGCAATGTTCATCTGTAGACAAGCACAAACACACGAACACGCGTCAAGTTTTGACAAATTGTCGCCTGGACCAAGACCTTGCTGATCAAAGCTGGACCTGAGTCGTGGTGTGTGCGGAAATTTGTGATCACCTTCAAAGCAGGTTTTGGTTGAGTCAACAACTCTTTGGAAATTGATGTCAAGCTCTGATCAATAGTTGTGCTCGAACAATTCCAGTTTGGTGCTTCTGAAACTCCCTGGGCACTTTCGAACATCTGGGTCTCGCAAATTTATGAAACAACGGAGCAACAAAGCGCTTTGAAACACAATCACGAGAAAAATGGAAAGTTGTGTATCTCTTCAACGCAACCAAAAACGATTCAAGGTGTACTTTTTTCCACAAGACTGCTGCAAGAAAGCGGAAGTGCAACTCATGAATCTACAGGTTGGCAGCAAATATGAATGTGTCAGGCAGTAAGACTGCGGGAAAGATGAAGGAGCGACGGTGACCCTGAGTAACAGACACGTCGTCAGTCGACAATGCTGTGTGATTGCTCTTGCTGCGCGGCGGCCGATGAAAGCGCCGCCCGCCCCGCGCCGCCAGCGCCACCGCCCGCGTCACAGTTCATGATGCATCTCCATTCACTCACTCGTGCGGAGATGCTCTTGTTCAGAAGAAATTTGGACAGAAAAGCTTGGCTTGCTTTTTCTGCCGACTTTTCTCATCTTAGATTCCCAAAACCTAGACGCTTGCAAATCTGGAATTGTCCTCAGCTGCTGAAAAATTCCTGTGTCACGTGTTTTTGCCACAAACGGGCAGAAACGGAGCATTTGTGTGACTCGCCGTGACCCTGCCAGATTAAAGACTCGAAGATCTGTGGGTAGAATTTGGCAAAGCATGACAGGGCAGAAGACCCAATGCAAAATGATAAGGAGCCGTCTCAAAGGCGCGCATGATTTCCAATTGGCCTGGAAATTCCTTTTACGCCCTGGTCCTTTTGTTCAGAAGCGGACAAACGAGTCCGTAGGTTGGGAGGGAACGTTTCTGTAACATGCCCTGCTGTTTTTAGAAAACGTTTTCAAACAACCACCGTGTTTCGTTTTCGCAACATTCAACCTTCATTTGATGCTGAACACAGAAAAGAATTCCGCAGGTCACTCCGGTCGGAAACTTTTGGACAGAAAAGACAACAAGGGCTGATGTAAACGCAAATTTTGTTTCAAGATGCAGCGCGACAACGGTCGGTGCTCTGCCAGACGACACCAAAATCCAGTATTTTCCTGCACATCTTCATCTTTGGAATGATACATGCAGGGACAGAAAGCTGAATATGAAATCTCTCTATTCACGGCGGCAGCACACTTGAAATGCCTCACATACACATGGACGAGATTCGAGTGATAAGCGCCGAAGGAAATGGATGTCCATCAGCCTCTCATTCACCGCAGCCGAGTCCAGGTCCAACTGCTTGCTTATGAAGCAAAATGGAAGCCATCTAGAAAATGACTGATCAAATCAATCTGGATGTAATTTGATCCACTTCGGAGCAGAAATGATCAGACACTCGACTGGAAAACGAAATCCAGCTTCATGCGCATGCATGTCGGGCGTCTCCAATTTCTGTTGTACAAATTCGAGATTTCAGTTTCGATCCTGCTGCCAAGCGCTGTCCAAGTGTATCATCCGTCAAGAATCAGGCGGAACACCAATCCCTAAATGGGTGTTTGGAAGAAAACAAAAGTGCCCCAAACGCGTGATCGAAATCTTCAACGCGGAAGCATCTCCAGTCATAAACTTGAATGACTCCAAGAGAGAACGTGGGACCATTGTGTGAGGACACACAACATGTTCGTATTCTGTCAAGGCACACGAAAACACATGTCCTTGCTCTCGTCCTTTCGACTCTCTCAGTGTTGCCCAAAGTAGATCCAAGGGAAGTTGTTTTGTTCGATGGTGCTCTGTGTTCCACGGAACTCTGCAACATGCATCAAGCTGTGCAAGTTCGTCTGTGAAAAAGTCCAGGAAAAGGTCTTTCCCTTCCTTCTCGCTTTTTCTTGAGAATTCTGACTTTCTCCACACCACCAAGTTGAAATTGGTGCAGTCAAGATTTTTCGTCCCCTACTATCTGGGAATTCCTCGTGGAGAATACCGCAGTGCCTCGAGGGTCAAATTTTTTCCTCTGGAGAAATCCTGTTGCAAACAGATTCTATTGGCGCCCTGCAAGCAGGCAATCCGGAGGAATCCATTAAATAGCTGTAAGGTTTGCTTCTGGAGAGCTTTATGCTCCAATACAAATGCCCAGGTCATTAATGTCACAAGCTACATCAAAATAAACTAATTGCTTGATTACTCAATTTATCTAAGTGCACACAGCCGCAGCCACACTTTGACGACCACCTCGGAAAACCATTTTTGTGCTTCTTTTCGAGGCAGTTTCATCATGCCAATATCTGAAATGGCAGGTAATAAGGCAGTTTCTCATCTCTCCACAAGACTACCGCGTGCATTGCGAAGAACGTTTTCTGTGGTGATCTTTTTCAAGGGAAGGAGCAGCTCATTGTCTCTTCTTTCGGAAGAAACCAGCATTGTCAAAGCTGTCATTAGTCTATCTGCAATACTCTTCAAGTCAAGTGCTTCTGAACGAACGCACGCTGCTCATGGGACACACAGTGATCAAACATAACAAAAGATAGAAAAAAGAGCATTGGACCCGAGTGAAAGTTATGCTCCAGTCAATCGTGAATTTTCCATCATTGGCTCGTGTGGCTATTAATTGTGTCAGGATCACACGGAAAACACGGAGAATTGAGCGCTGAGCAGCAGCTTAGCATGCCAACCAACTATTCAACTGAAGTGGTAATGCCAGCTTGCTCTTGACGTGCATGTCAGACCGCCAGAATCACAACACTTGGTTCACATCAACAAATGCTTTTCCATGACTGCTCAATTTGGAGACCTATCTCTCACCGAAAACGTGGTGGAAACAGTTTCGCACATGATGTTTGAGAGAGCAGCTGGTGTTGGATTGCTGAGCAAAATCCAAACGACGGATCCTGAATGGAAAGCAGAAATCTCAAATGCTGGGCTGCGGTGGCATAAATCGCCTCCTAAATTTACGGGAGTGAGCGCAGTTGTGAACATTCTGTGCTTTTCTCACAGCCGAAACTGAGGGTTTGGGAGTTGTCAGCTCTACGCAGACTGCCACTTTGCACAATGCATTCAACCTCTTCGCGTTGCAAATGCAGCGCAACCAAAAGTGTTTCAGTGCGAACCACTCCAAACTTCAGAAAAAAAACTTGTGCCAGTGAAGGCACCAGCAGTGCACATGTTGTGTTGTGGTACTCTTTCAATCCAACACGGACAATTTTCGGCAAAGAAAGGCGTTTGCATTCCAGTGAACGAATCGTTGCAGTTTTCTCACAAACATTCCAACATGACATGAACAAGAAGGCTGTGCCTATCGAGAACGTGGGGCGCTTGCCTCTCTGCATGATTCTTGTGGAAAAATTGCCAATCCAGTGTGAAAGTTTCAGGGGCAAACTAACATTTTTGAAACAAGAGATTGAAAATCAATAAGCACACCGGACGTCACTGAAAATCAAACTTGTCCACAAAATTGTGGGATGCAAAGTTTTTTGAATAGTCAGTAAGGACTCCTTGTTCAATTGCAAACAAGCCCGAAAGGGAGGCGTCACCCGACATTGACTTGGGGGGTTACCCAACAACAACTTCACCAAAAGGTCACTCTTCATACTTTTCAATCCGTGGCAAGGTCAACATTGTGTGACCCCTGGGGGTCACCTGATATTGACTTCACCATGCAGAGGATCATTAAACCTTCATACTCTCGTTTGGTGAGGTCTGTTGTGTGACCAGTGGGGTCACTATCAGACAAGCTCTGGGGTCACCCAACATTGATATCACCAGAGTGTCACACAACCTCCATATTATTCAATGGTGAGGTTGTCATTGTCTGACTCCAATGGGCCACCCAACATCTGCTCCCTATTCTTGCCCCCAACCTCACAAGGATGTTACATGAAACTGTGGCTGGCTACTTGCGGCCCCTAATCATCCCATCAATTTCTAATTTGGCCTGACAGATGTTGTTGGTGACAACATGCCATTTGTTCTGAGGGTTCTATATTTAGCCACTCATTGGTGGCCATTTTGACCCATTCTGCTTCTTTTGGCACACAAACGAATGCAACTTGTTTAATTTTCCTCACGTCCTGAGTCAAAAGCTTGTCATTTTAGTATAAATGCGTTCAAGGCACCCTTTGTGTGTTTCCCTATTTTCAACAATGGCATCTATATTTGTTGACCCGCACATGATGTCATACAAAAGAACCAAACAATGTTGGTCAATAACATTGTGTTTCAAGCCCTGAAAGCATACACCATTGTTTCAAAAGTTTTTTTGTGAATAACACTTTGTTAACAAACAACAACCAAACCCACACAGCTGAATTTGCTGACTGGTCATGAAAAATGTGCGCCCAAGCACAATAAACTTTCCATATGTCCACAGAAACAAACACACAGACACCAAATTGACTGCAGTTGGTGCACTGACAACCTGGCCTCTGGCCGCAAGGAAAACTGGAACAAGAGCGCACAAGAGTCGGAGATTCTGTCTTAAAAACAGGTTTGTGTCACAAACGACGAACGTTCCGAAGATTTCCACACCAGGAGGGTGATACAGAAGATTTGCTGCCAATTTCGTGCTGTTTAAAAATGTTCCTCACGCCACAAGAACTGGGAGAAAGCCGCTTGATTTGATACTCGCCGCAGTTGCATCTTGAAATTTTAATTTCATCAACAGATGCAGTGACATGAAGCATGATTAAACCGATAAATCTGCCTCAGAAATGATTACATTGCACTTGGAAATCTCAGTCAGCTCAAACTTTAAAAATCTTGACAACTTACGCCCCTAGAAACTCACTGAATATGTTTGACAACGTTTGTTGTCAAGAATATTGGGTGTCTCAGGACGATCCTGCACTACGCGAACTCCTTTGCAACCACACAATGCGGAATTGAACCTGCCCCCCCCCTAACTTCCAAACTGCAATCCCAGCGAGTGATATTCTGAACAAAAACAGAAAAACACACAAAACGCACGCCATTTTCTTGCTGTTTCTTGCTTTGTGTGAAATGATGGGCTCAAAACATTGAGACAACAACAAAGAGAAAACAAAAAAGTTATCCCAAGAAGAACCCCCCCCCCCAAAAAAAAAGCAACAACTTTCTGCTCGTACGTTTACCCAAAGCATCAATTAGCATCTGCATTTTCCTCATTCTCAAGTGAATTTCAGAAGGGGGCTGCCAACCGGGAAGTGCGCCAGGAGAGTAGAGTGGGGGGGAGTCCACTTTCTTCTCTTCTTCGATTCATTCAAATTTTTATCCTGGTCATTCTTGCATCAGATTGCACGGGGCTGCCAGTACAATATGTGTTTTTGGAGGGTCAGACGTTTGAGCCTGTTTTTAATTTGATCACTTTGGCATCAAAAATGTTGTTACCGGCACTTAGCTTAGAATAAGAAAGCAAAAGCCCCTTTCCTGCATACCCGGAAGAGACCCACCAGTGTAGTGGGGAACAGTGTGACAAGAAAATCCCAAGGTACTAAAAGGTGGCAAATAATACCTGGGGTCCCTCCAACGGTGGTATCACTCTGATACGGGAAGAAAACCCCTCGGTGACAAACAGATCCATCCAGCTTTAACCAATTCCGGTTTTGTGCAAGTCCATTTCCTCGAGACTCCAAACACCAGATTTGGTATTTTTGCCAATCCCTGTCGCGGTATGGTTGTTTCGGGTCTGACGAAGCACTTCCACAAACTCGCCAACACCGTCCGAACTCCGATGCGGCAGTGGGGGTGGGGGTCCTCGGCAAACAGCCTTTCTCTTTCACTGGTTTCTATCCGTGGGGTAAAATCGAGTGCAAGCTTGGGCAATGCAGCAATGAAGGAAAAATGTCATCACCTCCGGACCACTCGAGACCAAATTCTGTGACATGAAAGAACACATGGGGTCGGTTCATCGGTTCGTCGGTTCGTGCACCTGACCACTTCGGGAGATCAAAATCTGTTCGACTCACTCTCCACTGCAAGAACGGTTGTCTGTTGTTGGCACGTAAATGCAACGTTGCTTCCGTGCACAGTAAGACGGGCGGCTGATGAAGTAATCTTTTGTTCTGCATGGGAAATGTGGCTTCACCAAACATAATTCGTTTCAGGGAAACGCACAAGCAAGAGCCCTGACATTGCGAGATCTCCAAGGAAATGACAATCCCGCCGGACATTCTGGATGCTTATCCACACCACCCTCCCACACAGCTGCAGATCTTATCCACAGACCAGGTTATCAAGACTAAGCCGCGCATTGCCTCTTGTGCACGGTGCTTGCTGCACGATGCAGACACAGGTGTCCCAAATGGGCATTACACTTGATCCAAGAAGCAACGTGAACAAACAAAGGCCCGGAAATAAACATGTCTTGAGCTCCCGACCCTATCGAAGGCAGGCATTAGAGTCTTGAGAGACTGGATAGCACCAGAACTTTTGTGACTGTCTCCTATTTCACAAGTTCCAGCTGTTCACCCAGAACACACCTGCCTTGTCAAAAGAGAACTTGGTGCCAGAGTCTCAAAAACCAACGGCCAGGAGGCAAATCTGCAGGAACAGAGCTGGGTCCCTTTGCACATCCAAAAAATCCTGCAATTTCATGCCTTGTTCCACAAAAATGGCTTGAGGTTTCAGAATGAGTATTCACTGTAGTGTATCACTTTCTGAAGTACACAGCAAACAACACCTGTGAACTGCAATTTTCTTAATGCATTTTGCGTCGAGAAGGAGTTTGCTATGTCGACGTGTATATGGTTTTCGTTGATTGGAGAACAACTAAAGCTGACATATTTTCGTTGTCGCCTGCCTAGACATGCACAGAAAATGCACGCTTTGGGGAAGTTATCGGATTCGTTCCGGAGCTCGCAGACCAGCTGACACGAACCGCCAATGACGATAATCAAGAGAACTATAACGTATTTGGCAGTAATGCTTGATGGACTTGTAGTTGAGAGTAATGTTTCCTGCAAGGCAAAGATCAGAAGGTTAACATGAGTAGTTGGTCATAAAAAATGTCCTCAGTGTCTGGTCATCTGGAGCCTAAATTCCCCGCGAAAGTGCTCAATATAGAGCAAATGTGTTTCAAATTGGATCTCCCGGTGTGGACCGGCTTCCTAGTTTGGCACCAGAATTACCTGCAAAAGTCGTGACAGAACTTGAGGAAACTCATTCAGAGAGCCGAAAGTACCGGCGCAAATTTTTTGGATTGATCGTGCAGCAGTTGACAGTTCTCGTCTGAACTCTCGTTATGACTGCACGCGTTTGTCCTTTTGGCTGTGGTCAGGTAAAGGGTGGCAGCAAAGCTGCGAAAGGATATGTGAAAAAAAAACCTTGTGGGAAGGCTCTTGGGAGCGTCAACCGTTGAAGGTTATTTCAGATTTCTTTGAAGCACACTGTGATTTTGCACCTTCGGAGCCTCAAGGGCAAAATGCATCTTGAGCTTCAGCGAAACCTTTCTGTCGTGGTGACAATAGGAATGCTGCCCACATCGCCCACTCATCAAAACACAACACACGCTTTGTGTTGGTTCCTTGTGCTGTTCTCGACAGAAGCCTTCATTCTCCCCCCGCGTCTTGGATTTACTCTGATTGAAACTGATAGCACTTGCAATCAAAGCAGCTTGGCCTTTCCGTTTGGACAACAGGAGACTTCACATGAAAAGGATTCGGTGCAGAATCGTTTCGACAGCTAATGATGATCAATCAAAGTCTCAAGATTCACACTTGCCAGGGCAAATCGGGCAGACGAGATGCATTTCCAACGTGCGAAGAAGCCCTGGTTGCTGTTGCTTGAAGATTGCACCCAAAAGTGCAAACCAAGACAATTGAACTGTGGAAAGTAATAATTTCACCAAGACCCTCAATACTCAGAAACACAATTTCGTTCTGGACCTCACTCACTGTCGAGCCTCTGTCGAATCGGTTGTCCACCACATTGAAAGACGGGTCCTTTTCCTTGCAGGTACATATCCTCCCAAACCAACCAAGCGAAAGTGCTGTTTTCCTTCTGCGCAGTGACATTTTAGTCCAGCTGGCCATGTGCAAGCGACCCAGTCGCTGCCCCACAAGGCCCGTTTTCCCCGGCACCTGGGACCCCAGCTGCTTCGCCAAAGGAACCTCTGCTTTTCTTCTTTGTGTTATGTTTGGGGCAAAACTTTACCGGTTCTTCTCACAGGCAAAATGTACTCCAAGTACAGACGAGAAGCTTGTGTTCATGTGGTCGGGCAGGACTGTTCAAGGGCCGCACCAAAATGACTCTCACCTGGAACTCTGTCCTCTTCCCAGGGAGAACAGCAATTTGTTCCAAACATTTGTGTCAGCTGAGACCTGGGTTCATTTGTTTTGGATCGTTCCGGTGTGTTCACGTCAAAGCAAATGGACAGAGTGTATCCCTTTAAGTTTCGTGAAAAATCCTTGCATTTGGCTTGTCTCCAACAGAACAGAAACCGCTTGCACTGAACACGCCGAATGAAAAAGTGAAACTTGGTGCGTGGTTCCCGCTAAAGTTCTGGAAATCTTCCTGTTGTGGTCACCGTCCAGAGAAGATTTCGTAAAAACGCTCTTTTCAAAACGGCAGCCCCATTGCCGTGCTTTCACTTGAGCAAATTCAGTGTCTCGTAAAAAAATGTGAAAACATCTTTGACTCACCAGGAAATTTTCGAGAACTGCAGATATAACTGATTGTGTCTCAGGTTTTCATCTGAACCTTTATCGCGCATTTAGCTCGGGAACCTGGAGTGCGTCGCCTGCAGAAGGTGCGCCCCCAAACCATTCCCGTCCCGATTCACAGAAGGCGCCCCGCCCAGTTGCGGGTCACCAGGGCCGCACTCCGCAGTGGAAGGAGTTTCTTCATCGATCCATCAGTCTCAAATTTATTGGGCGTTGCGCTCCACCGCAAATCGATACTGCCATGCGAACCAGTGCCTCAGCATTCATTCTCAACCCTCAATTAACTCAGTCATTCAAACTAATCCAGCCTGTCTGATCTCTGTCCAGTTACTTCAGAAGTCCAACTCCGCTTGATAAATATTTCTGCAAATGGATGTTTTACCAGGCACCGCGAAATGGCATACAAGCACGTGTGATGGGAGTACTATCGATTACATTCGGAAGCAGCTAATCGTCTCAGCATATTAACACCAGCCACATCTTGACAAAAAAGATTAATTGTGATTCATATCTCCCCGATCCTCGCGGTGCGATGAAAATCACGAACCCACAAATCTGATTTGCGAGTTTATATGTTCCAGCTGCGTTCGTTGGCGCGAATCTGACACTTCTCTGTTCAGGTACTTTCCGTGCGTGAAGCCGAACAAATGGCCACAAGGTTGTGGCAGTTTCTCAAATCCCCTCCCAAATTTTTGTTCCTTGGTAGGAAACAGCAAGGTGTTGTAGGAGCACTGCTAATGACAATGGCGAGGTTCAGCACGGCTTAATTTTCGCACGTGTGGTGCCCTAATTGACAGATCGGTGGCCCAGATGACCAACTTTGCAACACATGAGCAGTTGAGAACCAATGAGTTACCAAACGGTAAATGTCTCACCAATGTGGCAATGTGGCAATCGTAAAAGGAGCGGACGTATTTGCTGAACCTCCCGAATGTGGTGCAAACACAAATTCCGTCGATACAATATCTTGTCTGCACACGTGCAAGAATGACAGGCGTTTCCTCAAAGGTCAGATAATACCTGTTGAAATATTTCTGGCACCAAGATGCCAATTACGAACATTGACAACAATTCCTTCACTGTCGGAGGTGGTTTCCACGCATGGGTTTGCCTCAGAAGATCCATGCGTTGCCTAATGAAGCCAAAGCAGCGCATCAGATAGATGGGGCGGGTCGAAGATCTCAACCTCTGAGCAATTTGTCTGTAAGTAATGAATATCGAGATCATACATGACTGGAATCACAACATGAAAGAAGCATTCATCAGGTATATCAATATCAAGACACGCTGCTGAAGCACATCAATGATTCTGCTATTATTTGTACAGCCCACACCTGGTGCCGTGGTCTGAGGGTGCATGTACATGTTCTCCCAGAGAACCAAGCGTTCCGCTCCTCTCATAAGGTTGCTTCAGGGTCCATACCAGTTCGAGAATTCGGTGATTCTTAAAGCCACTTTGGAGGCCAGATGAAACGTTGTGTATTTTTCATCAGGAAGCATTCAATCATTTTTGTCGTTCGTCCATTCGCAAGTGTTTTCTCAGTAGAACAACGCAACTTCAGTTTCGTGGGGTTTTGTGGCGAAAAATCTGTTCGTCTTTAAATTTGCAACTTTCTGGCAGTAACCAAGTGCCCTTTCTTTCATTCTTTCTTTCTTACTTTCTTTCTTTCTTTCTTTCTTCTTGAAATGTGTGAGGAGTTTGAAGGGAGACAAAGGAAGTCAGAGACGTGAGGTTTTGCGAACTGGGCATTCGCCTCCATGGAAGTATGCATCGTACCAGTTCAATGATAACTTCTGCTGTCTTGTGTGATTTGATGGGCTGTTTTGTTTCTTCTGAAGCAAAGGCAGGATTGGACAACAAAATCTGTGTTCGTTGAACTTCGGGGTGTCTGACTCTCAGACTGAGACTGGGACAGGTGAGCCACGTTGGTCTGATGGAGGGAAGAGGACATGACAAGCTGCCTTCAGCGAAACCTTGACCCTCAACTCATCGTTCTCATGACATCAAGTTCAACCGAGCTATTTTGCGGCTATTATTGCGATCGCTCTGAGCAATGGCTTGTAGTGTACAACTGTCTGGAGCTAGGAAAGCATCGCACAAAAAATGTACACCTCCAGCTGCCTCCGTGTAAAACAAATAGCGGAGAGAGGAAGGGGTTCGCTGATGAATTGTTTTGATTTGCCTGCTGGCCTTTGGCCTTTCCACGTGGAACCTGCTCCTTGCCAATCTTTCCACAAATATTCGCGTATTGGTTCAGTGAGCACTTTGCTTGTGTGAATCTGCAAACAGAGCTTCTTGCACTCTCGCCTGAGAATTTCACCGAGTCTGTACTCAGAGAAGGTGGTGCAGGGAATGATCCCCTGCAATCCGTTTCCGAGCACTGAACACGAAAGACTTCGTCCTGTTGTGCCTTGCTGTGTGACGGCTGTTGCACTGGCATTCCTTGCGTTTTATGTGTCCGTCCGTCTGTCCAGACCAAGCTGAAGCCATCTCATTCGTTGCTTTTGGTAAAATGACCGTGGCCAAGTGTCCAGAATACTCGCAAAACATCTTTTCGAACCACCAAACCCCAACTGGGGTACCCCAACCAGCTGCTGGGCCTCAGATGTGGCTCACACGGGCTTTAAAACTGCATTTGAGTCAGCTAAAAACCACTCTTGAGGATGATGCAGGGACAACTCACAGTTCACAGCAAAAGCTTGACCAACAAGTTTACTTGTCAGTTGTCGCCGTTCAGTCATCCCTGGGAATTGAGCTGTGAGATCTGCTGTTGCTGCAATTCCAACCGCGCTGAAGTGGGATCTGACTGAATCATTGCTGGTGTTCAGAGCAGGTCTGACAATTCAGACCCTGCAGCCAGGTTGAGCTCACTTGCACTTCAATCAATCGCACGCAAACTTGAACTTTTTCGCACACTTTCAGAGCCTGTCGCTCGCTAGAATCCCCTGCGAGACACGAAACATGTGGGTCACTTCCGGTTCTGATCCTTCGTCTGAGCAGCCGCTGGAGAGGGACGCTGCCGCCGCAGGAAATTCCACATCCACCAGAGATGGACAGTTGAATCAAAGCTGAGCCGAGCAGAGCAACACAACTGGCCCTTCATCTCACACCCAATCACAACGAGGGACAAAAGCCCTTTGTGTGCCCAAATCCTCGTTATGAATTGAGTTCAATGCAAGAAAACCAGCTTGTTTCGACAACGTTATCAAACTTTCCATCTGTTTTGGTTTGGTCTACGTTTCCGAGGGAGAGCACAGACAGTTTGGGACTTTTTGTGTCCAGGGAAAGACAGCAAGAAAGATATTTGTCTGCGTTCCTTTCTTTTGCAGAGATTGCGGAGTTGTTAGTACACAAAGAACACAAACACAAACTTTCGAAGGGTAGAATCCACTGACAAACGTAAGTACATGCTGACGATAGACTCCGACAAGCCGCTTGCTTGCCAGGGAGGAAAACGTCCGATAAATTTCTGTACAACCTGAGGCGAGAGGAAAAGCTACACATCAAACACATTTCAACAAAACGTCTCCAGTGGATCGGGCGGGGCAGAAAAAATTCATTTAAACTCCCAAATTTGCGTCATCATTTCTCTTTCAAACTTATGCCGAGCACTTTTCAAACGAAAAATTTCTCCCTCCGGTAAGACCCTGGGCGGACATCTCACCGAGCAAGACGACGCTCCCGTCACGATGATTCTACCACTCGCCACACGCGATGAGCTGCGCCTGCGGGGTGGTCCAACTCACTTCGCATTTGCTAACGAGCTTCAAAGTTGAAAAGCAACGCTCGACTGGCGCTGCGTATCAAACACCCTCTTCAGTTCTGGAGTCGAAACGCCGATCTTCATGTCTTTTTCTTTTGCGGCTTGTGAGAAACATTTTCAAAAATAGCAGAAAATAAATGTCATATTTCAAAATGCACTGCTGAGAAAGAATCGATGACAAGTCTTATTCATTGCTTGCTTTTCGGTTGGGAAATCTGATTTTTATTGCAGCTTTATTCTGCAAGAGAGGGAAAAGGATCTATCTGGATTGGAGCCTGTAGGGATTATTGCCTTGAATGAAGGAGTTCGTCGGTATAATACATTACAGAAAATAGCTCAGTGATGCAGATAATTGCTTGAAGAGATTCCCAGGGGAGCATAAAAGTTGCTTTTAGAGATGTGAGCCTGCCTCCCTTAAGATATGCCCACCTGGGGAAATCACTTCCTTGTTTGAGTGAACAGACTGACACCCGACTGCACACAGAGGAAGGACCTGGAAGAAGTAAACCGCATTGCAAACTTTATTGGATCAAAAAGTCCAAGCAGGGAGAAGGCCGAAGCAATGGCGCGTGATCTTTCCATGAAAGCGTTTTTGACAACCTCTCCTTTCGGAGTGAGTTTGCAGGTGAAGGCGAGAGTTGCAACCAGAAGTTTGAAAGAACAAAAACCTTCAGGTATTCTTGTTGTATTTTCTCAAATCGCTTTCGGTTGACTTTTCATCACAGGGACAAAAATCCAAGGTGGTCATTGAGTCGGAGCCCCATCAATCTCTCGAGCTTCACCTGACAAATCCGAGTTCATCTTCCGCTTCACCTCCCTCAGACAAGGCAACTTCGCGTGTCGTAAAACTAGTCTAAAGCACCATCATTTTGCAGCTGAGATTCGACACTGCTTTGGTAAATGAAGCTGCAATCAGATAACAGTCCCCTTTGAGTTTAGCCTGTGAAAAAATGTTCAACCGACTCCATCTTTGCGAGGCTGAGCGCATTTTGCCAAGGATTGTGCTGTGAGTTGAATCTGCCCACAAATTCCAATCTTGAGCCATTGTGGCTCAATCCTGCCTCTTAAAGTGTTGTTCACAAACTGTGTCAAACAAAAAAGAGAGACATGGAAAAAGCGTTGGACTCTGGTTTGAAACAAATGCGTTTGGTAGATCTGAGGCCACGTGACAAAAATTCAGACAAGCTGTGAGAAAGACCCTGCACATGCGTGTGGAACTATCGACTTCGATCGAAAGACCATCCAAGACGAAATCAGTTTTCTTGTGTTCAGCTTTAGAGCCGCCTTTTTACAGCCAATTGAGCACGCAATAGGTTAATCGCATTTCTTCCCACATATCCTTTGTTGCTAATGCTCCTCGGGTGAACTGCATCACCAAACTTAACTTCCCAACCCACACGCAAGCTTTTGAACAGAAGTTCAGGTTTCCCTGTAAAAATCCAACCTTTACCAGTAAAGCTGAGGAATTTGTGTGTGTGCTGAGGCTCGCATTGTTGAAGAGTGCATGTTTGACCTCGATGCCTTGAGCTTGTCTCCGCAGCAGGACCTGGGACTGAAGGTTCATGGTGTTCTGGTCGTTCATTCAGAGCTGTGTGGACTGTAGGCTCCATTAACCGCTCGTCATTCTCTCCGCACCTGCAGACATTCCGTGTCTTCCAACACGTTTTATCACTTAGATCCTCTGTCTTCCGTATTGTCTACATTTTGCCGAAAGGCTCACGAACTTGAGAAGGAATGAATTTCGACAGCTCCCAAATGTCACCAGAAGCAACTGTGTTCTTCGTTGATGCGCTTACCTTGAGGCAAATTTAAAAAAAAAATAAAAAAAAATAAAAACGAGACAAAAGAATCATACCTTCTTTCCAAATGTCAAGTCTGTTTTGGGGTTTCTGCCTTCATGGAACTCCTGTGTTGATTGCTATTTGGTTTTTACGCTTTTGGTCCAACTTTACCCCTTGATTCGCAAGCTTCCCACTGTTCTTTGAGGTCACAACAGCGAGAAACTGGCGGCACCAAACTAAACGTCTGGAAAGTGTCTGAATTTGTTCTCGTGGCAAACTGCAGATTCACGAAACAACCTCGAGAGCAACTTGACAGGAATGATTTTGTCGAGTTTGTCTTTTTCTGCGCTCGTGAGCGACCCAGATGCGATAAACGAGTTTGATCGACAATTACTGAAGTGTCATTCTGAACGTAAATGGAGTCCAAGTCACTGACATTCCAAATTTTACCAAATCCATATGCAGGTACTTGAGAGCAAGGGAACAGGAACATCTTGCAATCAATCACTAATGTGCCTCCACACAGTCCAGACGGGCGCCGACTGTGCTTACTCAGTAACTTCACTCCACACAATCTCAACTTCATTCTGCAAGTCGTCAGGCAGCCCACTGCGTGCAAAACAGCAGGGTGAAAAGAGTGTGTCACTCTCTCTGAAAGAAGACACCAAATGAAATCGTTGCCATTGTCCCACGACAGTTTCACCAAAAAGTGCAGTTGTGCAGTTTGCATTGAAGGAAAAGTACAACAGCTTGTTCCCATGTCGGATGATTCGCTCGGGCTTTGCAGTGAGTCTATTCAGACTTGTCAAGTCCCCTCGTCTACAGTGTCTGGTGCACAGATCTGGATTTGAACGTCAAAGAGCACAAGTTTGAGTTTGTGTGCACGGTTCTTGTAATTAAAGGTTCTTGAAAATAAAGAACCTCAAAGAAGCTCACAAGAACCTGCAACCACTGGTTCCGATGCTTGCAACAGCGAACCACCGAATCGCTGTTTCGATCCAACGGGTCACCTGACCTTTTTCCAATGAACAACTATCAGAGAGTCCTTTTTTCAAAAAAAGGCTTTTCTTTCGTCCTCTCCACAGCCACAAGGTCCAGACAAATGTCGCAGTGGCTGAACCAGTTTAGATAAGATATATCTATCTACTTGTTCTGCAGTGGATGTGAGAGCGGTCCGTTCTGCTGAAACTCCCAATTTTGTCAGCAAGAAACACCTCTGCCTGCGGCATCGTACTTTCTGAAATCCATGCAGGACTTGCCAAATGTATTTGGCTTTCCACTAGACAGTTTGATGACAAATTCAAATCCAAGAGCTATTACAGGGTTTTAGCTTTGCAAAGAAAACTAAACAAACGGACAACGTTGCGAACTTGCACTCCTACTTACCTCAGGCGAGAGAATCTATTGGAGTTCGATGCAGTGAAAGTCGGGCGTTCAGACATAAGGGGCGGCCACACAGAGCAACGCGTCAATAATTGACGCGCGTCAACCACGCGTCAACCACGCGTTAACGCTCGGGGTGGCCACACAGGGATGCGTTAATTTTTGACGCGCATCAATTTTTCACCATTTTCGGCTGTGACATTTCACTCCAGTTTCGGCTTTCGACAGGGAAGGTCGCTCACTCGCGTTCATTCATTCGTGCATATCTTCAAACATATTTTGTGTCATGGGCCGCAAAGCGAAACAGGTCCAGGCGGGAGCTGAGGAAGACGAGTACGTCGACCTCACTCCCAAGCAATACCTGGCCATGATCGACTTTGTGAAGAAAA
>JAAUXT010046129.1_pt1 | contig 42240 bp, 40 predicted proteins | sample 7278171 | NCBI WGS metagenome assembly JAAUXT01 (sample SAMN14350112, study PRJNA611818) | marine sediment metagenome | isolation source: surface marine sediment (1.8m) | place: French Polynesia: Moorea | collected 2018-08
CAGCGTTGCAGTGGCGTTAATGTCATCAATTCTTCCTTGTTTATCAATTCTTCCTGGTCCTCCTTGTCCTCCACCAGCCATGCTGTCTTCTGCAGGGGGGGGGGTCTGGCCTGGGGGGGTCTGGGCGGGGGGGGGGGTCTGGGCAGGGGGGGGCAGGGGACATTTTGGTCCAGCTGCCATATACTGCATTACCACATGGTGCTTCGCCCTAAAGGGACTTCGCACAACAAACGGGATCGGCATTTGAGCGACTGAGTGAAATACGACAGTGAACAAGGACAAGACGCCAGGGGCCTCCCAGCACGATGCTCCATCCCAACCAGCCACTGGAAACCAAGTTTGCTGAAACGTGCTCCTAAATCAGGGCACAGGCCAACGATCTGTCAAACGTTTGACTTGAATGCAGGGCGAATACAACACGCACGCACTGGGTGCTTCGTACAAAAACGTCCAGGATGTGCGCACCCAAACAGGGGAAAGTTTCTTCCTGAGTTGGAGACGCACCAGTTGTAGCAACAAGGCCCATCACCTTCGCATCACACGTTCTTTGCACTGGACAATGCGGAGCAAACGTGTTTGCCCCTCGCGAGGTCTATCTCACCAATTCAAGCAGAGTTCACGGAACCACTGGTTGCACACGTCAAGGCCTGAGATTTCTTGAGGCCAGGTTTACACCGGACGCGTTGCGCCAGTGGGTGTGCGCCAAAAAGTGCGTTGTTGGCAAGTCGAGGCGGCGCCCACTTGTTTGCACAACAACCTCAACGCGTTGTGTATCCGGTGTGAACCTGGCCAAAGGCTTTTTCCTCAGTGAAGCCAGGTTGTTGCGATTTGCCACGCGCAGCAGCAGCGGTGGTGGTGGACGCGATCCAGACCCCTGCGCCTCACTCCATCGACACCCGCCGAACCCCGGGCCCGATCTCTGACACTCAGTTTGTGTTTGTAAGTTAATTACAAAATTTCTCAGTGGCAGATTTACACAGAAGCCTCCCCTGGTCTTTGGCTCGAGCTGCACATACCTGGTTTTTGCCAAATTTAAGGGTAGCTGGCGGGGATCAAAGGTAGGGCTGCCTCGCTGCGCAGGTAGAGTGAGATACGGGCGATAATACGCGGGATGGGAACCAGCACGAACTGCACTATATCCACGCGCGACTCGGGCTCATTTGTCTCCAATACTGATAGAAACAGCCCCTGGGTCTCGCGTGTGTGCTGCAGCCTGTGGTGAAATTTTTGTCAATGAACCGCCCAGAGCAGCCACAATTCTGTCAGTTTGTGAACTGGACGCATTTCAGCGCAGGTCGTCCACGACCAGTTCTAAGGCTTCTGCAGTTTGATGTGTGGTGCTGTTTGTGGCTCCGCTCGGGTTTTCCGCCATCAGGCCAAGTCACCGCCAAGCAGCACATCTCCAGAAGTACGAGCCGAACCAATCTGTCAATCCGCGCGTCGGACAGCAGGGTGCTGTCAGAAGTCTCCAGGATGGGGTGCGTGTGTGCGGGAGGGGTGCGTGTGTGCGGGAGGGGTGTGTGTGTGCGGGAGGGTGTGTGTGTGTGCGGGAGGGGTGCGTGTGTGCGGGAGGGTGTGTGTGTGCGGGAGGGGTGTGTGTGTGCGGGAGGGGGTGCCGGAGAGCGTGCACGCGTGTGTGCGCATTCAATCCCTCTTTGTGATCAACAGTTTTACCTCAAAACTGGAAGCTTCATATCTGTTGGAGGAATTTCTGCTCAGGATCAGAGAATCCCACACGTGGTTCGGATGGAGCCACAGAAAGGGTTCTCCTGCTATGAAGAGATCTGGGAGTCGGTTAATGCGAAACGCAAATGCAGCTTTATCAGTGAGGTGGTGTTGGATCACTATTAGCACCACTTGTACACGACATTCTCACCCGACCCCTTTCATGTAAGGCCATTACAAGCGCTATGCGAGGAATGACCTTTGTGAACTCGAGAGGCCAGAGGTCAGATAAGATTGCGTGGAGGTCAGCGGTGGCGCTAATGTAGGTGAAAGGGGAGCGGGGTCAAAGGGACGCGTGTTCAGATAGCCGGAAGGGGAAGGGTCAAGGGGGTGGGGCGCGGGCTGAGTTATCTGTCTGCCGACCTTCATGGCTGCCTGCACAAGGCTCGGCTCTGGGTGTGGAAAAGTCCACATTTCACATCCACGAATCACATTGAAAGTGTGTGCACCCTTGGTCCGGTTGTTCGCTCGTGCAGGTTGATGTGAAAAGTTTCACGTGGATATTGCTTGCACGACGGAGGGTCAAACAGCTTGATAACCTGGTGCGAACTGTTGTTTCTGGCCGTAGCGTTTGTGCGAGAAAGTTTCGGTAGTAACAGGGGCCCCAAGGGGGAAGGGAGCAGAGAATCTCAAGACTGCTTTCTATCACGCCCTCCCCACCGGTTGTGGATAAATTTGAGGTCAAATTATGCCTTCTTTCCTACCTCCCCTGGGAACAATGTTTGGACTTTGAAAAGTTGGCACACAGGTGTTGCCCGGTTGCGGACTTCTCAGTCTCCAGCGAGAATGAGGCTGCGTTTCACGGCGCGGACAGACGCATCGCAGACGCCGTCCACTTATCAGTCGCGTCTGCGTCATAAATCCCGCGTCGTAAAAAGCGGCGTCGTTCGCTTCAAAGAGTCGGCAGCGGATGGAGCTGCTGCAGGTCGGGGATTCACCTGGATCTACCTGGCTGTAAATCCCCGCTGCAAAATGCCAAGCTGGTTGACGTGACGCAAGCTCGACAAGAGAAAGCGGCCTTGGTGTGGGTTTGACACTATTTTGTGGGGAGGGGGAATAAGGGTGCTGTTGAGGGTTGAATTTATGGTACAGTTCACAGTTGAGAACTGGGTCCACGACAGGGTTGAGGGGGTCCAGGTACGCAAAGGCCAATCCTGGTCTGAAAATGATTTTATGTAGTGTACATGTACTCTACCGCACAGGAGCGAACTCTTGTAAATTTCGGAAATCAGGTGGACCTAGTGTCCAGCGGATAAGTGAACAGTCTTGATTCAGGGCTGAGACACAACACAGGACAGTTTTCCTCGGGTGTCAGAGATCTAGGTCCCACCTGAGGGTTCCTCCTGGTGAATTTGTCACGTGACAAGCGAGGCACCTGAATCCTGAATTCAGCATGCTCTGCAGAATACCAACCGGAAGTGACGTAGCGCACGTGGGCCCGGTGCTCATCATCGCAATGGAAAAACACTCAGAGACGCGAGCCGCCATTACGCGATCATTACGTCTTCAGACCAGTGGAGCTGGGTCAGTTACGTCGGCGTTGAGCCGGGGCGCGCGCTTTATGCGGAACAGGTGTGGACCAGCGCGGGGCAGCCCCCGCTCCCCAGGTGCCTCTCCCGCATCAAACACGGCGGCTCGACCCTTGATCCCCGCCCCTCGCCTCCGAGCCCCAACCGGAGCTGAACCCCCCCCCCCCCACCACCACCACCACCACCACCACCCCCCGCCCCCGGTCCGGGCGCTTTGATGACGGCGCGTTCGCAGATTCCTTCGATGGGTTTGATTATTGGTTATTGACCTGAGCAGCGCCTCAGCTGCGACCTGCATCACAAGTGATTGACAAACGGTGAGTGAGACGCAGGTAGAACCGTCCCCACAACACGGTGAGGCTTGGAGCAGTGAAAAGGCCTTGGACCACAGCTTCAAATCTACGACACTTTTGTGATCATTGAATGAAGGAAGTTTTTGGGGTCTGTTCTTTTCATCCATTATCGCTCGCAACACGAGTGAACGTTGTCGTTCTTTCGACCGCATTTGACAGTTTCTGCCCAACAGCGCGAGTCAAGTTTCGGAGAAAAGTGTGTTTACGACGGGCATTGTTCCCTTGAAGCTGCGCGCAGTGCGCTGTGACCCTGTACGTCAATAGACGCTCGGAGGACGCAGTTCCCATTCACCAGTGCGAGAGCCCTGGGCCCCGCGCCTCCAGCGTGAAGCAGACCTGAGTCTTTTCGCATCTTCTCAGCCCATCACTTGTCGGAGCGGGGAGGTGCGTCTAACGTTACCTCGGCGCGTATAACTCTATTGACCTGCCGCCGCTCTGTTTGCTTTTTGCACTCATCAACTTACCTCGTTCTGGCAACGCACACCGCTCGCGAGGGGAACAACAACTCGGGCTAATGGCGTTTCGACCCAGTGTTTGTTTCACTCAGTGTTCGACGTGAACGCGCGGCAACAAACACGGAACAGTTTCTGACTGTCTCTGCAGCAGAGCCAACCCGTGCACACGTCCACTGTACACTCCTCCGACTTGTCTCTAGACATCAGGGACCACCAGAGTGCGAGACCAGAGAAAGAGGAACGATGCCACTTTCTGTGCGCTTACCAGAACACAGCGAAACTGGCATCAGCAGCGGAGCCTGACTGTCTGGAGCAGGTCTCAAGCCGATTTACGCCTTGACAGAGCGGTTCGCGTCGAATTGTGACTCTCTGGTGAAAAGCGTTCGTCAGCGCTAGTGGTAGCCCAGAAGCTCCCTGCGATAGGCCGTTTGTGTATCACAACTGCCCTGCTACTCGTACACTGCACTTCTTACCTGCGTCGAGGTGGGTCCATGAGACCCGTTCACATCAGGTGCGTCGCGCGCTGCACGCTGCGTCCGCAAAACGCTAAAGGCAGGTTCGGCAAATACAAAACGTAAACGTAGACGTGTGCGTAGACATAGAATCACACCCTTTGGGGTTCAGTACACCACTAAACCAAGCAATTCTTTTCACACAAATTTCAACAATGTTTTCCTCCTTCAACAGAAATCAGGCCAGTTCATCAAATTAAGGGGGAAAGCTCGATATTGAAGAAAAGAAAATGAATTTACAAGTTGAGGAGTAATATGTCCTGCAGGGTGACTGCTACGTCTACGTCTGTGCATACGTCAAAAATTTCATGTTTGCCGAACTTGCCTGAAGAACGCAACGCGCACGCGCATGGAGGGTGAAAGTGAACCCGGCCTCAGGTTCGGGGCAGCTCAGGTGAAGCACTGTGTTCCACTTGGGGGAGACGGTACCAGAGATGGGGGCTTCTCAACCCGCCAAGTGTCGGGGGGAAATAACGTTGGAACGGAACTCGGGTTCTTGATGCAGGTGTGAACCTCCGAACTCGATGATACTTGGGACTTTAGATCGTGATTTCCGACCCAAATCGGAATTTTTATCCTGAATCGCGAAGGGCTGCTCGTGAAAATTTACAACAAACGACTTTTTGTTTCGCATTGTCGTTTGCGACGACAAAGGAAGGAGATTTAGCAACTCTGACGTATCAGCGCTCCGGTCTCAAAATTCCGTGGCCCCTTAGAGAATTGCTCATCACCTCCCGTGTCCACAGCAACAAAGGTGCGTTCTGTGATTCACATATTCGCGCACAACCAATCACAGTTGCCTGCGTGGAAAAATTCCTATTCTCGACACCGCTGAACAGAACTGGGACCGTCGTGTTAAACTTTTGCTGCCAAACCTGCTCAGAGCGCCTGTCCCAGCCGTCCTGCATGTGGGCAGGTTATCCGGACCTGGCCTGGGCTGCAGTGCTTGCCCGGGCGGGGAGGGAGGGACCACCTTGACGCTTCCCTCCCACTGACTGACACGGATTGGGGTGGAATGAAGGGGCAGCGCGTAGCGTGTTGATACTGTGTCGAGCACTGCGGGTGTGGGGCGAGAAGAGTGGGTCAGACCCCAGGGAGGGACGTGGTCTCAGTCAGGGCTGGTTCACACTGAATGAGGGACAGAATGAGGGACGCACCAGATGGGCGTTCCTTCAAGTCAATGTGTCGTGTGCTGGTTTGAACAAAGACGCAATAAAAATGCAGCCCTGCGTTTCCACAGGGTTCCGCGCTTTTTCAGATTGTTGCTGACCTGCACCGTCTTTTTGTTCTTGCAGGAGACTTCGTGTAAATGTAATCCCGACACAAGAAAACAGGCTGAACACTCAAGGTAAGAACTCCCGCCTTGCTTGGGCGCGTTTGATTTTCATACTCAATCCAACTCGGCGTCAGTGGCGCTGAGGACCAAACGAACAGCGACGCCACCAGAGCGTCGGGCACATTTCGTATTCGCCGCGCGACGCCACTTCCGGTTGGTGTCAGCGCCACGTGCGCCACGCGGCGTCGCGACCAGGAGGCGTTCTGATTTACGGCGATTCCTGCGCACCAGTATTGAGCGCGTTCAGTGGAGCGTTCCGAATTCAAAGGCTCCGGCGACTCCAACGTTCTCATACATCACCCAACTGCGCGGCACGAATTCATAATGACGCACGTTATTGCATGATTGGAATGCGGCAGCAATGCCGAGAAAAAATTCCCCTGGCGAGGAATTTTGAAAGTGGGAATATGCGGATCTCGGGCGTGGCCACCAAAGGTTGCTGCTCATTGGTTCATGTGGAGAGACGGCGTTGTGTGAAGGACGCGGTAGTGACGCCGCCGCGACGACGCTCGCCTGACGCCGTCCTCGGCTTCTCGTGCCGCCTGTGTCACTGTCGTCTTGGTGACCCACGGCCGATTCACCAGGTGTTTCAGAACAAAAGAACGGTCTTCAGAAAAACACAATAACTCTCTGCCTGTCTTTCTGTCTGTCTCTCTTTCGCTCTCTATCTCTCTCTGTGTCTGTCTCTCTCCCTCTCTCTCTCTCTCTCTCTCTCTCTCTCTCTCTTCTCTCTGTACATAGCGCGTGTGTTGTGGCCTCCGACTCTGAACATTTCCAACATTTCTCAGTTCCATGACCTGTGAGGACAACCTGACCCAGAACAAAGCGACGAACGAGTCGCGTCCTGTTTGTTCCTCTGGGTCGGATGTGAGGCGGTGTGGCGCCACCTGTGGCACCCGGGTCCAACACTTCCGGTTTCCTGTTGACGACCTCATTCAAATCTCAGAACAAATCAAAGGACAGAAAAACACCAGCCTCTGGACGGATTTCTGCTCCAGATCAGGGTGGTGCAAGGCAAATTTTAACGGGACCGAGCTTTCTCAGCGCGGTGGATTCTCTTGTGTTCTGAGGTTTACAACGTGTGGATGACCATGTCCACACAGGTCTGAACATAGCAAGTCATGTTCAAGCTTTTCTGTGCAAAATGGTGAATGCGCTGTCGCTAAAAGGTCGCAGAACTTCGCAGAAAGGCCTGGTGTTGCCTGATCTCGTGAGCGCTGTGCAGGAAAAGAGTGTTCAGCCCACTACGAATCTGAAATTGCTTTGTTATTGCCCGGAATCGATGTGTGGGCTTTGCTGTGAGCTGTCTGACCAGGAAATTAAAAGGCGCTGATTGTTGTCGGCTGGATATTGCGAGCACAATACAGGGGCTGCAGACGCTGATTTTGGCCACTTTGCGGTCACGGTTGTGGCAGGGAAGGGAAGTCGCATTTCTGCACACGAACAGATTGTAGAGGACACACACACACACACACACACACACACACACACACACACACACACACACACACCACTTTCTGCTGTGAGATGATTCCTTCGGGACGAAAACTGTCAGTTACACTGCGTAGTGCGAGGCGTACAAGATTTGTGGAACCACAGTCAACGATGAACGAACGTGATTTGAAGAAAACTTTTCCGTTTTGCGTTGATCTGGTGATCTGCCGAACCTCCCGCGTGACAACAGTCCAAGGGAAAACTTGGTTTGCAGTGTTTTGCTCACCCCCAATCCACACCGAGTGCACCAGCGCATGATGCACCCACATTTACAACATTCCACACGCGAATAGGGTTAAAACCCATTTGCAATCACAGTGATATGCGGAACTGTTGGTGCAAATACAAACTCACTGCCCATTTACTTTGCCTTTCGCTGTGTGGTACCTATTTTTGGTGTGCTGTGACTTTGGTGTGTGTGTGTGTGTGTGTGTGTGTGTGTGTGTGTGTGTGTGTGTGTGTGTGTGTGTGTGTGTGTGTGGATGCGCATGGTGTGGATTGAGGATCAGACTGAGCGTGGGCGTCCTCCGTCTGCGTCGCGATTCTGCGTCGAAAAGCCGCTTCACGAAAACGCAGAGCATTTCTCTGCGAAGCGGAATTGCGCAGCCCTCATGTGCTGTGCGTTCTGCTTGACTCACTTCTGTTTGTAGCTTCAAAGTGCAATGCAGAGAAACGCAGCGACATCGTCAATCAGGCGTGTGAAAAACAAGAACGATGCGTTACGTCCTGACGTAAATCGTTGGGCGTTTCGTCAAAACGTCCGTGCAGCGACTATGGGACACAGCCCACGACGCACGTGGTGTGAACCCAACCTGAGTTGGTTGGTGTGCAGGCGGCGTCCAGCTGAAATCAATTAAAAGTGGTTGGGCATTGATTTAGAGTTGGCGGGGCAGCTTCACGCGGCGCTTTAACGGCGCTGCTCCACTCGCACGCGCTGAAACAAATGTTATTTAATGAATGTTGAAGTATTGATTCCGATCAGAATTCAGTTCGTGTTTTGGCACGAAGCAAGTCTGCAATTTTGAAGATTTTAATCGGTTTGTTTGGGCCACGTAAACTTTCTTGTTTTTTATCGCGTCTTGGTGTTGGCACGCCAAAACCAATGGAATGAGGAAAGGGTTCACGCACACACACACACACACACACACACACACACACACACACACACACGCGTCGACTTCTCGCGTGGATGCGACGGCGGCGCAGATTCGTCAGGTTGGGCGTTTGGTCTGGCACGAAACCATCGTCAGTGAGAGCAAAGTCGTGGCCAGACGCAAGCAGCCCTTCATGGAAGAAAAATGGTGCTTTCTTTTTCTTGAAGATTTGTGTCGTCTGGTCCCCGTCTCGTATGTTGCAGCCTCCACTTCGTTCACCCACTTCCGAAGGTTGCGACAAATACCAAGGTGAAAGATGAAAGTGGATTTTTGTAAAGAATCCCGAGTTTTACCTGGCGGAGGCTTTGAACTGTAGCAGTTTTGGTACATTTGCTAACGGCGGCTGGGTTTATGACATATGTATTGTCGTAAAATATCAACAAAGGCCGTGGATGCATTGTTTCGCTTTGAAAATTTCCCTTCAGTCTCCGACTTTGAAATTTGCTGGCAGTAACACTGGGAAATGGGAGAATCTTCGTGTGGGCGGTCGTCTGAGCGTTGAGATTGTCGACCAACACAGGAGACCCAGCTGGAGGCAGAACAAAATGAAATGAAGATCAGCGGAAAGTAATTGGTGTCTTCAAACTCCATACGGATCAAGAAGAGAATATTTTGAAACAAAACGCGTTTCCGTGCATTTCTGCCTGTACGAATGCACTGTTTTTCACCTCGATGCACCTCAACTGAAGTTGAAATGGTGCACACCACCACGCCCCCCCCCCCAAAAAAAAATAACAATCCCCACAAGAGGCAAAGAGGAGGCATTAGAAGAGAGAAATTTTGTTTTGCCACAAGAAAACTGCGCCAAATTAAAGGGCCCAGTCATCGCTCAGCCCAAACAGTGGACGCCTGTCTCCATAGAAACGCGTGAGTTGTGCAGGTCACGAGGCACGACGGTGTCGCGTGGTCAACGAAGGGCTCGTTGCGTCGCACAGGTTTAAATCTGGACGAAACGCCTGGCACACGGTCTGAAAGCAGCCAAAACGCTGAGAACGGACCAGCTGCAAAAATGATCCGAACGTGCATGGGCTCCTTTCTGGATGGGTAGTCGTCAAAGTTGAGCGAGAGCAGTGGGTGAAGGAGAGGAGGGTGAGAGGGGCGCTTTTGACACGGTGGATCATTGATGTATTGGCAGCAGGTAACGCGGACTGTAGCAATCGGTGGGTTACAGGGAGTCCTGGGGCTGCTGCTCACTCACCCACTCCCGCCACGGCCTCACTGAGATACTCAGAATCCAGCGGGGTTTGAAAGTCACCCTGCTCTCGCCACAAGCTTCGTTGACTTTTTGCGAAGACGCACACTGGAGCGAGTGACAGCGTGTACCATGCGAAATTGGACGATATTTGGGGTGATTGCGGTGTGAAATCAGCCATCCGGACTCTGCAGGTGCCCGTGGGGAGGTGCGGAGACACAGCGCCGCGCGGACCAGGAGCACAGCGAGTGAGTACTGCACTGCTGCCGAACGAGACTTTGACTTTCCGCAGAGGACGTTTGCACAAACACGTGGCTGGCTTCTTTTTGCTCAAGGGCTCGTTTCAACGCAGGCAAGTAGACACGATGAAATTCTGCTATTTTCTGGATTTTTTTTGTCTCTTGGGTTGTTGTGCGCCCAGTGGCTTCCACTTGACGCTTGACCCAAGCGGATCATGATCATGGCTTGTCTCCGTCGCTTCGTATTGTCGCACAGACTGGAGCGACACTCGTCCTTGTGCGTCTGTGTTTGGCTGTTGTTGATGTGGTTGTTCAAAAGGCACAAAAACACTTTGTGCAGTGTCAGGTATTTCAAGATTCAAGACACATTGATGGAGAACCATGAAAAGAAAATACACAGATTTAATCTTCATTTTCTGGCCATGGAGAAACACAAGACCCCACCATGAGGTCTTTCATTGAAAAGGCAAGACGCACTGTGGTGAAAAATTTCTGGACGCTGAGGAGGTTCGGACACCCCCCCCCAACCTGACTCCTGAATCCACCCCCGATCAATACTCGCGTCTGCGCGTTGATGAGTTTCTGCGCGCGGCTGTTGGGGGGCGGCACCGCCGCGGCGGCGTTCCTCATTATCAGTCGGCGCACGACGCGCAACTGGAAAATTAATCCTGAGCGCAGCGCGCGAGATGGAAGGCGTAATGAAGGGGCGTGGCGCAATCTAGCGCGCGTCGTGGCAACAAGTCATCATCCATTGTGCGCCAGAGATGATCCCGGGGAGCGGAGGCTTCTTTTGTTTCAGTCGCCTTGCCTCAGAACTTTCTGAATGAGAATAGGAACGACAGGGGAGGTGGGGGGAACACAGGGTTTGGATTTGGAAGTTCAGTTTTCTGGTTTGCCTTTTGTCACCCAAAACGGAACAAGAAAAGGGAGCGTCGTGGAAGGGTCGGGCTTGGGAAGTTCTGTTTCCTTTTCTTGGGTGTCGGAAATAAGGTTGCGTCGGACACAAACAGATTCGGACAGCGTGGGTCAGATCGAGGGCCCCATGGGTGTGGTCCTGTCCGGTACTCCGCGCTGTCCACTCGGGTGCCTGACCATCTCACGTGGTCATCTGAAACACGCCCTCTGGTGGGGATCGGGGAACAGTATGACCTGTGTTTTTCACACTCATGTAGATCTTATCTCAACCCACAGTGATTCACACTGTGACCGTCTCTCTCCCGACGTTATCATGCGGTTGAGCCGTGCGGCACAGGGAGAGATTATCCTGGCTCGGCTCAAGTTTTTGCTTTGATAAATATTGACACAGCGACTCTTATGGCAGTTGTGACTCGGACTGCTGCTGAGCGGCCGCGCACCGGACATGTTTGCTCAGATAAGCGGCAGATAAGAGAAGGGAAGCGTTCAGGTGGAGCAGCGTCCGACTCGGACCGATCGGGCTCGTTCGATTTCCGAAACACAAGGCACCAGCGAAACCAGGATTGAGGAAGGCGGGTCGACTGAGGTTGAATTTGAGGAGGGGAGCTTTCAATTGAAAACGGTTGAGAAAAGCTTTTGTCGCCTGAACAGGGAACATAAAGGGTTCCGGAGCAGCGTTGCATGCTTTCGCAGTCCGTTCGAAAAAATATTTTCCGGCTGACAAGGAAGATAATTCAACAGAAAGGGTTCCAAGACCAAACCTGAAGGGTCAACTTGGTTGGAAAAGGAACACCAGAAAATTGTTTCACTGAAAAACAGCAAACCGGCTTTCGGCGAAAGTGAGGAATCGAATCGAAACTTTTAGAGAATCGCAACTTGAACCGCGGCCTGAGATAAGTCGCTGCAAATCCTACTTTTCAGGAGCGTTCATTGCGATTCGTGAGAGATTTGGAATTGGTGAGAACTTTGGAAGTATGACTTGAAAAACAGTGCATTGGGAATCCAAAAAAGAACAACGAGAAGACGCAAAAAACAGGTGAGCGCAGAGCAGTGGACTGACTGTACTTTGACTGTCTCTGAGAGCAGGGAGTATGTCGCGCAGAGTTAGCAAATTACGCAAGCAGTTGAAGTTCTGAGAAAGGATGTGTTCCTGATGAGGGGTTTGTCCCAGATCTCTTGATTTCCTTCAGTGGGTCTTGAACAACGCAGAATCTGATAATAGTGACCACACCGCAAAGTCAAGTCGCAGTGTCGTTGAATCTGCCAAGGCAGAAAGAAAACTTGTGTTGTGCAATCACGGATCTCATGGACCGAAACACCTGGCACGTCCAGTGTAAAGCAAGAACGTGTCGAGTTCATTGTGACGACCCACACATAAGATTCAGTGTTTCAAGTCCCACAGAGCCATTTACGAGTTGAAACGAAAGCATCTGCGTGCACGTCGTAGAAACTGAAAACCAGAAGCTGTCAGCAGAATCCCGTGGTCTGCCATGGCACTCGTGTCGTGTTCACGTGAGCACAGCTGCGATGCGTGCTCTGTATGTGTGTGTGGCGTAGAAAAGGTGTTGAATTACACACGAATCGGACATAGTCTGAACTTGTGTCTTTGCGACATTTCCGTCAGCCTCCCATGACCCGGAACTTAATGAACTCGCCATGAACCAGCACACGAGAAACAGTTTGCAGCAGCAGGTCTTTAACGGGCCACAACCATTCCTCGAGTGATCTCGTTGGATAAGGTCAAGAGCTTCAGAGGCCGGACGGCCAAGTGGCAGAGGGATACGATCTCGAGTAGCATTAGTCTATTTGGTCGCTACTTTGTCCATCAGACTCCTATCAGATAAGCGGCTGGCTTAATTAGTTTGTTCGGGATCCAACAGCCATTGAAGACAACGTTCAGGTGTGCGCACAATGGCATGGTTGTGTTCTGTACATATCTTGGTGGCGTTTCGCAGGGCGTTGCGTGGACACTCAGCCGATCCCGAGAGCGCCCGTTGGTTCACGCCCAGAAGCGCACACGCCTTGCGCACACGGAGTCCCACACAGCGCAGAACAATGTTCAGCGACACACACATGCACACACACCAAAGCTGACCACACACACATGTCAAAGCTGACCACACACACACAGACACACACACACCAAAGCTGACCACACACACACACACCAAAGCTGATGACACACACACACACACCAAAGCTGACCACACACACACCAAAGCTGACCACACACACACACCAAGCTGGCCACACACACACGCACACCAAAGCTGACCACATACACACACCAAAGCTGACCACACACACACACACCAAAGCTGACCACACACACACACACCAAAGCTGACCACACACACACACACACACACACACACACACACACACACACACACACACACACACACGAGTGGACTGACTCGCTGACCGTGTCTCGTTAGCGAAGGCACATCATTGCGACAGTGTAGCCACCGGGGAACGTACAGCTGAACAAGGTGCAACCCCAGGAAGTGGTGTAACTGGAGACACAGACTAATGTACGTTGGTAAAGTGATATGTGGGTCCAAGTGACACTGACATCGGGTCCTGTCAGTCGAGGGCAGCTTTTCCGGGTCTCGACTCCTGACAGCTGAGTGTTGCTTTGATTGCCTTGGCCTCTGCTCTGTGTCAGCGTTGTTTATACTGACAAGAAACCGCATATGAATTTTGCGTGTTGTGACTTGGGTGGAGACGGTGTCCCGCTGATTAACAGCGGCTTTTTTGGTGAATGTCTGCGGGGAGCGGTGCAGCGAAGGCATCTGAACGACATGTGCACTGGGGATAAACAGTGAGTGAATGTCCTGCAATAAGCCCATGCCATACACTGTGAGACAGAGAACTGTAAACATGAAGAGAAAATCACGTTGTTTCTTTGCTTGTGGAGTTGAGGTCACCAAATGCTTGGTTGATCTCAGGGTCAGCTGGGACCATTGTCAAGGTTCAGGAGATTTTGCCGCGGTGCTATTGGCGAACGCAACGCAGCACAGTGATTGGAAAGTCAGAAAATGGCGCTGAAAAGCAAAGCTGTGAAGAGGGGCGTTTTGCGCAGTGAAGCTGCAGCTGCAAATGTAAGCTGTCAGTAAAACACGCTCGGTGTGTGGATGTCAAATCACGGGTGCAACCAATCAGTGCAGTCGTCTCATGGCGCGGCCGGCTGCCCGGCTGCCTGCCTGGCTGCCCGGCTCACGGCGGGTCCCTCGCCCGACGCCCGGCCCCGCAGCTGCCGCAGCTTCTGCGTCTGTAGCCCGGACTGCGCGCGCAGGAGCAGACCCCGTGTCATAACCACCGTGTCAGTTTGCTTATGATCCCTATTAGCAGTGAGCAGCGGAGCTGGGCGGGCTGCTATCAGGTGCGGGTGTGTTGCAGCAGGGCAAGAAGCTAAGTACTGCAGAAGCTGCTGTAGCTGCAGCGTCCTCGTCTCTGTCAGTCAGTCAGTCAGCGTTACGAGCACGTTGGAGAAGAACATACTCGAGAGAGATACTCACTCACTGAGTCGTGCGGCCTCGGATGACACGAGAAGCAAGATCTTTCACAAAAAGGTGGTTCGCACAAGCTGATACGTTCTTACACATTGCAACACTGGGAGGAGCGCACTGCTGTTGCACTCTCCTCGTCCAACAGGGCTGGCGACACACATTGCACAGGCGTGATTGTAACATGGACTTGACAGAACGCTTGTACATCCACTAACACCTCGTGTTTGTCTGCTGTTCACTGTCAGGTAAGTGGAGGAACACGCTATCTTGATCCCCGCGATGTTTTTTGCGAGAAATCCCGTGCAAAAATGACTCAAACTGAATCGGTGACAAGCAGTGTGCGAGTTTTCTGCAAAAACAACAGCAACAAAGGATCGTCTGAGATTTTTGCGCTCAATGGGGGGTTCAAGGACGATCTCGGCGCATCCCACTTGTGAGACGATCGGTGGAGACACGAGGAAGATTCTGAACTGAACAAAGGGGGTAGCGAGACACTGTGCGAGTATCGGAGTACGTATGGCAGGGCAGAAGTTTGTTGTTTTTCCTGTTTATGAACTTTCACGTGATTGGAAACAGAGAATGCGGCTGCAAAATAAAGATTCCAATTTTGACAAAAAGCTTTGGAAGCGGGAAGTTAGTTGGAGCCGGTTGGCAAAAAAAAAAGGGTGGATGGCATGTCAGCTACTTGTGGGATGGCCGCAGTTCAAAGGCGGTGGACCGACCCACAACCACCGCGTGCTTGGTACAAGCCCCGATGGGTACCACAGCAGGGTACGCAAGGTGCAGGTTTGGGTACAGAGGTCCAGTCTGACCCACTTTTAAGTGCAGGGTGCGGAAAAGAAAGTATGTAGGGGGTCTTCTTCAAAATTGAGCACGTTTGGCTCTTTCCTCACCCCTCCTTGGTGAAATTTTTGCGCTGAGGTTGAAGGTTGCAAAGCTCGGACGAAGGTGGCTTCTTCAATGGTTGGAATAGATCCGCATTGCAGCCTGTGATCGGTCCGTTTCTCAACGGCGTGCGAAAACTGCGCTTGTTTCTGAGCACTTTGCCACTGAGCAATTTGATACTTTCTTTGTGTATTCAAACTGCAATTGAGCATCCAACTTTCAAGCAAACGTGTATGAAGGCAGCTCAGGTCTTCTTCACACTGAATACGTTGTTCGTGAGCCCTATGTCGCCTTCTGCGTTGTGGGCCCAATCGTTTGTGTGGGAACCCAATGCGCGTCGCATTCAGTGTGAAAGGGACTTGAGGACGTGAAACAAACGCAACACACGTGCATCATCACCACGTCGTCCCAACTCATCATTTGACCACCTGCCGGACCCGAAATTCTCCCAATTATCAAGGTGTGTTTTGCAAACGGGATAATGGCTGCGCAATTGCATACCGTTGATAAATCGCTCAAATGACTGTCGTGCTTTTCCCATGAGCGGTGGCTGGGACATCTTCACATGCTGCTGCTCACATGAATATCGCTGGGGAGTGCAGCGGTTCACGTTTGTTGACGTGGGGGGGGGGGGAGGGTGAGGCGCTCGCTTCCTCGCCCATTCCCAACTTGCGTAACAGCTTCGATGTGGTTTGAACTCGCGATGAACTTGATATTGATATTGTCCGGTGGAGTGTTTGAATTCCTGATTGGGATCTCGCATCAGTTGGGGCTGCACTGGGAGGGAGGGAGGGGCTCCTTGGGGAGGGTTCGCATGTTCATGTGCATCCCATGCTGTAAGTCAGAGTGAAGACAGGAATCTCTGGAGACGACACACGCGTGACGGGAACGTTTCTTGGTGGCGGTGGGACGTCCACCGTATTCACCCGTGTATAAGTCGCACCCAAGCCTTGATTTTCTGGCATCAGAATCATAGTAATCTCCAACCTGAGATGCACCCCTTCTGTTGGTTCTCAATATTGGGGAAAAAAGGTGCGTCCTATACACGGGTGGATATGGTATTCTTGTGACACGTAAACAAAGGCATTGCTGAGAAAAAAGGCAATTTTCTTGTGTCAGTGGGGGTTTCATGATTTATAACATCTTTGCTGCAGATCCATGGTAACATGGACTCGCTACAAACAATGCGTTGCCAGGAGACGGACGCGATGTCCGCTGGCAATTGTCATGGATCGTCTATTGTGGTGAATTCGCTCGCTGCAATTCCCAATGGAAAGCCAAGCTGTGTGCGTGCGTGAGCGGGCGCCTGCCTGTGTGCGCTGTTGTCCGCAACACGAATGAAAGATCAGACGCTCCACGACAGAGTTAGTTCTGACGAGAGCCATGTTTTGCAAAACTCTTCGTTGTCGCGACAGGTTTTAAAGGTGTCAACCGCCTCTTCTTGTACATCTTCGTTGACAAAGTTTGGTGTTGTGTTTTTCTGGCCTATTTTAACAGCGTGACGCGAAACGGGGCCTCCACGGGCGTTGGAGGTTTTTCGGCAAATATTATGGGGAAGAATGTGACGTCGTTCAGGGGACGCAAATGCGATGCTCTTTTCTCGTTCAAAACCGACCTGTTCGTTTGCGTTGAAAATCGATTCTCAACACATGTTACGACCCTTCGCATTATTGCTTTTCGTTTTGATGCAAATACACAAGTAATGCTCATATTGTGTGCATTCAAAACTCATTTTTGTGCGGCTGGACTGGCAACAAGAAGCAATGAGTTTGAAAGATTTGCTTCACAGCTGTCGTCGGTGGAAATGTGTAGGTAATTACGGCAAACATGGAGAGCCAGGTCAGTCCGGTTAACCTGTGGCCGAACCCACGGTCATCAAAATTTTGGGAACAAAAAGTTATTCCAAAAATCAAATTTTGGCCAGTCGTCACATTCGCATCTCTTTACGCAGAAAATGGCGGAATTAACATCCGGAAGCGTGAGCCACGTGACACAGAAAAGAACGGAAACGGAAACCGTAAAGATTGCACGCGTGCGCACAAACGCGGTGTGGCAAACTCGGGGTCTCTTTGCGCGGTTGTCGTCGCAAGTCTCGCTCGTGTTAGCATCGCGACCTGGCCTCGTCCAATTCCTCCCGTCATCAAACCCACACGGCAAAGCCAGTGACCTTTGAAGGCCTCGTATGAAAATTCCCATCCTTGTAATGAGACGAAGACGACAGAATTAGCTCGCTGCTTCAGAACTTCTTTCCTCCGTGAGATGAAAGGCTCGATTCTGCGGCAGCTCAGGGAGCCGTGGTCCGTGGACACAAATGCAACGCCGGGTTCACGTTGAATGCGTCACGCGTTGCGTCGCTGTGCACGTCACTCGACGCTGCATCACTTCCTTGACGCTGAGTCGGTTGACTGGTGCAGCAATAGAACGCAGCCAGTGTGACCCTGGCCTCTCCAGTTGGCTGTTACCTGGGCACGGAGTAGCTACCTGAGTGGAGCGCAGCCGGGCGGAGGGAGCGAAGCTGCTCCGGGCGCAGGCGCGTCCGCCCCGACGAGCCGGAGGACCCGCGCTCTTCCGCGCTCGTGTCCTCGCTACTGAGATACCATGCGCGGTGCGATTCTTGCAAACTATGTGAAATACGCAAAAGGCTGTGATTCCACAGGGAGAATGCCGTTGCACGCCGCAAACCACAGCCCTGTATCACTGGCCATTAATTAAAACGCAGATTGACTGGACTGACCCTCTCACTCCCAGAGTCCGCGCGTCGCGTGACACCAGAGCCGCGCAGTCCAAATCTAATCACCGGTGCAGAGACTGCGAATGAACTTGGGTTGAACCGCTTTGGAGCGCGCGGTGTGAGAGAGGTGCACCGAGTTCAGTCGTCAGGGAATTTAAGTTGCGTCCCGTGCCACGCCCCCGCGCCACGTGGGATGGGCGACTTGGCACAAAATGCGCGGCGTCCCACGTCGCACGTAAAACAGGCCGCGCGTGTTGAAACTGAACCTCCCTATTGACAGGGACGTGGTATGTGGCATCTGGTGCAGGCAGAGCTTTCTTCCACGTGTCTGTGCCCCAAACAGGGCGACCATAACCTTCCGTGTCAGGCAGGTTCAGAACATCCTGTCCACCACGGGGTTGGGGTGTGGTGCGGCTGTCCCGAGTATTTTGTCATCGTCTGGACATCAAGCTGCTTTCTAAGCGCTCAGAAACAAAACAAGTCTGAGCGAACAACGGCAATTGTAAGAAGTGGGACAACGTTATTAGCCACACGGTAAGGAACACGCAGAGGTGGGGGAGACAGGGACACAGGCCTGTCAGGCGCACATGTTCTTAGCTCGCGCCGAAGACATCTTACTGTCCCCGGGTGGCGAAAACCTGTCAGACACATCTGCGGAGCGACGCATTGCATGTTTCCGAGCTCGTTGTGGAGTTGTACAGTGTCAGCCGGGATGCATTAGTCAGCGGGAAGAAAGAAAGGCAAGAATGCATTTGTGGTCAGTGTCACCGTGGATTTGTGTCGCTGGCGTTCTCCAGTGTTTTTTCTCCGGTGTTTTTGATGCACGCGAGTTGCTTTGTTGCTGCCTTCCACTTACGTGCGCAGTTGACGTGGAATCTGTGAATGCAAATGCAGCGTGGTGAACTGCGTGGTTTTCTTGTCTGGTCCAACTAAAAATGCAGTGAAAGCAACACTGACATTTTCCATCGGACGCGCAAGACGTGGTTTCTGGGTGCAGGCGTGCGTGCGTGTGTGCGTGCGTGTGTTGAAGTTTGACATATGGTACGTTGGCGAGTGTCCCGATGATCACAGCACGTCTCGTCTCACGTTCTCCTCTCTCCACTGTTTTTCAGGTGCTAATTTCGTGTCTGTGATCAGGGACTGTGCAGGAAGAAGGAGGAAGCTCGGACGGACCACAACCAACCGCGTAGGCTCTAGTAACTGCAGCGGAGACGTCAACGCCCCTGCCTAGCAACGCAGCACGTGACGCGGCGTCACCATGTCGACGGAGGACCTGAGTTCGGACGTGAACAGCGGCAGCGACTCGCCCGCCGCGTCGCTCACGCTCCGAATGATCATGCAGGGAAAGGTAAGTTTCGTCTCGTTTTTACCACAGGCGGTCCGCTGTGAAACCAACCAATAACGAGCGCTTTGCGACAATGCCGGACCCGTTGGAAAGGCCCCAGAATCTGCAAAAAAAAATAATAATTACCGTCCTGTTGTTCAAAGAACAGAAGCAAAGTGTGTCGCTGACATTTGCCCAGTGAATAAAAAGTCACATCGCAACACTTTAGACGTGGCGTTTTCGCCAGGCTTGTAGTTTTCGCAGAATTTGCCGTGGATATTGCTTGTCGTGTTCGTTTTGTTGCATTGGTTTTCCAATTTGAATCTGGAGTAGTTTGGGTTGCTGTGAGGAAGGTGTTGATCACGTGCACGTTCTGCGCGGGCTCTTTGTGATCGTCAGGCCCGACCGGAGGCCCTGCTGCCATCTTCGATCTGTGCCTGTTCGTCCGTTGACGCGTCCGTCAAAAGCCGCCATTGTAGCGTCGACAGATTCGTGCCGCACAAGCGCCGCATGTTTTTAGCTGCGTTTGATTTTTGTTCCAGAAATAGAATCTAGATCTACTTTTTGGCACTTAATTTTGACGGGCGTTTTTTTTTTCAAACTTCGATTGAGAAGCAATTTGATAACATAAGCTGTGACGTTGGCGTGGCTTCCGCAAACTCGGCTTCCAGCATCTCGGAGCACAGGATCCGTCGAGTTGCCGCGCGTGCTGTGTTCTCAGCAGAGACCGGACAGTGGGTGCGCGCGCGTGTAGAAATCATTGGTGGCTCGAGGTCACATGTGCACAAAGTTGGTGTCTTTCCCCTTGAGAGTCTCCCCCCCCCCTCGCTCACGCCCTTTGAGATAAGTCGGACTGTCCAGGCTGCAGAGGTCGTGATCATTTCACAATGAAACCAATTGCAGCAAAAAAGTGCCCGCCTTTTGAGACTCCACACCAAACAAGCAGTTGCCATGGAACACAAAAGAGCGACATCCCAAAAGAAAACACGGGTCTGCGTGCGGAGTTCCTCATTCTTGATCCTGGGTCGTGGCGGCGCCGAAGCTCTGAAGGCGCGTTTCACCCTTGGTCCAACTGGCCAACGCAGCGCTCATTATCGCACAGGGACGGAGCACCCGTTGACACAGGGACGCAGTGCCCGTTGACACAGGGACGCAGTGCCCGTTGACACAGGGACGCAGTGCCCGTTGACACAGGGACGCAGTGCCCGTTGACACAGGGACGCAGTGCCCGTTGACACAGGACGCAGTGCCCGTTGACACAGGGACGCAGCGCACGACGCGCCCCGTGTGAACCTGGCCCCGGGGGAGACGCCGCTGCCCCGGGAGCCGCGACTCGTCAATGCGGGGCGGCACGAAGCGTTAATAATCAGCTTCGATCGTCTTTGAGCGATGACACTGAGGTGTAAAAGCCACTTCATGTAACCTATTGATAGAAAAAGCGCCAATTAGTGATGCGCACACAGGAATCCACTGCCAGACCCAAGATTTTTCTCTCGTCTTTCAACAAGGTAATTCCGCTTATTTGATTTGTTGTTACACACTGGTTGCGTCATGCGCGTTGCGTCGATGCACGAGTGTATCGCCATCTACTGAGGCACGACCTGAAGAAATGTCTTGCCTTGTGGTGAATAGGAGGAACTTTCAACCTTCCTCACCCCCCCCCCCCCAACCATTCTGAAGTCATGAACGACATTTGGTCACCAAAAGATTGTTGCGGATTTTCTCCCACATTGGCGTCTCTCAACACACGAAGCGCCCTCTGTTGTCTGCTCACGTCAGTCACAAAACAAATTTGTATTCTCGATGACACGAGACAAAACGTGATTTTCAGGGAAATTTGCCTTCCCTTCAAAGTTTCAAATCAATCCGACGATCAATTGCATCAGCAGGGAACCAGAACCGCCGTTTCTTTCGATCCTCAGGTTCACATGTGATGTGTCACGCATTGTGTTCGACTCCAGGGGGCGCCAGTGGGCGCTGCGGCGACGTCGCGCGTGCAGCACGTCTTCACTTGAACTGTTTCGCAACGCCTGGCAATTCCAGCGTGAAACGGGTCTGTGGGCAAAAACAAAAGTCTGACTTCAAGCAACATGAACACAAACCACAGTTCATAACAATAGAAACCTCAACTGGGAAATCGATCGATTATTTGCCATTTGCGGCAGAAAAGTCGTTCACATCTTCATTCCCATCACATTTTGTCGCGGTTCATCAATAAAAACAAAAGCTTTCAAAAGGCGAAAGGTTCGAGTGTAAAATATGTGCGCAAAGATCACAAGTGCAGATCGATACTCGCAGGCCTAATCACAGGCTGCGGGTCCAATTCTCACAGCCGACCGCTTCACTGACTAATTTCTTCTCAAACGACGCCGCCGATTGATAGAGCTGCGCAAATTTATTGGATTAATACAGCGAGCGGGCGCGGCGAGATTTACTCTGTCTAGAGGCCCACTCACTTCGTGCGCTGCCCGGCCGCAGACAGACAGACCCAGCTGGGCTGGGAGATGGGAGAGAGCCACAACCTCCCAGAGTCCGAATCAGGATTTAGTGGCGGTGAGGGAGAAAAGGGCGAAAAATGGACCACGTGGGAATACAACGTGTTTCTCCCTGTCTGTATGTCCGAGGTTTGACAGACGGGCGCACTCGTGGTGAGAGGGCGCTGCAGGCTGTTTCACAGTGGACGCGTTTTACCCAGCGTCCCAGCAGAAACTAAGAGGCACTGCTGCCTCACAACGCCGCCTGACGTGTCCCGAGATGCAGCCAAAGTGGCGTCGGTGCTCGAGTCACGTGAGCCAGTGGTCCGGGGAACAAATGCTTCTCTCCCACCAACGCCATCTCCAGGACAGAGATCTTCCCCCAGACCTGTTTCGTTCCCTTTGGGTTGAGACGGGCTTGAGAATTCGCACTCCTGATCACTGCCTGCAGTATCGTGCAGTGCATAATGCGCAGTCATTGAAATTCCCAACACCCCCCTTTCACGTGAATAGTGAGGCAAGAGGCGAAACGCGGCCTCGCCCCTCTCCATACTGAGTCCCTATCCCCGCGCATTGCTTACAAAAATACGGTATTCGCTTTGACAAATGAGCAAATAGAGAGGCCGGGGTAATGGCGCGCGACATGAAAGGCCCGGCCGATTTGCATGTGCTCAGCGTGGAGAAGCTGATTGATTCGGAGTCGGACACGGAATGTTAACTGGAGTAAGTGAGTGAGATATCGGCGCTGGGAACATTTGCTTTGGCTGCGTAATGGTGGTGGAGGAGGGGGATCCAGGGTGGAGAGAGACAGGCTCACGTTGGGTGGTTGATGAAGCAAACACACACACACACACATAAACACACACACACACACGAGGTATTGTGTCGCTTGAGACATTTGCGGTAATTTGTTGGTCTTCTTTGGCGTCGTCCTTGGTCTGAAAGAAACCCTTTCAAGACCATCGCAACAGAACAGGCTGCTCAGTCCACACTGAGTTCGGACCAGGCTGCTCAGTCCACACTGAGTTCGGACCTGGATCCGTGACGCACCGCTCGGGGTTGCGACACGGTCGGAGTGGCTGAGGGGGAGAGTGGCGGCGTCGCGTGGAAACCGGAAGTGAGGCTGGCGCTCGTGTCACGTGGTGTCACGTGGGCTAATGGAACCAGACACGCCTCGAATCACTCACGGCCCTCAACATACGAGGTGTGAATAAGTTGAGAACCCCCAATCAGTTTGCGCCCCACAGTGTGATCGCAAATTTTGCCTCAAATTGGCGATCTTGAAAAGCTTGGTCAACTCTGTGCCATTTGGGGAACGAACCGAGCCTTGATATGAACGGTTTGCAGTGTCCAGCAAAGCGGATTCACGCAGAAGTGCAAACTGCAGTGACCAGTGTCCATGTATGGAGTCGCTGCAGGTGAAGAAACTGCTGGGTAAAGGGGACCATTGTCACGTGACGTCAGAGAAGGCGCAAAGTGATGCAAATAGGAGATTTCTCCAGGGGCGACGGCTGTGATCTGCCTCTGGTAAACCGCGCTGTGTGGACGGGGTCTGCACACGGTAGATCTGCGCTTGGTCTACACGATACGCTTGGTCCACGTGAGCATCAGAACGTGTGCGTTGAGCCCTGCTGGACGCGTCATTGTCGTCACTCGGAAGAAGTCAACGAACGCTCGTCACTCACCGGACACTTCTGGGGAGTTTGATGGGAAGCAGATCTGGCTTCAGCTCATCGAGCGTTGACCCATTGACAAAAGTAAATTCTGGAGTTTGATGGCCTGCAGTGACGCAAGCGGCGGAGTGGATCCTCTCGCAGAACCACTCGATTGAGGATAGTTTTCTCATAACGTGAATGCGTCATCGCCTTTGGATCATTTCCAACACGCACACGTAAAACCCATTAAAATATCGCTTTCTTGTCGTCTCTGCAGCATTCTCAACGAATGACAAAGGCATTCGCTGCAGGCTTAAAAATCTTTGTCTCAAACAGATCAGTGTCTTTGGGCCCGGCCGGCCGCGATCACGAAGGTTGCCGAACGGACGAAAACTGGGCCAACGAGAAAATTGCGGGCAAGAAAGTGCGATATTACAGAAAGAGTGTCTGCTGTTAAGCACATCCGTCTGAGAGAAAGATTTCGCCCTCTGAGGTGTGAAGTAGAAGCCGAGGCTCCTTTCGCGCGGACCCTTCCAATGGTGCGGCCGCAATTTAACGACTGATTTGACGGTAATGATGGCTTGACAAGGAGATGAAAGTGCGAGACAATATGCGCGGAATTGGAGCCTCTTTTGTGCAGGTAATGTGTGCACTCAGGCTGGCGACGGCCTTGTCAGGAAGGGGATTGGACACAGGCGGGACCTGTTCCCTCCAGATTAGATGACCAAAGCCGCGCCGTAATTTGCTTCGTTTCCCGAGACGGGTCTGTGGAGAAGAGCGAGCCGGACACGACGCGTCCGAATGACCTGTCCATCCAGTGTCACCGGGGTCCGTGGCCGTGGATTCTGTTCTCGCCCCAGGTTTTGCTCAGGAAGCCGGTGGAATGAAATGAGGAGACCCGGCATTCTCAAGACCCAGGGTCTTGTCATTTCAGGGTGTGAGCTGAAATGACCAGACTCATAGTCTTATCTCTGAGTGCAATAAGTCAAGGTTCTGAGTGACAGGTGCCAAATGATTGCAATGTGCACACACTGATCAGACTCCGGGGGGGGGGGTCTCCTGGTTTCTGGGGTCTGGCCGTTTCATTACACCTGACTGGGGCTGATCTGCAGCAGTTTATTTGCTGTGGTGAACGTGTTGATAGACAGTCTGGTCTCACGTGATTCTGTGCATCTCTGCAACCATTGACTTGCCTTGACTTGCATTGGGATGCCACGCGTGATACCTGTGATCCTGACTTTTCTTGGGTTCGCTCCTGTGCCCGATGGAGGGCTTCGGCCTGACAGTGAAAAGGAACGCACACGCTGGGGTTTCCTTCCCAGCGTTATGTTGTTGGTGCGCCGGGCATTGCTTCTCGAGACAGAAGCTCCACCCCAAGATCTTGTGGTCAGAACGTGAACATTGGGCAATGGGGCTTTGCGATCCACGTCGAAGCGTCATCACAGGAAGGTGCTCAGTTGCGTGGCGTCATGCGCGTCGTCTGGCGCCCCCGCTGTCGTGTCGGTGACGACGGTTCACACCTGTCCATTTCCTTTAAAATTCCAACGCCTTCGAGTCTTGTGCAGCTCTGTCTTGTCTGTCCACTGGTGCGCACGCAGACTTTTCTCACGCCGAACACGTCCACGTCATGTGACGTCACGCCACGTCAAACGTCACGTCGACACAGTTGCCCAAACCACCCAGCGTTGCTGCAGCACACACCACGGCGTCAGTTCGGCGCCTCGACGGGTTTATCACAGACACACACCAAGTTGCAGGGTTTAAACACCGAATCAATGCTCTCAAATCAATCATTTAATGAGTTGTGATTTTCGCCTGGTGTTCAGCATGCAAAACTGCCATCCCCCGCTGGTAATTAGCTTTGGCAGTGATCAGTCACTCGGCTGTAATTTTCCTTCGTTTGTTTGCTGTTTTGCGGTGCATTGCATGTTGTACCTGAGTTGCAGGTGGCATTGAGCGTGGGAGTTCGGCTGCCTCGCGGCTGTGTTGGTTTGAATCGGACGCAGCCAGGGGGCGTTCGTTTCTGTGGCTTCGTGTCACAGATTTTCATTTCCTGTGGACTCAAATTGTCATTGTTGTTTTGAAAGTGTCTGACGAGAGAAACCGTAACAATGCTTCCAGGGAACAACACAACAGGCGTTAGTGCGTTGCGGGTCACGTGAAGGTCCAAGCGTTGGTCAGTCGACAAAACACCCATCAAGCGGACACAGTGCGTGACGCGTTCAGTGTGACGCACTGGTCCCCGCGTCTCTCGAGGTCGGGTTCCCGGTTCCGTTCGCGGTGACGCAGCGAGCTGCGGAGCGTCGCTGCGATGTGCGCGCGACGTCAGTAGACTATTGATCGCGGCAACTTGAGCGTCTTGCTCGACGCGACGCGGTCACTCCACGTCTCTCCTGTGCGGAATGCGAAGGCGTGTCCCCACACCACGTGTTCGCTCACGTCAATGAGCGTCTCTGCGCCGACTGCGCGGCGACGATGCGCAAGACGCGCCCGGCGTGAAACGTCGACCCTCGGAAATGTTGCGTGTGGATTTGTCCGCAGCGACAGGATCGATACCAATGTGAAGTTGGGGGCTTTAGACGCAGCGTTAAACCAGTGGTCAGGAGCGCGGATTTGTCGTCGTGCAGCAGAATTATCGCGGCCGCACGTGATATGTCACGTGTCATTGTGCTGTGGTGACATGACTCAGCGTAGTGGGAAATCTTGTTCCAGCATGTACCCCCCCCCCCCGCCAGACCACGCCGGTGTCCAGAGCGTTCTCCGCATGCCCAGTCGACCTGGTTCTTTTGCACAGATCAGCTGCTTGGCAGGATAAAAGCACACGAGAGAGAGGCTGTCGCTGAGAGATTCTTGTCATGCGCGCTGGACGCTTCGCGTTTCTGGGCGTTTGCCTTTTGACGAACATTTCCTGAACGCTGTTCACTGCTACGACTTGAGCTCTCCCTGTTCAGAAATAGAAATCTGCCCCCAACGGCGCTTTCCATTTCCAGTGATTGGAACTGGCTTTTCATGAACAGATCTGTGCTTGGCTGTGACCCGGTCGCATGTCGGGTCCCCGTCCCTTTCCGATCGCGTCAATAGCCGTTCTGACCCGATCGTATGGAAGTCGACTCTCATCAGTGAATGTGACAGACTCGGAGAGCTGGTGCGGCCTGGTGCCCGCTGGGTGCGTCGTGCGTTGTTGTTCCAGTTAACACGCGCCTTTTTGGTTTGGTTCATGACGCACCACCCTTGTCTCCATTGTGAAACACCCCGCTTGACGCTTCCAACGTGAAACGGTTTTTGAGACGGGGCAAAAAACCAAACAGTTTCTTTGCCGTTTTACTTTTTCGTTTTGCGTAAGTGTGCAGCTTTGGCATGTCGGAAGTGAGTTGAAAGGATTGGCAGTGAGTCCTTTTCATTGAGTGAAGAATGTGTTGCGTTGTTGAGGAACGGAGTTGCTATTGGAGAGAGTTGCCACGGGAGAGGCTCCGTGTTTGCACACGGAGGAAAACCTTCGTGATGCTCGTGGTTCTGATGGAAATTAACGGAGAAGTCACAGTCACAGGGATTTTGTGGAAGTACTAGACACATCGCATTTCCACGTCGATTTTTGCTGTGGCTGAAGAGAAAAAAACAAGCACTGCCCAGTGTTCTTGGCAGCCAAGGTCCAAAACATTTTGTGCAAAAAAAAAAAAAAAAAGAAAAAAGGATCAGACAGACAACCCTTGCCACGGCAAAGGAAACTGACCCGTCAGTCTTTGTCCAGTTCATCAAAGACAAGCTTTTCTTTCAAGCCCCTGCCCTCCTCAATGCAACCAAACTTTGTTCCCCACCAGCTCGTGTATCACTGTCTGTCTCCCCCTGTCAGGAGCAGAAACTCTCCCTCGCTCGAGAAAACAGTGTTGTTTGAAGATAAGAGCTGCTTGAGAGTGTTTATATCAGGTGCGCCCGGATTCGAGTCAAAATATCGCGGGCAGCTCTGCGCACACACACAGAGGATGAGAGACCCGGGTGACCTGCGGTGTGCGTTGGAACAGAAACCGACACGTCGGTTGTGGAAAACACAGCTGAGGGTGAAGAAGGAATCTGAGGTTTGTGTATCAACTACTGCAGGCTGCGATGTGTGCGGGTGGAGTTGAGGGAACTCAACTTGGAACTTGCAGAGCCCTTTAGATACGAGTTTGACGACGTGGTTGTGAAGGTCAATTGATCCCGAGGCTCCTCAGTGTGACGTCATCGGACGTCAGAACCGACCAAGCGAGGACGCAGGCCTTCGAGACACACATTTTAAAGCCCGAGGCTTGTTGGCCTGGCCGCGGGCTTGGTACAATCACTGTGTCTGTGCACAAATGGTTTTGGAGAGGGGTAAAACCCTCAGGTGTGCCCTTTGGGGTTGCCCCCCCCCCCCGCATGAAATCATTAAGTTTCCTGTTTGGAAGGCGACACGGGCTCGTTGATCTCTGATCCCTGAGGTTCGTTCGTCAGCGAGATGTGCGCTACTTCAGTCGTTGCGTGCGAGAGGTGCGTTCGCCGCTCCTTCACGTGACGTATCACGTGTCAGGGCCGCGCGCGCATCAACGTTATCAGATACGCCGCTCCACGTCTAACGTTACACGGGTTCAAGCGCCGCAATTGCTCCGTGTAAACGGAGGCGCAAAGTGACAGCGGCGTCGCGGATGTTGGAGTTCAGGCCAGAAAAGTTTGGGTTGTTGGGGGAATTGAAGAGAAATACTGATCAATGGCTGAGTTGATCAGGGTGGTCATGGTTGGAACCAAGCAACGAGTCTTTTCTTGTTTTTGCAACAGGTTTGGTGGGTAAACACTTTGACTGGAGATATTGCCATCGTGGGTGATCCAGCAGATCTCTGATATGATGATACCCTGATCAGCTTTTCTCAACCGCAACCAACACACAAACCGCACACGCACACGCACGCACTGTACGGTGCCCAGGTCAACCAATGAAGACCACAACCGTAAAATGGAATTTGGCAGTATCCTTGGCAACGGTCCCGATTGTGTTCACGGCTACGATGACGCTGTGATGCGGCAGCCGTCATTCCGTGTCAGTCTTCTTGGCGCGTTATCGGGCGATGCCAGATTGGCGTATAATTTGTGAATCGCGGTGTTTTTATCTTCGCGGACCCGGAGCCAACTGTTGAGAAGCGAATCACGCCCTTCTGTCAGACCCGACTGTTGTGAGGCCTGCTGCACGCTGAGTGCGTCAGACGTGGCGTTTCAGAACGAGGCAATAGGCGCTGCGTCGTGTTGAGTTGCGAAGCGACGCAAGGAAGCGAGATCACGAGGCGGCTTGGCTGTCGGCTCCGGGGAGAGGCGCCTCTGCCTCCCGGCGCGCCTCCGACCCTCCCCGGCAGCGACGGCCGCGGGCGCACGGAGAGCGCCGATCCGAGCGAGACCACTTGTTGCACAACCGGTGTCAGAGAGCGCTGATAACCAAATTGAATATTATGGAAACAATCTCGTGTGTGTTTGGTGGCAGTTGACTGTGTAGGAATGTAGTTTTTGCCAGTGATTTGTTCTGCGGATGAATCGGACCTGGTTCTTGGCGCGGCGAATCACAAGAACGTCGCTTCTTGACCCGAGTCGTCTTCAGACGGTCGGAGATACCACGTGCTGCAGCTGTAACCCGATCTTCATTCTGAGGAACCTGGAGAGGCCTGTGCTGAACACGTATGGGTGGGGTCGTTTTCCGTGTGATGTGGACACGACCTGCGCTGAGCTGTGCGCGCAGACGGACCTCACCTGCAGCAGCAGAACACCAACACGTGGAAAACGCATCTCGACGCAATCAGAAGCATCAGCTGCAGCAGCGGCGGCTTCGGCATCAGGGAACCCAGACCCTTTGAACAGCGGATGAAGATGGACCTCTGATCCCCAAGTTCTCTGCTTCTGCAATCTCAACCTGTTGACTCGCAGGGGTCTGAGAGGATGAAGGAGAGGAGGAAAAGTCAGGCAAAAAAGGCCTCATGATGAAAAACGACTTGTGGAGGAAAGAAAAAAGCTGAGGGTGGAAAAGTTATGACGGTGCTATGCCTCGTACTGACGTCAGATGTACTCTCAAGCCTGTCATAGGGGATGTTATGAGCAAAAGCAAAGTGCCGTCAGTACATGATAAATCCCAAGGTAAACGCGCAGGCATCACCTCCACCGCCCCAGCGAGGCAGATCCACAGACATATGTTAACCTACATCTAGGCATCAAGCGGGCAAAAAAGCAGCGCAGGAAAAGCAGAGCCATTACAGAGTTATGATTGGGGTGATATGAAGAGGGTTAAAGTGAAGGGTGTGTTGGGAACGGAAAGGTTAGGCTGATGTACCTCCTCATACCTCGCGCGCCCAGGGCCGACGGCTCCGCTGCGCAGTGAAGAGGAGACTGTTTCCTGGGAAGCGCTGCACTCGCTCTCTCACCACTTGCTGACCCAATGAGAGAGGCTCCCAGTGAAAGAAATACGCGTTTTGCTACGTGTTGCACGGAGCTTTGTGCTGCTCACTGGGATCAAATCTCCACTGCTGGCAAAACGTGGAACTGAGATGCGTGTTGCTCGGAGACGTGAGAATGAGACGCGCAAGTGTGTGTGTGTGTGTGTGTGAGTGTGTGTGTGTGTGTGTGTGTGTGTGTGTGTGTGTGTGTGTGTGTGCGCGCTGATGCAAATACAGACACCAAACTGGAACAACCACTTGTCAAGATTCACAAGGGAGATTCGCTGACCCCTGCAACAGCTCAAACTTTTACACACGGAGCCAACGGAGAAACTAGATCGGGAGTTGTTGGGGGGGGGGGGGGGGGGGCTCGAAACAACGTTGTCGTCAGGAATCGTTTTGTCAGCACACAACGCGGATCACCATGGGGAACATTGTAACAACCGTGTAATTTCTGTGTTGCGATGTGGAAGTCGGAGCAATGGTCCCGATGTGCGCAGAAACTCTTTTAATTGCACTGTCGCTGTGGTGATGGAGAGTCTCCATAAATCAGCCTGCAGTGTGAGACTGTGGTCTGTTTCACACTGAATGCGTCACGCGTTGCGTCTCAACACAGGGCAATGGGAATTGCGTCGAGTTAGATACGCAGAGCAAAGCCAACGGACGCGACGCACGACGCATCCAACGCGAACCCAGCCCAAGCAGAGAAGATGGAGCTCAGTAAAAAGCAGCGTGGTGATAACTGGCGATGTACTGTGCTGTTGCCAAAAAGCCCATCGGGTGAGGATAGTTCCCGCTCCGTGTCATAATCACAAGCAAAACAGTGTTTCGAGGCCAAGGCGGTGGTTCCTCTCACGTTCGTGTTGGCTGCCGCAAAACGCTGGCTGGGCACGTGAAAAAGCAGTCACTTTTTGTGTGAGCGAGGGCACCAATTATGAGGGGCAAAAAGGGCCAAGTCATGCACATTTTCTGAGCCAAAAAAAATGTGTCTGTTGCCACCGTGAGTGCTCTGAAGTTGGAATGTGGCATTCCTGAGGAGGGTGCATCAGCGTGGCCGGATCACACAGCTGCGAAAGGAGCTGCTGCATTCTGTGGTTGAAGTCCCCCAGTAACACCACCACCCCGCCGCCGCCACCACCACCAGTCGTGGTCATGAATCAAAGTTTGCAGCGCTGCGACGGATCAAGGCTTCAAAGCGAGGTGCACCCTGGATGTATCGTGTGCATTGCTTTCCTTTCGCATTTCTCACTGACTTGTGCAGGGACGCAACGCGCAGATACATCCGGTGTGAATCCAGGCCCGGAGGTTGGGGGGTGGGGGAACGGGGGGGGGGGGGGCAGCGCAGCCGTTTGGAATCACAGCGCTCGTTGCGGAGGGTATTAATGGTGAACGAAAAGGGCACGTGTACAAATTGACATCAGGTTGGGTCGGAGGCAGCTGAGTGGCGCGGGGGTCAGCATCACTCACTCCCGCTCCACCTCCGAGCCTCACCCGTGTTCCTCTCATCCATCCCTGCTTCACACTGAATCCGTCATGCGCTGCGCCCGCTGCGCAAGTCAATGGGCAATTGCGTGGCGGCGCAGCACCCATTTGACGCGTGTATGGCTGAAACGCATAACGCATCCCGTGTGAACCAAGCCTCAGACAGCGCGTCTTCATTTGGAAGGCTCTGGTTTCTGTCGGGTGTTGCCACCCTGATTTTTGCCGTCAGTCCATTTATCTGGTTCTGAAGGCTCGGATGGTAAGATTGAGCAGAGGCGGCGGCGGGTGATGGGCGGGTGGAAGCGATGATGGCCCGGTGTTGTCGGCATCAGCACCAGCTCCGCAGAACTAACTCGGCAACAGGTTGAACTGGGACTGGCGCGTAGAGAACGCTGCAGAAACCACTGGATCCAGGGGCTCAGGGGCTTGTAGTGAAAGCCGTGTCAAGGATGATCCGTTTGCGTTCCAGCAGGCACGCAAAAAATTCACACCATGCCTGTTGAAAGCCAACATGAGGTGTCCATTGCTGGGTCCAGTTTGAGATCCAGTCCGGTTCAGGCCAAAAGTGATGCTTTGCATTCGGCAGTTCCAATACACTGCGTTCACTACACCTCAAGTTCAGGCTCGATTCGGCCAAAACACCTTCTGCCCCCGAACATACAAATCACTCGCGACCTGAAGCTCTGAAATTCAGACCCCAGATACAGATGTATCTCAAGGAAGTGGCAGACAGAACTGTGTGAGCAAATGGACAGGTTGGATCTGTAGAGTAATGAGGCCATGAGATGAGCATTTGGTTTTCATTAGATAGCCAGAACCCGGGCCTCCAACAGGTGTGTGGAGATGTGTGTAATGATGTGTCTGCGCGGACGCCGCGGGCAGATCTGGGTGGAAGGGTCGATAAACACACTGTCCCGGCTGTGGGCTCGAGATGCCACGTTCCAGCTGCAGCCTGATCAGAACCACCGCCGGGCTCGCAGATCGGGACTTCAGATCTGGTGGGGGGGGGGGTGAGTTCGTGCGTCAGAGCGGCCCTGGATCTGTGTGTGTGTGCGTGTGTGTGTGTGTGTGTGTGTGTGTGTGCGCGCGCAGTGTCAGGCTGTGGAACAACGTTGCGATCAAAGTTGACCTCATCTGTTCGAGGTCTTTTCGGTGGAACTCGTCCCAAGAGAAGGATGGGTCTCCACGAGATCCTGTTTTCTCTGTCAGTCTGGAAGGGTCTTTTGAAGGCCGAGGTTGCGCCTGTGACTTCGTTCGTTTCTCCAGGGTCTGCCGCTCTGTTGGCCAAGCGCGGCGGCCGCGCTGCTGCGGCCGGTACCTCGGGCCTGGCCGCGGGGCTGCGGTGCGGGGCTGCCGGGGGCCGTGGGGCTGCCGGCCGGGGGCGCTCGCCCCGCATTCCGCATCCCTGATCTGTAAAGGCCGGGCGGGCAGCGCCCAGCGGGGCCGCCCAACCACCGCCCGCTCCCCGCCGGGTGAGCAATGGGCTGCGGCCGGGAGGCTGAGGCGGAGGCCGCAGTTTTCCACTGGTGGTTTTCTCAAGCAGAACTCTCGAGGAGAGTTCCGGGAAGGAAACACTTCCGAGTTCGCCAAATGTCTTGTCCAGGTTGGACAGGCACAAGACATCAGTTGGTGGTAACGTTGGATGTCCACTGGTTGGTTCAGTTTGAGGTCCAGTGCCGTTCAGGGCAGAAGTGACTCTTTGCATTCGGCAGTTCCAATACACTGGGAAGTGAACTCTTGTCAGCCCATAGGTCCTTCAAATTTGCCTGGTGAAGGTGTTATCGATTGACTGCATCTGTAGGGACGCCCTGGGTGGCACATCAGATGTTGACAGGCCTTCCAGGACAGGGTCCCATCCACCAATCTGGATCAACCCAACACACACACACACACTGAAGATCACGATCCCAAGTGGCCAGTTGTTCTCCGCAGTCTGCTCCATCCATATGTCTCTCCCTGGCGGGGGCCGAGCCTGCGCAGCCGTTTCCTCGAAAAGAGCGCGATAAATCCGTTATGCAACTCGACCTGCATCCCCGGAGGATAGATTAGCCCCGGCGGGGCGCCCCTCCACCCCGCGAGCGCAGGGGTTACATGTTGGGGTCAACTGAAAAGGGCAGAACCCCTATCACAGGGATCTCTGAAAGATCTCGGCTCGGGGCTGCGAGCGGTGCGGTGTGGTGCTGGCGGTGGAGCCAGCGGCTCCGTGCCAACGTTCACAGAAAACCAACGTAGTCTGAATTTTGCTCCGCCAGGACTGCTGTTTGGTAGTTTGGGATCAGATTTTTAGGGCGGTGTCTCGGACAAAAGTGCACGCACCAACTAGCAGCTGTTCCAGTTTTGATGGGCGAGACTACGTCTGGCGATGTCCAGGGAAAAATGGCCCAAAGTCCTGTGTCGTGGTGTGTGCACCGAGCATTGGTTTGCAAGCGGCAATGTGTGGCTGTCAAATTTGTATGAGACAGCAAGAGGTTCGGGTGTTCAAGACACCACAGCTCCAGGTTTGTGTGTGGGGGTGAGGGGGAGGAATGGCCACCATGACAACCATGTTCATGATGGAGAAACTCACCGCAGAAAGTTTTCCTCCGTTGAGATCAGCAAATCGCGCGGTTGAGGAACGCATCTCTCATCGCAGTTGCAGAAAGATCTCGGCCTTCAGACCCTCGTAATGGCCACAGATAGCAGGGCCGCTGCATGCAGGGATTCATGTTCGCGTGCTATACGCGCGTCTGTCAGTCTGTCGGTGCGGGTATAATAACCACGGCTCCTAAATCATCTGTCCTACCTGGATCTTCGCCTGCAGATACCCCCTGAGAAATCCGGGGAATTCAAAGTGCCTCTTCAGCACTGATTTGTGTGCGGTGCAACCAGTTTGACATTAGACCAGAGGCGTTTGAGGTGTTCGCTTCGGACGCTGTAACGGGACATGTAAATCATACCACAGACGGAACCTACGACTGCGCAGTGAAACTTACCCTCGGTTTGCACGTGGTATGCTGAGGCCTGGTTCTCTGAGAATGCGTCGTGCGTTACGTTGCTGGGCGCTGTGTCGACTCAGCTGCAACAACACGATGTTGCCAAGGACGACGACAGGCGACGTGGGCCTGGACGCGCAAACAACGTTGTAACGGGTACAGGGAGACCCGGGTGGCGCAGGGTCGGTCCGCAGCGGTGCGGTTCGTTATCTGGACCCGCGTGCAGAACGAACACACCCTGATGTACGAGGCCGCGTTCCATCTCCGCGCCCCTCTCCTCAGAACTCAGCGTCTATTTTTAGACGCACGAGTGCTGCGGGCATGCGCAGACGCCGAGAAGTTTCCAAAAACGGTCACAAAAGGTGAAAGCCCTCCAAACCATTTGCTTTTGTGAGAATTGATCTGTTTCCAATCACGCCAACTGATTCTCACTTTGCAGAATCGAGATGGATCAATTCTGTTGTTCACAAAACGCTTTGCGGGAGGTCCTCAGCTTGGGTCAGCGGGAACAAATTTTGCTTGGAAAGTTGTTGGTTCTCACGCATACCCACGCACACGCACGCACACACCCACTCCAGCACATATTCCCAGCAGACGCTCTGCCCCGGAGTCCATCAACAAGTGGTACTCAGCTCCAGATACTCAGCCCGGGTACTCGCTCGGCCCCGGGTACTCGCGGGGTACTCGCGGCTGCGCAGTGGGCCTCACTCAGCGCGCTCGTTCACACAAGGTGGCCGCTACCTACCCAGGTGCGCATTGCGCAGATTCTTGAGATGAGGCCAGCTTCACACTGCTTGCGTCAGTGAGACGCTGCGTCACTGCGTCGGTTGGCGTTGCGTCAATGGACGCTGCGTCGCTTCTGCTGTTTCTGGAGCTGATGTTTCCTTTGCAATGGTTTGCAGAAAGCGTTGACGCTCAATTTTCCTGGGGTTGAATATGGCTGCAAGTTGAGATCTGAGGTGTCGTGGTGGGTGTCGTGTTGCTTTTGCCTGTGCGTGCACAAATGCATGCACGTGGTCTGTAGAGCGGTGACGACTCGTGAGCTTCCGGGTACATTGGGACACACTCCGACACGCCGTGAAATACGCAAAACGTCACGCACGTAGAACCTGGAGAAAAAAGACGTGGACTGGCAATCTGTGTTGTCTTGACACTTTCATCTCGTTGCTGTTTCCACTCGTCTCCCCGACTTGTTTTCATTTGACTATCAGCGGCTTGCAAAGGTCCGGGGTCAGGAGTGCCATTACTGCGTAATTTACCTGCGAAACTGAAGGAAATATCTCCTCGAGATCGCGAGCAGAAATCTTCTTCAAACAAGTGGCAAGGAGAAATTTGTCTTGTCAGGCTTAATTTCTTTTTTTGCGCAATGTGGAGTCAATGCGGAGTCGAGGTTGTTCACGTCAATCTCACGACTCTGAAAGTGCAATCAATGTCACCAATGGTGCTTCGAGTACAACAATCCTTATTTAGCTGTGTGCGTAACTGTTTGGGACGTGATTAGGGGGCGTGTGTCGCGTTCTCTTCCGTTGTGACGTCTATTTTTGGTGCGACACTCCTGCACGATGCTGCAGCTCCATAAAGATCTGCCAATTTGCGTGTTGATTGTGAGATCTGGTCGGGTTCGGAACTGCGTACTTCATGAACGTGGGTATCTTCTGATCAGAATGAATTTCAGGTAGCAAGGCCTGGAAAGGAAACAATATGGAGTCGCGGAGTTCAAAAAGCGTTTGAAACGAGTCTGTCAGTCGCGCTTCCAGCGAGTCTGGCTCTGAGAATTCGACACATACTCGTACACTCACTCGCTCGCTCGCACACACACGCACACACACACACACGGGTGCGTGCGTGAGTGTTTGGATTGATTGCAAACGAAAGCTGAGAAAACTTTGCGAAAGACACTTTCAGTTTGAAATCGAACTGTCTTGTGGAGTGATGAATCTATCCTCGGTTGCCCCAGTGAACTCGATGAAATCTGAAATGTTTGCCAGATTCAGGACATGTTTTGGTCCGATTCGTACCCAAGTGAGTGCTCTGAAATTCGCTTTGGTGAAATCAGTAGTGGACTGTGGAAACATGGGCATGTGGTGTGGAAAAATGCGAACCACACGGACTTCCAGTGAAGGTTAATGCGAACGGCACCTGAGGCGTGCTTCACGCTTGACGAGTCGACTGAGCGACGCAGCGCCCACTGGGCTGCGCAGGAACGCAGCGCGCGGCGCATGCGCTGTGAACGGGGCGTCACGTGACGCTTGTGAAGCGGGGCCTCGGCGCTGGGGAGCGAAAGGTCAGCGCTCCATTACCCAACCTCCGTAAATCACGGGGAGCGGTGCGGTGCGGCGGCTTCTGAAGCGACGCTGAGGGTACGGCCACACCGGGTACGCCGTGCGCTGCGGCCCTGAGGTACCCATGGGTACTGTGGTACTGCAGCTTGCACAGGGACGCGTCTAGCGTGAAACAGGGCCTGCGGCTCGGCTCAGCGCAGTTGATGGGGTCCGGAGCGGAGATGACTTATTGTCCCATCGCTGCGCTTGGCTATCTGTGATGAGGCTACAGCGCACTGCAGCAGCTCTTTTTTTCCTGCGCTCACACATCTGTTGTGTCTAAAGCCTCACCTCGCGTGATCCTGGAACAGAAGGTTGCATCCTTGCGTCTCGTTGCGTTACCCTCACTCTGTGCTGGGGATGCCAGTTTGCATTGTTTTTGACGTCCTCCTGCAAAATGCACCATCATCAGTGAGTTCCATTGCTGCGGTTGAAGTCACCACCCAAAATTTCATAGCACCCACGGTTGCGTGTTTCCATTGGAGAAACGTCACTGCAAGAGTATGTGCAGGCAAAAAAACACAAACTTTCTGATGTTTCTGGACAAATGTTCACGAAAACCCTGGGGGTTTGGTCCCACATTCTCACTGGTTGCGTCACTCACTGCGTCCACGTGTTTCTTTGTGTGCGAAGTCAATGGACGCTGCTGCGTCAAATCTGGGCTCGTGGAACAGGGCGCAGCGCCTGGCACAGCCACCGCGCACCCACCGTGGACCCGGCCTGAGGAGCGGCCTTCCTTCCTTCCTTGCTTCCTCGCTCACCTGGTGGTTGCGGTGTGAAGTGGTGATGATCCTGAGCTGTGCAGCACCGTGCGGGGAGACGCTACACAACATACCAGACACCGCCAGCTGCCATCCGCAACGAGTCTTCCAGATGCGTGCGCCGCTTGTGATCATGATGCACATGCGCATGTCTATGATCAGCCACTCGAGAGCACGTGATGATGTTCTTGTGTCAGCTTTGGTAAAATACGAGGGGTGTACCAAAGTAGGCCGATCATCGCAGATTACTCGTTCCGGATTTGCGCAAATTTTTGTGTCGATGTTTCATGTGATGCACAGTCAAGTTCTTTGAGTCCACCGAAGTCTTCTTGAAGTCAGGCTGACTCCAGTGCACCAAAGTATGCTGCCAAAGATGACTATTCTGCGCATTCATTCGATCGGACTTTGCCGATTTCTTGCCAAGACTTTGTGCAAGATGCAGTGCTGAGTTGAGCAGCGTGCTGTGATCAAATTCATGGTTGCTCAAGACAAATCACCCATCCAGTGTTGGAGGGATTTGCAGGAGGTTTATGGGAACAGAGCACTGGGCAAAACACGCATGCGCCACTGGCACAAGCTGTTCAAGCTGGGCGGACCAGATGCATCGACTGCTGATGGAAAACACACAGGAAGAACAAGATCTGCACGCACTGACGAGAACATTCAGACCATCAGGGACCTCCTGGAAGATGACAGATGCAAAACTATCAGGGAACTCATCATTCAATCCAGTTTGAGCCAAGGAACTGTGCACAGAATCATTCAGAAGGACTTGAAGTTCTCCCGTATTTGTGCCAAATTCGTCCCAAGGCTCCTCACACAGCAGCAGATGAACCACCGTGCAGAGCTGGCAGCAGACAACTTGTCTCTTTTGGAGGATGGAGGGTGTGCCTTCATTGACAAAATCATCACCGGAGATGAGACTTGGCTCTATTGCTTCAACCCTCAAAGCAAGCAGCACTCATCTCAATGGTTGCCAAAAGGATCCAAGCGCCCAGAAAAAGCCTTGAGAGCCAAAACTGCTTCCAAGAAGGTGATGCTCACTCTCTTCTTCGACGTGCACGGACTGGTCATGATTCATTTCCTGGAGCAAGGCGAGACTGTTGACACAGATGAGTACTGTCGCGTGCTGGCTAGACTCAGGGAAAATGTGAGACTGAAGAGGCCTGAGAAGTGGAGAATGAATGCTGAAGGCTACAGGGATTTCCTCCTTCACCAGGATAATGCCACACCCCATACGTCGACAATTTCATTGGCTGCTGTGGGAGAGAATCACATGGAAATGTTGGCACACCCGGCGTACAGTCCGGACATGGCTCCTTGTGACTTTGCTGTTTTTCCTGCTCTCAAGGATGAGCTGAAGGGTCACACATTCAGGAACCTTGATGAGCTGAAAGCCGAAGCAAGAAAAGTGCTCTTGAACTGGCCAAAAGACTTCTTCAGGCGTGCCATGTTTGATCTCCCCAAGAGATGGGCCAAATGTGTCGCCGCAGGAGGGGCATATTTTGAAGGAAGAGGCCTGGACATCTCTCCATTGCCAGAATTCTTAGACCACTCAGAAGATGACTGGAGTGAGCCTGACAGTGACACGGACCAAGACTGATGCGGTCACGATCGAAGAGTGCTTTCTGAGACTTTGTTTTGGTTGTTAAAATTTTGCGCATTTTGGTTCTCAATACACCCATGAAGCCTTGGACCTTGCCTTTGTGTTTGCCAACTTCGATGGTGAAAAGCCACAGGGAAGTTTATTTTTTCCGGCTCCGAGTAATCTGCGATGATCGGCCTACTTTGGTACACCCCTCGTATCAAAACTTTCGCGTGGTTCTTTGCAGTGAGCGCGAATGCCATTGTCTCTGACCACATTCTGACCACATGTTTTCTTCAACTTCACCTGAAGTCTTCCCAAAGGCAGAGAAAGATTGTAGCTACGAGTAACGACAGAAAGTGAGTGCAGAAACTGCTTTGACTGCAAGGTCCAGTGCACCCAGGGCAATGCTTTTGCCCAATTCCTTGGAGATAAACAGTTCCCTCAAGTCGCCCTGCAACCCCACAAGAAGAGCTCTGAGGTCAATGAACTCAGCACTCGCACGGCACATCCAGTGTCACAGCATATCCAGCACGGCTCTTGGTAACGCGGCTCCTGATGCGGGGCGTCGCTCGCCGCGGGGATCTCAGGCTCAGGTGGGCGAGGTGCGAACTCCCGCCCGAGAGCCACACAAGTAGCGCTTATCGCGGCCGCACTCGACGTTATCGCAGCACCCGTCATCGCGGCTGTAGCGCCGCCGCCGCAGCCCTCGAGCCCCACCGCCGCCCGCCGCACACTGAGGCTTGCGTAGCGTCACTCGAGCATGCGCAGTCAGCGTCCACTTCCCCCCTGGGTTGTGGTGGAGTCGCGCTTGTTTCCAGTAGACGGGCGTCGTTGTTTGCTGTGTGGAAGGTTCTGCAAAAAAACAGAAAAAGGAGAGGAAGAATACGGAGGTTCAGCAAATACGTCCTCTCCTTTTCCGACGTGCCCCAATTGCCAGATCGGTCGGTGACACAGATACCATTTGCTCACTTGTCATTGGATCTCAATTCCTCATGTGACACAAAGTTTGGTCATCTGTGCCACCGAAGTGTCAATTGGGGCACCGCACACGTGTGTAAAAATTAAGCCGTGCTGAACCTCACCACTGTTGAAGCAGAAGCGTTGTTCCGCGAGTCTGCACGATCTCGCGAGGCAGGACCGGCGGAATCACACCCCCCCCCCCGGTGCAGCAGCCTGTGTGGAGCCGGCCTGACGGTACGACGTTCGCCCTGCAGCCCCAATCCGGGTACCAGCCCCGCACCCGCCTCCCCCAAGGAGACGACAAGTGTTTATTTGGCTGAACCCAAGATGGAGCCGCCTTGTTGTGAAATTCCTGCTCTGGGGAGGGTATCCAACTGCGGATGAGACGGGTTTCGGCAACTCTGGAATTTTGCCTTTTCTGCCTCGTTTCCTATTGTTGTGGTGAATTAATTGTCCGCATCAGTGACAACAAAAGAAGCTGGATTTCCATGGTGATGAGTCTGCGGTGTTCGCTATTAATTCTGGTTTCCATTGACTGAGACGGATCCGGTGTGGATTCCGGATTCACTTCATATCCGCCGTGTATGAGGCGGGGTGATCCAAATTGATGGGGAGACAGGACACGTGGATCCACCGTCACTCCGGGTGGGTCGGAGAGGGGGGGGTTGGAATCCTGGCGCGAAACGTGTGAGAACAAGTTTTGTTGTACACACACAGACACACACACACACACACACACACAGAATAACACACACACACACACAGAGTAACACACACGCGCGCACACACACACACACACACACAGAGTAACACACACACACACACACACACACACACACACACACCTAATTTCAAAATGAGAGTTGACCGCTTGTGACAAGGGGAACCTTTTGGTGTTCAAGCCACGCAAGCCAACGTGTGACCGACCCATCACTGAAGGAAAACGGCTGTTGCATGTCAACCTTTTTTTGCACCAAGTTGCTGAGCTGGTCCTGAATGATTCATTGATGGTTTTTGCCACCTTCGTCATGGGCCCTGTGTGGAGCAGTGATACACATGTACTTTTGTTGGCAGATAGACAGTCATGATCCGGACTTCCTGAGTAAACTCAGCGATTGAGATCTGTGCGAGTGATGCGAACGGCTAAACTCTGATCCTTCAAGCCTTTGGAAGCGTCAGAACTTGGAAAAGTGCACTGTGAGGGCGGCTAAAAATTCACCGCATTCCATGCGTGTGACTCCGGTTGAGTTTGCTTTGTGCATCTCATCGCAGAACAAGGAGCAGCTCGTGAACATTTTCAGCTCTTGTTGCGGAGTTAGAGTTTAGCTGCGCGCCTGTGGAGTTAGAATTTAGCTGCGCGCCTGTGTTCCCGCCTCGCGGAGCCGCAGTGATAACCAACAGCTTTGTTTTCGCAGGCTATCTGGGGTTATGTAGACATTGGAGGGCAGTGTTGATCCGCTGTGATACCTCTGGAGGGCGTGTGAAACACGCACAGCCAGCCAACGCTCACCCTGTTTCACACTGGCATGTATCCGACTGTCCCACTCGTGAGCGCATTTTAGAGCCACTGCGTCACTGAGTTGATACACAAGAGCGTGTCGGAAGACGTAGCCTGTGACGCATTCAGTGGGCGCGGTGTCTCCGCATCCTACGGGAGGCATCATCCGGATCTCGGAGGAATCCAGGGGAATGTGGAGCGAGGTGCACAGCGCCAGAATCAGAGCAAAAAAAAAAAGGTGAAACGAGCGAGAAAAATATTTCATGACTGCTCGCTTTTTCAATTCCATCCGTTTTCGAGCGTGCGACGATGACGTCACCATCCCACAGTTGTAAGAAGCTTGGAAAAAGTTGGCGTTTGTTCCATGCACATCTGATCCCTTCTGGGCAGTTGCGGAACTGACTCTGTCGGGTCCACTGTGAGTCCAGGGGTCCAAAAGGACTGGACCCTTTGATGCGGACTGGGTCCCGCACCCTCGTCTCCTTCCGCCGGAAGGAGACTCCACGGGTCCCCGGGGATCGACCAGGAACTGCCCTCGCTGGCTGACCGCTCCTTTAGTTCTGGGCAATTTTGCAGAAGTTGGTCAAGTGCGGGACAGATCCAGGACCCCATCACCAGAGAGATGTCGCAATCTAAACTTCAAAAATAGCTCCATGGAGCTCGCGGTGATTTGAGGAAATTTCAGTTGCACTGATTTGGCTTGCTCTGATTTGGCTTGCTCTGATTTGGCTCACTCTGATTTGGCTTGCTC
>JAAUXT010126838.1_pt1 | contig 42224 bp, 32 predicted proteins | sample 7278171 | NCBI WGS metagenome assembly JAAUXT01 (sample SAMN14350112, study PRJNA611818) | marine sediment metagenome | isolation source: surface marine sediment (1.8m) | place: French Polynesia: Moorea | collected 2018-08
CATGTGCAACTCACTTTGGCTGAATTCTCTTCCAGTGGCTGATTTCTGGACATTTTCCTGAAGCTGTAAAAGCTGCACAGCTGCAGCAGACAACTCCACAAGCCAACAAGCTATAGTAGGAGCTCTCTGATTGGTTCTCAGGAAAAACCATCCCCCAGCATGCACCATTCTGAAAGAAGCAATCTGATTGGTTCCCACCGTTTGGCACTTTCACACCCTCTTAAGTCACGACTCGAGCTCGCCGCGGGTTCTCTCTGCGCACAAATTTTCCCGCTTCAGCTGCTGCTTGAAAAATTGTTCATTGAACGAGTCCCAGAAAATGTTCCCAAGGCATTGACATCCAAAATTTTGTCTTATCAGGATGGAGATGCTGATTCAGGGATCCCGAGTCCTGATCCATAAATTGACCCTCAACTGTTTCACGCCATCACGCGCCAAGTCATTTGTCCCAAGAAAATTCAAAGTTGGCATCATGGTGTCGGGTCTCTCACGTCGACTCCACTCTGATTCACTCCTCTGATGTGCACACTTTAATTCTACGTTTTTCCCCATGTAGACATCTACGTTCAAACTGCCATGGCACAAGACCCACCCTTTCCTGCAAATCCACGCAGGGTCCGTCAGACGACTTGACCTTCACTCTGTGGGTGATTTGGTTCCAGCGCGAGCCTCACGTGAACTGAACTTTAAACAGTCGAACAGCAAAGAAAGACACACGGAGCACGCGCAAAATAACGGAGCAAATATTTTTTGTTCACTTTGCAGCCGCGACATGTCATGGTTGAATTTTCCAGGCTTCAAGCGTTGGCGGCTCTGGAGGCCTGCCATCTGAATTTCTTCACGTGGGCCTGTTTCAGACTTTCTGCTGCACTGAACCACCTTGTGAATTCTTGTGAAGGATTTTGAAAATCCAGGATGTTCAGTTTTTCGCAGAGCAACCACATCCTGTGTCCAACTCGTCCCCCTTCCGATCCGCCACGGATCTTTGTGAAACCTGGATCAGTCAGTCAAGTGACCTTCAACACTCAAAAACTATCCAATTTATGCACACATGTTTTGTTTAAACTGTGATTTCGAGGGTCTTATCAGCAGCTCGTGTCGCAAAGTGCAGCGCACTGTGTTGGCGCACGGAGCATAAATTACGTGAGTGAAAGTAAAAGAACGATAAGACAAGTTGACAGAAACTGTGTACAGACGCAAAGGAGGACGGATGCTGAGCTGGTCACCAGGCGTTTACTGGGCAGTAAACGCGTCGAGTGGCCGGTCCACTCGGCGAACAGGATCGAACATCAGATGGCGATGTTTTACTGCCCCGACCCACTTTGTAACCGGATCAGGTGGGAAGGTGTCAGGACTTTGCGAATTCTCTCGGTGTTGGAAGCTCGGGAGGTTTTGACTGACAGGTATGCAACACTTTCTTTTCTCGGCAGGGTTGTTTCACACTGTTGCAAAAATTATGAAAATTTCAAGCTGATTTCTTCTCTGCATCAGTATGTCCGTGCTACGGTTGGTCTGCAGTCATATTTGTCTTGGTGTCTCCTGAAGCGATTCTTTATGGCACTGCATGTACACGTTTCTGCTCTGGTGAGCAGTGAATAAATATACATGTACAGAGTATATCAAAGTGGGACTCCTCTTGGGCAAAAAGTACAGCATTGTCAACACAAAGTTTGGATTTCACTTTGACTGGGCACATTCCAAAAGTGCCCAGATGTTACTTGAAAAAATGTTTTGCAACAAAGTATGCAGTCACAGTCGTTAGATTTAAGAATGTGTCAAACGCACCAAAAGCCAAACATGAGCAAAACATCTGTCACAATTGGGATTTTCACAGCGATGCACACGTTGCTTCACTGCAGATAAAGCACAGGAGACAGAACAAGCGACATGTCCAAGGATGGAGAGAAGGAGCCTCTGCTGCAGGGGAAGCCGGGGGAGGCGCAGCAGAACGGCGGCGCGGCGGGGGCGGCGGGGACGGCGCCGGGCCCGTTCCTCGAGCCGCCGCCGCGCGCCGCGCACAAGGTCAAGCGCAAGATCACGGTCGAGCCGGCCGTCGTCGGCTTCTTCGTCGCCGTGACGGCAGCCAACCCGCTCAACCAGCAGTACCTGCACGCGCGCTTCTCGTACCAACTCAACTACTCGCGCGCGTCGTTCGAGGGGAACGACTCGACCGAGTGCGGAGAGAACTACAACATCGAGCCTGACTCGGTGGCGCAGCAGGTACAGGCGCTGACGTCCTTCTGGACCGTGGTGCTCCTGGCGTCCGACCTGCTTCCAGGACTCATCACCACCATCCTGCTCGGCCCCTACTGTGACAAAGCCGGGCGCAAAAAGGCCATGGTTCCCCCTCTGATCGGAGGCACCATCAGGACCTTGGTGGGCTTCCTGGTCGTGGCCTTCAATCTGCCGGTGGAGTTTTTCTTCGTGGGGACGATCGCGGAGGGGTTGTCGGGCGGCCCCTTCACGATGATGATGGCGAGTCTGAGCTACATGGCGGACGTGACCACGAAGCGCCAGCGTCCGCTCCACCTACTGGGCATCGAAATCTGTTCGGGCCTCGGGACAACCGCCGCAAACGTCGCGGTCGGCTACATGATCCAGGGTCTCGGCTTCAAGTTCCCGTACCTGATCATTCTGGGCATCTTCATCCTCACCTCCATCTACGTCATCTGCTTTTTGCCCGAAACCATTGACAAAAGACCGGACGCCAAACTGTTCACGTGTGAGAACCTGCAGAAGGGGGTCCAGGTGATGACCAAGCCGGGGCCCCGGCGCTGGAAGCTGCTGGTCAGTCTGGTCATCTTCTGGCTGATCGCCCTGCTGGACTTCGGCGGGACTGAGATCGTGACGTTCTACCTGCTGAACCCTCCGCTGTGTTGGGGCTCAGTGCTCATCGCCTACTACCTCAGCGAGGCCTACATTGTCATGACCATCGGCAGCGTCATCTTCGTCAAGTTCCTGTTCCGCCCGATCAAGGAGTGCGGCCTCATCATCGTCAGCTGCCTCTCCGGCCTCATCTACTACGTCATCCTCGCCGGGGCCAGGAACAACCTCACCGCCTTCATGGGTACGTGTAGCAGCCCAGCCAAGGGAACCCTGGCCTGCCGGCTGCTCAAACACGAATTTTGCCCTGAATTTGTGTCACGGGCGCGACAACCTGTGAAAGCAGTCACAGTTGGAATCACAGTTGGAATTCCTGCCCTTTGCCAGCCAGAATTTGGGGCCCGCAAGCCTCAAGGCCAGATCCGGAGCAAATCCACATTGCAATTTTTCATTCAGCAGTTAATAGGCTTGACTTTTGTAGCGTTGCGAATGAAATCCTAAAGCTCTGAGTTCCCGCGGTGAGCCGATCACGTGTTTGTTACAGCACCGGTCGGGGGAATGGTGTTCAAGATCGGAATCCCCATGATCCGCACGATGGACTCCAAACTCGTGGACCCCAACGAGCAAGGTACTCGTACGTGACGCACACAAAATATCAGGACGCTTGATGAAAAAATACCCCCGCTCAATGTTGCGAACACTTGCGTTGTTTCATTGAAAGTTTTGAACCTTGGATCATTGCTCTGTTATGTGCCCATTTCCAAAAACAGCAATCTTGGTTCAGGCAACCATGATCCAACCGAGGTTCAGACCGGTCATGGTCCCAGGCACTTCCGGTCTGTGAAACAGTCTGATTGACCTAATCTATTTGCAACATGCTGCATTTCAGGGTCTCTGTTCGCGATCATGTCGCTGCTCAACATGATCAGCGTCGTGATCGGCAACTTCCTCTTCAACGGAATCTACGCGGCGACTCTGAGCTGGTACCACGGCTTCGTCTTCTTCGTCGGAGGCCTCGGGTACCTCGTGCCAACCCTGTTCACCGCGTGAGTTCCCGAGCACACACACATACACACATACACACACACATCACACCACTTTGTCCACATGGTGTGTGTGTGTCTGTCTGTCTGTCTGTCTCTGTCTCTGTCTCTGTCTCTGTCTCTGTCTCTCTCTCTCCTCTCACTGTCACTGTTACTCTCGCGCATTTTCCTTCTCTCTCTCCTTCTGTTATAGACAGACAGACAGACAGACAGACAGACAGAAAGACAGACAGACAGACAGACAGACAGACAGACACACACACACACACACACACACACACACACACACACACACACGTGTTTGGGAGGACCTCTCCATCTTCGTCGCTGCTCCCGAACGCCCTGTGTCTCTTCGCAGGATCCTGGCGTTCGCGCTGGTGCGGGAGAAGCGGCGGAACCGCGAGAGGGCGATGCGCGACAAACTCGAGGCGGACGCGTTCCACCGCGGGGAGCGCGGCAGCGTCATCGGGCGCTGAGCCACGGGTGGGCGGGGCGGGAGCCACGGGTGGGCGGTGCGGGGCGGGCAGGGAGCCAGGTGTGGACGGGGCGGGTGGTGGGTTGGGGCAGGTTACTGTTGGGGTGGGTGGAAAACAGCGTTGATCATTGTACTTCCATTGGACACGGAGTCAGGGGTCAGGGTCGGGATGAAGGGCATGTTGCGGATCTGTGGAAGTTCAGTGAACTACGCTGAGAATCGTTGAAAATGGCTGTGTTACAATCCACCACTGAGCGGTTTGTAACAGAAACTGTTGCGTGGAAATTGCCAAATGCTCAGCTGCAAGGTTTTTATTCTGTTGTTACTCTGTGTGTGTGTGTGTGTGTGTGTGTGTGTGTGTGTGTGTGTGTGTGTGTGTGTGCGTGCGTGTGTGTGTGTGCTGTTCACCACATCTGGCTTTTTCTCAAGGTGTCATCAAATCTACGTGCGTTTGTTTGAAGTTTGAAAGACACAAAGCATGAATGAGACTGGTTTCTTGTTTTGTTTGAACAAAGAGAAGAAATAAAACACTGAGTCAAAAAGAAAATTGAGTTGTCAAAATAATTTAGATCGCGAGGCAGAGCAGTTGAAATGAACTTGAGCGTGAATCCGTCAGACCCGCAGACTCTAGTTCTGAGACCCAAACCCGCAGCACCGCACACCCGTATCCTGCAGGAGTACGACGTGTAGCGACGAGGAGAAACTCTCTCTCTCTCTCTCTCTCTCTCTCTCTCTCTCTCTCTGTCTCTGTATCTGTCTCTGTCTCTGTCTGTCTCTGTCTCTCTGTCTCTCTGTCTCTGTCTCTCTGTCTCTGTCTCTCTGTCTCTGTCTCTGTCTCTCTGTCTCTCTCTCTCTCTCTCTCTCTCCCTCTTCTGCGACTTTTTTCCTCTGCCACGGAGACTTTTGTCAATTTTTTTCTGATCAGGACTTCGGTTCTGGACCTGAAACCAAATCGAAGCGTGGTCGTCCTTTGAGGTACAACCCGAACAGTGTCTGGGATGATTTTCTCGACCTGTCACGATGTGTCTAGAAATTCTTGGTATTTGTGCGAAGTCCCTTTAGGGCGAAGCACCATGTGATAGTGCAGTATATGGCAGCTGGACTGAAATGTCCCCTGCCCCCTCCCCCCAACCAGACCCCCCCTCCCCCTGCTGGAGGTGGGACCCCCCTGCCAAAGGCAGGACCCCCTGCCAGAGGCAGGACCCCCCCCATGGACAGCATGCAGCATGACTGGTGGACAAGGAGGACAAGGAAGAATTGATGACATTACTGATGCCGCAAGGGACTTCGCACTGCAGTTGCCTTGAGCACTGCTTCTTGTTTCTTCCACACTGGTGAGAGTCTCTAGGGTTGGGAGAAGGCAAAGGTCATCGGAGCCCTGGATCCGCTGGAGGAGTCTGACCTGGGTGGGTCACAGAGAACACGTCCCCTCGAGAGCGTTGTGCTGACTCTCGTGAAGTTTTTGAGCACCAGCCTCCTGCTGTGAGCGCTCGGAGCGCAGGGTGCGTCCGCCCTCCACCCGTGAGTGAAGCCGAAAACAACAAAACCCAATCTGAAAACAAAGCATGGACGAGCCCCGCCCGCCATGGCCTTGAAATCAGAATGCTGAAAAAATTGGAAGGCAAGAAAAATCCAAACGCACGCACAGAGCCGTCCTCAGAGTGGAGTGCTGGGACCCGACCTGCTGCAAATGTCGCAATCCAAACAGCGAGGAGTGAAAATCTCGGTTCATGTAACTGGATCTAATTGTGCTTCAGAACCTGTCGTTTATTACCCAATAAACGCTGATAATGCGCCCGCGGTATTTATCTGCGTGAAGCCAGTGAAAACAATCGGTTCCATATTTGATGTAATGTGACGTAGCGAGATCGATACAGATTTCACCAGACGCCGCAGACGCACCCAGAGCCAGGGTCACCCTCTTCGCTGGAACACGATTTCAAGGTATTTGGTGTTCGTTTTCTCTAACTTCATGTTGTGTGTGCACAAGAGGCAACTCAATGACCTGTCAGTGAGCTCTTCATTTTGTCGTGAACAAGTTTTCTGTATTGCCTCTTGTGAAAGTGTCGCAGTGATTTGGGAGATGCCCATTGCAAAACACAAAGTTCTGTTCCTGGTCAGCCTGTGAGGAAATTCTTCAATTCATTCACCGCAGATTTGGGGGGTTCTGCCTCATGCTTCACATTTCAAGAGAAAGCGTCAAAGGGAAAAGCGTAAATTCCTGGCGATCTTTGTGCTTTGAACGAACCATAAGGACCTGGCTTTGCTCACAATTTTGTCTTAAAATGAATTTTTTGGACACAGAAGGACGAGCCTTCATACCACTGTTGCAACCCAATCAACATCCTGGTTCCCATCAAATTGCAATGCACTGCACAACTGCTGGACACTTGACCCCTTCGCAGATATTTTGACGTCATTCTGCAAGAGAATTGCCTCTAATTTTGGAAATGTACCAGATGTGTCGGCGCTTGATACGAGCACGATGGATCTTCCTTGGCACGCAACGATCCGTAATATCTTTACGAGGTGCCACTCTGACGCAGTAAAGCCATAAAATTATGATATGCTACTGGTCAGCTTTGCGCAAGATGTCATCATCGGACAGGATCCATGCCCCTTGAAAAAGACATGACGAAGCTTCCTTCTTCGGCAGGATGCTCAAATAGGAAGTTTCTATTCTTTTGTTCCATTCTGACGACCGCGTCTCACAGAAGAACAGGCGTACACTCCCAAGGACTCCACGGACACAGAAACAGCTGGGAGAACCATTTCTTTCTGAAGGTGAGAATTACACTTTGAAGAAGACGCCCCAGGTGAAGGGACGCAGCGCCAACTTGACCTTCTCATCGGAGTTCAGTGTCGTCAACTTGTGCAAAACCGCACAAAAAAACCACACAAAATGTGAAACTGTCTCTCCTTTCTCATCGGCGTTCTATCCCACTGTCTGTCTGTCTGTCTGTCTGTCTGTCTGTCTGTCTGTCTCTGTTCATCGTGCAGCCAGGAAGGATTTGCTCGGAAGACGGAACTCTGCCTGCTCCGCTTGCATGGGTATTTGTTGAAGGTCCTGTTTCGCGTTTCTTCAGATCTGCAGCCATCATGACGTCGCGAGGGGACAGGAAGGGGACGAAGGAGCAGACGTGGGCGGACCTGCGGATTCCTGACGCCGAGCTGCCCGGGTCGTCCAAGGGCGGCACGGCGACGCGCTCCGTCTCCTCCATGTCGGGCACGTCCTCCGACGCAGACATCCTGTCCTTCACCTCCTCCGCCGCCATCTCCGACTTCCACACGCACAAATGCAACCCGTTCTACGACGTCAGGTGGTTCGTCTTCTTCTTCTACATCGTGACGTTGTCCATCTACGCCGTCCTCGCGCACAACGTCGCGGCTGCGCGGACGCTCGAGAAACGCTTCGGCTTCTCCTCATTCCAAGTCGGCTTCATCTCGTCCTTCAACGACATCATCAATCTCATCCTCGTGCTCTTCATCGGCTACTTCGGCGGCAAGTTCAGCAAGCCGCGCATGCTGGGGATCATGTGCCTCATCGGGGGCGTCGGCTGCATGCTGTTCGCGCTGCCCTACGCGCTCTTCCCCCGCGAGGTGGAGCTCGGGTCGGACCTCGCGGACGACGCGCGTGAGAACGTCACCAACTCTGACCTTCTGTGCGAGAACCAGATTCCGAGGAACGAGACGTGCGACGGCGGGCAGGACTTCTCGACGGTGTCGCGCCAGGCGTACGGCATCATGCTGATGGCGTCGGCGCTGCTCGGGTTCGGGAACTCTGGGCTCAGCATCCTCAGCGTCGGGTACATCGACGACAACCTCCCCAGAAACGTCGCTGCCTTCTATATTGGTGCGAATTCCTGTTCCATTCAGATCGTTTGAGCAAAACAACATGAGTCCTTTTTGACAGAAAATCATCCGCAACGCAGGTCAGAGTTTCTGAATCGTGTGCCCATCTGGGGCTCAATGTGACAACCCGTGTGTGGCCTGGTCAGAAAGTCTTTTTCCTGCGTTTGTAGGAATCGTCTCCAGCGCGTATCCAGTCGGACCTCTGATCGGATTCGTCATTTCCACAGTGACTCTGCAGCTTCCAGAAAATCTCAAAGGTCAGAAATGCTTCAAGCTGAAGACCGTTACAGCTGCCCTTCATGTAGCTACGAAAATCTGAACACGTGTTGTCCAATACCCCTTTTGTATTTTCCTGTCAAGAGACTCTTGTTGCGCTTTGCAGACTCAGTGTTCGACAGCAGCAGCACGAGTTTCATCGGCTGCTGGTGGCTGCCCTACCTCATCTTCGGGGCGCTCGTCTTCCTCAGCGCCATCCCGATGCTCTTCTGCCCCAAGCACCTGCCGCACTACTACAAGATGAAGGCGCGCCTCCGCAAGCTCAAAAAGATGCGAAAGATCCCCTCCATTGAAGACATCAAACCCGTCGGCTTCAAGGCCAAAATGAAAGGTACTGGTCAGCTCAGACTTTCGTGTGACCCAGTGTCTGGCCACAACAATGACTGCAGAGGGGAACAACCCCCATTTGTAAAATCCCTTCTGTGTTTTCAGTGGCAGGGACGTCCATCTGGGGCGTGTTCACCAACGTGCCGTACATGACCTTGGTGCTGAGCACCCTCTGCTGCTACTACATTCTGCCAGGGATCTACCAACAAGTTCCCAAGTACCTGCAGATCCAGTTCCACATCTCCGCGTCCATGTCCAGTATCTACACAGGTGCGTGTGTCCAAAGACTCCTCTTGATCAACCAGCATTTGTAACGTTTTTGTCCGCTTACACACCCACCCGCACCCGCACACAGAGACACATGAACACCACACCCACACTCACTCCCACACAGACACAGAGACACTGCACATGCGCACTCACTCACACACACTATGTACAGCACGCACACTCACGCACACATGCACACACGCTCACACACAGACACACAGATACAGGAGCACACCACACTCACCCCCACACACCCACCCCACACCCCCCACACACATACATCCCGCCTCTCCCTCCCTGCAGGCGTGTCGGGCGCGCTGGTGGCTGCTCTCAGCCTGGTGGCGGTCGGCTGGACGGTGAAGAAGCTGAAGCTGGAGACTCGCGGCGCATGCGCGGTGCTCGTGTTGTCCATCTGCGGGACGCAGCTCGCCATCACCGCCATGCTGCCCTGGAAGTGCGACCAGACGCTGCTCGCCGGGGGTCAGGCCGCCAGGGACGACTCCGACCTGTGAGTGCACGCGAGGCTTCGGAATGGAGAGGGACAGACGCGCTCGCGTTCTGCTCTGGATGGTCCAGGATTTAGGTCAAGGGGGCCCTGAATCTGTGGGGAGGGGAAAACTTCAACGTCGTGATCATTGACAAAAGGAGCATGAAAAGCCCATTGAATCTGCCCTGGAGTTCTGTGACATTTGTTTTTTCGGTCTTTTTTTGTCGAAACCAGCTACATATGACATTCCTTGATGCGAGAACCTCTGACTGACAAGCTTTGACCTCCACTCTGAACTTCCCTGACGGCAAGTCTCCACCAATTCTGATTGCACATGCAGGGTCCTTTGACACGCCTGCTCTGATCGTGTTGCAGGGACTACTACCCGCAGTGCCAGGAGACCTGTAACTGCACGACGGTGGGCGTGGCGCCCGTGTGTAACGACCGGCTCGACATCGCCTTCATCTCGCCCTGCCACGCCGGCTGCTCCTACTACAACCCGCGCAACGACGTGAGTCCAGGGGACTTCCTCTCCCAGCTCTGGGGGACTTCCGGTCCCCAGCTCTGGGGGACTTCCAGTCCCAGCTCTGGGAAACTTCCGGTCCCCAGCTCTGGGGGACTTCCGGTCCCCAGCTCTGGGGGACTTCCGGTCCCCAGCTCTGGGGGATCCTTGGGTGCGGAGGGGGAGGGAGGAACCAAAGACAGTTGGAGTGCCTCAGGGAAGGACAGTCCCGTCCGTCGTTTGCTCACCGACACTGACCGGTGCCAATGGCAAGAAAATCACGTGAGAAGTGTCGTGATACCGCAGAATCTGCTCTGACAATACGGAGGTTCAGTAAGTATGTCAGGTCCTTTTCTGACGTGTCCAGGTTTCCAAATCAGTGACACTGATGCCAGTTGGTCACTTGTCATTGGTTCTCAGAACAAATCGAGTTTTCTGGACCACTGGTCGGGCAATTGGGGCACGAGGCGTACGGAGATTCCCATGAATGCATGTGCGTTGTGTTGAAAGTGCGAATGTGTGCTGCGGACGCATGCTGCACGGCGCGTCTGTCTCTTCCTGCAGACGTACCTGGGCTGCAGCTGCGTGCGCCAGGTTTCCGACCAGCAGTTCGGCGGCGCCGTCAAGAACGGCATCTGCGAGAAGGCCGAGTGCGACGAGTTCGTGTACTACCTGCTCGGCTTCGCCGCCTTCAACGTGTTCACGTCCATGAGCCGCGTCGGCGGCCTCATCCTCCAGCTCAGGTGCGGGGGGGGGCAATCGGGGGGGGGCGGATACTTGAACCTCTCCAAAATTTATTTGAGCATTTTGCGCGCCACAGCAGCATTGTTTTGTTGTTCAGTAAGACCAAACTTTGAAGCCAAATGGTGTGCCTGGGATTTTGCTCTGGTGAAGATGGTGCTCATTTGATGAATCCAAGGTCCGTGGGGGAACGACACCTTTTTTGACAAAACTGAATGGCGAGAGCGTTGAATGTTGGCGTTCCACAACAAAAGGAAACGGGGTGCAGGAGGGGCAATCGTTGAAGTTGGAAACCAAGCCCGGCGGACCTCTGGATGCTGGTGGCAGAAATGTCAGAATGGCGTATTTCCAGTTCAAATTGAGGGCCCCTGTGAACATTTGCAGGTTGGTGGAGAAAGAGATGCGCTCCTTCGCTCTGGGCCTCACCTCCTTCATTCACAACGGACTCGGTCAGTAAAACTCGCGTTTCTGTTTCAAAGCTGTTTGAGTTTTCAGTTTTTCACATGTTTTTTGACGACGTTTTCTGCAAGTTGTGTTGAACTTTGGTTCAGCAGCACAAATGTGCGTGTGTGTGTTGGTATGCGTGTTGTGCTGCAGTGTTCATCCCCGGGCCCATCATCTTCGGGCTGCTGTACGACTCGACGTGTTTGCTGTGGCAGGACGTGGACTGTGAGGAGGAGGACGGAACCTGCATCCTCTACAACATGAACAGGTGCAACTCACGTCGCATCAGCTGAAGTTGAGGCCCAAGTCTGCTGGCAGGGAAATGGTCACCTCAATTCAAAAGAATGCGCACAGTCTCCAGTCTTCCCATTTACTGACCCCTCAAGGGACACACACTTTGATTGGTCCACTTGGATCCAAAGTCCAGTGGCCACGCAAGGAACCTCGTCTTCTTGTCTTCCCATCGAAATATACGGTCCATTTCCCAAGCAAAACTTTCGCGATCCCGGCCCATCCTGCAGCTTTACGATGTCACGATGTGCGTGTCGCCTCGGCCCCGCAGGTTCCGGACGTACATGCACGGCCTCCCGCTGACGATCCTGTTCGGCGCGCTGCTGCTCTCCTTCGCGCTCGTCTGCATGGTGAAGCAGCGAACCCGCTCCACGCACCGCGACCCAGAGGCCGAGCTCAGGTGACCACGCGTCCTAGACGATTCCGCAACTCTTTCCTTTCTTTCTTTCTTTCTTTCTTTCTTTCTTTCTTTCTTTCTTACTTTCTTTCTTTCTTTCTTTCTTTCTTTCTTTCTTTCTTTCTTCCGTTTGTTCATTCTTTCTTTCTCTCTTTGTCTGTCTCTGCCTCCCTCTGTCTTCATTTCTTCTCTGTCTTTCTGTCTCCCTCTGTCCATCTCTCTTCTTTCTCTTTTTCTCTACGACTGTGGATTGTGTTCAATGTTTTCGATGCATCAAAACATTTCTTTCTCAGTTTTTCTCTCTCTGTCTCTCTTTCTCCTTCTCTGCCTCCCTCTGTCTTTGTTTTTGCCTCTCTGTCTCTCTGCCCGTCTCCTTCAGTCCGTCTAAAAGCCAATCTGTCTGTTTTCAGTGATGATGAAGATCAAAAGCCGAAATTCGCTGGAGGCCTCAACTCTCAGGGGACGTCGAGCACGGCCTACGAGGACACGGGGGGCGTCACGCTCACGTCCGTCGACGACAACGTCGCCAGCGAACGATACTGACGCCACGCACGTTGATATTCAGTCCGTTGAAACTCAGGTTGAAAATTTTCAGTGACGCGTTGTTCACTGAAAACCACGACAGCACGCGAGCAGTCGGAACGCCTGAAGCTGCGATTTTGAGAAACGCGCACGCGCGGGCCTCGTTTCCGAGGGTTCTCCCGTCACGGTGCGGGTGGCCACAGGACAACTCTGCCGAACATTTCTCAAAAGGCTTGTGGGTGTTTTTGACCCTCAGCAAAGAGAAGTGACTGATGTATCTTTTGTGTCAACACCAGTTTGCAAAACGTGTTTATTTTTTGACAGCGGGGTGATGGATGTCGTGTTCTTTTTGAGATGGAAGCGAAAAATCTGTGTTGCGCAAAAAAGTGTGAACACTGAAACAATAAAATAAGGTGTAACGAGTTGAAAAGAATGCTTTCCACTTTTTGTGTCTTGCACTTTGTGGTTGAATAAAACAAAGAAACCACACACGTACGACTGTTCTTGGTTACAGTGCTCCGTGTCTGTGCTGAAGTTCACAATCATTTTGACCCCAAGCCGGTGGGAGGTTGGTTGGTTTGGTTTCTTCCATGAGAGCCAGTGCTGGGGCTTGGTTTGTTCAAGTCAATCTCATTCCCGAAGGTGAAAATCGCACAACTGCATAGTGCGTGTTGATTCCCGAAGGGATCAAGCATTTATTTCTCTCTCACGGGGTGTCGCACCAGTGGGCATAAAGAGAAACCTTCCGTCAACTCAAAGAGGCAAAAAAAGGAAAATCTCTTTTATTTCAACAGAACACAGCTTCTTTCGCAAAGTACACCAAAATGACCTGATGGAACTCATGAAAGGCCGTGGCGCTTTCTGCTTCCCCCCTTTTCGAAAACATTGACATTGAATCAACAGGCGTAACAAACCAATACAATTGGGTCAAGTGTCAGTACTTCACCCGAGTATAAAGCCAAATCAAACGGTCCATCGCGACCGAACTGCGGACTGTTTGCGGATTACACTTTGATGCGGTGTGGGGGACAAATATTGGCTTTGCACATAAACGGAGCTCAGCGCGCTTCCCACCAGCAATTTGCGGGTCCTTCTCGGTGTACCTCAAGGACTTGGATGAACTGGGCAAAGAAAACAAGTTGTCTTTGGTTATCAGGAACTGGATACACCGGGACGGCATTGGGCTGTGATCAAATTGAGTGCATGAAGGGCAGTGGTTCAAATCCAGGCACCTCGGAATTTCCTCCGCGGAGCTGGAGTGACACGGATGTTGCCGGTGCATGTGTCCGAGTTCTGGTGTTGGGTACTACATGCCAGATTGCAAAGTTCGCACCACACAAGGAGGCCTTTCTGATCACACAAAAAGCATTATCATTTTCCCCCAAGACATGCAGGTTGAGAATACAGTAAAGATTTGCGACATGCGAACTTGCAGGACCAAAAAAGCAACTCCCGGAGCATTAGACTTGGAGGTCGCGTCATACCAAGGGCAAAAGAGAACAAATCATTCTTGCGAGACGGGCTGTTTGCATCAGGACCTGATGTTTGCTGGACAAGGCAGGCTTTTTCGCCTGTGAGGTCGAAGATGCGACCCGACGCACACCAACGAAACCTTGGAGGAGACGGACGTTTGTGCTGTTGGTCCTGACCGTGAACGCAGTGACATCCGGTTTGCTGCGCAGCAACTTTCCCGTGTTTGCTGACGAATCTTGTTTGTGACATTTACAAATTTGTGTGTACAAACATTGTGAGGTATTCCGAAACTTGCCACATTACTCAGCGAAAAAACACGATCCCAGTTTCTGTCGCAGTACACGCACGTCGCACACACGGTGGGTCAGCGCGTCGTATCTCGATCCACGGGGAGGGAGTTTCTGGATCATAAAGAGACGCTCTTGAGAGTGAGTTATTGACCCCGGCCGAGTGGATTGCGGCAATGCGAATACGAACGACAGAGCGCTTTATCAGTCGGTGGTGGAGAAGGCTCTGAGGAAAGAGACCGTCATCGTCCTTCACTCCGAGAGATTTCATAACACCTGCAGCGGAAGGAAATACACAAGGATCGCAGGGCAAAATCTGGAACCTGGTGAGACTCAACTTGAATTAAGGAGGCACAATTGGATTTTACCCAACAAAATGACTTCGGAATCAGGCAAAATGGACGCGCATCACAAGGAAGCGCTCAAAGCTCAGGCCAGAGCCAAAGAAATCGAGATTCGACTCAAACACATCAACAAAGTGAAAGGCCCCTTCAAGGACATCCGCTGGTTCCTCGGATTTTTCTACATCACGTGTTTCGGAATCTACGGCAGTCTCACTCACAATGTGGCCATCACCCGAACCCTGGAGAAAAGGTAAATTTATTCACGCGTTTCTTGCACCAAAATCGTCTGCCTGCATGCAAAACCAATCGCGCGCGGTGGTCGCAAAATTTTACTTCTGAACTTTCTGACGTCCTGAATGACACTCAAAGCGTCCGCAGCAAGCGTCGTCAACATGACCGTTTTGGGTCAGCGTCGCGTCGTGAACCCTGACCGTTCGCCGTCCTCTGCGCCGTGTGATCGCGTTGCGTTCTGCTCACCGCAGGTTCGGGTTGTCGGCGGCGGAGTCCGGCTTCATCCTCTCGATGAACGACATCATCAACATGGTGCTCGTGCTCATCATCGGATACTCCGCCAAGTCCTTCAGCAAACCCAGGCTCCTCGGTGAGACGCAGCACGCCTCGTGGGAACAGGGAACCAGGGGGGGGAGAGAGGGAGAGAAAGAGAGGGGGAGACAGACAGAGAGAGAGAGACAGAGAGAGAACCAGAACCTGGGGGGATAAATGAGGAACATAGGGGATGGGGTCGGGAAGTCAGGTGAAAGTCCATGAGCGAGACCAGGGGGAACTTTTTGGGGTTCGAGGTGCATGGAGAAGACCGAGGACCAGAAGAACCTGGAAGAGGCACCGGAAACCAGGTGGTCGCAAGGAATTTGCGGAACAATTCTTGAGCAAGCCAGACGTCGGCAAAGAGCGTTTTGTTCTGGACCGTCGGGTGTTGGCAAAATCAGGCAGGCCAGTTTTTTTGTGCTTTTCTCCTCCAGTCTTCCTTGTTCCTGGAGCCAACATTCCAGTCATCTGCACTGTTTCTACCGTTCTGGGCTGCAGAGGATCTTCAAGAACACACACACACACACACACACACACACACACACACACACACACACAAATTCCGTTTCACAGCCGCCTTTCCTGTGCGTGAGACGTGCTCTGAATCAGTTCAGTGCTTCTCGGGCTCTGTATTAACGTCCTCAGTTCACGTTGCAGGTATCATGTGTATGATCGGGGGCGTCGGGTCGATGCTGTTCGCGCTGCCCTATCCGCTGTTCCCGCTCGACCGGGACCTCAGCAACTCGACCGCCTCCAACCAGCAGCTCTTCTGCGGCGTCCCGCCCACCTTCAACAAGAACTGTCAGGAGGAGACCCAGGCCGCCAGCAACAGGTGCGTGCGTGTGTGTGAAGTGAAGTATGCGTGCAGGTCCAGCAAACAGGTCCGCCCTGTGCAGAGCGATCACGATGCAAGTGCAAGGTCAGGTGCAAATCTGAGCTGGACAGAGTCGACTGTGATGTTGGAGAGGGGTTCAAACAAATGGGACTGGCAAAAGCAAAACTGTCGAGGAGGACTGATCCAGGGAGGCAGAGTCCTCCCCTCGCCCGCCATTTTGCAAATTTTCGACAAGGAAAAGTGAAATCGTCCCCCCTTTTGGTAGGCTCTGTGACCAAGTGCTGAATCCGCCAACGAGAGTCCCCATGGTTTTGGAAGACCCTGCACACACACATGCACACACACACACACACACACGCCACTTTGTCCACATCGCACTGGGGGCCCGTTGGCTCTGTGTTCCCACCATCGACAGCGACTCAAGACCGCGTGTTTCTCTGTCCGTGGCAGCGCGGATCAGGACGCGGTGATCTTGTTTGTCTCTGTCCGTGGCAGCGCGGGTCAGCACGCGGTGATCTTGTTTCTCTCTGTCCGTGGCAGCGCGAATCAGCACGCCGTGATCTTGTTTCTCTCTGTCCGTGGCAGCGCGGGTCAGCACGCTGTGATCTTGTTTGTCTCTGTCCGTGGCAGCGCCTCGGCGTACGCTGTTATTCTGGCCGCGTCCGCTCTGCTCGGCTTCGGCAACTCGGGCCTCAGCGTCCTCAGCGTCACCTACATCGACGAGAATGTGCAGCGCCACCTCGCCGCGCTCTACATCGGTCAGTTCCACCGCGAGGGTGTCTCTGTTGGGTGGGACAGACGAGAGTGAAGATTCCAGCGGGAAGGGGGGGGTCCACGGGTTCTCAGGGCTTGATTACTAATGCATTGTCCAGGGGGTCCAGCTGGTGGCTGGGAGGACACTGTCAAACATTTGTGTTGGAGTTTGGCAGGTAAGTGAATATGGAGGGTCAGTGGTGGGCCCTTCATTCTCGCTGGACCAGTCCCTGATGATCGCAACTGAAACATTTCATCAGAGTGCAGATGCACTTGAACTGCTGAGCAGTGAATCAACATTGTGATTGCTCTTGTATCACCAAGTGCCATCAGCCTCTCGAGCCGCACCGTTTCAGGGGTCGCGTCGAGCGCGTACACACTCGGGCCGCTCGTGTCGTTCATCGTGTCCTTCCTCACGCTGCAGCTACCCGAGAATCTCAAGGGTGAGTCAGGAGCGGGTCTGCGCTGCTCCAACGGACCCGGGGTAGGGACGAGGGGAGGGGGCAAACAGACTAAAACCTGTGCGAGTGGCAATTTGACAAAAACACATGCAAAGGAATAGAAACGCAGAAAAACAACACTGTTTTGAGGGGCCTGGAGCTTCAGGCCCCACTGGCCCCCGGAGCTGCGTGCCTTTGCTTTTTGTTTGATTCTCCCGCAGCAGTAAAAAAAACTTTTCTGCTTTTTTGCGTCTGTTGACCCCATCCCAACTTTTAACAAGAAATAATTTGTTGTCACTCTGCGCAGAGTCGGTGGCGGACCCTGACGAGGACACGTTCATCGGCGCCTGGTGGTTGGCGTTCCTCATCTGGGGCGTCGTGTCCATCGTGGGCGGCGCCCTGATGGCCATGTGCCCGCGCCACCTGCCGTTCTACTACGAGCAGCAGGAGAAGCTGGAGCGCGAGGCGCAGGCGCAGGCGTCCGCCGGGAAACCGGTCAAGGGCGAGGAGAAGAAGACGTTCGGACAAGTCGTGAAAGGTACGAGTCGCAGATGAGAATTGGTGGGCACCTTGCGGACGTGCGTGTGAATCTGTTGGGAGGCTGGATGAACTTTCGTAACACTTCCAGCAGAACTGTCCCAACTTGAGATCTCCACCCACTCCGGGGCCTGTATTTCAGAGACGGCGCAGAACCTGAAGGTGGTCTTCACGAACGTGCCGTACCTGGTGCTCGTGCTGTCGGCGCTCTTCTCCTACTACATGATCCCTGGGCTCTACGCTCAGGTTCCCAAATACCTCATCATCCAGTTCAAGGTCGACCAGGCCATGTCCAGCATCCTCACCGGTCAGTGCAAAAACCAACAATGTCAGCAAATAGTAAAAGTATCAAATGAACGCCCGAAACTTACTTCCTGCTGTTCACCAGAAATATTTGAGTGAAAGACCACAGGCCAAAAATATATCACATACCACACATGGACGGAAGCCACAGGTCTGAAAAATACACAGAAGCTTTCTCCGCGTGCGCATGTCTGAAAGAGAACAGCTTTTTGGGGGCCAAATGAGCCTTCAACACTGTTGACAGCGGTATGTAGCTGTGCATGGCGAAGTGCTCACCTCCTCTGTCTGCACGTTTCTTGTCTGTAGGCCTGTGCGGGGCGCTCGTTCTCGCGCTCGTGCTCGTCATCGTCGGGTGGGTCATCAAGCACTTCCGGCTCGAGCTGCGCGGCGCCATCCACATCTACGCCATCGGCATCGCCGGCACCGCCGCCGCCGTCGCCGCCATGATGCCCTGGTACTGCGACCAGTCCGTCCTCGCCGGCGTCATCGAGTCCAGCCAGAAGTAAGCGACGCAAAGGGGCCTGAGAGGCGGTTCCTGCCGCACCCCTGGACCAAAGATCGAGGATCCCAAGGAGTCCGGACATTTCCTGACCCTGAAAATCAGCGAAGCTTGGAATCCAATTTTGCTTGAACCCTTCCTGATCCCAGGTCTCTGCAAATCCAGGGTCCCAAAGAGTCCCCGGAATTTTGTCTTGCCCCCACCCCAGTTCAAGGGTCGCAAGAGTCTTGCATCTAACGGACACCTCATAGCGACGAATCACTTGGTGCCCAAGAACCTTGGAGGCCAAAAAATTCTGTTGTATCAAGAAGGTTATCACCGATCAAGAGTTCAAAACTCACATTCCAAACAATTTCGTGTGAAACCATCGGCTTCAATTCAATTCAACTGAAGCGCCACACACAATGAATGGCGCCGCTCACGCTGCCCTCTGTCGCCCGCAGCATGTCGTACTACCCGGCGTGTAACCGCATCTGTAACTGCACGTCAGCGGCGTCGCCCGTGTGCTCGCCACACGACGAGATCTCCTTCATCTCGCCCTGCTACGCCGGCTGCACCGGCTTCTCCAACATCACCGGGCAGAACGTGAGTGTTGAGCGCACTCGTACCGGAGGGTGTGGCACCTCAATTCGGGCGTCAATTTCCGCAACCAAACACTGAACCAAAAAGGTGGAAGTTCTTCCCTCTCTGGAGTTAACGACATTGACGTTCGATTCCCGGGGCCACGCGTGTCGTGCGCCATATTTGGCGCGAAGATTTTCAAACGGTCAAGCTTACGTGAGGTTGCGCGTGCGAAGCACGTTTGCGCGGGCGTTTGAACCTCGTGCTAAACTTTTCTGCTTCATCCGATCAGAGATACACGGACTGCAAGTGCGTGACGACCAAGGTGGACAACCCGGACGTGATCGGGCCGCTGGGCGGCTACGTGATCCCGCGGCTCTGCACGAAGCCCGTCTGTAACGCCGTCATCGCCTTCCTCTTCTTCTTCGCGTTCCTGAACGCCTTCAGCGCCATGACGCGACTCGGCGGCGTCATGCTGCAACTCAGGTGCGCCACCTGGAGGGAGGGAGGGAGGGAGGGAGGGAGGGAGGGAGCGAGCGAGCGAGGGAGCGAGGGAGCGAGGGAGCGAGGGAGCGAGGGAGCGAGGGAGCGAGGGAGGCAGGCAGGGAGAGAGAGAGAGAGACAGAGACAGAGACAGAGGGGGGAGGGGAGGGGGAGAGAGAGATAGAGAGAGAGAAGAAGAGAGGAGAGAGCAGAAGAGTGAGAGAGCAGGAAAGTGACAGAGACAACGAGAGACATGAAGAGGAGAAAGACAACAAATGAGGATTTTGGACAGACAGACAGACAGACAGACAGACAGACAGACAGACAGACAGACAGACAGACAGACAGACCGTGTGTTTCCCACCAACCGGAAAGCAGAAACTTGCTATTTGTTTTTTTCCCATTTCAGATTGGTGCAAAAGGACATGCGTCCATTCGCTCTTGGACTCACGTCCTTTATCCACAACGGTCTGGGTGAGTTCAACTGCGCAGTGCTTCAGGATCCTAATCACAAGACTCACAACCTCCCAGCTCCTTAACCTTTATCCAACTTTGCATCACCCACCACATCGCTTCACCGTTTATTGATGATCGAAATTTCAAGCTTGCGCAGTAAATGTAACGTTAACAACTTAATTTGTATATGGCGGGTGTGATTTACAGTGTTCGTGCCGGGCCCGATCGTGTTCGGGACGATCTTCGACACGACGTGCGCTCTGTGGCAGGAGCTCGAGTGCGGGGTCAGGGGCGCCTGCATCCGATACAAGATGGAAGAGTACGCAATTCTTCACATACTTTCTCCCGAGATCTTTTCGCAAAACTTGTCAGAGACGATCTCAAAAGCCGGATGTGGTTTTGAAAAGTATCCGTGGTACTGACCTCTCCTCGAAATGTTGCTGACGCGCAAGAAATTGTCTGTGCGTTTCTTTTCGGATCTTGATCTCGGCGACCTCAATGGGCATTTGAGGTGTATTGTCCACTGGCTTTGTTCTCTACGTTTTGCCTTTCAATGAAATTCGCGCTGTCCTTGCGACTCTGCTGGGAGACTGCGCACCCGCAGAATGTAAATCTGATTCGGACTGTCATATTCAACTTTGTTGTTCATCCCTTGCCGTTTCATCGTTGCAGCTACCGAATCTACATGCACTCCATCACTCTGGGTTTCGTCGGGGTCGGGCTGCTCTTCGCCGGCCTCGTGTACGTTCTCATCAGACCGCAGTTCGATAAGCACGCGGACGCGCGGCTGTACGTGCAGGCGGACGGGAAGCCGCGGCTCGAGCTGCCCCCGCCGGACCCCGCCCCTCCCACCGCCGACAGCGCCGTCAAAGACTCGAGCGGGAACGGCCACCTTCCGTATAGTGATCCGCGGGGCGGGTACGACAACACAGGCTCGTCGTTTGAATACGACCTGCCCTCCGACACACGTCACGATACGAGCAACCCGTACACAGAGGTCACCGAGTTGTGATTGAAATGCAAGGCATGGCGTTTTGTACTCGTATTTAGAAGACTGCAGATTGATTTTTCAAACCTCTGCCGTTTTCGCCAAAAAAGCCCGCCGCCCAAGTGGCGCAACACAGGGATTCAAGACCGCGGGTTTATACCCAGGGGCCAACGCGGGATCGTCGCGCATTGTGAAAGTCCTGTCAAACGTTTGTCTCGGTCGCGCAGCCGTACACTTCAGAAACACACTGCATGTTGTGCGTTTTTGACAACATTTTCCACAAACGAAGGTCAAGTGTTTGACCGAATATTCGTAGCAAAATGTACCACGTGGTATTGACATGCCGTGATTGAATCGTACGTAAGAAAATTTTCAAAGGTGAGGGTGTATTTTTCACGAGAATAAATGAATGCATGAGTGCGACACAGAAAGCTGTGGCTTTCCGTGTAGGGAGTGTGGTTTTCCTGAAAGAAAATGTCAATTACGTTTCTGACCAAACACTCAGTGGCCATTCACCCCAAAACATTTTCATCATTTTGCGCTTAATTGGAAACTCAAACTAATTTTCCTCTGTTTTGCTCATTGCGTGGAGTAAGTTTCTGCCTCTGGTGGATCCAGGTTTGCAATCTGAAACCCAGCAACAGAAGGAACCATTCTCAATCCTCAGCGTTTGTAAATACAGAGGAAATACAGACAACGATACAACGCCAGAAGGCCAAACAAAAGAGAAAACAAATTTCGTGGACTATTCAGGCAAGCGTAGGACGAATCAAAGTTTCGTTCCAGGGGAGCCAACTTTAAGGTGGTCGGGCAGGACGACTTCGGGTTCGCTAAAGGTATGGCAGCGAAACGAATTGCAATTGAAGGTACGAAGTATTGGAGGCTTTCGTGTTTGTCCGATTGTGACGGGTGCGGGCTCCAAGTCCCCCCTCGTTGGATTCCCTGCACCACTGCGATGGAAGACATGTTCACCAAAAGAGCTCAGATGAACCAGCAGAGATCCAGCGATATGAGGTGATTCCCAATTCTCACAACAGATGATGACACGATATTCGTGAAAAAGCTCAGTGCAAAATTGTGGAGGAGAGAAAACAAATTCATTTGAACTCAGTTCTAACTGAGTCTGTGTCGCTGGGTGAATCGGCTGCTTCAGCGGACCCATGATTGCAACAAAATAAGGGAGGGAAGACGAAACGAAAATTTGACCCAGGCACTGAATTGTTCAACATTTGCCTCTGACAGTGCCAAATTATATGCAAGTGGTTGGTCTTGGCGTGCAGCTGCAGGATCAGCTCCGTTGCTTGCGTTGTTGAACTGACCGTTTGCAGCGTCTCGCCTCTGGACAGCCGTTTATATTTTCTGCAACTGAGAGCATGACACCCGGTGGTAATGCCCATATTCACCCATGTACATGTCACACCCACGCGTAAGGTGCGCCCAAACTTCAAACTTGATTTTCTGATTTTGGGTTGTATCAAAACACGGTTGGCCTTTGTGTATTCAACAGATCCTGACCCCGGGTTCCCGAACGCCCCAAAAGAATTATTCTCCTCCGCCGCTGTTCTTGGTGGCAAGATAGAAGTCAAGTTGGCCGTTGCCCTCCTCAGAAAAATCGGAGTCCAGATGAGGACTGAGTCCTTCCCTCAAAATGCTCTTCGTGAATGACAAGCAAAACACAAAGCAACTTGATGCGCAACGATCCTGACGCAGCGAGTTGGTTCCGAGGCAGAGGCAGGAAGCGCTTTTTTCTCCTCCAGTCGTCAGGTGCTGCGTTCTCCGGGCGAGCAGAGCGAATCAAAGCTGCAGATCCACAAATGTTTCCATTCCGCCGCCGCTTTGTTTCTCACTCGTTTTCAAAACATCTCAGCCCCGCTCTGGCAGCTTATGATATTTCTCGTTATCTTATTTAGTCTGAGTGCCAACTCTAAACTGCTCCGCTAACCCTTTCACATCAACCGCAGCGAAAGATTGAAGCAAAAGTTCAGGGGAAAATGGTTGCTGCAGAATTTTGTTGGTCAACAAATTTTGAATGAAAGTTTCACGGAGGTGAAAACACGGCTCAGCGTGAATCTCACATTTTCTTCAAACTCCTTCGTGCAAATCTGCATTGTCAGTTGGAAATTTGTCTCGTCCGAGACATATGATACAGAGCTGAAAACAAACTTTCGCTGAAGTTTGACCGCTTCATACTGATCAATCCAACACTGGCGTGACAAAGATTCAGTTGCATTGTGGCCTTCACTAAAAGTAAAACTTGCGAGATAAAAATCCGACAGGGTTACGGCTTTTTCCGCAGTGACTTCAAACGTGGTATCAGTTTCTGGTGCGCACTTTCAGATCGGATCTGCTTTCAGTCCCAAGTCTAAACCCAAGATGTTTGGCATTTGCCATTCATGAACATAACGCGGAAAATAATAACATGTCAACCGCCGGAATCAGGTTCACATTACTCGAATTGAATTCGTCCGGATGAGACTCCATTCATGAAAATTGTTCCTTGTATACGCAGCATGCAGGGGAAAGTTCGTTGCTGCAGCAAAATACGAACACCATCGCGATCTCACGGATTGTCCAAGCCAACTATCCTCAAGCAACAGTGACATTTTTATTTCTGCCACAGATAACATCTCACTATCTTCATGCACGTCCACTTTCTGCGCTGACGATGACTGAGTGCGGCTATAAAGTTGGGTGGAGGTCAGTGGAGGTGGGTGCGCTGGGGCCGCAGCGCCTGACAGCGCAACGTCATCGTCGCGCGTCTGGACAGCGTCCGACGCGGCTGCGCTGCGTCTCCGACGCCGCAGCTCCACCTCGGGGACCCGCGCCTTTCGCAACAGCAGCTCCTCCCGAGGCCCCAGCCTCGCGTCTGGCCAATTTATCCCAATTTACCGTGATGTATTGTGATTGTCTCCAGCAATTGTCGATATTAAAATGCTCCTCAGGAGGAAAGTATTGGCGTCTTAGAGGAATCCTTCAGAGGGAAGGACAAAGATCGAAATATTTCACATCTAGTTTTTGGTCAGTAAAGTTTTGGAAATGGGCTTGAATCTGGACATTTCGTAAATTTGGTGGACGCAAAACATTGCTCCAACATATAATTGGATTCCTGGCACATTGTCTCAAGCTCGCGCCTGATTGAATCTGGGGAAGAAATGGAGAGGCGCGAGATCAACATGATCAGACTCAGGTTGTCCTTCTGTGTTTCAGTGCTCATTGAATCTCAAAACCTCGCTTGACCTGTTTTCCGATTCTCGAGCAGAATATTTTGGTGAAAAATTTTGGTGTTTTGATCTGAAAAGAAAAAGCTCGCAAGAAAATGTCAGAAAGTAGCGGAAAGCCCAGGTGATGACCCACTTTTTCCTGCGGAAAACGGGTCTGCTGCACCTGGCGGAGAGGGCAGCTGTGCGAACCGACTCCACATCCCACGGGATGACGCTCTCCACCCCGGAGATTTTCCGTTTGTCTCAGCGCATGTTGCTTCAAAGGTCAATGTTTTTGAGCAGATTTGAGGAGGTTGCACCATCATTGAAGGTCGTTCAATTTTGAGTGACCGAAGTGTGGGTGACCGAAACAACAAATATTTGATGTCGGACTGATGCTATTCAAATTTTCATTTTCAAAAATTTATGAATGGTTTTCAGGTGGGGTCAAATTAATTCTTTATGCATTCCACTCACAAGCATTTCAGTTGCATTTCGGTGGCTGTGCATTTCGGTCGCTTGCTCAAATCACCGCGCGCTCCTTGGAGCCATTCTTTCTGATGAAGAAAGAGAATTTCGCGGTGATCAAAAATGTTTTCCTTTTTCTCGAGTTGGTTTCATTCGTTGAAGTACCACAAACGTCAGAACAAAAGACAGAAAATGTGTTCGAACGTGAAACACACTCGCACATCCGTCCGGTTTGTCAATCGTTCCGTGTTCTTCCACATCATCATCTGGATTGAGACACAGGGCGCAACGCGCGCATGATTCGTCGTGGCTTTTCAATCTTCTCGCTGCGAATTAACAAGGCAATTTAAAACACTGCAGACGATCACTGCAGATAAGACAGCATATCTCTCTATCAAAATAAGCTGGCAGCGCAACTGCTGATGTATCGCAGGTATGGGTGGGTAACACAACGCAGAGCTCACGCTGGCGAATTGGGCTCTCGACCTTTGCGAGATTCTCGTCACCTAGTCGGGCCACGCGGCTCTTCTCAGCGCGGCTGCGGCGGCGGAGGGAGCAGCAACTGCCGTGAGGCTTCAGCGGCTCCCGGCCGGGCCCATCCCTCACGGCCCGCCGCCGCCACAGCCACAGCCGCAGTGTTTACACTCGGCGTAAATTGCCGCTCCGTTCTGATCTATTGTTGTTGTTTGTGTGGGGCACGATACACAATTTAGTGAACGTTTTTTTTTTCTTTACAAAAGAAGCTTTGCGGTGCAGTTGGTCATCAATCAGCTTCAAAGTGAAGCTTTTCACTTCACAAAACGGGGTGCAAGTGCTGAGCCGAGAGAAAAGGGTTCTGGTCGAACTTTGCTTCCGAGTTCGTCACTGAGCAATTGTAAGTCCATCAGGTGCGTGTGACTGCAGCTCCCGGGCAACAGAAGGCGTCACGGGTGCGCTGTGCCCCCGATCATTCGCGAGTCGCCCAATTTATTGCCGCCATTAGACTGGACTTGATGACATTTTTGAGGCAATTTGACATTTCAACGGGAGGGATGAGGAACAAATGGTGTCGGTTTTCAGCGATCGCCTGGGAAACTCTCGGGGTCGAGTCATGCTCGATCAGCCTCACCGGGCGCAGCCAGCCGCCGCCCCAGATGGATGGGCAACAACTGCAGTCAGAGTCGGGCAGAAAAATTCAGGGGTCCACGAAAGACATCTTCCATTTTCAAACTTCTTGAGCCTTCAGGTCAATGGATTCTGACAGTCAGCTGCCTCTGGTATGCGTCGTTTTGAGAAAAGCATGCGCGAGGGGAAGAGTGTCAAGGCGTAAAAAAGTCGCTTGGAAGCACGTCCTCTTGACTGAGATTTTTTCAACGAGTTTGATGATCTGCCGAAAGACGCGTTGTGAATTTCTTCGTGCACGAGCACACGCGAACAGAAGAAAGGCGCCTCATCCCAAACACAGACGAGAACTCGGAGACACAGAGACCAAGATCGGATCCATCAACCATCGCTTCACACGCCAGTCCATCAATTAAAAACTCGACTGTGCAATACCGGTGTGTCTGCTGCGGGGCCTGTTTGTGTCAGTGTCATTAGATACAGTCATTACGGACTGTCATCGGAGTCATTAGGTCGAGTCGATTTCACGCGTTGTTTACGCGAGGGCGTCGCACGCGGCCGCTCGCCTCGTCTTGACCGTCTCAGCCGTCTCCTTATCTCGCGGGCCTGACACCCCGACGTGACGTGCGTCCGAGACGCAGCCCGACCCGAGACGCTAAACTATGCGCGCCCCGCTCCGACGCCCATTTACAAGATAAATACCAAATGAAAAATTAACATTCAGACCAAAGTTTCAAAATTTTTATCAGCAAGTGGGCTGTTGAGCTGCATTCAAGCAAAACATTTTTTTTCATCAACAAGCAAAAGCAATTTTGGGTCAAAGGTAAAATCTTTCACGATTTCTTTCTCAAATGGATTCACTGCGTGTTGCTGAAGATTTCCCAAGTTCTGAGGGCAAGTCTTCGAGGGAACAAAATCGACAGTTCTTTTCCTTTGCCGTGATGCTAGGGTTCTATTCGCAGCTGCAGTAATTTTGCAGACCCAGCCCCAACGAACTAGAGAACGGGAGAAGTCTGAGCAGCTCCATCTCGTTGCCCAACCCCTATCTTTGCGCCCGCGTGTGCGGTTTCTTTCGTGAAGGCACAGAGAAACTCATTCCAAGAGTTGATGGAAGTACGAAATATCTCTCAGAAACTCGAAGGGAAACAAATCGTTTTTATCGCGGAGGAACTTTTTGATTGCATTACGTTGATGAAGGAAAAACAAAAGAATGGGAGAGTTTTCCCGGTGGAGCCCTTCCCTTCACATCCAATTTCGCGGAGAAGCCTAAGCCTTTCGTGATTATCATATCAAATTGATGTGTAAGCATTTTAATCTCCGATAATTGCTGTTTTCATTTGGCGGACGATCCTGCTATTAGATTAGTGTTGCACTGTGTCTCAGTTCATGGTGATGTTGGGGGCCTCGCTTCCTCTTCTAATCACTTTAAGAGGCAGGGCTAACGAGCGGCTTTGTTCCCAGCACCTCGCTCGGAAAGGAAGCCTTCTGCTTCACAGCGCTGACCATCTGATTTCCCGTCCACCTCCACAGTCTGTTCAATGAAACAGGGACGCGCAATGCTCCGAACCTACAAATCACACAACCTCACAATGATACCACCGTGTTCGCCCATGGAAAAGTCGCACCCAAGTATGAGACACACCCCAGTTTTGCCTTGATTTTCTGGTGTAGGATTGTTGTGAAATGATAGCAATCTCATACCCATGTATTAGATGCACCCCCAGTTTTGGTGCTCAATTGTAGGACAAAAAGGTGCATCTTACGCATACACGGGTGGGTACGGTACTTTTTTCCCAAATTCTTCAGACGAGACAGGACACACCCTTCCTGCGGCTGCCTCCAGACTTTCTCCACTTCATCCTGTCATCGTGTGTCATATGGAAATTCCTTTTCGCACAGACGTTTTTGCAGCGTGAGGGTTAAATGTCAAAACAAGCAGGGGTGAGGAAAAATGACAACTTCTTTCAACAACAACTTAAGCCTGTCTCAGAATTCCTCTCGGCTTTCAAGTGGGAAGTGTTTTTGCTTGAACCGATCTCGAGGGTGCCTCTCAGATAGAGTGATCAAATGTAAATTGCACCCTTGAAGTGTTTAGGAAAAGAAGAGTGGGGGAGAAGGAAACACTCGGCTCCGGATTCTTTTTGTCTTGTGCGAGTCTTCTGACTGAGCTGTGGTTTTCGCAGACAAACTTGCACGTTTTTGAGGCAGCATCGATCTTTCTGTTGGATGATCTCTTCTTTGTGTATATTTTGACAAGGTTTCGCTCATCCAACTCAAAAACACATCAATTCCCCACAGACGCTTTTGAAAATTTGTACAAAAATAAATTCTGAATCGGTGATTTGTGTCTCGAAAATCAGAAAGGCATGCATGGAGGATCCATAAATCGGTCGATTGCCTGGGACGCTTCCAAGGTCGGTCAGAGAAGAAGTTTTGTCTGCAAAGGCAGCCCCCTGATCAGTTGTGTGTGTGTGTGTGTGTGTGATTTTTCATGGGAATCGATCTGCAGGAGCGTTCACTCCACACATCAGAAGTTGGTTTGTTGTTCGTGACAACGCCCCTTCCCCCCCCCCCCTTTCGTTCGCCACAGCCGCCGCGGAGTCGCTCGCGGTCGCAGTCGCGATGAATGAAGCTGCTCGACAAACGTGTCACTTGTCGCGCTCCGTGTCACCCTCTCCACCTCTTATTTATTGTTTTCCTGATGCGGGCGAACACTACTAAAATGATAGAGTGCAACGTTTATCGCGCTGCGGCGACGGTCAGTCTGCGCATCTGAGATAGCGGCCAGCAGCGGGTAAACCATGAGTAGCCATCTGTCGCTCGACTGTAATCTGGAACATGGAAAAGTCATCGCGGTGAGCCGCAGGCCTCCCGCGCCCGCCGCTCGTGCCCAGAAGCTGTGCACCAGTTTCGGTGACTTTTTATGCAGTCAGTACATAATGTATGTGGGGTGGATTCAGGGGGCCCCCGAGATGCTCCAACACCCACAAAAATGTTTTGACCCTCCAGGTTTTGTGTTTTTGCCTTTTTGTTCCCTTTTCACGTGTGGTGTATTTTTGTTCAAAGTTCAGGTTGTCTCCATGGAGGCCGGGCCCTTGGCCACAACCTGAATTCATCGAAGTTTTGGGGCACAAGATCTTGTGCTTTTCAGTTCGCCAGGACCGAGCGTGCCTCACACGCGACTACAGCACGGTGCCGTTTTCTCGAACGTGTCGCAAACTTGTCAAGCAAGGACAGACAGTTCTGATAGCTGCAACGAATGAACTCTTTATTTCATGAACACTGAAATCGATCGACAATTTGACATGATCAAACTCCTTGCGGGTCAGCACTTGCGGCTCAACACTTGTCTCACACGCGACGAAGTGGACACGTTGTTGCAATCGGCGATTCTTGTGGCGTTGCAACTTTGTAGAAAATTTCATTTCTGCACTGCGCGTGACATTTGACTTCAGGCGCCTCAACAAAAAGTGAAACTTACTGACGTCAAGACATGTTTATTGTGTTGTTTTAACAGTTTATGTACATGAGTACAACAAGTACAACTGCTCACAAAAAGAGAAGAGTGAAGGAAACGCATTGAACGTGGCCTAAACGGCGGGTTTATCATCTGTGTGGTTCTTCCCGGCCAGTTCTAAACTGAAACACCTTCAGAATTTTTTACAGGAAGAGTGGAAGATGTCTCAAAACGAACAATTCACAGAAATGAAGGAAATGTCGCGTGAACGAAAAGAAATCACAAGTTATTGTGCAAAAACTCCACACGAGCTCAGCGTTTCCGTCGGTCGTACCACGAAATTTTTTACATTTTTTCTTATCACCAGCAGCTGTGCACATGGGCATGACCAAACATTCTACTTCTAACGATTCTGTGGAAGGAAAACGACACAGTTTGCCAGTCTTCTACGATTTTCCTTTGTTGTGCTTGTGAATCTGTCAATGCATCGATGGGCAGATGATTTCCACTGTGGGTGTCTGTCGGCTAAAAATCACAGTGCAGGAAAAAATGCGTCCATTTATGCAAATTGATCCTCGCACAAGAGTGTCACAGAAACGTGTCCGTTGACCAGCGGAGGTGGGAGTGAGGACGAACCGTGAATTCGTGCCTTGTGTGTAGGAGGAGTTAGGGTTTGAGTTCTGCGGCCCAGACGTGCTGCGGCCACCCGGTGCGCCCCTTGCTCTTCTTGCCGCCGCCGGGGGCCGGGGGCGGGTCGGGGTTGGACCCCGAGCTGCTCGCTGGGCTGCTGCTGCTGTTGCTGCACTTCACACTCGAGTTCTCCGAGTCCTGCAAACACAAGAGGGAATGCACCGTCAGTGTTATTTGGCACGAAAAAAAATCCTGTATTTTTTTGAACGAAGACCAAGAGTCGGTGAAAGAAAAAAATGTCCTTCTTGAGATCGTTCGTCAAGTGACGAGTGAATTTGCTTCCCAGGGAACAACATGCCACAAAACCCCTCAGTCTGATATTGGCGCGGTTTTCTTGAGTTTTCTTGAGCGGAATGCTCGTGAAAACACAACTCGAGTAATCATCCAAACCTCAGTTTCCCTTGTTCAACGCTGAGTGTATTGGATCCCTGAACCGTTGAAAGAAAGATATTGCAAAGCAGTTCGCCGCTGAAAGCCCCGCGCTGTGGATCACCGCCAATACATTTAGCCGGGTAATTAAGAAAATTGTTGGGTTTACATTCTTGTCATACACCCGCAGTGACTTTCTCTTTCATGTGCTAATTTTGCAAAAGCTGCAGGGTAAACGCAGCGACTGGGCGGAATTCTGGGTGAAGATACACGAGGTGAGGCTGACTGGGCCAGGTGCGGCGTGTTGCCCCCGCCCCCCGCCCCCGCCCCCCGCCTCACACCTCCGCCGAGAACCCCTCAGCCCGACCGGGGGAGTGCTGTCTTTCTTCGCTCCAGTGGAAATCTTCCGTCAACTTTTTCTCCATTTTGAAGGGGGAAACCCTACGCGGGAGGCAAAAACACAGTGAAAAGTCATTTCACAACAAGTGTTCAGATTACTACAGTTTTAGCGCATTGTCAGTTCACCGGAAATTTGGACAATATCACCGCAATGTCGATCACTGACAATCAAATGTGCAGTTCAACACAAAGATTTCGCGTAGATTTCTCGGAATATTTTGAATTATACAACTCGTGCGATATCTTCAAACATGAAATCTAAGAGCACGACCGTTCATTCTCTGGCCACGAATCATCTCTTGCAGTTTGACTTGTTGTATAAGTCAACTATTTCACTCATCATCGTTCAATATGTGAAGAAAGAACTTATGCTGCGCACTCGTTCATTCTGGAACACATATTGAACGATGATTCGTGCAATATTTGTGACTTATTTTAGTTCAGCCCAACTGGGCGGGCGTCTTTGGTGCTTTGTGAACAAAGCGAATGTCTGAACATCAGCTTCTTCCAGCTGTCGTATGTCGTCTCAATCGTCTCAACAAAACATTCATTCAAAATTCAAAACCCCTTTCTTTTGGTGGCTCAACACTCCAGAAATTCTCAATGTTCGCGTGTAAATCGGGTCGGCCGCGCTTCGCTTGGGAATTCTGTGATTGAACAACTGGCTGAGCGGAGGTGTGAGCGAGAAACGAGCCCGAGCAGCAGCTGCAGATTAACCCCTCACCTCCCCTCACCCCTCTCTCACCAGTGTTTGTCTAAAGCAGCAGCGCTAGAATAACTTTGTCTCGAGCGGAACAAAAACTTCTCCCCACGGACCCGACGGCCATCAATAACCGCGTCGGCTTCTGTCAAGTTCTCCCTGCACCACAGAAAGTTCCAGCTCTGACAACAAACTTCTCTGTTTCTGCATTTCGTTTCCAATTTGTACGAGGACGTTCTCATTGCTGGCGTTTCGGCAAAGCATGTTGTACGAGTTTCCATGGCGACCAAATCCTGCGATTCCGTCAGTGCCGAGAAGAAAGCCAGGCGCCCAGATGGCTAAATATTTATGCCTATCTTACACACACAATTTTCTTATTTTATCAAGCTTGTTACCGTTTCTATGGGAACCGTAGAAACAACGATACTTTTCCAGCAGTACACTCACGCCACGCCTGATCATAAACCGCCTCTACTCCCCTCGACCTCGTGTGTTTCGAAAGACAAAATTCGCAAACTTTATTCACTCGAGGCGACAAAAATCGACCAGGCTGAGAGTGAGTTGTCTGCAGGGACAGCGCGGATGGGGGTCGGAATTGAGATGTATGGCGCAAACGAAGCAGTTGGACTAATTAGACTCTCGGCCTGGAGAACTTCAAAGCGCGTCTGCGGATCGTCAGCCTCGACTCGGATCGTCAGCCCCGCGAGTCTCGCGCTACAGCAGAACAGCTCAATCCACCGCCCCGCGCCGCCCATCTCAAACTACCAACCTCCATCCTCTATTTTTCTTTCGTGTTCTTCCCCCATTCTAAACGACCCGTTTTGAAGATTTTTTCAGTCGGATTTTATCTCCATTTTATTTTCAGCTGCCTCACTTTGATCAGACTTTTTATACGCGAAAGAAAACATTTGAGTGAAAAATGTCGGGTCCCATAAAGTTTAAATGCCCGTGGAAAAACACAGATCAATGTGGCATCGGATTCACTGAGAGGGTGATTAGGTGGTTGTAACATCTGTTGTTGATTGTGTCCCGGGCAGCGCGGTGAGCTGTGCGGTCCCGCGGGGGCTCCCCGGCCCGCTCTCCCCTCTCTCCCCGCGGGGGCTCCCTCCCAGCTCCCCCGGCGGGGCTCCCCACCCCGCTCCCCGCGTCCCGCTGCTGTGACACGGCCGCAATCTGCTCCGACACGGCCACCCGCGCGCTGCCTCGCCTCGCCGCCTCGCCGCCTCGCCGCTGAGCAGCTTTCCCCGGCCGCTGAGTCCCAGCACCCGGAATCCCGCAAAATAAGGTCCACACTGCAACGGGACTTTTATCTGGTGTCGCAGAATTTTTATCTGTTGAACTAATGAACAATCAATATATCAGTGTGGGAAATCTGAATGTGCTGTGCTGTACGTAATCAACAGTGCGGCAGCACCGTCACGCCTGTTTGTATCTCGCGCGTGTGGCACCCATTGTTTTCTGCAGCCGCCGACATCAGGATCCGACACACACAACCGACTCTCGATCAAACGACAGTTTTCCCTCAAAACAGGAACTCTTGGATGTTTCGGAGAAAATGATGGGGACCAATAACGTTAATTGAGAGATTACCCTGATTACTTTTCGACTGTTAATTTTCATCTTATTCAATTAACTTTGTTTAAATTCGTCGCCTCCGGAGTTTTGGCTAATTTTGATCAGAACGACTCCGGCTCATCACTAATTGGAGGCACTGGGGGTGAAACAATGATCACTCACTCACAATGACACCCAATCTGTAACAAGCAAACACCAAATGGCCCAAAATTACCCTCTTCATTGTTGTGACAAAAAATATTTTGAATTCCCTTGCAGCAAAATTTGTTTCATGCAACTCAATAAATTCTTCAACAAAGACAGCTCTTTTGACTTGGCCACCCGAATGAGAACTTTTTTTTTCGTCCTTCAACAAATGCAAGTTGCTTTGCTGTAGACTCTTAGAACTGGACGAAAATCGGGTGAAAGTTTCACGCATTTTGGTTTCGTTTCGTGATGCCAACTTTGACCAGGATCAACCGGACACAAGCCTCCGGGGCACATTCAAACACTGACCAACGCGCACATTCACGCACGCGCGAGTAGTATCATTGCGCGCGCAAACGTAACTTGTCACTCAGTAGCGCAATGAAGGCGCCGGCTCCGTCAGCACGGAACGTGACAGCGTCGCTGCACGCCCCACGTCAATCACTGCCACCTCACGTCGCTGCCACACCGGCTTGTGTATCAATTTAATGCGTCTATTATTACCAACTTATTATGTGTCTCGCAACTAATCACTGCTGCGCTTATTTTGATACGAACAGCATACGACACGTCCGTCTGATAAGCGCGAGTGAGTTTTAGCTTTTGGTGATAAGGCGTGGTGCGGATTGGAGTTGCGTCGCGTTGCGCGCAAACGTCACTTTTTGCGGCCATCACCGGGCGAGGCTCGGTCGCATTAGCTGAGCGCGATTGAGCGTCAATGACGCGTGATCGGGCGGGATCCAACCCCCAGCCAACCTCTCTGTCAAACGGCATCTCAGCCTGAGGCTCGTTCAGATGAAGTCGTCTGCGAAGATTGCTTTCACTGTCTTGACTGGCCGAATGCGTTTCCTTCTCAGTGTGTGTGTGTGTGTGTGTGTGTGTGTGTGTGTGTGTGTGTGTGTGTGTGTGTGCGTGTGCCAGTCCGCATGTGTATACGAGTGTGTCCGTCCCCCAAAATTTTCCTTCTCACTTGACCTTGAAGGTCTTGCTTTGGAAGCACATTTCGTCAAGTCTTGAAGCGGCATTTCATTCAGCGTTTGATTTACAGAGTCTGTAACTCCCAAAATGATATTTCTGTTTCTGTTCGTCTGTCGGGAGAAGCCGACACAAACAGGGTCAAACGCGGTGATCAGAATCGGTGTCTCCAACCAACATAGTTTTCCACATCACAAAGTCTGAACAAACGCCTCCAACATCCGACGACAGCTGACTTCAAAAGTCTCTCATCCCGCGGCTCCACCGAGTCAGACAGGAGAGGTTTGAAACCGTTTCAGACTGGTTTGAAGCAAACAAGGAAACCACCGCCACCAAAACTTGCCCGGCTGCTCGTTACCCACTTTTCTGAAGCACGTTGTTCGCTAATTGAGCTTTGATACAGATCGAAGGGCTTTAAGTGGTCTTGTGTGTAAAGCTTTTAAACTGGCACCCCGGTTACCCGCTTTCAAACAACCATTTGGCGTCACAAGGGGAAGAAATATCTTCATACTTGATTGAGTTGACTTATTCCATTGACCCTTCGACAGCCATGAAGTCGACGAGCTGGCGTAAATGATACGAAGACTTCAGAGGCGAAAGGGGATTTTTTTTCTGATTTGCTGCACTGTGACACACCGTGTCAATGATAGACGGTGTGAATGTTGTTGACAAAAAGTACAGCTGGGATTCGGGTGAGATCTGCCGCCGCCCACAGACAATCGCCCTGCGAACAATTTCGCACAGAGAATCCACAACAAAACTGGTGACAGAACCACAAATGAAAGGACTTCCTTTGCAGTACCGGTATTTTCAGTACCTGCAACGTCTTTTTGGGCGAAGAGGAATCTGCAGCGTGCTCGAAAAGTGTGATTACCGTATCCACCCCTGCAGAAAATACGTGCCTTTTTGTACTGAAAATATGCACCAAAACTAGGGATGCATCTAAAACATGGGTGAATACGGTAGGTGGTCACAACCACTCAACTTTGTGAATGCAACATAAACTTTGTAAAACCTGCAGAGAACTACCTTTGGTACGAGCAGGTGCAGCTGAAAAATGGTTGAATAGCGCAGACACAAGGCTCCAACGTGGAGTCAAATTGATCAAAATTCTTTGACAACACTTTTTGACACCACGTATGTCACAAATGTCTTGCAGCCACAAGCGTGTGCAGCTGATGTACAGCTGTGGTCCTTCAACGGGACCATATTTGAGAGAATGAAGGCGAATGTTTCGGTGAGTCCAACACCTCAGAGCGCCCAAAATTTGCCTCGCTGATTTCAGTTTCTCTGCAGGCTGGGACACGCAGTCAAAGACCAACGCACTGAAGTTTGTCTTCTGCGCCGAGCCTGTTCCGTAATTCAGTTCAATAGTTTCAGCTGCTCGAACAAACGCACAAACTGTTGAAATTGTGCTTCAGTTTCCAAGATGATAATTGAGACAAAAACTAGAACACCTCAGTGTGGCGACCCAAAACAACAGACCTGCAAACGTTGCATTTCGAGACTGATCACTGAACAAATTCTGCAAAACAAACAACTCTGGTCAAAGTTCTTGGGGTCGGATTCCCCCAGAAGTGTGCACAATTAAGGCCAAGTCAGAGCGGTTCGGAGAAAACCCACGGCAACCCGAAGCTAAGAGGGCACATCTGGGTCCGTGAGGAGGTCCGTCATTTGGACTGATAGGAATAGAAAGCAAAACTTACGATGGCGGCATCTGTATGCTTCTTGCTCTCCTTCTTGATTTTGACTAGATCGGCCTTGAAGCCGGCCTCTGCGAGTTTGGGGTCGTCCTTATTGAGAACGTCCATGAGATAGGCAATGTAACTGGTGGCGAGGCGCAATGTCTTGATCTTGGACAGCTTCGTGTCGGAGGGCACGTTCGGAATACAGCCGCGCAGCTTGGCAAACGCCGTGTTGATGCTGACGGTGCGCCGTCGCTCCTTCTTGTTGGCGGAGCACCGTCGCTTGACGACGCGCACGCGTCCAGTCGACGGGTCCACGACGGTCACCATCGTGTGCGTCCCATTGCCGTATTGCGTCTCCTGTGGGTGGTGCTGCATCGGGCCGCCCACGCCCATTCCCAGTCCGTAAGCGTCCGTGGCAACCGTCATATCGGTTTGCGTGTTGAGCATCCAGTTCTGGTAGAAGGCGCCTGAGTCGACGGCGGCCGGGTGTGGCGGGGCTGCGGCGGGGTCCTGGTAGCGCGCGGCCGACTGCGGATGCGGGTAGCCGTAGAGATCGTGTGAGAGCGCAGGCCCCGCAGGGTGGTAGGCCTGCGGTGGATATCCGCCGACTAAGCTCATTCTCAGCGTTGGTTCTCTGTCACTGTACACAGTGGTTTCGTATTAAAAGAAACACACTGGCAGCACACACTCAGAAACTAACAGGTTCCGCCTGGCTGCCAGATTTTCAAGTTGAAGCCAACCAGAGTCAAAGCAGAGCCCCAGAGCTAGAATCCAGATGGTTGAGCAGTCTCCGCTGCAGCTACGTGACGATTTGAAGCAAAACTGCGGCGAGTCTCTCCACTTGCAGATCCCTGCTCTGGAAGATTAGACACTTCTCAGCCGCACTTTGCAGAAGCCTCGCAACTCGCGCAGACGGCTGGGTGGGCGCAGCTCTGGAAAATGCAACGTGTCCTGCTAACTCTAAACGCGCCGGAGCCCAAGTGTTATGTTGTCCATTCGCCGAACAAGTGATGATCGGCGACGAGAAATATTGTTGCGGCGCTGCTGGCATATGAAATGCGAGGCTGAGGACCTGAGCTCAAATCGAGCTCTCTGATTGGTCCTTACGCAGTGATGGGCTCCGGTGGGGCGGGGTCAGCGCGCTGAATTACCCGGATATAGTTTCTGACACAGAGAGATAAATGTATTTTTCACAGCTGCAACTTTGACAGGCAAATCCCATTCCTGACATCCGAGCTGTTTGGCAACATCGAAATGTGGACTTTGAGCGACTCGGCTGGGGCTGCGAATTTACAAGTTTCAGGTGTCGTCGCGAACAAAAGTTGCATCTCAAGGGACAAACGGCAATTTCAAATGAGACAATGGGTGGAACGAGATACCTTGTCCACAGGTGCCACCTTCACAGTTGAGAAACAGGTCTCAAGAGAGAAGGAGACATTCATGCGAATGTGAAAAAATAACCGACCTGCAAAACATTCAAAGGAGCAGAAGCGCGAGAAACTGTGCATCGTCCAGTTTCATTGGGAAAACAACCAGTGACCCTTTCCTACTCCGCATCCCACACTGGTCTCGAATCTGTCTCTTGATCAAGAGGTGAAAACTGGTCCACAAACGAGCGCTTAAGCTGCAAATCCTTTTCCTAAACAAAGACACTTTGCTTTTGAGAAGTGTCCAAACGAAAACCACAGGGTCTAAAAGCCAAAGAGGACCCTGTCCAAAGTGCTCAACCTCAGCCCAGATTTACACACTTCTGCTTGTAAACTTGGCGGATCAGGACAAATGGCAAATTACGCGGAAACTGCGGATTAACCAAAGCCAATAAAACTGGAGCCAGTGCGCTTTTCGGGGTCTTAGCGAGAAATAAACTGGACGATGTTTACCCCTGGCGGCCGCAGTGACCCTTGATGTGGGATTGGAAGAAAGCGACTGGCTTTCGCGCTGCCCAGGATACAGTTTCCTGCGCAACAATTGCCACGTCAGGAGCAGTTTCCTTGAATGATAAATCTCTTGGCGATCTGCTGATACCGTCTGACATCACAGTTCGGTTCGCGAAGTTCAGTGTGGAAAGTCGCCAGTCCCCTCCTCCCCCATTCTGATTGACGCAGATTTCTTTGTTCGCTTTGCACTGAATGACATCTTTGCTCAAAGTTGGAGGATCTTGTGCCTTTCAGGAACGCTTTACGCGGTGATGGTGACCGGACGCTATGGTGACGGGGGCCCTGATGGTGTCGTCGCCGTCGTCGTCGCGCGATTCGCCGCGGGTCGGGCGGAGGCGGCGGGGCGCGGCGGAGCGAGGCGGCCGGGCGGGCCGCCCGTCCCGCCGCTGTCAGCTCCACTCACCCGGCGCGGCTCGAAGCGACGGACGGAACGAACGGCCCGCCCGCCGACTGCGCGCGTCTGCTCCGACCCGTCACGCTGTGAAATCGCCGCCTTCACAGCCTGGGCGATCCCTTCATACTCAATTTATCAACAACCCGCGGCAACCACGCTGCGGAATTTGGATGGGCAATTTACGAGTTGAGATCATCCCTGCGAAAGCACTCTTCATTCTATCAGAAAACTTTTTTTTGCGTTTTCGATGGAATTTCCAACACATTGTTTCCTTGGAGCGTGCTTGTCGGCTGCAATCTGGAAGACATTTCTGGAAATGTAATGAAGTTTCAATGAGCTACGAAGTGTGCTTCTCACTTTTTGCTTGACACTATTTCCTTTCTGCAAGAAAAAGTTGTGAATGTCATTCCGTCTGTCGTCGCACCATGCTCGGTGGAAAACCAGTTTCTCTGTTTGACCAGCTGCCGCCTGGCCTTTGCTCCTGAACTGGCTCAATTGCCTCCACCTCGAAACGACAACAGTGACTCAGGCTTCCAAAGACCCAGAAGTGGCGGAATTAAGAAGTTTGGGGGATAATTCTTCAGTTTCTAAATGTTTGTTTTGGCTAATTCCTCACGATCCGGAAACAGCCATTTCGCAATTAGCGCGCGAAGCCTGTTGATCAGGTCAATCCGCAGCACGTCCTGGAGCAGGGGCGGCTGCAGCTGCACCTACCGCTGCCGTTACATGCGAAACGTGACCCTCCGTCCCTTTACAGCTTGACTGACCCTCGGATATCGCCCAATGCATCTCGAGCCTGACCTTGATGAATCACCTCGTGTCATTGCCACGTCAAATACAATAAGAGTCGAGCTGCGCAGAGTCAAGGTGGAACGTCGCTGGGGTCATCAGAAAAGCCCGGACCTTTTCCGTGGTCATTTGCTGCGGCGAAATGCCTGGAATTCTGCGGACCTGTCGCGTCTCCCGCCACCCAGCGAGCGTCTCCACGAGTCCGCAACCACATGCTAACTGCACCCCACGGTGGCACCAAATTGTCAATTTGCGGCGGGGCAAGAACCAGATGTTTGTTATTAGAACCGTCTATAGCACGGTTCTCGTATTGTTTTATCTCATTTATGACATATTTGTGGCTTTGCGATCACAGGCATCAACGGATTTGGAATGGCGCGAAGAGACAGACAGCGGAGGCTGAGGTCCATTTCCAGCATCGAGTGACGGACGAACTGAACTCGACCTTCGCCCGCTGTCCAGGCGCCACAAACATGTCAGCTGCACTTTCTTTCTTTCTTTCTTTCTTTCTTTCTTTCTTTCTTTCTTTCTTTCTTTCTTTCTTTCTTTCTTTCTTTCTTTCTTTCTTTCTCTTTCTTTCTCTTTCTTTCTCTTTCTTTCTCTCTTTCTCTCTTTCTCTCTTTCTCTCTTTCTCTCTTTCTTTCTTTCTTTCTTTCTCTCTTTCTTTCTTTCTTTCTTTCTTTCTTTCTCAAATGTTGCTCACTCATTCATTCACTCACTCATTCACTCACTCACTTACTCATTCACAATAGACGGCCGTGATGCAGACAATTGTGTTTTTTGTCTTGCTTTCTTTGTGAAACCGAGCCTGTGGCAAGAATGTAGGATACTTTGCCATTCTGTTCTGTTGATGACTAATTCCAAGGACAAACTGGACGCAAGAGTGCTGGACGTCGGGTGGACAGCTTCCCCCGTGGTGTGATGTGTTCCCGCCGCCGTCGCCCGTCGTGGAGACGGAGCGTGTAACCTACTCGGTGGGCGGTGCGCGGCAAATGGTGACCACATGCCGCCGATGCTTATCGTTCACTCGCGATTTATCCTCCTTAGCAAAACAATTGTGAAGTGCTTCAGTGTCTCAGTGCGACAATTTTTGTGTTTTCAAACAAGCCACATCAGAATGTCGTTTGACCAGAGCAAACGCAATTCTGCAGAGCAAGGTCGTGACAAGAAGTTGTGGTTCGGGCCTTTGCGAACAGGTTGCAGACCTCCAAGAACAGTGCAGAGGCAGAGCACACCTGTTCGTGCGTCCATCCTTTGTGGCGACAGTCCTTCATATTTGCCCTGGACGCTGAACGCACGCTGCAGAAGGGAGATGTCAGAACGAGCATCGCCGATAGCTGACACGCATGAAGGCGTGACTGATGTGTGGGAGGCCCCGCTCTCAACGTAAACGATACGATTGCATAATGCTCAGAATTTGTAGTTTGCAAGAGGTCAGGCACTGCTTTCCATCAACGGAGATGAGTGACTTTCATTCTGTGAAATGCCTGCCAGTTAAAATGTGCTATTCTCGTCGGAAAGTGGAATCACAGCACACTTTACAATGGAAGCCCAACCAAAACACATGAAAGAGGGAATTTGTTTGTCCATACAGCACATTTCCAAACACAACACTTTGACCCTGGGATTTTGTATCCATCAAACAATTCGCGCGGGGATCTGGAGACGCGGGCTGCACTTCCTCCTAATTGGCTCTGCGAGTTAATCCAGTTAATGAAGCAGATGCCCCCGCTTCTCAAATCAATCTCCAGAATCAAGATAAATGAAGCCCCTTTACTGGTTCCCTGCTCTGCGTGAGATCAAATAAGCGGCCCAGTATGGGACGCTGATAACCGAGTCCCATCACAGTTTGATCGCACAAGTTTGCTTCGTTACCATCGTGTTCTCCCGTGAGAAAAATGTCGATGAACAAGGCGCTGATGACTTCATCATCCCACGGACATCCAAGCGTCATCCACGGAGTTTGTGTGAACCAAAGTTTCAAGCCACAGATGAGTTGACAAGAAAGAAAGTTGTAAAGTAGAGAGAGGTGCAGAGATAAAAAGAGAATGAAAGAGTGACAGACAGACAGACAGACAAACAGACAGACACTCGCACACATACACTCGCACACACACACACACACACACACACACACACACACACAGAGTGTGTATGAGAACAAAAGATAGACATGGACCGACTGACAAGTTGCCCCAATGGCTTCGTCGCACCGAATCTCTGAGACAGACAGTTTCTTCGGAACCAGAAAAATTCGCAGACACCAGATCCATGTCGGTCAAACACATGTCTATGGAAGCCAAACCATCTGAAAGTCTCACAAGCGAGCTTTTGCACTTGCGTTTTGAGGAAAGCAAGCCTCAAGCACAAAAAAAAGTTGAAGTCTTTGTGACAATGCCCTCAGAACGTGGGAGAACATGGCTTTGGAGTTCAGTCTCCAGAATTTCTCCACTGCCGCGACTCCAGCACAAAGTTGCCAGTTTGAAACCACGAACTCAAGCCCACGATCCGTCACAGGATCAGGAGCAGCCTGTTGCCTCTTCACCTGCACAGCAGCGGCAGCAGCAGCAGCAGTTTGGCACATCATAAAGCACGCAGTCACACAGGGCTGCGAACGGTGGGTGCGCCCGGGGTGTCGTCTTTACGACCGAGACGAGCAGCCGAGGCGCTTCATCTCCATCTGCGTCTCCTCCCGACGCATCTCCTTTCAGCGGCAGCATCCCCACCTTTGCTCCGCCTCGCCCGATCCAAAAGCACAAAGCGATCGGGTGAAAACGAACCGTCAGCACTGCACAGAGATACAAAGGGATCTTATCTGCCGACAACGAGGTTTCAGCACAAAGAAAAACAGTGATTCAGCGCCCTGGCGACAGAATGCAAAAACGTTCAGTATGCATGACGACAGTCACACTTCGCGTATCAGGTTCCCGACTCAACCTTGTGAATTTACGAGCTCCAGAAGCTGCGAGTTTATCAGACGAGGGACAGCGACTTTCTTCTGCGAGTCTCAATTTCTGCAAAAAACTCGCGACAAACACAACGTTGTATCTCATCACTCACAGAACAATTACCGTCTCAGTGGTTGTTTTTCTCCCGGTGGCAAAGGGAACACGAGACGCCGAGTCTGCGCGTGACAAGCTGCGACACAAGCGCCGCTGATAAACCTTGAGCCCCGTCTGTCAGCGGCCGCCGCGCAGCGCAATGGCGGGATGATGGAGCCGAGACCCGCGGCTCCAGATCGTGTCGTCACCGCAAGCCCAGGCCCCCCCCCCCCCGGAACCCCGCCCCGGGGGCCCGGCGGCCCGCCCCCCCCCCCCCCAACCACCAAACACCCCCGCCCC
>JAAUXT010008368.1_pt1 | contig 42222 bp, 42 predicted proteins | sample 7278171 | NCBI WGS metagenome assembly JAAUXT01 (sample SAMN14350112, study PRJNA611818) | marine sediment metagenome | isolation source: surface marine sediment (1.8m) | place: French Polynesia: Moorea | collected 2018-08
AAATTGTCACAAGAAAGTAGGTCAAGTTTCTGGGGGTCAAACACACTGAGTGCAGGTCAATTGAATGTTGTTTGGGACACAAGCTTGGGAGACTCTGAGAGGAGAGGTTCTCGCACGGCAAAGACAATAGAAAATCGAAAGCAACGACCAGCATCGTGCTAGATCCTGGCTTCAGATGCGTTGCACACCCGCACAAACTTTCGTAACGCGAACCAGGTCAGATGAGTTCCTGCACGAGGGGAAATCCAATTCCGCCTTTCGCGACCCAATCATGATACCATTGAAATTCACTGGTGTCAAAATCATGTCGCGCACCATTGAAACTCACTGGTGTCAAAATTTTGTCGCAAAAGGTAGAAGAGAATTCCCGCTTGTATCTGTCACCCCAAAACCACAAAAGGAGTAAAGGGTTCTTTCCTCCCAAATGCCGCACATGATGGCAGCGTTTGGATTTCCTGAGCAAACAGAGCATGCGAAGTTCACTCGTCTCAGACTAGCTGCCGTCGCGCCAAGACCAGGAAATTGTCACGATGAAAGTCAGACGCGCCGCAGTCAGGAACGGAAATCTTGCACTTCCACGGCCCCTGCACGTCCGGCGTCACACAGAAAGGCCGTCGGATTCAGTACGAAAGTCAATTCATCGTGCACTGTCCCGCATCCGCCACCCTCAAGCGCACTGATCCGTTGATACCAAATATGGAATTTCGGCACAAAAATGAAAGGAGGTCAAAGGAAAAAGCTGCATACGTGGTACGAGTGCACAGAGTGGCGGCGATTCGTGTGAGAACCCTGTCCGAGTTCGCCGATATTCTTGGAGCAGAACAGAGCGAAAACAACGAGAGCAGGTGAAGTGAAGTCCACAACTTGACAAGAAGAGCAATCACTTGAACCCGTCACCCTTGTGATTCTCTCAAGTGCAGAAACAGTCGCTTTCTGTGCTTCGTAGTTTGTGTTACGCTGTTGCGTCTATCCCAATAAATTGCATCGAGTCTGAAAAGGCAACGGACGCCCGAACCGCTTTTGGTTCAAGTTTGGGGCCTTTTTCTTGCACATGCGTTGGTTGGCGATGTGATTTTCGTGCTGGTTGCCGGTTGTAGAAATGCACTTTTCTTTCTCAAAGTGCCAAAATCCATTCCTTCAAACAGTCTTCCTTGTTGTGATTCTGCGCAGTTTAAAACGCAAAACTATCCAAATGTGATTTTCTCAGACGTCACTCGTACTCGAACCTCACGAAACACCAGGACCAGTCTCCGGTCTTCCTCAGATCGTGTGCCTTGTGCCAAGGACAAAGCTGCAGGATTTGAAGAAAAAGTTCTTTGGAGAAAACCAACACAAAACGTACAAAAAGGAGCATTTGTCTGACTCGTCCACCAAATGTGGCAGGCGAGCTTTCGCTGACAAGAAATGGACTGTGATTCTTTTGGTCCACGTAATTCTGATCAAAACAAACGATCCAACACAACAAAAAATCTCTGAGTGGGAAACTTTTTCTTCGCAAAGCAATGTTGTTGCTGCGAACAAAAACAAGGTCGCTGTGCCGAGGGCGGCATTCAACAGGTAAAACTTTCTGCGACCAACAACACACACACTGGTTATGCTCGAAAAGAACAAAATTTTTTCGACTTTGTTCACCAAAATCAGTGTTCACGAGTTTCAGAGAGTACGCTCGTACGTTTGTTCTTTCTCCTCTATTTCTCCCTCGTAATCTGCCCTGAAAGTACTCGTATTCAATGGGATTAAAATTTTGAACAAAGAGACAAAATGAAACCATACCTTCAAAAAGGATGAAACAAGATAGTCCTTGTGTGCAGTGCAAGCTCATAAAAGTATCACGGAAACAGTGCTGTTCACATGTATTGTGTTTCCATGCGTACGCGGAACTTCGCCAGAGACCTGCTCTCTCGTAAGCATGCGTGGAGAGTGACTTGTGCTAAACTCGGCTGACACCAAACTTGAAACTGCAGTCATGCCTGAGTGAAGAATTTTAATTGAGCTGCGTTTTGAGGCAAGTCCACAAAAGAATTGGGATGATAACATGCTTCGATTCCGGCAACGCATGAATGTGTCTTCTTGTGCGTGTACTGAGAATTGTGATTCGGTCAACCAAGAGAGGACACAACAAAGTAGAGTCGTTGGTGTTATTTTGTCCCGTTGTGGATCAAAACGAGTAACTGATCCACACACATCACAGTGCTCAAGACCCATCCAGGGTCACGCATGCATGTGTCTGACTCCATGCGAAGTTGCTCAAAATTTAATCTTGACATCTCCGGGTGACTTTTTGTCAGAAACCTGTGATTTACAGTGCAAGTTTTCCTCCCAAGAAAATTCACTCGCGCAAGTTTCTGTTCCCTCACTGAGACTCCCAGAGTCTCGACCACCCGGATTCACACGATTCCAGTGTGACTGAACGTACTTCTCAGCCGGTTTCCTCTTCACCCGAAAGCCGCTTTTGGGCAGTTCACCGGGTTTGTGCGAGGTGGGGGTGGGGGTTTGGCAGTGACAGTGAATGAAGTCTTGCACCCACTCATCATCACCACTGTTGCACGAAAGTGGCATGTGAGGTCACAGTTCTTTTTTCACTGAGTGCGTTGGCAAGCATTTCGATCAGTCGCGACAAGAATGGCAAGGCCAAATACGTATCTTGATGACGGTTGTTCTTCTATTTCAGGTGTCCAAGTACGAAAAGCTATTGGGAGTGTTGTTTGAGTCCACAAACGCCGTACATACGAGTATCTCTTGCACCAATTTTGTCGTTCACCAAAGAAAGCAAAGCCAAGTACCCCATACAAAGAATAGTAAAACCACGAATCCCATACCATTCCAGGCGAGTTTTTATTTCGCACTGTGACTTGCGAACATGTACAAAGCAATTTGATTTTTCACCAGTCGGAAATCTTCAATGCACTGGGGAGGGAACGCAGTTTGCCCAGGTTGCTGAACACGGGGCCACTGGGTAATGGAAAACGATGACCTTTTCTCCCTGAATAAAATGGTGCACCATTTTTTTACAGATTTAACACGAGAAACAGAAGCAAGTCGTGTCAGTTGCCAGTAGATCTCATTGTGCCCACCCTCACAGACTATGAACGCCTCGCAACAACGCATTACCGTGGGATTGTAGCACAATGTACATCGTTTTCATGTGTGCTTTCTGTGACATTGACTACTAAACAGGGACTAGGTTCTTTGCAAGTATCGATGCGAGGTGTATCCCACCTGACTCTCCCATTCGCTTTCGATACATTTGAACAACACCCTGTGGTGTCCCAAGGTGTAACCAGCTGCTGTGTGCAGGTTCCACTCGCTCGGTCGTCTTTCGTCTGGTTCCGACAGAGCTCCAGAAACGACCTGCACGATGTGAAAAAGAGCTTGCACGAAAGGGAGCAATTTTTCGCTCAGCTGAAGAAATTCTTTGGACGCGCACCAGCGGAACGGACAAGGGACAAAATGCACAAGAGTTTGAAAATGCTCCTTTCTTGCTGGTTTCCAACTGGTCAAAAAGACATTTTTAATCAACAAAAAACAGAATGCGAGCAATTCAAATTCACTCAAAAAACGGGAATTCTTTCATGACCTCCGAATGCTGAGTAATCCTTCGCCCCAAAGCCAAGACAAACGGAATGAGCAGTGTCTTGTGTGAATAATTTTGTCCAAAGAAGTAACACAAACATCGTTTCCAGTGTTATACAAACCCTGCGTCACCTCGTTACCTTTCGCAGGCTTGGGGTGTGTTTGTTCTTGCTGCATGGGAAACGGCAACGACCGATTGTTACAGGACACGCGGGAATCATGACAGCGCGCCCGGCCAATCCGAAAAATAACAGAACTACGGTGGTTAAATACTCGTGTATGTTCTGCAGTCATCCGAAGTCCACCGTACCTTATGTTTTTGGTGTGATAACCAGGTTTTGGACGGAAGAATTCAAACCACCCTTGGACGAATCAATGATACTGTGACCAAGTTTGGGAGAATTGAATTGTTCACGTCGTTTTCGTTCGCTTCCGCCAATTGTCACGATGATGATTGAGACATGCATACGTTGATTGTTTTTGACAAACAAAGTAGGAGAGGAACCAGCACCAGTTGGGGGCCATGAAGCAGTAATAATCATGTGGGCACCTTTGCCGTCAGAATTTTAGACCGACGCAAAAACAACCACGCAAAAATCAGAGCAACAAAATCCCGCAAATTGGTCATACTTCTTTTGCATGCCCACATTCACGAGATCTTCACAAAGAGTTTTTGGTCTTTCCAGGGAATACGTTGCAAAAATGTGTAACCTTTTCAGAAAAGAAACAAGACTTGTTGATTTGCGGCCTGAAGGGGAGCGGGCTGCCGTGGTTGAGTGAGTTTGTGCAGGGTTCAGATCCCAGATCCCAGATCTTGATGTCGATGTCAACTTTTCCCATTGAAAACAGGGGCACAATTGTTCGGCTACAGGAAGCTTCGGTTTTGTCAGCATCTGCGTCTTCGTGTTGAATTGTCCTAACTCCTTGAAATTCTTTCAAAAACGAGTGCTTTCACTCGTCGTGCACGTCTTCTTGTCATTGAAGGTTCGCAGCGTGTGCCTGCATGCACAGCGAACTGTGTCGAAAGTAAGTTTGACGCGGTCAAGGCATGCAAAAAGAGACTCCTGTTCATGTACTCGCACGTGAAACGTGCTCACGTGTTTTGAGTGGTGTTCAGCATTTTTGATGAAGCCGCAAGGGACCCAGCAGGTTGGATGGACACTGTGCGAAGAGCTGTTTTCGGTTGGCATAAATTGCAGGTCAACTTGTTTGCGCGCCTTTCTGTCTACTGGAGCCTGTCGAATGGCCATAGATGAACAAGTTTTGCGTGAGTGAGATTTCGTTTTCAATTTCAAGGTTCAAAAATTTGGAATTTTCAAGGACATTGCAAAGTGCTGGAGAATTCAACCGTGAGTGGAATTTTAAAACGCGCAATGTGGCAGAAGTCTTCAGACATAAGGCGCAACGATTGAACGCTGGCTTCGATCACTGCAAAAACCTTCGTTGTGAATTGTTTTGTCAGCTGCGAATCGTGGTGGTGTTACTTTAGCCCTGTTGGCACTTCCGAGTTCACCCCATCCCCCTCGATCATAATTTCTTTTTGGACTTTGTCAATTTTTCTGGATTTCCGAATCAGGCCCCGTCTGTGCCATTCTCTTTGTTCTTTACGTTAGATTCCTTTTCAGTAATTCTCCTTTCAGCCCAGTGCACCCATGTCAAAGCATTTAACACAAGACTTAAATACTTTGACATCAGTGCACTTGATATGAAGTGGTCAAGTTCAACATAGAAAATGTAAAACAGTAGAATACTTGATAATCTACTATGAGATCTATTTGATAATCAACTAAAAGATCAAAAACTCAGACAATGGCACAACTGGGGCCTTATGTATGGTAAACAATGGGTGCTTGGAGGACTTCACCTCCTCGCTAAAGCTCGGACGTGATATCCTCCGCGCACTCATTGTTGACCTCTAACGTGATCCCCACCTTCCATTGCAAAAATGTCTGGACTTTCACCATTTTGCTGAATTTCAAAATTTCCAGAAAGCACGAACAAATGTCGCGACTGATATTCTACTTGGAAGACAGGTTTCTGTTTGTCATTGAAGATGGACTAATTGCTGAGCTGGATTCATCCACACATCTTGTCTGCGCCTTGGAAAGAATCCCAGTGATGTTCGTTCATTCCACGTGACGGATCTATCTCCCTTCAAGGTGCCAGTTGATTCAAGACACGCCCGTGTGTGAACTTCGACTGTTCGAGCTGTGAGTGTACACAACAGACAAGAACCAAAAAAGGCTGAGTGAACCAAAACGGCTGAGTTCAACTTTTTTTCGTTCGCAGGACTGTCAGCATGCTCATCACACCTTTGTTTGCCCATCGTTTTCGAAATTTGCTTTCAGGGCTTCTGTCGGGGTTTTGCTTTGGGTTGTTCTGTTGCGTTGAATGCATGCCCTCCAGATTTTTGTGAATGGGGTAGTTTGGTGAGAACATCAGAGAACATGTGTGCGCATTACCCGAATTTTCTGGATTTACAAGAGCTGTATACAGCTGTCGGGCCAGGGATCGTGTGCGAAAATTTGACTGCACGCATGTGTGTGAAAGTTTTGACTGACACATAGAAATGATGATCGTTTTCGCTTTGTCCTGTCTCCGTGTCAGTTGTCACTGTTATCAAAAGCTCAAGTTCTTTTGATACTCGTTTTCGATGGGATTCTGTCACATCTGTTGTGCTTCAGGTCCACTCCCTCCTTCGTTATTTTTCTTTCTGATGGCAGAACACTGTCAACCGCAGCATCTTCCTTCCTCCCTGCCTCGGCTCAGTCCTCTCTGCCTGAGATGTTTGGTTCCCGAAGGAAGCCCTTTGCTCTTTTCCAAAGCAATCCCTTTGGTGCGCGGAGTCGTCATTGACAAATCTCCCCTCAAAAATCTCTCTTCTTATGGCAAAGAGTTGGGCACAAACTCCAGTTCTTCCCGTTCACCGAGACAATCTCATGTTTTGATTGAGTGCACTGGACGGATTCTCACTTTTCTGACTACACCTCCTCGAAATGCATGCACAGTGCGAAATTTCCTTGGCCTGAGTCCTCGCCTTTTCTGGGATCGTCTGGTTTGCATCTTCTGATATTGTCAACAGCCAACCCTTGTTGCGTGTTCTTACAACCTCAAACCACACAAAATGAGGCGGTGGAGCAGCCGCAGACGTCACCGGCTCCGTTGTGGATGGAGTCAACATGGAGGAGGCTGCTTTTGTGGGAGGTATTGACCACGTCGTACAAATGAGAATTGTTTCCTTCAGTCTGTCTTGGCATCTCTAAAGAGCGCGGTTGTTGATCCGGAGTGGAGGCGGAGGCGCATCATCGACGCTACAAAAACTTCTGATCAGCGATGGTCTCTACACTGGAGACTGGGACAACAACATCGCTTTGGAGTCTGAGAAAGGTTTGTGACTTTCTTTTGGAATGTTGTACACTCACTTGAGTCCGAACTTGAGTGGAGGATCGCACGGAGCGTTAGTTGTGGAAAAGGAAGGTGACCGGACCGTGAAGGCTCAGGGTTCCGATGGTACGTAGGAGTGAGGATTGCCGTGCTTTTCTCTGCTTACGTCGTAAGTCCTACACTTTGCGCGTCTCCTGGGTCCCATTAAAATTAAATCAAAATGGTTCATTCGTGAGCAACGCCCTTCTGACAAAGCATGAAGGAAGTCGTACCTGCATGCACTTCTGCCAATTCATAAACCAAGACAGTGAGACGAAGGGCCGTAGTTTTGTCACAGGGGCAAATCTAAGAGCCCACTGTCAGCTCCGAACCATTTCAACACTTCAGGAACACCCGGTTTGGGATTAGAGCCTTGGTCAGCAATACCAAAAGACTTCTGAGCCTTTGTGTGAACGACGTTTTGTTTGTTTTTCCTTGCTTATGTTACATGTGGTTTCTTCGGTTTGTCTCTGGGATTTCACTTTTGAATGCGAACAACGACTCCACGGAGATGCAGACTCCTGCACGCAGCAGGTTTCAACTGGGTGTTCGATTCGACGTCGTGCCCAACAGGGAGTAAAAAGAATCAAATTTGCAACAGGCTGTAGATCTACAACGACCTTTTTTCATGACACAGGGTTGCCTTCCACCGACATCACTCGTTTTCGAGTAATTTGCCTTTCCGCAGGTCGTGAAGTGTCCGCTGTCTTGGGCGGGGCTGCTGCTCGTCCTGTCTCTGGCCGCGTCGTTGATACAACACGGAGCTGGCGGTGGAGAAAATTGCAGAACAAAGATGGTCAGAAACATGATTCGCGCGTGTGGCCTGTCGAAACGCTCAACACAGTACGCGCAAGTCAACGGATTCCACAACCGTGAGTGCCAAGGTTCTTATCCTTGACAGGACCTCGACTCTAAAATTGCCGATGCACGGTTGTTGTCGTCCTTTCCTCCCAAGTTGTTTGACTCTGTCAGTTGCTGAGGCTTGACAGTTGTTTCTCCATTCATTTGTTTGGATTTGGGTTGGAAGTCTTGCACTTTGGTGCAAAAACATATCGAGACCTGAACAGTGCGCAGAAACAATTTCGGTTGTTCCCTTGACAGTGGTGAAAACCTGCGATGTCCCCTCTGCACAAGGCACTAATTTTCAACAAAATTTCCCTCTCCGTCTGTCTGGAGACTGCTAAATCTGTAATATAATGCTGAAACAACCCACCTGTTTCTGAAATAATTTACAAGATGGCCACCATTACCAAGGAGATGTCCACACGTGACAACACAATTTCCATGTTGGGAGGACACGCGGGTCCATTGCGGGAGTTAAGGTTTTTGCAAGCGAAATTCATTTCAAACACATTGGAGATTATTGTTGTCGCATGTCATGTTCACCCCTGGGATCTGATGTGGCCAGTTGACTGGAGGAGCCCTGGACATTTTAATGAGTTCTGTTGCAGTTGTCCACAAGGACTTCGTCTGAAATCTGTTTGTGGCTGCAGTCCGCCCACACGTACATGTGCGTCTCCACGTGGAGACGTGTTCGTCGCCAGTTTCTTCTCTAACTTTCGCAGCACAAAACTGGGTGAAATGCACTTGTTGTACAGATGATGGTGACTGGACAATTGGGATTTTGGTGTCGGCGCTGAAACGGCTGCAGGGTGTTGGCGTCGGCGGCATCGGTGGCGTCGGTGGCGTGATGCGACGGAGACGAGTGAAGCGCAGTATGCTGCTCGCACAGCAGTTCGCCAACCGCTGCTGCACCGGGGACTGCCCCGTCACCGACCTCAGCACCATCTGCCGCTGAACTCGGCCTCGGCTCGTTTCTGTGGAGTCGCCACGTTTCAGAAACTTTTCTGAATGTCTCTAAGAAATTCACTGTCGTTTAAACACGGGACGTTTTGTTGAGCACAGTCGGGTAGAGTAAACCAAAGGTGAACTTCTGTACTTCTGAAGACGCCGACAGCTGGATGCAGATGGCCATCGATGCTGTATACATTTGTTGACATGAAATGGCCATAGCTCTATCAAAACAGCTCGTGGTGAGACAACTTTCTTGATAATTATTTGTTCATTTCGGGCGGAGTAATCTGGGAACGCATTTTTGTCTTCGTTTTGCGTGGTTTGGAGTGCATGAACAAAATTTAATTTGGAGCAACTGTTTGAGCGAAAACGTTTCACACAATACTTGTACACAACTCGACTTCTTGAAACACATTGATTGCTTGTAGCCAGAAGATCGTCATTCCCAATGCAGAAGGGAAGAACTTGTCAAGTTCGCTGCAGAGCACACAAATTCATATTTCGGTTCTTCATCACATGCAGACGCCATCTTCAAGTGTCACGCTGGAGATTCATCGTGCCTGCAAAAGAACACAACGGTCTTCAAAATCGGTGCAAAACCATCCAGACACAAAAATTGAAACAAGTTCACCGAAACATCCTGTGTGTGTTCTTTGTTTCAATCGCGTTTCTGCCTTAGTGGAACACAGCACGCCTTTGCGCGATAAAGTCCGTCTCACTGAGGGTGCACCTTGTTCGAGCAAGCCTCCCGAACTATATGTGCGCAATTTCGGGATCCAACGCGGGAACGAACGCGCCCTATACATGGACAAAGAAAATTCGAAGAAAGAGGGGTTTGTCAAACAATTGAAATCAACCACTTTCGCGTGTCCTCAATGACAACACCCCACTTTACTCTGTAAACTCTCTACAACGGAAAACCCAAGGACCCCCCAGACAAATGCATTCTCCACCAGCACAAGTTCTGGGAAAGTGTCCGGGACCCCCAGAACTGTCAACTGACGGGGATCTTTGCGCCGGTGTACTCGTAAGGTGAGCAAACCCTGGTGGCAAAACGTTTCGGGTCACGCAAGTGAAGCCTTCGATGTGGTGACGAGGTCCGTACACGACCGAGCTTTCTCCTCAACAATGAGCGCCTCACTGACGGATGAGGGGAGAGGCACATTTCTCTCTTTTCAGATGTGAGATGAAACTTCTCCGCACGTGGTCTTCCAGCAAATATGCTGATCGAGGTTCCCTGCTTTTCGGGTCAAAGTGCCCATACCCAAAGAGACACTCAGAACCTAGCGCTGATGTATCTTTTGCTGAGTTCAAGCGTTCTTTTCTTGGGAACAAACTTCAACACTGTAAAACACGTGCGACATAAAAGGGTGAAGGGCGCAAATCAATTTTTCGGGATCAAGAGGTCCAGGCTCTGTGTCCATTGGATTTGACCTGTTGGTTTGATATTTCACAAAGCTGTGTCACGCCAGGTCGTTTCACCAACTGACCTGATGACTCCGACAGGGGCTTTGTATCTGGCTCGTTCTTCAGCTCTCTGGATCAGTGGGATACAGAGCAGAATGACGGCCGACACAACAGTCACCAGACCACCGAAGTAGAATGAGAACTCGTAACTCTTCGTCAGGTCGAACAGCCAACCTGCAATGCAGTCGATAACGTCTGGCTGAGCTACAAGGATGCATAATTTAGAAGAAAAGATCAATCACTCCAACAATTCGAAAATCAATCAATGGTATAAAGATCTGTCGAGCACGCCATTTCCAGGTGACTTTTTTGTGAATGTTTTTTTCTGAAACGCTCGTGATACTTAAGGGTGCGCAAGGACGACAACGGACCATTGTGAAAGTGGTCGCCTGATGACTCTTGACACCACGGAGCATGTACCTGCAATCGGAGGCCCCAGCATTGCACCAGTACCGTTGCCGAACATGAGGTATCCGTACGCGCTCGTCAACTTCTGGACTCCGAACAGCTCCACAGTCACCACAGCCAAAACTCCCACTTGAGTGCCAAACGCGAGTCCGTAGATGGCAGACGCAGACAGCATTGCGCCGTAGCCGGTGTTGACGGGGTAGAGGCCGATTGCAAATCCACTGACGGCTGTGCTGATGATGAAGATGTAGAATCGGTTGACGCGCCTGTGGCCGCCCAGCAAGGCCACCACCACCCGCCCGATCAGGGAGCAGAGTCCGATCGCCGAGACGAGCAAAGCACCTTGGTTCTTCGTACATCCATGTTGGTATGCGAAGTCAGTGCATATGACCAAGAGAATGAGAGATCCAATGTTCCACAGAATGTTATTCACGAGGAAGATGATGAATTTTATGTCTTTCAAAAGTGCTAGATTGAAAATGTTTGCTTTGGTAGGATCTGCGGCCATCTTTTCTTCAGATTTCAACATTTTTAAAGACATGGAAGGTTGTTTGAGTTCGTAGGTTATCTTCCTGCTCCAATACATGACAGGCATCAAGAGAGCGCCCAGCACAACGCAGTTGAGACAGATGCCACTCGCTAACAGCAAGGCACCTCTCCATCCGTAAGCCTGGATGAAACACCTCAAGATTGGAGCAAAGATAAAGTTTCCAGCACCAAAACCAGCAGCGGCCAGTCCCATGGACAACTGACGACGATTGTGGAAGTAATGTCCAACTATCACGACTGACGGCACGTAGGTGAAGCAGAAACCAAACCCTGAAACCACCACACAGAATGAAAGAACAAAAGTGGTTGTGTTGCCTGACCGGAACCAGGACAGATTCGTATGGGTACACTTCGTGACAAACAACACAGACCAAATCAACAAATAGACAAACATTGTTCGGGTGTGGAAGGTGGTAACTTCTGTCCATACTTGGTTTGGGGAAGACAGCAAGTTTGCTTCTTTTTTTTGGGAATCAGCCTTTCAAATTCGCGTTTGTTCCGAAAACCTTCTGGCGCGTTTTATCTGGGAACCACTCTTGTTTCTGAGCTCGGACAACTTCATCAACTCACCGGCTATGATGCCGTAGCTTATGTACAGAAAGAAGACACTGTCGGCGAAGGCACTGGCAAGCAAACCTGCCCCAGAGAGCGTCCCTCCAAGGATGACCACGGTTCTGTGGCCAAACTTGTTCGCCAGCACAGAGGCAATGGGACCTGAAAGCAAAAGCAAGGAATTTGTTTGGAATTTAAATTTGGGTTTTTTGTCCCGATGACCGCATTCAAAGGCGAGGGTTTCTGCTTGGGGCGCAATAAAACTCACTTGCAAGTTGGGGGTGCCATGACCAGGTCTATTTTGGGTGTGATCATTAACATACTCCTGTGACCAGATTCTGGGTGTGCATAAATTTATCTACATAAACTGAGGGCTGAAGCAAAAAAACAACTGTGCTTGCAGTGGATCTCTATGACATGAACCAATTTCACAGAGGCCCAAGGTTGCACAGCAAAGCAATGATGACTTCAGCCAGAGAGAGAACCCTGTATGCAATGGTACTTATGTATGAGCACCTTTACTTGTGCTCACTGTACAACCGGATCAGGGAAATCTGTGGGTTGACCAAACTCAATGATAGCCTTTGAACCTTGAACCCATCGCATCCCCACTCACACATTTGACCCTGCATCTGTGTGTGAGGTTCCACTGTGATGCAGTTCACACTGGCCCATCATGTTCCAAGCAGCTAACCCTGGGGAGAGAGGAACTCTATTGGTCCATGAAGATGCGTCAGGTTTTGGCATGACCCACAGACTCACAGACATCAGTTTCATGTGTCTTCCTTCGGAATCACCCTCGTGCGGTGTGTTGCAAGCAAAAGTGTGTTGAGATCACATCAAGAAAAGATGGTGCTTGGTGAACCCTTGGAAAAAGCAATTTAAGGGCAGAATCCAGAACTCGCTTGGTTCGACGCAGGGACAATCTCAGGATCACTTGACGCAATTGAACAACAACTTTCAATTCCGTTTGTTTCCGCAAAACATTTCCTAGAAATGGACAATTGTTTCGTGTTGTCACCGAGGAGCGCGCCGTCCTCGTGCGCGCAGAAATGTGTTTTCTATGTCCTGTCTCCGGCTTCCTTTTTCACAAAGAGAATGCCTTTTTCAGTGTGTTATTTCAGCTGTTTTGGACAATCGGACGGGCGCGATATCGCCAAGTAGCCAAATTGAGAGCTTCTCCGTGACCATCAAGAGATACTACAAGCTCGCCTCTGTTGACTTCATGCTCCTCGATGCTGACAGCCACTTACCTCTCATTCTTATCATTGAGTGTCATAACCCAGGTAGTGGACCTCAATGCTAATTCTCAGGCATACTTGTTTTACAGCACAATTGCCATTAATCTTTTGTTCTCGAGATACTCTTTCGTCTGGCTCTTTGATACATACAGTCCAAAAGGGTCTCATAATTCATCCGGAATGTTTGAAAGGTATCAGAATCGCGACACTTGAGTGCGAACGAGAAGCTAAGACAATCTTTATGCATTCACCTGCACCGAACAGCAGGCCGGTGTTGAGCGACCCGATCCAGGCGGTGGTGCCGGAACCTTGGCTGAAGGTGGACAAGAACTCTACGAAGAAGACTCCGAACGAGAAGGCGATTCCCCCGCCGATCGCCTGCAGCAGGAAGGACGAGGCGACGACAACCCAGCCGTAGCCTCCGTCAGGGGGCGTGATGACGACGTCGTAGTCGGACTTCTGGTCGCCCAGCTTCTTGTCGTTCAAGTTGCTCTTAACGCTTCCAGGAGAAATGGACATTTACATTGAGACTTACATTTACATTTACAAAAATGCTTCCAAAGTGTTTCGTCGTCTGCATCACACGCAGACCGTCTGATCTGTAAACTTGCTTTCTGCTTCAAATGAGTGTTTTGCCAAGACGCCGGAGTCGGTCGTGTCACAACCCGTCAAAAATCGTCGATGTACTCGCCACGAACGCTCACGCTTTTGCGCTTGTTCTTGAGTACCGGCAATTATTGTTTTGGAAATTTGCCGTGATACACGTTACCTGGTGCGAGGACATCTCATAAAGAGTCACACAACGTCTGGATCTTCAAACGGTGCTTGGTCCCAAGCATTCGGGTGTCAGATTGATTCCACTATCCTGACCAAAGACTAAAACTCTCACCTTTGGGAACATGTCACAGGAAGTTTCGCCATCGTTTGTCTCTTCGTGTCCGCCGTTGCGGGTTTGCGCCGGTCGTTCTGTCTCCCGGCTCGTGTCTGTGAAACTAACTTTGTGGCTCTCACGTGACGCGTGAGCCTTCCCGCAATCTAGTCCAGGTCCTTAGTGAATCCATCTGAACAAATACAAAAGCACTTCCACAGATCCGGAAAGAGCATTTCATGAAGAAGCATTTCATGAAGAAAGACAGATCGACTCATCAACGCGCTGGCTTTTTGCTCAGCGAACGCGACAAACGAGTAAGTTTGAATGACACCGTTCACAAGACAGATAAGAAAGTTGGAATTTCAACCCCTTCAGATCCGTGTACGTTCATGCACGCACACACGGAGCCTGACGAAGCTCGTGTTCGCCTGAGTTCAAATTTCACCTCAAGGACTGTTCTAAAAACTGTCACCTCAAAACCGTCACCTCAATGCACCGCGCAAGATAACAACTCCCTCCCACGTGTGTCTGCACGTTTCCAAATGACGGAGCCAGACATGTGAACGTAACGTGACACCACAATTTAGTCTGCGCCCAGATTGTTTAAGAAGAAAATGCTGTAACAACAGCTGCAGTGATTGATGCGTTGGTGACCAATGAGTGGATCTCTCCCAGCAGGTTCCACGCGCCGATGAGGCTCGCTCACCAGACATGTGCACGGCATTTGCTGATCACAAAGCAGTGCATAGTAGACTGACTCGCAATTGAAAAGTTGATCAAATCAAATGTTGTTGGCCTTTGTTGGTATACACATTCCCCATCCAGAACGGTCGTATGAATACCTGTGTGTTTGAATGACGAGACAAGGGAGGCTTATTCTGTTGAATAGATGATCAGTCTTTCTGATCGGCAATCACACACAAATGGTGCACGTTCAAAGCAACGATATTTTCAGACTGATTGAAATGGTCCCAGCTGGAGTTTGCAAGGTATCGATGCTCCGTTGTGATGTTGCGGAACCTGACCTGGGCGCAGGGGCCTGAGCTCATCGTGAACCACATGCACGCTGGATGTCAAGGAAATGTTCGGACAGAAAAGGCAGTCATTGTTTCCTGGTGACTTCAGTTCTGAAAGACCACAAAAGTCGGCGTCGAAACCACCAGTTTTCGAGAATCCCAACTTTTTCAACTTTTTCTCGCGAGTCCTGTTTGGTTGAGAGCAGTTCACACAGCTGATTTCGTGTGCACATGCGGAGTGAGTAATCTAGAGAGACCGTGAACTTGGGAGCAAATCCAGTTCAGAAGAGCGCCAAGGAGAGCCTGAGCCAACGAGTTCGCAGTCAGAGGATTTGAGGCTCGGAAAACTCGGTTGACTCACCTGAGGTTGGCCGGAGCAAGTGGAGCGCGCTGCCTGGAGCCAAATCGTGGCTGTTGAGTTCACCCTCAAGTGGTGCGCGAGACGTGGAGGACATTTCCGTGTCGTGCCGCAGACCTGTGCAAACTTGATCGAATAGAAATGCAGTGAGCCAAAGGTGCTGCTCGGAAGTCCGTGATGTAACAAGTATGTGAAAAGCAGTCAGAGTCTATCGATTCTCAGTTGGCCAGGCATCTCTCACAGAGCGTGTCGAATGTGCAACTGTAAAACACGTTTGTACGTTGGCCATTGACGTCCAGTTGACTGTGCAGCTTTGTGCTATGGTCGTGCCATATTTGATGCCATTTCTTGTCAAGAGCAAAAAACGTTCATCTTCAAACCTCAGTTTGAGTCATACACACCGAGTGAGAGATGTTTCAAGTGGACAAAGCATGCAGACTAACTAACCTCAAACAGAAAACGATTCTGCTCACCTCCCACAGACTGACACTGGTTGAAAGCTCTTGGAAAACTTAAACTCTATTGTTTTCGGCGCAGGCTGCAAGCAACTTTGTTCGTGGCAACTTGATACTCGTAAGTCCAGAACTGCAAACGCTCACAGTCGGAACAAATGCGCCAAAATATTCCATGCGTCCACCAAGGAAAGTGTAACACATCAGCTCAACACAAAGAGCCAACGAAACAGCTGATTGCGGGATTGTTTACCTGTTGTTTATTTGCGCATCCTTGGCCATGGAGAAACGAGAACTAGGATCCTGCAGAGGAGCTCCTGTGATCGCTGATGCCCGCCGGGTGAGGACAACACGCATCCCAAGCGTAACATTGTCAGCCGTGGCGTGCATTGGTGATCCGATTCCGCCGTTTCTTTTCATGAGATTACAAAAAGCTATGTCCTCAAAAGTTTGCATCGCAGAAGATCAGCCTATTTGGTGACCTCGAGAAATAAATAAACTGCACAACGGTATGCACCTGCATGCACCCGGCCATGAAACCCTTTTAAGTGGACTTTCCTTGCCACGTGACCCTGTTGTGAAATTTTTTTTGAGATTTGCTGTTGACTTGCCTGTTTGTACCCGATTTGATCAAAAATAAGTGCACGCACACAGGACACCTTGTCGATAGTCATTGACTGTCTGCATCTTGGCAGCTGCACAGTGAATTGTGTTGTGAATGTCTTTTGCGCACCGAAAAGGACCCAGAATTTTCACTGTTCACTGATAACAGGACATCGAGCAACCTGAGAAACAATCGTTTACAACAACTGAGGTGGAGAAAACACACTTGAGTTTACAAGATACGGAACGTTGCTTTCGACAGAACAATGTCAAGCAAACAGGTTTCAGTTCGGAAAAGGCCTCTGAAGACCATTGTGAGCTCCCGAATACGGTTTCGGGACATTTGTTCAATCTATCCATTTAATTTGCAGGAAGATGAATTCCAGAAGCAAAATTTGAGCAAGATATTTGTACGAGAACAGGCAAAATGTGTCTTTTGCCTTTGTCAGGGACAAACGTCCTCTCCTTTCTCTGTGCAAGAGCTTTGTCCTGAAAGTGTCGCTTTGGATTTTCGGTTGAAGGTTGAACTTCTGATCTTCAGCTTGAATCGGTGACACGCATGCATGCGCTTGTGTTGTTCATGGTTGTGTCAAAACCTTTCTGCTTCTGGAAGAGCGGTGTCCATCAATCACACAAACTTATAATTTTTGCATGACTGCGACGCCGGCTTACGATCAACACCTGAGTTGCCATAGTGCTGGACGCAAACCAAGTAGTCTCGCTTTCACACTGAATCTGCATACCTATCTACAAGGCAAGCTGTGTGTGTGTGCTGGAGAGTCGACATCGATCAGAATATGATTGGTCTCTGCATGATTGCTCTGGTCCAGAAACAGATGTATTAACAATTGTCACAAATGCTGTCCAATGGTTTGTTTTATTTTTTGAAAACGTACTCGTACGTCTCAAAATGCCCATTGCTCAGTGGCCCCAAAGTTAATTGTTAGAAAACAAGGCGAACTCAGCACTGCAATTCTTGAGCAATTGATCCTGTGCACAAACGTTATACGAGTATGAACGTAACACACGCACACCACACGACACCAAGCACCGCGCACAAAGAAAGGCGCACATCAGTTCATCTGCAGGAGGGAACGTGCACACAAGTGTTCACAACAAATGGGAGAAGGTTCCCAGACACAACATGTACTGAGCACATGATCTGTTTGTTAGGCAGTCCAACATTGCAAAACCAACTCGTTTGAACGGAGGCCTGAAATGTTCCACCGTGACATTTTTTCTCGCAGTTTGTGACTTGATGTCAGTCAGTGCGTCTCCGAGCTGTTTCGGCTCCTTGCACACTTCAAACCACCGCAACTCCCTGGGTTCCTTCGCCCTACCGTGGAGCCAAACGCTTTACAACAGGGGACATGTCACATAAAAAGTATTTCCAATGTTATACGGTTGACAACAGGAAAATAGCGCACAGCATTTGATGGTCACGTACTGTTTTAAGTGCCTGAACACGCAGAATCATGTTTCAGCGCTTTCGTGTGAATGTTGTGCCACCCACTGTCTTGTGCGGAGTGTACTTTCGTTTGAAAGAGCCACGATCTGCCCATCTGCGGTTCGCTGATACACTCGGTCCTCCCCACTGTGAGCTAAAACGTACACTGGAGGTGGGTGCACTTCAGGTTTGTTGAGGAGGAAAATCTTCTTGAAGCGGCTTGTACTCGGGGTCCACGTGGATCTTCTCTCGACCTTCCCGCGCTGTCGGACAGCTCTGGCGTCGTTCTGGGCTGCATCTTTGTGGCTGGGCCTCTGGTGCTGCCAGGGTCCGGCTTCCATCTTGATCACTTTGGTGGAAGCCGATCTCTGCGGTGGGACTCGCTCCAGAGTAGCGAACGGGATGGTCTGCAGCGCGGGGTTGGACTTGTGCATGCTGACGCGCTCCAGGGTCCCGGGGTAACTCTCTACGTTGTCATTCACATCCTTTCTGTGCGTGAGCGTCTCCGTGGACTTGGCTCCTCTCAGCTGGGCCTTGAGGATCTCGAATTCGCGATGGGCGTCGACACTATCCTTGCGCTTGGCGACGAGTCGTAGGCTATTTTGGCCATTAAAATCGCCCGTTATTCCGCTTGGAACACTCCCGTTTTGCGCTCTGGAGCCATACTTCCTTCTTGGATTATCGTCTTCATCACTCACCTCGCTGATTGGCTTCAAAGTGTCCTCGAGGATCTCCGCAGCGTAGCTGTGTTTGTCCAGCTCGGAGAACACGGAGGTGCTCGTGGGCGTTGTTATCCACAGAGACTTGTCATTGCTGTTCTCCGCCACTTTCCTGCTGTGTCGCTGTCCGTGCTGATTGATGTTGTAGTTTTTGCCGCCATGTACTTTGCTCGAACCAGAATTCCCCATCTTTGGAAAGAAAACACACACGACTTGCGTTCACTTTTCTCAAAAAGACAATGATCCCAAATGTTACAGTTGAGGTGTTGTCGTGGTGCGTGCAAGCATGGCATGGTCGGTCACACAAGACAAGTTGTCAATGATTTGCACTGCAAAATGATACTTGGAACGCAGCGTTAAATTGCACCCCCAGGAACAATTCTTGTGTGTGTTGTGGTGACCATTGACCAAAGCATGTTGGAAGAAAGGAAACCGGTAATAAGCACTGGTTTGCGCTGTAAATTTATCCAAGCGTTGTTCACGATTCGCTGTTGAGCCATGCGCTTACATGCACCTGGAAAGGAGGTTTTATTGCCAGCCCTCCATTCATTGCACCAAAAACAACTCAGTCTTTTCATGGTTGCTACTTGACAGACAGTTTGAAGAAATGATATGCTAAAATTCACATGACACTCGAGCGAATGCACACTGCATTTCACAAAAGTGGTTGGTACCTACCTCCGATGGGGCTGCGCAGTGGATTACATAAATGTAGGCTGAGAACACGATCCTGTTCTTTCCGCTGTCAACGCAATCTCCTTGCAATTCAACTTGATATCAGAATTGTGTGTCACCTGATGGAATCTAGACGCGAAAGAATGCTGCTCCAGACAATTCCTCGGCGTAGATTATATGAATCGCTTTATGCAAACGATGAAACCGAACATCGCTGAGATGTAATGTATCACTGAAGGTGCCTTGCAAGAACACGTTCACGCTACCACCCAAATATGTTGTCCCCTCTGAGCAGTGTCCCGTTTACGTCAGTTTAGCTCTGGTGCTCTATCTGGTTCATGTATTGGAACCACGCACATTTTGTTCTTGAGGCTTTTGTTTGGTATGCATTTGCAGTTCCTTTCAACATCCCTTCGAGCATGCACCAACAATTGACATAAAATCAACAACGAAGTGAAATACACCACTTCGTGCAGTCTTTTTGCAATCCAAGTAAAACTATTCTGTGTTTGGCAAGCTTTTCATGTGACGTTACTGAACTCGAACGTTGACTTTAGTTTTCTCTTTGTGGCTTTGCACACAGCAGTGGAGACAGTAGCGTCTTTATTAAAATGAGAGTGATATTTGTTTTTGAGCTGGCATCTTCAACGTGCCAGAAATCTTTCAGTGCCAAGTACAAAGTCATTCAGTTGATGCCTTGTGATCTTGTCAGCATAAATATATCATCATGTGTAAAGGTAATCAGACCATAAAGGGGTCAATTTATTATAAATTCACGCCTGAAGGTTCTTTTCCTTCGTGTTTTCTTCTTTGATTCTTGATCAAGTGAATCTCTGCTCAAACTCGGCTCTTGAAGGATTCGCTATCTCACTTTTAAATTCCATCAACTGCCTGGAAGATCTTTCAAAGCGCTGGTAACGAATTCAGTGTTGACATGCTCTGTTGAGTTTGCAAGTGTACGGAGCAATGCAATTTGTGCTTCAGTTGAATTCTTTAACTGCTCAGAACGGTGGGTTGTGGGTGTCACTTGAAGGAAGAACACATCAGGAATTTACTTTCTCTGCGATGATCCCCATCAGCCTTGCAGTCAGTTGAGAAGAACAAACTGTACAACTGAGATCAGGAGTCACACCCTGGCCAATCCACAGTGAAAGTCCTTCGATATCTCAAAAGAGTTTTGGTACGGAGTCTGGGAACCACTGAGGACCAGGAAGCGTTCACGCAGGGACAGGTGCACAACGTCGCTCTCTTCTGGCAGCCCCACATTTTTGACCTGCGAAATTGCTCAAGATGTGTTTCAGAATCGTGACATGTGTTTTGATTGCCTCAAAAAAGGGGTGTAGTGTCCACATGTGTCTTCATCTTTGGGTTTATCTTCCTCGCGGCCATGGCACACACACATGCAAGTGAGCATGCCTCTTGCACCATGCCTTTCAGAGGAAATAGTTGTTGGTTTACCGCATTAACGCCAACGATTGTCTGACCTAGTGGTGGGAATTCTCGACTGCCTTACTCACACACTGTTTTCCTTCTGTAAAATAAATTCCCCTTTATGAATAGAAGTCTGTGCGTTTTCACAGACTGTAGGAGTTGGGTTGTTGATGAGATGAACAAAGATCCTGTACGGCTTCCTAAAATTATTGTGAACGTCGGTGTGTTCAGGTGATAATGCGATGCTACAAAAGAATACAATGGTGGCACATCTTAATACCAGCCATTATTTTGTTAGAAATAGCTCTGGCTTGTTTATATTTCTCAAAAGAGGTGGAGAATTACAGCATAATTCAAGACAGGTCAGTGGCACTTTCAAACTTTTTTTAGTAAAGTTTTTTTTGGTTGTCACAAAGAAGAGCACGTAGGAAGAGCGTGCAGAATATGTGGACAAAAGAAAGAGGTGGTCGTCAGTTCAAAACTATCTGAACGCAGTGATGTCCAATGTTGGGACCTTGACCCAACCGATGACCTCAGGGAATACAGACACACAAGACCCCAGAACAAACTGGAGACTGGTTTGCGCGTGTGTGTGTTTCGGGTGCATGTTCAGGCCCACGAGCAATCTGGTTTGGGTGCAAACAAATTTCAATTCCCTTCGATTCAAAACCAAAGATTGTTTTCTGGTCACAAAAGTTGGCAGTCGAGTGCATCCGCCACAAAAATTGTGTTGACAACTCGTGCAGGTGACATTCATGCAGCTGGGTGCATGCTGTGCTGCTGTGTTCCGCGCTCATTGAATTTTCAAAGTAGCTACAGAAAGAGAACCGGAGTTTTCTGGAATTACTGTTCAAAATCACTGGAGCAGAGTACGGGGGTGGGGGCGATCCGTCAGCTGACTGCAAACAAGGACACTCGAGCAGGAACATGCATGCCCCCTCGCTTGAAAGTTGGTCTTTTCCTTCGTTGGTGAAGGGGTCCTTTCTTGGGACGAAGGGATCGATCGCAGTCTGGGACTGCATGTATTCTTTTGTAAAGCCTACGATCCAAACTGGATGATCACACAGTGCGCACGTTCACGTGTCTGCACGTTTGTGTGTGTGTGTGTGTGTGTGTGTGTGTGTGTGTGTGAAGCTTCGGCTGAAGTGTGCCCTGAACGTTTCTGGAGACATCCTGTGCAAAGCAAACGTTATATTTGTTTTCAAAAGAGCTCGACCCTCTCCAACGTCTTCTCTCGTATTTCTCTCTTTGTTTGCAGAACCAGCAAGTTCATTGTCTTGGCAGCCCTGTGCCTGGGCCTCCTGTTACTGGTACTCATTGTGGGCCTTGTGTTCGGATGTAGAAACTGCGGAAGGTTCTCCAGAAACGGCAAAACAGTCAAGGTAAACAGAAAGCGTGATCCAAATATTCATTTCAGTGCATTGCATATTTTGCCAGGGATGCCGCATGTTTCGTTCTTTTGAATTCGTCACAGGCACCAAAAAAACTTGTATCATTTCGAAAAGAGCCATAGCATGTGTTTGCGAGCGCATTGCCGTCCTGACCAATTATTCCCGTGCGTATTTCCGCAGACGTCTTACCGACACCGGCTGCACAACATGGTGTACCCCTTCGATGGATCAACATTTTCGACAAGAAAAACAAAAAAGCAGAAAGTGAAGAAGAAGAAACGAGGAGGCTTGTTTTCGCTACGATCGAAGCCATTTGCAGTGAGCTCTGAATCATTTCAGTACGAGCACGGCTCTCAATTAGGAAATTACAGTTTCGGAAACACCACAAAGGTCTCCACAACAAAGAGAGCATCTATTGGAAATGACGTCCACTATAGAACAGGGATGGGGAAAGACAGGAACAAGTTTTCGATCCTGCCCAGCAGTTTGCGAAGCAAATCTGGGAAGAAGTACCTGAATTCACTCAGTGACGCACAATTCAAGTTTCTGTATGGATCCCACCCAGAAAACACGGATTCACTTGACAATTCGATCAACCCAAGTTCCTCGGACAGTTTCCATGAGGACCAAATTCTGGATACAGAAGGCAGCAGCGTCCCACCTGCGGCGCCCTCCGCGCGCACCCAGCGCGCAAACCCTCCCATCCTCGTGTCTCAGGGAACCTTCGTCAGCTACAACGCTCCGGATGCGACCGAGCTGCACATGATCTACACGGAAGATGATTTTTCCGAGGTTTATCAGAGAGACCCCGAGTTCGTCCCCATCTATGGAGACGGCAGGTCTCAGCATTCGGAGCGCTCGCTGACTCCGCGGCCGCGCCGCCGCAGGGCTGAGCCGCCGTCGCCCTCGTCGCTGGCGGCGGGGTCCTACTCCTCCGAGGTGCGCTTCATCGACGCGTCCGGCAGACTCGTCTCCTACAGACTCATCAGACCCAAAGTGAAGGGCGCCCCGGTCAGCGCCATCGTGGACTGAAGGACGACGATTCACGTTTTCGTGTTTTATTTTCGAAGGACGTCGCAAAAAAGACTTTTTTCTCGTGCGTGCACGTGCACTGTAGGAGGAACAAACAACGTGTGACAGAAGGGATACATGGAGTTTACTCCAAGCACACACCAACGAAATCTCAAACTTTGTCACTTTTACACGCAGACAAACTCAAAGTGCCAAAGCTGCAGACGTGGGGCAAGATTTATATTGCTCGGAAATGTCCTCATTGCAAAAAACAAGTTTGGGACACACACGCGCTTTCGCTTCATTGTTCTACTGATTATGAAAATTAGAAGCTCAAAATAATTTGTGAGACAACTGATTTTGTTTCTTTGGTTTTCTCAGAAGACTTGGCCGACCGTGGCAACCGTTATTTCTTCCTGTTCTTCACAATTTTTGGGTGCACACATGTCGCCAAAGGTGCAGATTCGTGTTTTCTCAAGAAGTGAATTCCTTACAACTTTTTGATGCGACTTTTTTGTAAGCTGTGATGGTTTCGAGACACCCATGGTTGGCGGGAACTTCGACAACTTCTCTGCGAAATTCCGCGATGATAAGGTTTCGTGCATTTTTGTGACAGGACTTTGGTACAAAACGAAGACGTGGATGGTTCACTGTCTCGTGAGAAGCCCGCTTCCCACGTGGGGTTCCAGGCAGGGGACAGTATCGAATACTGGGGAGAGGACGGGATGTACTCGAACGACGGAGAGTAGCTGGGGCACGTGGGAGAATACGTGGGGGACGTCGGAGAGTAGGAAGGACTTAAGCGATATCCTGGACTCTGAAGATCTGAGTGTCTCGGAGAAAGGGTGAATCCAACTGGAAACCATTCCCAACGCAACGCACCAGCGTCCGGTGTCGCCAGGTCCGGGTTCTTGCTCTCGTCATGCTCGGCATCAGAAACCGGGCGAGTCTCTTGACCGTGGTTTGGTTCGCCAATTTGAAGTTCCTTCGCATCTTCCATCCATGCAGCGTCCCTCTTCGTTCTTGGTTGCTCATCTCGGCTGTCCAATGAGGGAGGTGTGCTTGCCAGCTTTTTGTCAGGTTCAACCGTTTCCATCTTTTCAGTCAATGAAATGTTGACAGCCCTGGCACCCAAGGTTTTGTTTCGGATTTCATTCTGCTGTTCTCCACTTTCTCATCTGAAAGTGAAGCAAACACTGTGTTCATGAAAAACCGATTTGGGCGAAGAGAGCGAAGCGTTTTAAAGCCGTCATCCGGGTCAGATGATTCAACGTCATTTTCTTTTTTCTCTTGTCAAAGACAAAACTTTCTGTCACTCTGCCCCTCTCCCTGATCCCTGTGTTCGTGTGAACTTCTTCTTGTTTGATTTGCGGCCGCTTTGTTGGGGAGTATAGACGCACCCCATTCTTGAAGAAAGGGACGAATCTATTTTGTTCTCCGATTCGGTCCCTCGTGGGACCAAAACGCGATCTTGCTCAACACCAAGCAAGCGGACGGCCCGAATTCCAGTTCGACTCCTGCATGCAGGAATGTCACTGCATGCACGCAATGCTCTCTTACGTGCAGTGGACAAAACTTGCAAGTTGAAGGACTTTTCACCCTTTTGCTTTTTCGCCACTTCGTGTTGACTCCAACTGTGGGCATGCAGGAGTCGATGCGTTGGTGTATTTCGTTCGTTCCGGATGTTGACGGGCTGAGAGCACAGTGAGGAATGACGAAGATGAGTTGCACAACTCGATTTATTGGCGCTTCCATCCTCCGACACGTCACCCGACTTCGCAACCAATCGTGGCCTTTCTAGCACACACTGTTGACTTTCTGTGCCAAAGGGTAAAGGTACAGTACATGCAACCTAAATTGTAAGTGGAACGATGATAACAATTCCAATGGTGATGACACACCAGTACGAGCGTGGACATTTACAGGTTTGTATTTTCAACACCATTCTTCTCCACTGAGCAGATCACGGAATGCGGAATAATGTTGGTGGGTGTGGCCTGCGATTGACTCGTTAAGAACAAACTGTCTTCTGTTTCCTATGCCAGCGAGTCAACGCACCGGACACAGCATGGAACGAGTTGATCCGGATGTCTGTACATTCTAGAACAAACATCATTCTTAGTGTCGCGTGCATTGTCCATTTTGACACAAACTCTTCCGCTCAATTTCTGCCAGACCGTTGTGTGCAGCGCATATCTCTTGTCTTTCTCAGCTATAAACCGAGACGATGGATGTGAGCGGCCGACAGCGCATCCAGCTGAACCTGACGCGCCTCGCGGACGACTTGACGCCGTCCGAGGTCACGCCGGCGCTCGTGCAGAGCCGCATTCTGTCGTTTGATGACGCCGAGAGAATTGCCAAGCAGGTTGGTTGGGTTTGTTCACACGCGGCCAATGTCGTTTGTTTGTTTGTTTATTGTTGACAAGTCGAGCGAGCCGACAGGCGGTCATGCAGATGTTGTCCTGGCGCCAGTCCCGCCATTTTTCGCGTGGTCGTCAGAGTTTTGAGGGCCAATAAATTATCCAGGGATCGAAAATCATGTAGAACCCCAGAGCGACATTCCAACTGCATGTGAAAAATGGATTTTTGAGGCAGATGCAAGGGACTCAGTGGGAAAAGACGGAGCCCACTTGAATCTGCCTTTGCGCAGGGCCAAAAAAAGGGGAAGTTGCTCAAAACATGTGGGTGACAGTTCATCATGTGCACGGCGTTTCTACGCGGCAGGAGACGACGCGAGACGGCGCGCTCAAGCTGCTCGAGCTCGTCGCGCGAAGAGGCGACGCCGCGTACGACTCGTTCCGCCGCGCGCTGCTTGGCTCGCACGACCATCTCGTCCAGCTGCTGGACGACACCAAGCTGTCTGACGGCGGGACTGACCACAGCCCATCTGGTGTGTAACAACTGTCTTTGTTATCTCATGTCTTTTTGACACTGGTGTTCTTTTGCTCTGGTATTGGTTCACTTCAAGCCAAGTTCAGTTCAGTTGAAAACACACAATTGCAGAAACGCATCAGGATATAGCTCGTGTGAGATTGAATAGCAATTTTCCAGAGCTTCCAAGGTCAAACGCTGAATGTGCCAAAGGCACCTGATAAGAAAGTGGGATTGAACGAACAGTTAGTAGTCCAAAAAGTCAATAAATCACCAATAAGTCAATGAATCAAAGAACAGCAAGAGCAGTTTGGAACGTTTCGTCCGCAGTGGACGCCGGGCTGATGATGCGGAGCGAGTTGGCGGACCACTACCAGCGGTCGCTGCAGTCCATCTCTCCGCTGCAGTGGTGCGACTGGTTCCAGCTCGACTTCGAGAACGTTTTCACGCAGGTGCAGCTCGTGCGCGGGGACCGCAGGAGGGTCCTCGCGCACGGTGCGCAACACGCCAAGTGAGTGCAGCGAAGTCGGGTTTTCGTCATGAGTGTTTTCAGTGCACAGAACGTTGTCTGAAGTGTTTTCTCTTTCTTATGTTCACTGAAGTTCGACAACACTGTTTTCAGACAGGACTTCACTTGCCAACTGCAGGATCTCTTCAGCTCGCACCAAGACTGCGCATCTCCCAACAGAATAATGTTACAGGGAGAGCCTGGTATTGGCAAGTCCACTTTGTGCCAAAAGATCGCGTTTGACTGGTCAAAGGCCTTAGCCAGCACCAAAGTGAGCGACTCGTCCAACGAACAGCCAACTGTGCCAAAGTACCTGAAGCGCTTCCAACTACTGTTCTATCTCCATGCCAGGGACACGGGGAACTCGCTTGCCGACTCAGTGTTTGACCATATCCTGCCAGAGGACTTTCCTCTGCCCAAGGAGGACTTTCAGAAGTACTTGGAGGAGCATCAGAAGGAAATCCTCTTCATCATCGATGGGTTTGACGAGATGAACACGGAATGCGCAGCGGCTGTGCAGAAGCTGGTGCAGAGGCGGATTCTACCGCACTGCACCGTCCTGCTCACGTCCAGGTCGCAACACGCCATTCACCTGCTCAAACACTTCGACTCCCTCTTCAACGTGAACGGCTACAGCGTGGAGAGGATGGTGGAGTTTGTTGCGAAATACTCCTCAGACATGACCGTCCCGATCGAAACGTTCGGCGCGCTGCTCAAGAAAATCAACAGCTCCTCGTCCATGAAAGACATTTGTCGCAACCCGCTCAACCTGTGTTTTCTGTGCATCTTGTGTGAAGAGCGGAACGGTGAGCTGCCCCACACAGGCACAGAGATTTATGACGAAGTGGTGGATATGATCCTCCAAAAAGCCAGTGTCAGGCTGAGCATGCCGAGAGGAGAGCTGGACGAGCATCTGAAGAACCTCTGTGAAGTCGCCTTCAGCGGTTTGCAGCAGAGAGTCTTCGCTTTTCCCGCAACACTCTTCTTCTGCGAGAAAGTTTTGGCGTCGATTGGCTTCCTGAACAAAGAGGTGCCCATTTCCAGACTGCGGAATCCAATTGCTTATTACGTCTTCACTCACAAGAGCTTTCAGGAGTACCTCGCAGCACGGCACATCTCGTCCTTGCCTGGGCCCGAACGAGTGGCGCTTTTGAAGAAACACTTGAGGGGCCGGTTCATGTTCACCATGTGGAGATTCTACTGTGGAATCAACAGGAACAACGAAACTTTGCTGCTCGACTACTTCAACGAGATGTATCAGCAATTCTGCCCATTGAAGGTGGAGAGCGTTTGGGGAGAAAGCAGCCGCTTGTTGGTTCATATGGCGGGGAGAATGCCGTTCCACAGACTCAGTATCCAGGACATCAAGGCAGGACCGCATATCCAGTGCCTCAAGTGCATCAATGAGATCGAGCTGGAGCGACTGTCGCCCGGAACGATGGAGGCCGTTATCAAGTGCGTCCCTCAGCAAATCACGCTCAGTCATTTACTTCTCTCAAAAAGTGCGCTTGGGGGACTGCTGAACTTCCTGAAGGTTGCGAAGTCCCACAGCCAGTATCACCTCATCATCTCTGCAGCGGCCATGTTCGAGGACGAGCAGAATGAAGCCATCCTCACCCTGCTCAAGGAAATTGCCAAGACTGGTCGCGTAGCAAGTCTGGGATTGCACATGATCACCAGTGCTTGTCAAGTGAAGGTTGCCTTTGACATCTTTGACCTGAACAAAGAACACTCGCCCGTCAAAAATCTCAAACTTCACTGCATGAACTACGTCCAGGACTGCACTGCAGACATCTGTGAGATTTGCATCAGCGGCAGCATGGAATCCATCGAAATCTACGATTGTACAAACCCGGCGTTGCTGACTAAACTGCTCCAAATCACTGGTTCAAAGTGCTCCCTGACCAAAGTGATCGTCCGATGCTGTGCTCTGGATGAGGACGTTCTCGCCGCGTTGACGTCCTGCATCAAAGCAGCAGAAAACTTGGCCCATTTCCACATGACCAACGACCAGGCGACAAGGCAGAAGGAAGTGGTCATGGTCCTTCCGCTGCTGGCCGCTCTGCAGACGAGGGGACCGACGCTCAAGACCCTCGCGCTGTCCGAACTGCCCTCGAGACAGGCGTGGCAGGCGGACGGGACCATCTCCTCCTACACCACGGAATATCTGCACAACATCCTGTCCGCCAGCGACCTCAACGACCTGCATCTGTCCAAAACCGTCTGTGACGAGAATCTTGTTCGGGTCCTGAAGGCGTACGTGGAGAACAGTAACCTGAAGTTTTTTGAGCTCGAGCACTGCTTCGTCATTTGTGTCAAAGCGTTCAACGAGCTACTGAGCAGTTTGAAAACGTTGCCAAAACTGCAGCACTTGAGTATATTTGGTAGTACCTTCAGGTCTTTGACCTCAGATCAACAGTCTGAATCCCCTCCATCGGAAACACCCGGATCCAGGCTACTGGAAGTGCACAGCAGCCCGGAAGCAACGCCGCACACACCCCGGTCTCGCAGTCCTCACAGTCCCAAGCCACGCCGCAGGTTCTTGTCGAGCAGAAGCGTTCCGCCTTCGTTCAACTTCGGACGAGCTATCAGTATTCCAGAGGACATGTATCAGAGAGTCATCATGTCCACCGCCAACAACCAGCGCTCCGACGAGCGATCCAGTAGCATCCACATCATCCACAACCTGCTGGAGACAACCCAGTCTCTCTCTCACCTCGTCATCTCAGACTTGCACACGGATCAAGTGATTTGCTTGTGCAAAGGACTTGAGGCAAACAAAACCCTGGTGTCTGTGGCATTGCCCAGATGCAACTTCTCCGAAGCCTGCACCTCCGCTCTCTGCTCTTTCCTGGAGAAACACCCCTGTTTGCAGGAGCTCAGCATGAGCAGGTCCAACATGAACTCCATCGAAATGGAACCGTTCTTTGCCTCAGTGGCGAAATGCAAATCACTGGAAACTTTAGGCCTGGGGAGTTTCTTTCATGACAAACACATGGCTCACCTGGCGGAAGCCCTGACCAAAAACAAAACAATCTGCAACATTCTGCTGAGAGACAACAACAAAATCACGGCCCAAGGCGCTGAGGTTCTGCACGAGATGCTGAGGAACAACGGGAGGCAGGTTCGGATCCTTGACATGTCGGACTGCAGGATCACCAGGGACAACGACATCGTGGAGCAGCTCAAGGACGTGGCTCTTCTCGTCAAAGTCAACTGGTTCTGAAGTGTCGCAGACGGGCTTCTTCCTGCTGCATTCAGCGATGGTCGCTGTGAGGCACAACTCCACGTGTGTGTGTGTGTGTGTGTGTGTGTGTGTGTGTGTGTGTGTGTGTGTGTGTGTGTGTGGTGCTTTACCCATGTCAGAAGGGTCACCAAGGGTCACCAAGTACGCAAAGCGTACATCGCAAACTTTTTTCTTGTCGTCTGTGTGTTTGGAAGAAATCAAGTAAGAACAAGCAAAATATCGGGAGTGGGTCTGGAGGTGTGTGTGTGCGACCATTGGGAGACGTGCAATTCATCAAAAGACAGATTTTTTCGTTTTCTTCAGATATATTCATTTGCACAAGTTTATCGTCAACCTGGCACAACAAAAACGTTTGTTCTGAAGACACAAACATGAAAGACTCGTCCATGTTGATCCAAAGTTCGCGTGAATAAACTGTTTAATTTGATCTTTATCGTTCAACAAATGTGTCAGGAGAATCATAGTTCGCAAACACCGCGTTCAGGAATGCCAACTTGTTTGGTTTGTTGAAAACAAATTGCTTCCACAGAATACTTCTCGTATAATCCGTGCCAAGCGGGTGAAAGTACCCAGACAGGCGGTCATTTCTAACTCCAGGCACTCGGTCTCCTTTAATTGTCCGTTCAATATTCAGCAGATCGGTGGATTCAAGTGCTGAGTAAAACATCCTCTGACATCCAGCATTTACACACCTCAACTCAACAAAGAAAACATTGCCTGTGTCAAGATGCCGACATCACCACCGGGGTAGAATGCGACATGTCACTGGAGCATATCGTGCGACAATGAGGGCACAAACGAACAAGGAAAATAACATGTATCAAGATTTTGATTTTTTGGTTGAAAAGAGTGACCAAGGTTTCTTTTTGGGAACAGTAGTGTGTCGACTAGATGCAGCGCGCGGCAGTGTGGCGTGAATGGGAACAGACTTGATGAGACACTCGACGTGGTACGGTGGAGGCAGACCCACCTTCCGCTTCGAATGCTTTTCTGCAAAGAGCAGGAAAATGTCAAGCTTGATGACTCAAAACGTGGACTGCGGTTGTGTGTCGAAACTTGTTTGTTTTACAGCTGCACGCATTACGAGGCAAAAGAACTCGAAGTCTTGTCACCTTTGTGCTTCTCTGGATGCGCGGAGTGGCGGTGTCCGACCCGCGTCAACTTTACCCTGTACTCGCCCAGGTTGAAGCCGCTCTTGAGGTCCTGGATGACCCTCTTGCGCTCCTCTTCAAACCCGCTCAGCCATTGGTCCCTCTCCTCCGGAGATTTGGCACAGAACAAGTGCCACTTTTCTTTCGTCAAGTCGTGGATTTTGACGCCATTCTTTATGGTGGCTCCGAATTGAGGATCTAAAATGCAATTTATAAGAGTCAAAGAGAGCAGGACGCAAAACAAACACATAATCCCATCAAAGTCATTTTCTTCGTCAATTACCTTTGCCATCCTCCACGGGATAAATATCACAATTGTCCAGGTCGATTCGTCCCTTGTATACCATCACATCTCTCCATAGCAAGTCCTGCACAACCACATTAGGAATCAGTCAAAAAAATGTGCACGCCAGAAACATGCGATGTCTCAATGTGGAACAGCACAACAACAAAGTGTACACACTGAAATTTGAAGTTGGAAAGCGTTCCTGGGTTGTTACCTTCTTGCAATAGACGATTTGGTGATCGAACATGAAGAAGATGCGTTCCTGAGACCAGCCGCTCGAGTTGATCTTCATCACCTCGCTGCTGTGGATCAACTCAGAACTCTGGTCGATGAGATCCGAGCCCTGCATGGAGAACACGAAAATCCCGTCTGAAGTCAGGACACGGCATCCCTTTGAGGCTGAGCCGTCCAGTCGCAGGGAAAAGGTAAGCCAACCACGGGCAACAAGACAGTTTAGAAACACTATCTCAAACGTGCGGTTCTCTTCCAAACAACACGGGCAAAGACAACACATTTGCAGCGTCGTCGACTGCGTTCCTGGTTCTTGGAGGTTTTGCTGTGAAAATTACGAGATTCTCCACCACGGAACGAAGTCAGCGTTGCGCATGACCAGGCGGCTTGGCTCGGCTCGTCTCACCTCCCAGTCCTGGACGGCGTCCTGCCACGCGACCAGCTTCTCCATGCTCTCCATCTTGCGCTTGCGCTCGTTGATGAGCGCCGCGATGTCCTTCATGCAGCTGAGCGCGGCGCGCAGCGGCTCGTGGTCCGGGTGCTCCTGCCTGCAGAGACAAGGCTCTCGTGAGCTCCACTGAACAGTGAGGTGCGGCTGACCATAGCTGTGGGACTTGAGTCATTTGAGTCATTTGATTTCATCTTCAGTTTGACATGTACGGCACCAATTCATGTATTTCTTGATCACAAGTGGACGAGAAACAAACTTAGATTGTGATCGGACGTTCTGCTCTTGAAACGCACCTTGTGTACTTCAACAGTTCTGCGAGTTGAAGTGGGTATTTGCAAATTTTCTGCACTGGAGTCAACAGAAAGCCTTCCAATGGGATCTCGATCATCTGCTGCAGAAGCCTGCACGCCTGAAACGCGTCAGAATATTGTGTCTTATGTCACTGATGTTCACTTGTTCGTTGACTGCGTCTTCTGCCAAAGACGAATGCGAAACACAAACCGCTACGACAATCCTACCTCGAAGAAATGCAAGTACTTCTTTGTCTTTTGCAGGGCACGCAGTTCTTCGTGGGCTTGTGGGTGGTTGTTGCAATATTCGGAATAGATCTCAAATCCCCTGTGCTGTAATTAAATGTGAGCGCCCTGTAAACGATGCTGCCTGAGCTGATCAAAAGTCTCCAGAGTCTCATCAAGAGCGGATGTTCGTTTCCCAAATCAGCTAACAACGGATTAGGTTCAGTTTTTTGTGTTTTCGGGAGATATTTTGTTCCCAATTACAGCTTTGTGAAAATCCGGTGGCCAGTGGAACCACGACACGAACGTTTCCTGATGACCTTACGTATTTTAAGAAGACGCATCCCATCTCGGTCGACTGCGGAGATTCTCTGTTGAACTGTCTTTCCAGGTCGAACAGCAAAGAACGAGAAAACTGGTAGATTTCCTCGATGTTGCTGAAGATCGTCGTCAACCTCTCATCAGAGAACATTTCCGGACGCCGTTTGGCCTTTTCCAAGTAACCCTGAAATGTTCAAGTTTTCAACTTGTTTGAAGTGGTTCCTTGCACCTGGTTCAGCTGTTGTTTCCAAACTTGAATGGGTGAGTGACACCAGAACCGTCTGATTCTCGGCCAATTGACTCAGGACGATGCTGGACTCCGAAGACAAGTATTCACTCACGTCGACGACGTCCTTGAGGCGCTTGACGTACTCGCGCTCCGCGTGCACGATCTCCATGACGACGTTGGTTCGCGCCTGCTCCTTGCTGAGCAGACTGACGGAGTAGCGGCGCAGCGCGGACGCCGAGTCGAGACTCCCGTCTCGAACGCTCTGCACGAAGTCCTCCGCCGTCACCTGCTGGTTCGCTCGCAGCTGAAAAGCAACGCTTAGAATGTGAAGCACGCAGGGCAATTGATCGAATCACTTCAACGGGTGAGCAAACCACAGTCATCGAAAATCATGTCTGTCTGGGTGAACAACAGCTGGCAGAAGGGAAAGGAAGACCTTTACTCAATTGTGGCGCAAGTTTAGGATGGAAAAATGAAACCGACTGCTTCGGAACAGTACAAAAGATTCCGCATGAACCTCACCCTGACAAAAGTGGCGGGGAACCAGCCCGAGCGCCGCCCGAGCGCGCCCCACCACCAGTCCTTGTCGGAGGCGTCCTTGACGGTGATGACGTCCCCGGCGCGGAAGCCGAGCTCGTCGCGCGCCATCGTCACGTGGTCCCAGAGCGCCTCCGCGAACGTCGCTTCCTCCTCAAAGATCTGTCATGGGAACATTGAGGTTGTGTGTTTTTGTGCGTTTCACAAATGTTTAATTGCCCTTGCCTCAGGCTCCATTGCCCCACAACACGCAGAAAAGAAAATGTGTCCGTTGATACTGCAAAAACAACCGGTGTCATGAAACTGTATATGAGAACGTGTCACGACGCCTTTCTGAAGTTGGATATTTCCACCACAGACGCTGCACTGACCTCGTCGAGAATGACCTGTTTGTCGGCTGAGGACAGGGAGCTGGTGTCGGAGCTGCCTGTGTCGAGAGACGCCAACTCGTCGTTTCCCTCCTCGTCGGACGAGTAGTCGACGGGCGGGATGGCGATGTCACCGACGTGTGCAGAGATGGCTGCAGACACATCGAAACCAAGATTTGAACATCATCGTGATGCAACGTACACTTTTTGTCGTGATTGTGGTTTCGGCATGTTCGTGACTGCAAAACAATGAGCTGATTTGTGTTGGGACATTGCAAGCCGAGAGCAGAAATTTGACCCTCAAGACACACTTGCGAAATTTCTTCATGAGTAGTCATGAACACTTCATTCAATGTGTTTCTTTTTCGCAAACAGAAAATAACTCCTGAAAACCCCACGTCAGTTCAGGTGATTTTTCCTGGTTTGTGGAAAGAAAACTGCCGTCACCTTGAAATACTGATCTGGATTTTTTGGCTTTGGGCGGCAGCAGGTCGGGGGCGCTGCGCGCCCTGCGCATCTTGACGCCGCTGTGTCGCGCTTGTCGTGGGGAGCAGGGCGGACCGAGCGCCGTGCGCAGCTTGATCGGGTGCGGCTGCGACATCTGCACAGAAGAAACGGAAAGACGTGTTCGTTCTCTTGCACTTTTGAACGTTATGATAACATTGTGGTATTGATCACCCCAGCCCCGAACTCAAAAACACTTCCAACGAACATAAATTCAGACATTTTCTTTGTTATGGAAAGGAACACCTGAAAGCTGCAAAACTGCTTTCGATGAAACATTGGTGCAGAGTAAAACCATTTCATAATCGTTGGTGCATCAGACAGTCCTGACATAATGAACGGCCAGCCTACCCGTCTGTTTCCAATTCGGTTGGAGTCGGATCTCTTCAGGCCCCTGGCGGCGACGCTCGGCAGTCCTGGCACGGCATCGCCAGCCTCCCGGAGCTCGTATTGTTCCAGCGCATCCGATATTGCGTGAGTTGTTCCTGAAGTGAGATGGAAAGTACACATTAGAAGGCCCCTCAATCTGTAAATGGTATTCGTGTTGATGTCCAGCCATGGCGAACTACTCCCAGTTCCCCGAGATAATCACCTCCCGTCACGCGCTCAAGACGGTCCGACATGGTCTGACAATTTCGAAAGAACAAAAGTGCGGACTTTCAAATGTGAAAACACACAGCGTATCCGCCTCCAAATTCCGTCTCGGCGCCGAGGGTGGGGTGCAAAAGTCGAACACGCCACTTTCTTCTGCTCGCGTTGCTTGAAAACTGTTCACCTGATTCTGAAGAGCAGCTGTGTCGGTTGCCAAAACCTCTGGAATTGGGCGGAGGATACAAACATTCAGTATCCAGGCTTTTACTTCCCCTCCGATCGTATCTGAACATGTCATGGAGTCTCATTTGTAACGGAGAATCAGCAGGTGATTCTGGCGGTGTGTAAAACCCGTCCGTCATGACAGAACCGCTGATCTCGAAAGAAGCTATCCTTCACTACAGACGCTATCAACAAGCAATTTGTATCCTTCAAACAAGCGATTTTCAATTGCACTTGGCTTCACAAAACAAATTCTGCTGACATTTAATCTGTCATTATGCATTAGCGAGACCTGCTTGAAAGCTGGACACAAAATGTGCACAGCTTCTTCACACAAGAAATCAGGAACGTGGGCGGCGGTGCGTGCAGTTTTGGGTCCTCGTGTGACTGAGGATGAGGAGACATGCACGCCGCCTCAGCCGGTTTCAGTCGTGATGTGACAACTCATCAGCAAAATGACTGCAGAGGGAGGCTTCTCGTGGGCTGGAGCAGATTAAAGGTGGAACAAACAGACACAACGCCACACCACGTTGTTTCGTCCATTGAGCCTTTCAGTCAATGGTTGTGAAACAAGAATAAAACATGTGCTTTCGGCCAGCTGGTGCTTCATGAATGCCCAGGCGCATACCCAGGAACTGGTTGAGGGGCCTGACCCTTGGGGGGAGGGGGTCCGACTGCAACAATGCAGAACTTTGCTTGACTTTTTTCCGGGGGTCAAGGGAAGCCTCCCGTCCCCTTGGATCCGCTGCCAATGCTTCGGTTGCTTGTGTGGAACCCGTACATCTCAAATATGGACTCAAAATAGCAATTTATAGTCTCTGAGCAGGGTTTTATCTTGTTTATTCTTCAGAGGAGCAGGGGCCAGGAAATTCCAATTCCACACATCAAAATGCGCGTAAGAAGCCGAGTCCTGACGGGCTGCTGCACATCTTGTGTGAAATTCAACACGAGCAGCCGCCGTCAGCAAATTACTTTTCATGAAACGTTTGCCCCAGAGAAAGTCTCTGAAGAAGAGTGATTGTTCTTCACGTAGACTCTGAAAGGGAATTGAAAATGGCTGATGATTGGTCAGACCCTCAGATTTTATCAACTTCCAATGTCGTGCTGGAAGCACAGGATGAGGATCAGAATTCGGTTCATTGGACCTGCCTGTGACCTGCCTGTGAGGTCTGAAGCCATGCAGACACAGTCCTGTGTGAATTCAGGTTTTGAAATCGAGTCGGTCTTTGTCATGGTCCGCTTCGCTGGAATTGTGAATAAAACCTGTGCAGGAAGTGTCTGTTGACATGGGGAAGAAGCCATGCAGGAAGATTCTGCCTGAATCACTCAGTGGATGATGACAATTTTCAACCAACAAGTTGTCAGTGACATCCTGAACGTGCAATGGGATGGCAAATCGTGGATATCCTCATCGTTGTTGCTTTGTGTTGGGGCGTGTGACAACTATATTCGCAGCGTGCAACCATCGCGTCTGTTCGAGTATTTGTGCTCATTGTCTGACCAGGGTTCTGCCGTCAAACAGTCAGTGTGCAGATGACATGACAAGCAGAACCTTGAGAAGCAGAACAGTCCGAAATGATAGTGGATGGAACTGCCTGAAAATGATCCATGGCACGGGTGTGTTAGAACTACAGGAGTGCAGCTACAACGGGAAAGGAAGCCAAATGTGTAAGACCGGTGAGCATTGTCACCCGATGAGTATCCTCTCCACACAAAGACACCCACGCAAGTAATTGGTCCCAAAGCTTGAGAATATTTTTCCACCTCGCTTGCTGCCTGATTTCCTTTCAGCGGAACACTGAAGCAGCAAACAAGGATGTGGTCCTTGGTACAGTGTGCCAATTGTTCAGTTATGGAGTGGTTTCGCTCACAACATGAAAACAAATTTGTACCAAGCTGAGAGAAAAGCAGCCCAATTTTCTGCAAAGCCTTATTGGACAGTCTGAATTGAGTCAAAAATATTTCCCAACCAAGAGAACTGTCTAACTTGCCCAATGGCCAGTTGAAGCTGAGTTCTGCAGTGCAAAGAATTGTTTCGGGAGCATCATCCCATCGTTCAACCAAAAGTTCGGATTTTTACGATCACTTCACGCACCTTCAAGAAACATTGCTTGAACAAAGCTTACCCTTAAGTCTCGCTCGTAAAAGATGAACCATTCGCTGCATACACTTTACAACTCCATTACCGAAGGTACGATCCACTGAATACCCAAACATGTGGGGAAACATTTTGATAACCTGTCATGAGTTCCCTCCTTTTTGACAGAATGCCACTCAACACAACCTTCCACGCAAGCAGTAAACAAAGAATAAAAACTCGCCCCGCGAGTCTTTCTTTTGCAAAGCGACTTTTGCTGCAAGCGAGACGCCTATTGTGATGTCACATTTTCGTCTCTGATCCTTGTTGGCAACGGGACACAAAAATGTACGCGTTTTGAGCAGAGTGTACGGTACATGCACAAAGATCACAGAACACTCGTCCTGGTTGTCACTGTACCCTTCAGGCTCGCATTTCTTTCTCAGTGTCTGCGCGTCTTTGGTATGACAATGTGGAGGAAAATAGTCACGAAGCGCAGGACAAAGTCCTTTTCGATGCGATACAAACAGTGAATCGCTTGCATGTTTCCCAGGAATCGTACCGATTTGAAACACAGCTTTCTGTCAACGAGCACAACCGCTCGTAAGGCGCTGTGCAGGGTGGTTGGCACCGTGCGTGAAACAGTTGTGAAGCTGATTCAATCTCCAACAACCACAATTGAATTTTGCGCCAACAAAACGCATTTTCTAGGGAGCAACATAGCGTTTCACACAACACAAAGAACGAGGAGGATCTGTGGAACCACATTACCTTGGAAAATCCCTGCGACAATGTAATGCGCGACTGTCGCTCTGCATCGAGTGTATCTTCCCTGCATTCCATGGAACCACTCACGGCGATTTGAAGAAGGCGTGCAGTATGCGGCATGTACGGGACAGAATTCATTTCTTGCAGACAATCGGACTGGTAAAATCGCTGGCCAGTCGAACAGGCCAGGCATACTCCGCTTTCACGAGAAACAATGCGTGATTTCTAGTGAAGGCAAAAATGTTCAACAGCCAATTTTGGCTGACAATTTTAACAACTTCCCTTTTGGCTAGTTTCTGTCATGTCATTCAGTAATTAATTATGATATAAAATCGAGGCTTCAGGGTCAATTTTGACGGAACACACAGTCAGGAAAACTCTCGTCCACCCACAAAACACCACTGGGCAAAACATCAAACAGCATCCACACTTGTGTTGCTCCGTACTGTTAATGGAACTGGCTGAATGTTTGTGAAATGACGCCTTTTGAAATTGAGATGTCAAAGCTAACCACGAGAAGACCCATCAGAGCAGAATTCTTCGGTTTACATTACCTCCTTGAAGATCGAGCTGACCATTGAAAACGCTGTTGTCTGTTTTGGTGTACGTTCCACAAACCTCGTCTTCCAGATAGGAACTCCGCTGGCTGTGCACTGTGTAGCACTTGGAAGGGAATCTATTCTCAATCATTTTGGAAAATCCGGAGACACAGCTCATTTTCTGATTAGATCTTCATCTTCAAAGCACTGTTGATTGCTATCTTGAAAAATATTTCCTTCTCTGAAGTTGTCCGCGGGCTGTTCTGACTACAATGCACGTTTCAGCCAAGAATCCTGACTGGAAATGACTCCACACAAAGAGTGCCAGCGCAACGACATTCAACAGCGAGAATCAAAACGTGTCCTTCGGCATCAGCAAGATCCATGAAGCACTTAAATTTAGTTCCACGATAGTGCCTCCGTGTGGGTGTTAAGGTTTAGATCCACCAAGTAAAGTTTGTTTGTGGCTTTCGAAGTGCACAGACAATCCCTTATTCAAACTGATAAAAAATCACACTGCTCAAATCTCCACAGCAGCTGTTGCTGTTCCATTTGATGCTAAACCGACGGTAAGTTGAAAACAAATGTGAACAAAAAGCTAGCTCCACATACACATCATTGTTAACGGATGTGAATTGGTATACATACCTTTCAAGTTCAGATTGTCCTGCCTTTTGCACCTCCGTAAAACATTCCTGTGGCATTGTGTGACCAAGTCCTGCCTCGCCAGAGTCCAATTGGATGAATCAGGTAGCATTCTATAGTGCGCACAGATCTCTCAAGCGGCCAAGTGATCAACTCATCAGAAGACGATCGAGAAGCATCCTCCACGTTTGATCAACCTCTCATTGACTCATGAAGACAAGTGTCCCCCACGCAACTGCTGAGGGAAGTTTAGGAATGATTTTTTGCACTCTCTGCTGTATCCTGCTTCGCAAACAAGACATTTGCTTCCTATTTTGTACAATCACCCACTCAAAGAGTGTACTATACGTACACCCCACATTGTGAACATTCTCAGGCAGTTCAAATTCGGGCTTCAGTTGCACCAGACCTTTCATGCTTCGAACGGATGTGTCATCACCGCGCACAATGCGCGCATGTGAATGGTTCCTGTTTTGGGGAATTGATTTTCCCTCCCATGCAAGTCTTTCAGGTAAGTTACCTGAGCATGCACCCAGGCGCGCATGCGGAGCGTCTGGCCTGTGTGCATGGATGCACGCGCTTTGTCTGGACGTACACATGAAAAGTACAAAAATTTGCTTGTAAACAAGGACAAGGCAGGGGGATTGTAAATTTCTCAAACTCTGGGGTTGCACACACATACGTGAGCAGTTTCTCAAACGAGAGCTTTCTTCATTTTGGCTATTGGCGTGTGTGCTTTCATGAACATTTTTTTTTCAAGTATTGAGCAAGTTCAGTCGAAACACAATGTCATGTATCACAGCAGATGCCAGAAAAAGTAAACACAAATGACACCTTTCTTCTGAAGAAAGGAAACGGTTCCAACGGCTGTTAAGGCATTTTGAAATGCTGTACGGTTCCTCACACATATGCCACGACTGGCAACAGAATTTGTAAAACTTTTGAACAAAACCACGCAAGAATCCAACGTGCCACACTCCACAGATATTTGAAAGCCTGAACTTGTGAAACAAAATGTGCGTGGCGCTCTGTCGGCGTGATCCAATGACACCACAAACAAAGGGCAATCCTATGCATTCCCTCAGAATCATAGTTTGTGTCGTCGGACGAATGCTGTTGAGAGTAATTGGACCTTTTTCTTGTTACAAAACCGTCTTGTTGCTTTCCAACTTACCCAGGTCGGATTTGGGTCTTTCCTTGAAGACTTTTTTCACCCTGTGCTTGGGGCTTGGTCTGTGCAGCACGGTCGGCGCGACGTCCACTGAGACGCTCTTGGCCCATTTCACGTTCAGGCAGTCTGACTTCGGCCTGCGTAAAAGTGAGAAAATATTTTGGAAAGGTGAATGGGCAAGAGAGAAGAGAGACGACTCGCACGGAGATCTACGTTTGTGTTTTCAACATTGATGCAAAACTGCTGGTGTTTTGTGGTTCGGCTGTGTACCTTTCTCTCGCAGTTTTGTGAGGAGATTGTTGGCTCTTCATCCTTCTCACCACCTGCACGTTGGGGGTGTCTTCAGCTCCAGTCTAAAACACAAGAAATGCGCAATATTTATGGCTGTTCACGTCAGTAGTGGCCAATGCACCACAAGCTTCGACTCCGAAGCATTTCCTTTCATTGACCTTCAGGAACTTTACGACACCCAACAGAAAAATTATTTGATGCCACACAGGGAAGAAAAAGTCGAATGTGCTCAAGGAGAATCGACTGAGAGGCGATGCTCGGACAGAGAGGCTGCAGAATTCAGTTGGTATTTTTGGGGACGAGCAACAGGATTTCAAACCAACGCGTCAGTGATGTTTTTGATGCAACAGCTGCCTGATGATTTTGTGTTGGTCTCAAGCTCCATTAATTTCTCTTCCATAAACAGGAACCAAGCTCAGAAGTGCAAAGATGTCGTCGCACGCTTGAAGTTGATCTGATTTGATTTGATGCATTGTTGCAACCGCAGACACGACCGCCGTGATTTCTGTCAGCCAGCTGGTCCGCGAAGCTTCCCTACTTTGAACGTTTCTGTGTTTCTTTGTCGAACGGCTGAGCTTCGAGAAGAAAACTAATTGTGATTTAGAGGCAGAAAAACAGTTTCTGACAGAGTCAATCGCCTCTATCATGAAGCCATAATTGCCAATGCAACAGACGAAAATGAATAACGTCCTTGCGAGCGAAGCAACGTGAATTCGACGAATTCTCAGCAATTTGGGTTTATGATTGACATAGCTGAGGAGAGACAACACAATTGTGAGAATGGCTGTCGAAGGGGTCAAAAAGACGAGAGTCCCTGCAACGAACTGTCAACCCTTTCCACCACAACACGAGAAAAGCAGTGCACGAAGATTTGGCTGAAATTCAGGCGAACGTTCTGTTTGTTCCAACGTGAACAAGGCCGTGGTGGAAGCTGCATGCTTGGTGTCACACCAGACAAAAGGCACAGGTCTGGCCAAACCTTGCACGCGAAAACAAGGAATCTCTGTGTCAACTTTTGCATCTTCAACATTTCCCACAAGCTTTGTTCAACAAAAACTGCCGCGCTCCCGATGTGAGTGATCATCCCTTCGCATCGAGCCATTCAGCTGCATCCAAGAGCCGTCTGAGAGCTGAAGGAAACTGTCAGTGTTCACAAGAAACCTTTGACCAACCGTACGTTATCTTTGCTCGAGGCTTGAAGCGTGAAAGCAGGTATCTTAATTGTTCTGCAATTTCAAGACGCAATTGCTTGCCCCCCCCCCGCAGAACATCGTTTTCATTGTTACAAAATTGTTTCCGTTCACGTTTTAGTGGTGGTCAATCTCACACCAACAAACAAGCTTTCTTGTTGAATACAGAAACATCACATCCTGCAGAAGTTGACTTCTTCCAGAAGTTTTTGAAACTGATTTCACTTTCAAGAGGAGTCCCAAGCAGCTTGCCTTCACTAAGAATCGAGCTCCATGTCAGATTTCTGATTTTGCCACTTTTTGGGTAATTGAGAGAATGATTGATACCCTGCGTGAAGTTTTGTTTCAGTGGACAACAAACCTGGTTTTTAGGTGATTTGAGGAGCTTGGTCCGATTTGTGAGGTTTTGGAAAAAGCGAGCGAAATCGGAGTGAGCGAAATCAAATCACCTAAAAACCAGGTTTGTTGTCCACTGAAACAAAACTTCACGCAGGGTATCAATCATTCTCTCAATTACCCAAAAAGTGG
>JAAUXT010012577.1_pt1 | contig 42202 bp, 39 predicted proteins | sample 7278171 | NCBI WGS metagenome assembly JAAUXT01 (sample SAMN14350112, study PRJNA611818) | marine sediment metagenome | isolation source: surface marine sediment (1.8m) | place: French Polynesia: Moorea | collected 2018-08
AACCTGTCTGAGGTGGACAATGTCTGAGTTGGACAATGTCTGAGTTGAAAAAAATTTTGCCAGCAGGGGGGGGGGGTATCTTGGACAACCTGTCTGCATTACCCAGGACAGGATATGTGGAGACAGATACAGGGGCAAACCCAATATCAGCTTGCTACCATGGCTGATAAAAATTCCAGTTGAGTTTCCCAGGGGGGAACTCAACATGGCCAAAAGAATGAAAAATGCTTCAAATGGCAAAAATTGATCCTGGCTAATTTTCACCATGTTGAGTTGCCCCTCCCCTGGTAACTCAACATGTACACACACATGCACACACACATACACACACATACAGACTGATGGTGATTACAATAAGCGCCCGTCCTATCGAGGACCGCGCGCTCAAAAAACCCTCCAACATCAGTGGGTTCCCCACACCCTGAGAATGTCAAGCTTCTAGCAATTGCCAGTGCACACCAAGGCTCGCAAAGGATGCCTGTGTAAAAATCAATGGGGTACGAGTATCACTGCTTGCCATTTCGAAAAGAAGTTTGCGGACCCTCCCCCTCTCACCATTGTTGCAACAAGCACATTCAGGCCGTTTAGCGAGCGCGCACTCAAGTACCAGGTGAAAACTCGATCCCCTCAATACCCTGGCGCTTCTTCAATGTACTTCATTCAGCTCACTTCAGATGAAGTTGTGCAGTCTCATGAGCTGGACAGAAAACTCAACCAGTCACAGCTTCACTGAGTCTGAGTTGGTGGTTCCAAAAGGACAGCTGGCCTCAAGGACTGAGCTGTGCCAACCATGGTACCAACACTGAGGTGGGAAGACTGTCCCCCACCAAACGTGTGAGTTGCCCTGCGCGACGACCACCTCACACAACAGATCAATTGCCAGAACCACAAAAAAATCCACGTTTTTGTGCCACACACTGTTGAGACAAATTTAAAATGTGAGCAAACTCTTTGATCCCCTCCCACTTGTGACAAAACCTTGTCTGCAGTGATCTGGTCAGTCAATGGTTGGTATCAGTGGGCTGCAACAGCGCACTGGTTAACCTTGCAACGAGGGGTGCACTGGTTTTTGCAGTGCAACGTTGACGCAGCACGAAGACACCAGCACACATCGTTGTGAGCCACATGTGACTCGATGTGGTTGTGGGGGACAATCTGTCGAACAAGATTGAGATTCAAATCCTGGAACTTCAATGGCTAACAAAACCTGTCACCGAGGATGACTGCAAGAGCGTGGCAGTGTGGACGACGCTGTTGTGGAGCAAGTCTCAGAGCTGATGCTGCAACGTGCGCTTCTGTGTTACAGCTAGACAATCAAAAGTCCCTTTTTCCGCTCAAAGCAACGCATCAAAGGCGAAAACTTCATTTGCGGCACAAAGCGACGCCTTGACAGTGGCAGTGACACCTTCAGCTCCAAAACCAAACGGCGAACTTCTATCGACATCCTGTTCTGCTCCTGCACTCACTGCGACAACACAGAACTTGAGCATTGTGAGCTTCTCACGATCCGAGCACTCCGGTGCATTTTGAATCCAGTTTTGTGATCTGCAACGAGCGTCATATATATTCACCCACCAAGGACAAAATTGTGGTGTGAAGGACAGCATCCATTTCACCTGCAGGATCAAACTCAACAGCCAAAGTTCGGCTCCATGCCTCGAGCTCGATCGAGAGATTGAGAGAGAGAGATCACGAGAGAGAGAGAGAGAGAGAGATCAAGATTGGTTGATTGAGAGAGAGAGAGAGAGAGAGAGAGAGAGAGAGAGAGAGAGAGAGAGTGAGTGAGTGAGTGAGTGAGTGAGTGAGTGTGTGTGTTGTCACTCGCACCCACCGGGAAAGAAACCATCGTATCGAATGTCATCGTGACAATGACTTGAGCGACCACCCACTGGCTGTTGCGTGTACACAATCAATTTTATATCTGCACTGACTCGACCTCCCTCCTCCACAACCGGATAGACCTCGAGCGCTCCTGCAGTTTCTACGTGGGAACAAGCACAGACAAAGCCACACTTCAGGCACAAAGCCGCCTCCTGCAGTAAATCCTTGTTTTGCCGAAGTCTTTCCACCATTCTTGTTTTTTTGTAATACCATGTGAAGTGGCGTTTGGTAACTTGTTGTCATCTGGGAGGCGAAAGCGATATGGTTGTGCAACAGAATGGAAGCGCTTCAATATCTGAAAAGTCTCCCTGTTCTTGAGTGAAACAGCCTCGAACAGAAAGCGGTGGGAACGACTCCACACTTCATCAGCAGAGCGAGCGGATTGGTCTTGTCCGTGAACGTTCTGCTCTGACCAATGAACGGAACGAAATGTCCGTCGATGGAGCTGATTACAGGCTCAACACTGACGACAGGAGGCGCTCATTAGAAAAAGCGGCAAGCGAAGGCCAAAAAGTACGGAGGTCTCAAGGACAACGGTAAAAGGCCTGACAAGAAGCTCATCACACAGGTTCTTGATGAAAGCGTCGGTGCTGTAGAACGGAAGGGGGAATGGGATGAATTCCCAACGGAGACACAAGGAAGTCTTGGAGCGGTCAAACATTGTCAAAGATGTACCGTACCGCACCCGCCATTCTGGTCATTACTGCCTCTGACACTTGCGCACCCAACCGACTCCTCTCTTCGGAACGCGACTCACTAACAGACGATGGCTTCTGGGCAAAGTTACTCGGCGCTTTGCGTCCCGACGCTGGTTGAGTAACCACATCATTAGCGGCATCTCGAGGCGCTGCGGGCGCCACTTCCGGGCAGCTCCGGGGCCCAGAGCCGCTCGTCTGGCGCCCACCAACGTTCAAATGCCACCAGCACATCATTTCATCCAAATGGGACTGACGGGAGTCCAGGCGATTAGCATACGCAGTGGAGCCTTGGTGGGAAAAGGCCTCAAATTGTACCCCAAGTGCACTGCACAATTACTTTCTGCACGAGACCTACCCAGACGCTGGCGACCCCGCCGTCCTTGCACTTGTCGGCCAACGCCTGCGCCGCGATGTTGACGTCCGCCACCAGTTTGTTCGGCCGCTGCATCACAACCATCTACAATGTGAAAACACCGATCACGACCAGCCGCTTCGGGCGGATTCGCTTTTTTCCCATTATTTACCCTGTCTCTTACGATGTCAATTAAAACCTTGCTGCTGATAAGATTAGTCCACGGTCTCTTTGATTACATCTAAATCTTGAGTAGGTCTACATCTGAAATCGTACCGGTAAGCACGTCTACAAAAACAGCACACCAACATTTCTGTCTTAGGTCTGGAAAGTTTTGCGGCAACACTTACGAACAAAGAAGCAAAATCGCCGAAATTATTGCTTCGCAACTTGTGAAAAAAAGTTTTGACACAAATGAATCCACTGCGAGGCCAATACCTGTATCATTCTACCGTCATACAAATGAGCATCAAAGCAGGTGTTCCATTCCGGATAAATCGTTTTCTTTTTCTGAATAAGCTGAACCCCTTTGCCTGTCAAAATATACAACACAAAACACCAACGTCAAAGAAGTGAAACCCAGAATCCCACACGCAACAAAGAAGCCCGATCTTCTCTTTGAGAGAAAGCCCGAACCAGGGAAAGAAAGAATCTCCACATCAGGATTGCCAGCGTCTCTCGACAAGCAACACAACTCAACCTTTCAATGATTCTAATTCCTTTGGCACGACAGACCAAACAAGACGCGGACAGCCAATCTGATGTGAAAATACTTTGGCAATACCTGTACAAGGCTTTCTTTGGACAGACAGATATCAAAGTGCTCTGTCAGCCAATCTGGATAGATGGTGGAATTTCTCTGGATGATGGACAGCGGGCGACCTGTGGAAAACCATGCAAGGCCGAAAGATATCAAGGCGCAAGCAGAACAAAACCTTGAACTTAATGTCATGTGAACAGTGAATTCAATGCCTGAAGCCTGAAACAAACACTTCCCGGAAATCAAGTTTTTTCGCCCACATTTTCCTCGAATGAGGGGACATCCAGAAGTCATCGGTCCGACAAACAAAACAAAACCTCCTGAAATGGAGATCAATGACTTGATCAAAATGAACAAGATGATGCGCAGTGCACTAAAATTGACAACAGTCGATAATGTTTTGGTCCCATTTTTTCAACGTCGACAACAGACGTCAAAACGAATTTTGGAGCCACCACCTTTTGGTTGAGGAACAACGCAACAAACGAACAGGTCGGCTGACGTTTGTCTGAAACACTGGTCACAAAAGGGAGCAAAGGTGTTGGTTTCAATAAGTACCCCACAAGGCAAAACACACGAGCTCGTACCTCTGAATAAAGCTGTGCCCCGGTGGGGCTGAACCTAGGCTGAAGAATGTGAGACTTGGCGGGGAAGGAAGGGGGCGGGGGTGACCAGGCAGGGGAGTTCAGCCTGACTTGGTAGTACTAGCCTGACCAATCTGGCCTTGGGTCACCCTGACTGGTGAACAGTAGGGGGCGGGAGGAAGGCTACAGTCTGACTTCCCATTCTGGGGACCATCAATCTGACACACACACACACACAAACACACACACACACACACACACACACACACACACACACACACACACACACAACCAGTTGGGCCAGATAAACGAGAGCCTTCCCAACACACAGACCCGATGCCCACAACACACAAACCACCCCTTTTTGGGCAAGAGCAGCAGAGAAAAAACTTACATCCAGCATTTTGCCTGACAGGAAACTTGCATTGAAAAGGAAACAGGGAAAGGGGGGGGACTATCCACAAAATGTTCCCAAGCGTGATAGCACACAAAGCACACAATTTTTTCTTCAAAGTCGACGCGTGCAAAAATCACAAAACTTTTCTGTGACAGGGCGCGTCGCACGTTGGTCGGATTCTTGTTTATTAAATTGTTGTGGTTCAGCTGACCCCTGCAAGCAAATTATGTCAGAAGCACTGGCAGACTCATACATGATGCTTTTGGTCATGAATGCTGGAAACAAAAGAAAACAAGACACGAAAATGAGGTGTCTGAGAAGACGAACAAAAGACGGCTTCAAAGGGAATATTGATAACCTCATTTTCCACCGTAAGAAACACATATTGAAGTCTGTTACACGTGTTTCGTTTCTGCTCCAACAGATAACTTGCAAGCAGAATGCTCAGAGTTTGGATTGGATAACACAAAACAAAGCTCCCAAGCACAGATAAAACGGAAGTGTACGGAGAGACAGAATTGCCTTTCTTGCCACCTGACCACAGCCAATACCTGCTCCTTCCAGGAACACAACGCCGCGTCCCTTTTGGACCGACTGAATCGTTCAAACATGGCGGCAAACGTTTTGGCACCAAGAGCCTGATAATGGTTCATATCGCAGCGGGAGTGATTCTGACGGCGGGTTATGAATAAGGAGGGAGTCACTTTCGCATTGCTCCCGGAGCGCAGTTGATGCACTGCCGCGTTTATCAATCGCAACAATGCATTTTTTCCAGGGATGTACTTCCTGAGCAAACACAATTGAACCAGTAGACATGCGAGAAAATGTAGGAAGACACTGAATCGATTCTACAGCAGCTTTCTGTCAAGTGCAATATTTCAGCACGCATCATCCGAAAGCGACTCCGGCGGAGAAGTCTCATGAGTGTCAGCAGCACCGGAAGGCAACAGGTGATCGGACTCGTGGGCCTCTAGTTTCCTGTGTGCCCCACCTCTGTGCTGGTCCTTTGCCTCGACGGTAATGAAAATGCCAGTCAGCATTCTGCGGTCTTTTCACCACATTTTTCAGACAAGAGAAACGTCAGTGATGCAACAACAGCATCGAACATGAAGAAGCGTGTTTCTCTGCTTCACCGTCAAAGCTGTGGCAGACGTCTTTGTCAAATGAGACGTTCAAACCGAAAGTGATCAAGCTGCTGCGAAAACGACGGGGCTTTGTTTGGGGGGGGGGGAACAAGTGAAGTGATGTGATTTTCCTCCACGCATATCAGCGAGAGGTTGCTCCGGACCGCTGTCCTTTTTGCTCGTACCTGTGCCGCGGTCAGAGAACGAAACTTGCACCAAACCATCCCTTGAAAACAACTCTTCCAGAAAAGGTTTGTCAGTATTTTGCAACCAACAAGATCCTGGACAAAGGGTTTTCTGAGATGACGTTGTCTGGTAAAAGATGTTCACTTCTGCTCTCAAAGGAAATCTGTGTGGAGAATCTCTTGGATCTTCTTGTCACTTTCAATTATTGTTGCAGTAATTGTGGCGAAAAACGAAGTGGGTGGAGACAAATTGGGCAATCCGGGCGACACAAGAAACGAAGAAACAAGAAACCTCGATCGGATAAATATGAATCAATTTTCACCAATGGGTGCACGAGTTTCAGTTTCAACATCAGAAGCAGTGACACAGGCACGAGCACGCTGACAATGCCTCCAGTATTTCAACAACAACGATGATTCTTTTTGAGCGAGACAAATCCGATGAGCACAGGCGACGCAGCAATCCTAAATTGTGCACACAAATAGACTTAGAACATCTCTGGGAATCTTATTACACACACAAGAATAGACGTCCGCGGGGACAGCCTCTCGGCAGCTTACAACTCGGGTCCCGTGTCCAAAAAAAAGCTGCTGCCACAATCATTCGCTGCGTTTTCAGAACCAACTGTTCACAATGGCATGCCCCGGGCATATGTTGCTTAATAACCTGCACTTTCACCTGCATTATTTGGCTGCAGAGAAAAATGTGTGAGGAAGAACAATGAGTGACACAGGAAACGAGGTGTCGAGTGAACGCGACTCCGCAAGTGTGATGCATCGATTCCGCCTGTATCTCATCGGTGATTACAAGTCAACGACAATATTTGCTCTTCCTGTCAACTTACACTCGGTTGTGTTTCCCATGCATTAAGCATGAAGTACTTGCTTTATTTCCCCCGTTTAATGCACCAGTCTCACAACCGGACCAAAAGCACGGATTGTGGAAGACGAGGCTTCAATCTCAGCAAATTCACTTTGGCGCAAAACCTACGCAGAGGGAGCCTCTTCCGAAGTGGACCGTCTGAAAGAACCTGAGTTTTCTTTGTGACTTGATCGGAACACCTCTGTGTCTATTTCTGGATGAAGCGTCCTGGTCATGAAACCTGTGGCTGTTCTTGTGATCGGAGAAACTGTGGTCTTTGTACGAGTATGGACTCTGACAAAGTCCGCCCTACAACATCCCCACTCCAATCAAGGTCTGTTGGAGTTCCAGAGCTTCTCAGCGCAGCATCAGGACTGGAAAAAGAGCCATTATCGCTGCAGTAAAGTTGTCCACTGTCACTGGATGTCGTGGGCTCCACCGCTGTAACTTACTCTCATCTGTGCAATCAGGTAGGTTCAGGCGTGATTCCCCTTTATTCGCTCAGAAACTACTCCGGATGAAAGCTTCCCCAACGGCGAAACACGCAGACGACACGCACATCCCAAAACGGCACAAAGCTGCCCCAAACTCATGTTATGGCTTCTCAAAGCCATAACAATGTCTCACCAGCTTCGTAAAAGACAAACTTCTCCACGAAGACTGGCTTTAAGTACAATGAAGGGGCGCAATTTGCATTACCTCGCACACTTAGCACACATCTTTACGTTTTGCTTTCGTGACGTACAATGACAAAATCTCGTCACGCTCACACATGTGGTCACGACTTGTCAGTGTTGCTCAGAGAAGCACAACGTGCTTTGAGCCTCGTACGGGCGTAGGTTTCCAGTTTCAAGGGAGACGACAGACTCAAGGGAGTTGGCGTGACCAAGCAGAAGTGTTTGCTCCGTGGTTGTCACGCGGCTTCTTCATTCCTCGTTTGTTCGAGGCTTGACAATCAAGCGTTGCGGAGCCACTGACAGGAAACCACTCCGTTCGCGGGTCATGGTGTGGTCTGCACAAAATCTCTTGAGGAAACGACGATTCAACGCTGTCTTGTCTGTGTTTCTGGTCGAGTTCTGACCTTGTTCCACTGGGACGTGTTTGCCAGGAGAGGTTCTCACTAAAATGATGTTGTTTTCTCCATCAGCAGACCAATTTCTTTTGACGGTCAAGACCTGTTTTATGGCCCCATGTCGCATTGCTGCGGATATATTTGATTGACCCGACGAGTTGTTCCGCGTGCAGAACAAAGTGGTTCCGGTGGTGGCATTTGCCCTCGTATGGCGTGGATGGGCAGATGTGGATTGAGAAGAAAGTTGATGAAAAGCAGCTGAGAAACCCAAGGAGCATCGCATTAACCTGGTGCAGTGTGAGTCCGCACAAAGCGAGGGACACCGTGACCCATTCGTCCTGTGTGTCCTGAACGTGTCACGTCAGAGCTTCGCAGGATTCCGGAACCCAACAAGACTGATGCGACAACAACACGCAAAGTTCTCGAGTTTAACTCGCCCCGGTGTTTCGCTGGAGGCGCCACTCGAGTCGTGATGAGCTCGAGTACTTACCAACAGAATGTCTGCTCCACCAAATTGAGGTCAAAGTCCCCGAAAGCGCGGTGCAGGTTTGGCTTGGGGAACAATGTTCGCTGGTGGATGGATTCAGTCAGTCCGCACTCCGTGTTGTCTGAACTATTCGCTCTGATTTCAGAGCACAACCAAAAAGAGTCACAAACACAAACTTGAAAGTGTCAGAAAAACGTGCACAACTTGTGTACCACGACGCAACCGCACAGCGGTGAGCAAGTTGAAGCTCGATGGAGAAGTCTTTCAAGATAATGATGTAATTTTCCACACAATCTACCCAGGTCTCACATTGCGCAGCTTCTGTGTGCTTTCCCCGCGGGGAAACTTGCACTTACACATTTCGTTCCGTATCCGAAACCAAACTCAGTGCTGGATCATGTGCACAGACAGAGCTCTGCGAAGTACGGAGCAAAGGAGCAGCATTTCAGATAGTCACGCCCGCACTCTGCAGGTTTCATATCCAGGAGAACGGCATGCCGCTACATCTGTTTGCAGATTGCTGAATTCAAATTCATAGCATGCGTAAGCAAACGTTCACTTGTCTGTGCCAGTTCCTGGGAAGACAGCTTCTCGGGGCATCCTCAGAGCGACTCGAGTCGAGGGTTGCAAACACTGATGGTCCCTCTGCGGCCAGGTTATCGTGCAATAGCGACCGTGGGGCGCATTAGCAGCAAGAGAACCGCACATGTCTTTTGGACAAACAATGCAAAAACGGTCAATGACACAAGGACAACAAGCGCCCTTGTTGCAGCGTGAAAACAGCTGCAGGACGCAGACAATCAGACGACTGGAACTGTTAGCTTCGGCTCCTGTTTGAAATTGTCTGATTCTCCGTGCACTTTTGACAGGTCAAAACCATCCAAACGAAATGCGGATCAACCTCCGTCGTCCCAGAGAACACATGCTCCACTGTGACCATTCTTCAAAGACAAGCAACTCCTGCTTTTCCCAATGCCCTCTGTCAGCAACCAAACACCTGCATTTATCAACCATCAAAGTGTTGACTTTTTTGTTGCAAGAGGTAACCTGGGTTTCTGGATAGTCGCCACACATCGAGAAGCATTCCAACTGACTCAGCACAGAAGAATCAGCCAAGGCCACAAAAACAAGCCCCTCTCCAATAAACGGTTTCTCTGTCGCACAAAAATTCACTCCGATTGGATTTGTGAGGCGCCAAAATTACTTTGCTCAAATTTCATCTCTTCCAATATCAATTTCTGCATCCAATTCCGCCAATTGTATGCCTTCCTTCTTTTGTTCGGTGTTCCTGCGGAACTGTGATCACCAGACTCTGGAACTTTTGTCGCTGTCTCAAGATTCTTTTCATTGGAACGAAACAAGGAAACAAAAGGCTTAATGTATCCTGTAACAAGGTTTACACATTTGTGCAACTTTCAATGGCTTCATGATTCCTCTTGCAGCTTTGTCGTCGAATCGGGGGAAGGCGTGACTTCTTGGAAAGGAAGCCATTCCTCCGACAAAATCATTAAATGTTCAGATTTGCAGAGAAATAACAATCTGCGACAAAAAGCACCTGCTCAAGTCAATGTGTCGTTACCGATTTGACGGGACAGCTCGACCAGACCAAGCAATGCTTTCAGCTTTCTTGTGCAAGTTCTGTCGACCTGGCCCTGGCCCTGGAGATATGATCATCTTGGTTCCTCCGTTCTCAACATGTCCACAAAACCAACCACCAGTTTCGTTGAATATGAAGCAACCCACAGTGACAATGGTTTTGAGAGTTCAACCGCGGCAGCAAAAGGATGATCTGTGCAGGAAAGTGACACCAAGCTGCAGGCAAAACGCACTACACGCTTTGTTGGTGTCAATTATTTTGAACAGACAGCAATAAACGTGTCGTGATCAGTTCGTTGCGTGCGGAGATACTGAAGCAGCCTCGTTGTGCAGTGCAAAATGCACCTTCACACCAAGACACGGCACTGCACTCCACCTGTGAAACCACCACGAAGAAAAACCGGCTTTTCAGGCTGGTCTCTGGGATCTTATTGCTGAGTTTTTGTCAAATTGTCTGTTGACATGACACTGCAGAACTTTCATTGGGGAGCCAGTCTGCATTGTGTGGCGTGCATCGTGATGCCACAGTTCAGCACGATGGTCAACGTCAAACCCATTCTGTAAAACCAAAGCTTGTGGCTTCCGGGCGTTGTTTGCCCCTCACAGCCAAAAAAGGCGTGGGGTTCATGTGTGTGCCTTCGAATATTTTTTTTTCTGTCATCACTCATTCTGTCTGTGCACAGCCGTCAGCGCAGCTTCACCCTTCAGGGTAACTGTCCCACAGTTACGAGGTACAAAGGGCTTCGGAAAGGGCTTCACCTGCCGGCTGGGGGCTGTACCCTCGCCCTGAACCACAGTCGTCGCTTTGCACATTCTCGCACAGGTTGCGGTAAGATGTGGGACAAAGAACAACAGAAGCAAACAACAAGGGAACCGAAAGTGGTATCCATACAATTCACACGTGGGGTTTTCCGTTCTGTGGATTGCATTTTTCTTTCGGTTTCCAAACCGCAGGTGCTACAGCCGACAGGTGCAAGATAAAACCAACGCAAATAATGCTCAATGCCGCAGCTTTTGCACATTCTGCAGTCAGCATTCCTGTTTTATGTTGATGCAAAACATCTCTGTCCTGAAGATATGACAAGGGACTTCACACTGACAGCCGAGTGAGCCAATTCTCATTGAAACCCGTGTGGTACTCAAAGATCCCACGAGCCCCAGCACCCACTTCACAACGGCTTCGTTCGTTCGACTGATTAATTTCCGGTCGACAGAGACACGCGGAAGCTCAGATCAGTCTCAGAGACAGATACGCGAGTCGTGCGCCACGATCCTCTGGAATCTTCGGGCGTAATGCTCTTCGACGGGAGACGGTGGAGGAGATGCAGCTGCACCGCTACACACCAGTGGGAAACCCAGATTCTTTCCACTTGTGTGTTTGGTCGTGTCAGAGGGATTTTGCGGTGTGTCTTTGCAGAACGTCCGCTCAGTTCACAAGCATCTCCTTTGAGTGGATCACTTTGTGAAAGCAGCTTCAAGACGTTTCTCCTGCACCAGCACCAAAAGTGCCTTGGACGGGGCACCAACCTTTCCCGGCCCCTGCATGGCAGGGTTAGAAGCAGCAGTGGCCCGTTTGACCCAATCCTCCTCTGTGGTTCTTTGAGCCGCTCGTCCACCGCGGACGGTCGCCCCGGCCAATAAGGAGACACACAGTTGATTTCTGTGCACTCGTATTTCCACTGAGAAACCAACAGCAAAGCTGAATGTCTGACAGTATTTCTCTTTCCAGTGCCCTTTGCACACGAAAAGCCAGTTTCCGCCTTCCCCAGGGTGCAGCGTGTATCCCGTGAAAGGAGCGTCATCTTGGGAGATTTCACGCGCACCGTGGACTGCAGGTGTCGCAGCGACGTGACGGAAATGCTCAACACCACGCAGGTGGCAAGACACGTTCTCCTAAAAAGGTCAGACAGGAAATTAGCGGCGCAGAAGAAGCTGTTAACAAAGCTTTGATGCGTCTGATCACGGGTTCGCAGAGTCCAGGAGTCAGGCCAAGGTCTGCGAAATGTGAGTCCACATCTCTCTCAGAGGGTGATGGGAGGCGACACGTTGATCTTGGTCCAAGCGCTTTCAGCGGTGGACTTCGCACTGATCTGGTTGACGGATGGAATGGAAGAGCGATTTCTTGACACCAGAAGCGTTGCAGCACCAAATCACATTGGCATGAACAGTTTTCGTCGTCTAGCAAACGCCATGAACCCCCCCCCCCCAAAAAAAAAAAAAGAACCAAAACCTCCCAATTCGTTTCCTTATACTCACACCTTGTTTCTCCGAAAGGCCAACTGCACTTCTTTCCAAACCGTTCCGAATTTCGATGACGACTCCTCTTTGTAACGCAATGCTTCTGCACAACGCGAGAACTTGACGAACCTCCACGGAATCCAAATTCCCCCTTTTCTGCCGCGAAATGACAGGAAACCTCACACATCTTTTTTTATAATTGCCAGAAGGGAACCTGATTACTCTCGGTGTGGAACATTTGTCACCAAATAAATTCTGAGCGGCGCGACCAGACTTCTGATTTGCCACATTTCCTGCACAAAAAGGCGCCGTGGTAATGGCAGACAGTGCAAATAGCCACGCTGCGCCTGCAAAATGCAGTAGCTCTGTGCTTTCAAGACTGCAAAATTGATGTACACCCAGTAAATGTCCCATCAAATACGGATCTTTCACCTGAGATCTGAGGACGAAAGACTTCGTTTCTGCCTGAATTTTGCAGCCAAATTGGAGAAGATACCTATTATTGCTTGACAGTGACAGTTTTGATGAGGGAAGTGGTTCACCAACCAAAATGGACTTGCAGCGCCTGCACATACAATCACTGCACAAATACAAAAGCCGAATTGTTAATTGACAAAGGCCACAGCACAATGGCTCCGTGATCTTGGTACTCTGCGTACTTCAAGTGATCTTCAGCACAACGGTTTTTCAGGTGCAGTTGACTGCAAACCTCAAGGAGGTCACCAATGGTCCTGTCCGTTCAGATGACGTGGGTGAAGAACACACACGTCGATGCTGTTGACAGCGACGGTTGTGATGAAAGTTTCTCCTTTGAAATCTGAGGCACACGATGCAGACAGAGGCCAGTTGTTTAAATCGTTGATGAAGTACCACAGCTAAACACTGGCTCACCGCACCTCCGCGCCACTTTTCAAAGGACCTCTGTGCAGCTTAGAGACCACGCTGGAAGACTTTGAAGCTGCAGATGCGACTCCCACCATCGGTAAGGCAGCAGCACCGAGGAGTCTCAAGACTGGATGTAACCATGAGTCGTTACGGTCTATTACACCGAAGCCCTGGCCTTCTACAACGTAAATCCCGTAGCTTTAATTCCTTTGCAGAAGCCCGTGACACACCAAGCAATACATAATGCCCAGCCAGGGAAAACGGATTTGGGACTGAGCTTCATTACGTCTGCGGCAGAGGGGGCACTGTGAAGGCCAACATCTCGTCTCTGGTCTGCACGGTCAAAGAGACTGACGCACACTTTTTTTGGAGCACACGTATTGAAGTCTGGTTCCCCATCCAAGATTTTCTGATTCCCGAACACAGAACAACGTCCTCTTGACAAGAACCGGAAGCGCACTTTGTCACTGTCACTGCCGCCAGATTCAACGTGGTCAACAAATGCACACAGCAGGTGGTTTGGTCAAAACGTGGACCGTGTGTTCCAATTTGGTGTTTCAATGATATTTCTGTGCACCCCCAACCCGTGGTCAATAAACGCAAAAGACTCTTCACTAACCTTTGCACACAACTGAATAGAAAAGCGTGGCCTTTCCCATCTCCACAAGAAGGGACTCGAGTGGCAATGAGGCCTTGGAGCGATTGGGACTCGACGCAGAAAAGTGCAAGATGACGAAAACTTTCAACATATGATGAGCCTGCACAAAACTCATTTCCCTCCTTCCTGCGCAAAAGCGATCAACAAGAAACGTCTATTTCCTCGTCACAGCGCCTCGCATTCTGGCTCAACAAAGCACCGAAGGCCTATTGTGTTCGCACTTGCGGCACGCACAACTCTCGTTTTTAGCTCACAGCTCGTGGAAGCAATCACTTCAAATGAAGACCTTGAGCGCAAAGCCTGCCGCAGTTGAAATTGACGGCACTTGCGCGACGTTCCCCAGTATCCGCAGGTCAAGAGTGACAGGAGTCACAACCAAACATGTCCTTCGACGCTCAGGTGCTTCAACCAATCCGAGGTCATTTGCAAAAATTTCTGAGAGCTGTGAACATTCAGGATTGATCTGCTTTCACACAATTCCAAACACACGCATGGAGCGTTCAGAACACACGTTTGCGTCAGCTTGGTTCCGCAACCGCTTTGCAGCCGCCCCTCGGCAAAACTGAAAGATACGGAAATTGGTTTTAGACCGTCGATCTCCGAGCAGCTGCAGGGCCTGTTGTCACAACCTGTGTGAAAACAAGAGTAAAAGCTGATGTATTCCATATGTACGACACGCCGTCGTGCTGTATTAAATCTGCTGAGCGAAGCAGTTCAACACAAAATGTCAAACAATGAAATATGACAGGGAAGATCTCGTTTCGTGTGTCACCGACAACATGTCTGCTGCACTTGTTGAGCGAGCGTGCGTGTCCTGCAGCCGAATCGCCAGCGTCGTGGTGCGCCGGGAATTAACGAGCCGCACAACACGTGTTCGTTCTCTGGCTGCACGCAAACTCTCCAATGGCAATCGAGACTTCCACTGAATCTTGGAACCATCGGGACTTTGGCGCCGTGCTACCAAGGGGAAAATCCAAAGTTTCGTCCCAACAGAACGAGTTGAGGCACTGAATTTGCGCAATCTGCACTTATCTGGAGAAAAGAAACTGATGTGAAAAGTTGCGCATCTTTGTGGTGTTGATGCAGCTGCTTCAATGACTGTAATGAAATAGCCAGACACCCCAAATGAGGAGGCACGGGTGTCTGGCAATTTCAAGTCTGAAATGGCCAAACACTCAACAAGGCTCTGAGTGGCATTTTCTTGGGGTGTCTGGCAATTTCAGGTTGGACCTGAAACCAGGAGATAGATCTACAGGGTGTTTGGCCATTTCACGTCCAACCTGAAATGGCCAGACACCCGTAGTCCGTGTCTCTCCATTTCGTTTGTGACTGAAAATTGCAAAACTGAGGTTTGTGATCATGTAGCAGGTCAGGTTGCATACTATCAACCATCTTGAGGCTCCAAGGATAGTTCACTCAAGCATGCAATGGTTTGAGCTTCTCCACTGTCACTCAACCGCGTGTTGCGAATTTTCAGTTGCTCACGGCATGTCAATGACGAACCCAAACCGAAACCAAAACCTCGCCGTGTGTCCGACCAACAGGAGCCAAGACAACTCGCTCTGTGCACAACTGGCAGCTATCTGCACCAGACAAATGGAAGTGAGCTCCAAAGCACCAAGAAATCTGTTACGTATCAGTTGATGCTTGTCGAACACCCAACATTGAAAGGGACGTTATTGCGAGACATCAGTCAGGGAACTTCAAGTCACACAATCAACCATTCTTGAACCAGAGGTCAAACAATCCACAGAGAAGACGTGTCCACTCTTTGTCGGAACACGAGACTTCCCTCACTGAGCTTCTCGTTTTGCGCGCCCGACATGGCAGCCGCCGCGTCGTCCTACCTGGGGTGTTGACGGCCTCCTTGACATTGATGGCGACGTACGGGTCGAACGTCTCCCCGGGGGCGGAGCCGGGGCCGCCAGCCTCGTTCTTCTCGCACTGCAGCAGCTTGACGCGGATGAAGCCCACCCCCGTCATCGCGCCGGCGTCCTCCGCTCTCCGTCTGTGCTCCGAATCCACGATGCCCTGTCCCTGCGAAGAGAGAAGCGTACATCTCACACATGTGTCGATAGGCGTGCCGATAAGTTTGACGGAGTGGTTTCCACTTTGACATCGCGGTCTCCCCAACAGGACAATGTGTCGGATGAAGCAGCCCCCGAGACACAACTCGTTCAAATCGAATGAACAGTTTCACGTAAACAAAGCGAAATCCCGAAGGTGTTTCCTCCACCACGTTTCTCATTCGAACACCGAGGGTTTCTGTGTGCACAACGGGAAGCTCGAGGCAACTCAATTTCGGCTCGTGCTGCTGTCCTTCTGGAACAAGCCCCACACCACAATCAACCCACGACAAAAGCGAACAAACGAGCAGAATGCGACATTTCCGCGCACCCAAGTCATCCAATCCGCTGAACCCGACATCTGCCTGCCCACGATCAGCTCCAGCACACGTACGGGTGAGCCAGATAATATGTTCAACACAAGGAATGAACACAAGTCAAGATATCCAGTTTGTCGAATCCATCTCTGCTGCTGCCAATGGTTCAAGGAACTTGAGACGCGCCAACTACACACATCGTCAGGCACGTACTCATCAACAAGTTGCTCCACTCCGAAAGACCTGTTCAAGCACTCTGGTGTGCGCGTTCATCAAATAAACTGTGCATTTTCTGAAAAAGAATTGCCCGCCTTTCGTTGCTTGAGCACAACTGGCAATTTATGAAGACACTCCATGTTCTCAAGAGCCGAATGAGCGTCATGGTTCACCTGGATCGGACGCCGTTGATGATCCAAAGGGTGCACCTTCAAGAACACATAAAACAGCGCACAGACACCAAAGGCAGCAACGTCTCGACTCTTTCACTTTTGCTGCAGACATGTGCTTCGTGTACGCTCGTCTGGGTTCTGTATCCCTCCGAGCAACAGTTTGCAGTGGCGCAGATGTGACCTGACAGCTGTACTTCGTGCCTTATTGGATGCTTAACCAGGAGCAAATTTCGAAAAGGCCTTCCCGTAAAGGCAACTCGCTTCAACGTAGCTTGATCACATCTTCCCTGATGCTGCTGCATCGGCGAGCAACCCACTTCGGGACCACACCAACGGTGAATATCCCACTTACTGGCTCACACTGCTCGGGTGAATGGTGCAGGTAGCCAACGTAAGCAACATTTTTGCCGCGGCACTGCAGTGATCCCTCTGTAAACAATCCTATTCTCTAAATTAAACATGCACTCGTCAAAAATTCCCTGCTGAGGTTTTGTGCGTAATTTGCAGTGAACAAACACATAAATTGCACAAAAACATTGCTCTCGCAGCTGCGTAACATGGGGAATGAAGTTGCAGGCGCCAAACGTGCTCCAACTCCAACTGGGCCGTCGGTCTCGGGACCAGCCATCTTCCCACCGTGGACCATCGCTCAGAGATCCAAATTCAATTCTCAAATGTTTTCGTCCACTCCACTCTGTCGGACCCAGTCTGTCCCAGTGTCAATCTTTTGAGTGTCCAGTGATAATGACAAAACGCTGACAACGGGCGAAGCCAGAACACACAATTACTTCTCAAAAGAAGCACACTTACACGCACATAAGTTGTGCGACGAAGACCGTGGTTCATCTGATGTCAAGAAGACGTCTCTTTGAGCTCAAACTGGGAAGACTGCTCGGAAACTCGTAGATGAAAACAGCAGATGTAAACCGTTGCCTTGTGTTTTCCTCATGGAAAATGCTGCCTGAAACAGGTCTCGATTCCACGGACGTGTGCAGTACAGACCTTTCCTGCTCTGATTTGCGATGTTCTCACAACAATGAAGCCAATTCTGAAAGCATGAAGGAAATTGTTTTGACCAAGGTAAGTGGCGTCTGTCAACACTTCCGCAGAGTTCGTTTTATCCGCTCATTTCTCTATCTCGTGACAAGGCAATCCATTAGACGCATCTGCTGGGGCCCAGCGTGCAGATGTGTTGTCCACATTTGCCTTTATTTCCGTTCATTTGACGTTTTTGCTGCCAACGACCGACTTGGAAACCACAACCAGTACAGAAAAGTCTTTTGAAGCAACAGAATGAGAACACAAAATTTGTCAAGACTGCAGAACCCACTGAGCACAGCAGGTTCCTGAAACAGAACGAACTTATACACTTTTGAAGCGAAAATGCACAAGGGGAGCCAAAACAAAGAAAGATGTGCTTTTAACTGGCGTGCCGCCGGCACACGGCCTACTTGCCAGGTGGGACTGCCCCAAATTGGGTGGAGTCCCAACCCCAACCTCAGGCGTGCAGTTGATCCCTTCCTAAGGGTGCATGAACACCTCTGCCATTGCATAACGCAGGCTCGCTCCGAAGCACGCGCCCTGTGAAGTTTCTTTGGTTTCCCCAGATTCAGCCGTGCGAAGGTTTTTGTTTCACCATCACACCGAAGCTAAGACTCACAAACGCCTGTGCACAAAACGGTTTTTCTCCGACTCGCAGATCTGCATTCCCTGACACTGTTCTGCTTCCTAACAAAACCGCATTGTGGAAGTTTGGAGGCTCCCTGGGAAAATTCAAGGATAACACAGGAACTCCATTTCATTTCAACAAATGAAGGAAGCAACGAAAGAGGGATCTTGGCATCCCACGTAAGGTGTGAAATTACAGCTGCGACATGACATTTGAACACGACGACAAAGATGTTGTGTGCAGTACATGCATCTGGTCCCACGACAGCCTGCGGCTGCGGCCACAACACTTGCCAACTGTGCCAAGATCGACGTCAAGCACGCCATACAACATCAAAGCAGGACATCTTCACCGGAGTGACCAAACCAAGAAGGCCGTCCACACGCAGACAAACTGTGCAACTCCGTATCAACGCCCATCAGGAAACTAACAAGGCAACTTGTGTTCCCCCACAAAATCTTCAACTGGTACCAAAAGAGACACCATGTCGGACCAGAAAAAACACGAACTGTCTTCACAATGGAACTCGTTCACCAAAACATTCAGACCCCAGGCTTACGAGTTTCCTTTTCGGAAAACATATTTTCCAAAATGTCTGTCTCCAACGGCCACACCCACTTGTGTTTGACACGCGTGTCCCGTGCGTCAGTCTCGTTCACGAAAGATCACAGCGGAAGCCACCTGCAGAAACCCACAGGTGTTGAACTGTGGTCGTGGTTTAACTGGCAAGGTCCCAGGTGTATCTTCCAGGGCACAGACCTGCACAGCTGGGCGTTTGTACACGGAACTAGGCGGCTAATTGCTCAACAAACTGCCCCAAAATGGACGCGTCCTTATCGGGGCCTCTGGTGACAAGCTGAGTTGTCAGAAACAGCTCGCTATTCACAGTTACATCAAACCGTCCAATCAAGCCGGTGTGTGCTCCCAAGAGGAAACGCAATTTTCCCTGTGAACAAGAAGCTGAACCACGAAGCACTCACCACAGCGGAATGTGTTACGGGTTCTGTTCTTGCAGGATCCCAGCAAATCACTCCTCGATTGTCATCGCCTCCGTACTTCCAGTTTCAGTTCTATCCCGACTTCTGCCACATTGCAATTCCAACAGCTAAATATAATATCGAGTCTCCATAGGAACAAGTAATCATAGAGAGAAGAAGCATGGCAACTTGAGAGTGGTCTGCCAGATCATGCACTCGACTGCTTCACGTTGTGTGTGAAGCTTCCGAAGCTTCTGCGCGAGCAGAGTGAGGTAGAAATTAAGAGCTGCGACATTTGAAAAAAGCCTCGTGTTTCGCTCTGCAGCAGAGCTGCATGCGCAGCGATTGCCAGCATTGCATTGAGGGAAACAGTCCCTTTATGTCTGTAACTCCGACTTCAGCTTCCATACATCTGCTACGCTAACACAGCAGATGAATCGGGCTTGTAGCCATGCAGGCGGACCGCGGATCCACAGATGAGCATAATGGTCATTTATAATTGAAACAATGTCCTTTTACTGCCAGCATCTGAGGACAATGCAGGTCCGTGCTTGGTTTTCAGTTCAGAAGATGAACGGGCACTGTGCCGAGGACCTTTCCACTCGCTGCAAGGACATCCTCACCAAACTGCAGCACACACCGGTCAGTGTCCCTCAAAGACAACGAGACATGGGAATTACCACGAAGCTGACCAACACGAACGTGGTCGTCATCGCACACACACATACACAGACGTGGGCTGAAAAAAATGGACGAGTTCGTGCGTGCTTTGTAGGTGGAGTCTGTTTCAAAGCGGACTTTCTAATTTTACGTGAAGGACCCTCGCCAAACAATCCTCTGCAAATGCAAGCTGCAAGTCTGGTTGGTTCACGCCAACCTCAACGCGTGCACCAAGGGAACACAGGGCCGAACAAAATACTGAAACCTACTCCTTCAGCTGACATGACACATGAATCACAAGAAGCTTGCACTCTCTACCACGAGATCACCTTGGAGAACTGAGACCTGAATGGTTGATTCATAGATCGAAAATGAATGCGCTCCCACGTGCGTTCGAAAGCCCACACTTGAAGACCTATTTCAGTCAACGAGCTTGAGTTGTGCCGTGGAAGACTCTCAAGACAGAGATGAAGGACTTCAGGTCTCACGCTGCCCTTTGTCCAACGGCACGAAACAACGAATCACCAGAATGGACAGAACAGACAGTCAGAAGTTTGACCTGTCATTTCTTTGTAACGGAACTGGAAATGGACAAAATAGGCCTTCTTCTACCAATGACGTGGGTACACAACATCTACTGCAGGAAAAAAATTCAATTCCAGACACAGAACACTCCTTCTGCAGCAGTCACTCGCAACAACTGTCTCAGAACATGAAGAAAAACGCCTCTGGAATAAGATACGTTCACGTCGCGCAGCTTCATTTTGATGTCACAGCCAGCTCTGATCAATCATGACCTGTTGTTTTGCGCCGAGCTTCACAGATATGCAGCTCAAACAGAACCTAAATCCGCACGATTACAAGTGCAAATCCCTCGCGAAGCTCAACTGAGCACGCGGGGAGTTAATCGCTCGAACACCTCTGCGGAATCCAGATGTCAGTTGGAAAAGCAACTCCACACAAGGGAACTGTAAACCTGCTGTCGCGACATACGGGTGGGCGGGGAACAAGGAAAAGGTTTTCCTCACAGACTTCAACGCTCCTGATTTCCCACAAGAACCAAAATATTGAACTGAGCACAAGACAGATCAGCTCTGGAGAAAAGCGCAAGATTCTCTGAGAAACAAGCACGTGATTTGGCTGGAACAAATTGTGTGCAAAAGGCATTTGCCCAACTGGTGGCATCAGAGAGTCTGTCCCAAGAGATCCGAAGATGTACCCTCAAGTGACCCGGTGATTTGTGTTGCAAGGCGAAAATCAAAGAAAGCACATTCCACGTTCTCACACAGCTTCGCGGTCGACCATTAGAAATGCTCTGTTGTAGTTCAAGACCCCACACAAATTCACGTTGCTACCAGTACCAAGTGCTTCGCCACTTCATATTAAGGTTTCTCCCATCGAGCTCCTGAATATTTCATCTCCGTCTATTTGTGATTTCCCCTCCCCTGCGGTTCCTGCGGGGCCGGGCTGAAATTGCTGACAAAACCAAGTCCGTATCCGGAAGTACAAACAGCGACTTTCAGAGTCCGTTTTGGTTTCTTTCACAGTCTGTTGCAGCGCGACATTGAATGATTTGCCTGGAGTCAAAGCTTTACTGCGAGTATTCTGGTCTTATGACTGATACAGGACAAGGAGAAAACACCTCTTTGACGAAAGCTTGAGGTCTTCACCACCCTTGTGCCGAATGAGGCAGGACGAAAGTGTATAAGAATCACCAGAAACGACAGCTTGTTCTTTCTTGTTGACTTGACTCAGATGCAGCGCCTCGCCAGCCTCTGCGCTGAACAACTGGATTTTAAGTGTTGCAGTTCTCTTGTATCTACAAAGCAGTTATTTCCCAAACCCACAAATTTTTCAACTCTAGGTTGAACTGGACGAGGATCTTTGAACGTTGCTTTCTCCAAACGATCCAAGCTACTTTTCGGACCGTGTTCAAGGCAAAGGCAAACCTGTACGTATTTGATGGTCACTAAGCCTCGTGTGCTTCTCGAAACGTTCTGCCAACAACTGGACAAAACACGAAGCAGAGAACGACCAAGAGACACGCAGCCTCAGCCATTCAAAGGCCGTGATCAGGCGATGGCACGACCGACTGGGTCCAGACAAGGACCTGGCAGACAGGGACCAAATAGGGCCTCGAGTCTGGTCCCCAGTGTCCAGTTCTGTTGAGTCCCAGGCATCGGTCCAAGCCATCTGGTCCCTGTCTGGCCCCAGTGCCCGTGGTTCTTGTCGAGTATATTTTCCAGCTAGTGCTCAGACCTTGTGTCGGACCTCGTCCAGATGCGTTGTTCTGACCACTTGTCGAGACCTCGTTTGAGCCCACATCAAATGTGTGTTGCCAATGCTGTTTTGGGAAGATTGGGGGGAAAGACACTTTGGTGCCCAGACAGTCTGGACGGACAACTGGTGCCTGTCTGGCCTGTCGTCTCTGGTCCCTGTCGGGTCACTGGTGTCTGTCCCTCATTCCCAATCCCTATCCGATGCCTCGTGTCTGACTCCCAGAGTCCTGTCCATGTCTGGTTCCTTGTGTCCAGTCCCAGTGTCCATCCCAGTTCAGTCGACAACGTCGGGTCCCTCGTCCCCTTCTGGACCCTTGTACCGACTGCGTGTCCATCCAGACCTTCTCCACATCTTCTGTCTTGAGCTCTGCCGGCCTTTCAGTGCCTTTTTCTCCGGGATGACGATAGCTACAATTAGTTTGCTTGTCTCTGTTGCTCGTACGCTCGTACGTACGGTTGCAACTTCTTCATCCCCTTCCGGCAGTTTTGTCACATTGTGAGCAGAATGGGAAACTGTCTTCCAGGAAGGCATTTCTTCCTGTCTGTGACGGAGCCTCTGCAACACGTCATTTTTCGTGCCGTGTTGTGGCTTGGCTCGATGAAATGGAAGGAAGACAGTCACTCTTGGAACAACAAATTCCCTTGACACGGCTCGTCAAACACGACTGAAGCTGCGAGGGCATAAGCCTGTTTGTCAAGCAGCTCTCTCTCCCTTTGTTCTCTCGCGATTAATTTTCTTCGGTGTGAAAATTATTCATGCCGAAGCACAAAAGATTGTCTTTTGAGAAAATTAAAAAGCTTTCTTCCCGCTTTCTCGAGTGCCAACTTGCAAAATGTCATCCATTGCTCGTGCTGCATCAGATTCTTCGAAAATTTGGAAGACCGTTTTTCGGGCAGCTTCTACACTGATTTCAAGACGGGTTCCTTCGTTTGTCTTGGTGTGCCTTGCTCAACCCGTTTAGATGCACGCTTTACCACCTCCACATCCCCACTCTCACGCACCACCTTGTTCAGAAAAGTTCACAATTTGGTGAGAAAACAAGAACGTCAATCCTCGAACACAGGCGCGTCTCCAGCACGACACCCCCAGCATGACGCACGTCCGAATGTCCGTCAAGAGAGATGGACACTCAGTTGCCCCCGTCACTCGCATTGTCGATGATCACTCGGGTGACTGGACATTGAAAACATTTCATCTGCGGTCTGCGTGGGGGGGGGGGGGGAGCGGGACGACGGGTTTACCGTCACCCCTTGAAGAAAATCCACACACGATCGCTCGCTACGCAGCGCGACGTGCCTGTCTTTGACAAGAATGCTACGCATAAAAAGCGTGTGGTCCATGGAAATATTCGCAGTTCATAAATGCCTTGCTAAGTTGCCAGGAAATCCAAGATGGCCACCAAACTGCACAACCTACATACCACCTGATGCACCTGTGCATGGGGGACCACCAGACTACTTGACCATGTGAATTTGAATGCGCTGCAGAGGAGCACAAGCCAATGTTAAATTATCACAGAATCCAAGATGGCCACCAAACCATGTGACCTACATAGTGCCTGACACACCTGTGCATGGGGACTACCAGACAATGTGACCATACAAATTTGAACATGCTGCGGGCAAGCATAAGCAAGTTATGGGCAATGTTAAATTACCACAGAATGCAAGATGGCCACCAAACCATGTGACCTACATAGCACCTGACATACCTGCATGTGGGGGACCACCAGACCACTTAACCATGCAAATTTGAATGCACTGTGGGCGAGCACAAGTAAGTTACGGGCAACATTGAGTTACCACAGAATCCAAGATAGCTGCCAAACCATGCGACCTACAAAGCACCCAACACACCTGCACATAGGGGACCACCAGACCACTTGACCATGCAAATTTGAACATGCTGCAGGTGAGTGTAAGTGAGTTATGGGCAATGTTGAGTTACCATGGAATTGAAGATGGATGCCAAACCACACAACCTGCATGGCGCCCGACACACCTACATGTGGGGGACTACCAGACCACTTCACCATGTGAATTTGAATGCACTGTGGGTGAGCAACTCAATGCTCCAAGATGGCTGCCAAACCATGCAACCTACATAGTGCCTGTCACTCTTGCATTGGGGGACCACCAGACCACTTTACCATGCAAATTTGAACATGCTACAGGCATTCATCAGTGAGTTATGGGCAACATTGAGTGAGCATGGAATCCAAGATGGCTGCCAAACTGCACAACCTACATAGCACCTGTTGCTCTTGCACATGGGTGACTACAATACTACTTCACCCTGTAAGTTTGAATATTGTGCCAATGACTACCACTGACTTATGGTAATGTTGAGTTCATGAGCAGGGGGGTACCCCCTCGAACTCAACATTCTCAAATACATGCACACACATACAGACTGATGGTGATTGCACTTAGCGTGTGGTTACGACCCTTCGGGACCACACGCTTAAAAATTTTCAACCAAAGCATGAACACTTGTCACTGTAGACACACGCATATCCCTGATCCCTGTTATCGCAAGTCCAACTTTTCTACTACAGCCTGAGTTTCTTTTCCAGGGAGGGGACCCACAACACAAAATATTTTCAAATTCCAACTTTTGTTCCAGAGCCCAAGTTTCACTTGAGAGGGGGGTCCAACACCACCAAAAATTTTCGAGGTCCAACTCCAGAGTCCAAGTTTTATTTCCAGGGGTCCCCACAACACCAAAAATGTTCAAAGTTCACTTTGTGCTCCAGAGCCTAATTTTTCGGGGAGGGGGGGTGAGTCCATCTGCATCATTTTGCACTGCTTCAGTCCGCACTGTCAGCTCCTTGTTTGGCCGATTTGCAGCGAGAATCGTGACGGATTAAAGCCAAACAGACACTTGACCTTTAACTAGCAGCGATAGCCGCCCAATAGTTTTGCTTATCAAGGTGAGCTATTTGTGGATCGCAAACTGGCAGCGTTTGTTGCGGAGCGCGCGACAGCGACCTTGCTGCTGGGTTCTGCTTCCTGGTTTCTTCGCGTTCAGCTGGAATTCGTCCGCCATGGCCACAGATGTGTGAGAAAAAGGACACCAACTTCCGTGGTTCTTCACTCCGACTCACACGAACAAGGTTCGTCAGAAAAGACCTCACAAGGACAACACACGCTGCAGCCAACAGCTCAATTTACCGAGGCAACTGTTACGAGCACTTCAACCCTGCTGACCGAAAGCGACTCCTCTTGTTTTGACCACGCAAGACGGATTCAGCAAGCTGCGAACCAGACTCCCCACACAGATGCAGCTTCTTCGTTGCCGAATGTCCAAAAGTTGCAGTTCAGGTCAAGGCTTCTCACATGTCGCGCTCATGTTTGGAACTGTGACCGGCAGTGCCGTCTCCACCCGAGCACCCGCTCGATCTTTCATTTATTCTTCTGCCATTTCTTGTCAACTTTATCCAAGAAGTTAAAATGGTTCAATTGAAGGTGTGTTGACAGACGGTACACCTTGGAAAGGAATGTTTGCCAAAATCTTTCGTATGATTTCACCGTTCAACCGTATGTCCTGAAGAGTAAAAGCCCCTGCTCTAGGCTCAGCAAACACGAAACTCGAAAATCTATCAAACAGCCACAAAATAACTTGTTGGAGGGTGGCGTTTCTGGAGAAGCAGGCAGATCTAATCGCTGCTGGAAGGGGGGGGGGGTGAGAAGCCACCCGAGAATTTATCAACCCACGAGGTTACGGCCAAAGGCACTGAACATTTTTCACTTGGTGGGGGACAAGGCACCTGGTTGACAGGTGGAGGGTTGAAAAGGGAATCCAAGAACACACACCGACGCTTCAGCAAGTGAAAATTACAAACGTGCTTTGGGACCCAAAAATGAACTTTCCATCTCATCTCATTTTTGGCATGACATCATGGCAACTTTCGCCCAAATTTGAAGATGACACGGATGACTGCACAGAAATTTTTGAAAATCAAGACCCGTACAGAACAGAATCCAGCAAGCATCTGCACATCTGGAACAATCAGAAAAGGCACGCACTCAAGCTGCTCTCAAACAACTTGCGCAAGAAATGAGCAACAGAATGGACATGTCTGCAGTATTGAGTGACCCACGTGTTGCGGCTTCTGACCAAATTTGTTCCAGTTGATTTCCCAAAGGCAAAGGAATATTTTGTACTTTTTGCCATGTGACACACCCGCTGTTTACGTGACTTGTGGCAAAGAATGAAGAGTTCCTGACGGCAAGCTGAACTGCACATTCTTTTGTTCAGGTGAAGACAAAGAATGATCTCAGAACTGTTCACAGTTTTTCCCAAAGCTGTATTCAGCGACGGTCTGTCTCACTTTTCACGGGTGGGGCCGAGGTGTGCACCCACACAAGTAACAAGTCACAAGTGGGGAGTTTCAGCAGCATGCTCCGCAGCCACAAAACGTACACGTTACACGTAGCTTGCAGCGGCAACCCCCCCCCCCCAAGTCTGGAAGAGTCCATAGTGAACTTGACATTTTTTGAGTCAGAAACATAAGGAATTTCTCTGTTTCTCTCCAAGCTTTCTTCTTTCAAAAGGACTCTCAAACCCAACTTTGGTCTCAAACAAGTATGAATTCTGTGTTTTCACACCTGTGGACTCTTCCAGAACAGAGGAGTTGCATCTGTAAGCTGCGTGTTACGTGTACGTTTTGCTACGGAGCACGCTGCTAAAAGAGCCAAGTGTTATACCAACACCCCCCACCCCAAAAAATTCTGCACACAAACATGATCGCGCCAGGCAAAAACAATTGCCCAACCGACAGGAGCGCCACACAATTAATCAGCTTTGATTTGTTTCTGACAAATTAATCTGTCAAACCAGCTCAGCGATAATTCACCGAATAGATACGTTTCTGATGATTCAGGTAAATGTTTTCATTGACTACGAGTACCGTGGGACCAACTGTGTACTCACACTCAACTTATCGCTCGGCTTAGATCTGTTGACAGTTTGTAAATATTTATCAGGTCTGTGGAGAAATTCACAGGTACAAAGTTCTTGTCCTGACTGGCTTATTTTTAGTTGTGAGGTTCCAACAGTGAAATCGTGTCCATACGTATCAGGGCAGTGTCTCTTCACCCACATTGGTCGACGTACGAGATATTGTGTGAGTAATTTCTTCATTCTTTGTACTCAGACCACAAAACCAGCTAAATTTAGAACCGTACCCACACAAACAACATGAGTTCCTTTTGGCAGGAAACCCAAAGCTACAAAAATAGAACTTCCGCACGCGTCCGACTATTACTCATCCTTGTTCACCTAATCATTGGATCCAAGGAAAAGACACATTTCTCACACTCTCTCGCCTTTCGCAGTGACCTTGATTCAGAATCAGAACACGCCTTCAAGGCAACAAAACTGCAAAGAAACGTCACATCAGGAACTTGTGGCCCACGGCGCATGCGGCATTTTCTGAATCTGGTGAAACTTTGACTTGGCACCCCCGTTAGAAATATTTCCTTGTTGGGGTGAACATTTTTCACTTCTGAACAAAGAGCCTACAAAGTGGTTGCCCCCAGCCCCGACAAAGTCTGTTGTTCAAAGTTCCTGGACAGTCATGGTGACTGCAGCAGCCGCTCAGAGGCCAAAATCTCAGGCTGAAAACTAGAACACCTGTCAGCCTGAACACACGCCGTGCCGAAGAGCCCTCGCATGACACACCAGAGAGGGCCATGTTTCACGAGCTTCGGAAAAGATTAGGCAGCGTTCGCCCAGTCCCAAACGGATGGATAAACGGAAATTGTGATTCGATCAGACGCCCTTGCTGCAAGCAGAGCGACGCCACTCCAGAGAATTTCTACTAAAGCCCAACAACAACACAATCAATTGAAACTGGCAACACATCCAGCCCTCATCGTTCTGAACCAAGCTAAAGACAACATGTACGAGAGGACGGCACCGCACAATGAACAGAACACCAGAAGGGTTTGCTCTGGGGGGGGGGGGGGGGCTCAAAATGTGATGTGTTCTTCTTTATGCAAAAGAGTTGGGTCAAATGCATCGGATATCTTCCCTATCTACTCAAGCAGAACGTCATTAAACGCAGATCATTGCACACAATGTCTTCAGACAACACCAACATGCATCAAAGTCTGATGTGGAGAAATGTAATGGAAATAGCACGGCCTGCAGAGTGGACGTTGCCATGGAAACTAAAAAGCTTGACATTTGATGATACCTTTTATCAGAAATTAAATGTGTTTCTGTTGTAAGCGCTTCGCTGCTTTACTTGTCCCTGGCAGCTGAGCAGACAGGTGTAGGGTCAGTAAAGGCCCTTCAAATACACTTTCTCGTGACAAACCAATTTCCTTTCTTCACATCTTTGTCTGCCTCCTCCTGATCAAAAATTTCCAATTTCACAATCAAGCACGAATTGCTCCGTGTTCTGCAATCCCCTTCGCTTGCATCCGAAAGTCGCAGGAAACAAGCTCGCCGGGATCTGGACCCGTGATCACCGCCTGAGCCTTCGCATTCGTCAACGCAAAAAAAACGCCGAGTCGCCAAAACTTACCACCGAGCAATCATTTTTCGAACACTTCGCAGATCTGTGATGGCGATGTTGCGCTCAACGGTATTCGTCTGACGTATACGTGTGTGTGTGTGTGTGTGTGTGTGTGTGTGTGTGTGTGTGTGTGTAGTCGAAGGTGTGCGAGTGTGGATACCACAAGAACCTGACGATCTAATAAAGGTCAGCACGTGCAGTTCTTATCTTGGGAGGGCCAAGTGAAATTGCCGTCATCATTGCATCCAATCTCTGTTCAGCGTCACGTGAGTGTGTGGACAATTCTGAGACATTTTGGGAACTTCATGTCCAAAAGTCGAACGGGAATTGCCCGTGTCCTTGACCCGTCAGCAGCCAACCAAGTGAGGCCACTGATGATCAATCAACTCCAGATGTTGGAATTACGTCTGGGGCAAGAAGATCAGGAAGATATTTGCGAACGACGCCAAGAGAGTGAAACAACACCGGTTGTGTCGTGAGGCTGTCATGTATGACCAACCATCCTGGATGCGTCAGAGAGCAGAGATCCCTGAACGTTCCAATGTGATCTCCGGGCGGGACCTGTTGCTTTCTCAACCTGTTGGCTCCTTTGTCACTGTGTCCAACAAAAAGTGAAGGTCATGTTCTGTGGTGCACGCGAAACACACACACGGACGCACACACATCTGCATCAATAATCAGCACACACAGGCACACGCACACTGGTGTCACTCGCTCAGTCCCAATCAGTTTCCCACGACTATTTAGAAAACCTAGTCCGAACTCTTTCACTCAAATTGAGTGAAAACTGGCAGAAATTGTTTTCGCAGTATGGAATGCAGAAAATAACGACTTTTTCAGCTGGAAAACGACGTGCAGCTGCAAATGTCATTGGAGAACAGATCCATGGGCAACATTAAACATGTGCAACAGGTAACTTGTGCACACGACAAACCCGGTAGAATGTGGAACATTGAAATTAAAACCACAATTTAAGCCACAATCAAACACTTTTTACTGAAAATTCTCACCGCAATTTGACGTATAGTACTCCAAGATCCTGTGTAACCAAGCCTCAAAACTTTTACGCCTTTGACAACTCGATAATTTGACTAAACTGAACAGCTTCCTCGGAAAAAAAAACCTCCCTCTCGCTTGTTGACAAAGTGCGTCACGTGATTTTGTGCTAGACCGGCGCCAGTCTTCGTACGGTTCCCTGAAGACGCAACTTCTCAGGGGCGTTTGGGGCAAAGGAATTGAAAAAATATTGCCATTCGCAAAACAGTAGAACCTACATTCTTATGTGTAACTTATTTTTGGAGTCGGGTGCAGATGATTCCACAGGGAGAATTTCCAAGAATGGAACATTGACAGCTGTGGTAGGTTGTTCACGGGCCGTTACGCGTCTATCCTCGGCGCGCACCTGCAGATGTCGCCGCTGACTTCCACAAGAGGACGCGCGTGATCGGGAGCAACGGAACTTTTCATCGCGATTTTTCTCCTTTTGTGGCGGGTAGCGAGGTAAACCACTTGTACTGTCTATGTGGACGTGAAGAGAACGATGCTGTCAATCCACCACAGGTTAAAATTTTTGAATGGCTGGATGCAAAGTGCCCCAAGAGAAGGGTGGAGGAAGACAAGCCCAACTGATTTCACACCGAGCACACGGTCTGGTCTCCAGAGCCAAAATTTTGCATGACATTTTGCTGCAACAAAAGATCGAATCCGTGTCTCACATTGTCGCTGCTTGGCCATTTTTGAGGTCAGCACGTTGTTGTCTGCACCTCAGTGGCAACACAAAAGTGATGGACAAAATCGTGATTTGGATCGTGACTGGAACACCTGTGCCGTCAAGGTGCCTCGCAAAGAGCTGCCGCAAGCCTTTTGATTCTTGTATGGAACTAATTTGGGTCAATTGAATTCAGATGAAGTCCTGACAGCTAAAGATGTGAAACAGACGCAACATGCAGCAGGAGGATTCAGTTCGCTTCCTGAAGCACCATCAGGGGAGCGTGCGCGGTGTGGCTTTCCACCCCAGGGTAGGTCTGTGAGACGAATAGGAGCTGAGCCGTGCATTTCCCATTCACAACAGATCTGTTTTGACTTGCTTTTCTTGTTTCGCTCAGGACCGCTACCTCTTCTGCTCTGGTGCCTACGACGGGAAGGTGAACGTATACAATGCACAGACATATCGATACGTGCGCAGCTACTCCGTAAGCATTTTATCATACCAAAAATCGTTTTGTGCAAAAGCTTCCCAGTACTGACTGGATAGCATTGTTATGCAACTCACCAATTGTCCTCAGTGTACCCGCAACTCCCCCGATCATGAAAATTCTCATCGTGGTTTGACTGAACCTCGTATTTATGGATGTCGTCCCTCGCTTCAGATCACCACCGTGAGTCTGGCGCGCAACATCAATGCGGTGCGGTTTACCTGTGATGGCAACAAGGTGAGAGATTCGACCGACTGACGAAGAAACCGTATTCACGCATTGATGCGCATAACCCAGCCTGTGTACCCGAAGTTTGCAACCCATCTCTTTCTTTCCTTCCCTGTCCTTTTCCGTCCCTTTTGCCATGGCAACATTGTGTTCGTTTGCAGATTCTGGCCACAACCACTGCGCGGAGACTGGCTGTGATAGACGTCGAAAAAGGAGAGCAAGTTCTCTCTTACGACAATTGTAAGAAACTTTGGGTGGAAATTTTGCTGGTGTTCCAAGACGATTCGAACAGTTGCGACTTGTCGGACAAAAATAAATCTTCCCGTAACAAGCGGAATTCTGTGTGGCAGGCGCTTTCAACGGGAGGGACAGAACTGGCCTCAACGTAGACTCGAGCAGTCCCAACATGGTGGTGTGCTGTTGTGTCAACGGGAAAGGGCTGACGCTCTTCGACCTCAGGATGCCATTGCCTTTGGATTTCCTGTATGAGGTTGGTGGTCTTCCGAACAATTGCGAGTAATTTGTGTCCGCAAAGTTCAGTTCTGGTTGCGACAACTCGTTGTGACTTCGGAACATGACACGATACGAAAGTCCACGTGCGGTGGATTGACTGATACGCAACAAATTCCAAGTACTGCCAATTTGTGGGTAAAGACCGGAACAAAATAGAATCAAAATTGCACCATGAACCGGTACACAAGAAAAGAGATGGTTTTGTAGATGCACGGCGGTATCATCCGGGACGTGGGCTTCCTGAACGAGAGCTGGCCTTGGTGCACGGGGCAGAAGGGGCTCGTGTCAGTCGCGGCCGATGGATTCTGCAAGGTTACTATTGCTGGTCTGGCTTCGGGTGGGACAAAAAAAAAATACAGAATGGAGGATGGACGAGCTGTGTTGACCGAGTCACCCCAGCTACCGATCGCCTCCACCCCGAGAATGTGTTAAAATCTGACAGTTCGACCAAACAATTGGCGTTGGGGGTGCGATTTTCGCCAGTGGCACCGGTGACGAGAGGAAGCGATTTCTGAGTTGCGCGTTCGCAGCTTGATCTCTGATCTGAGCTCACGCGTTCCAAATGATCAGCGAAACTTAGCCAAATCCGAGGTGCTGAAAAGGAACCTGTTTGTGTGAATTGTTTTGGCGGAAGAAGGTATTTGAACGGAAGTGTTTGTTCGGCAGGTGAGCACAATCGACGGACGAACGCTGCACGTGATCGACACCGGGGAAACTGTGCTCAACTGCTTCTCTCCCACCCCGGAGCAATGTGGTGCTTGTACGGACGACGGATTCACGAGTAAGTGCATGTGCTCGTGCAGTGCTTTCGCACGGTGTTTTCCAAGATTACCCTGACAACATTGAACACAAGCAGTCGGCAAGGCCAGAGCAACGAGTTCCTCTTTGATCAGAGTGTGATTTGAGAGGCAGAGGCCACCACCAGCCCTTGTGGCAATTTTTACCAATCCAAAACAAATGCGAACTCATTTTTTGCACTTGACTGCACAACACAGGTTTTTCTGGGGACATCAATGGAAATTTTCAGAACGCTTTCGCAACTTTTTGGTGGAATATACCATACCGTCTCGTGTTTGTCGCACGTTTTTGCCCCAAAATTGAACACCAAAAGAAGGGGTGCTTCTTATGCATGAGTATGAATTTACTATAATTTTATGAAGCTTGGTACCAAAAATTAGGACCAAATCTTGGGCTTCGTCTTAACTCGAGACGGCACGGTAATTTTCCAGGAAGTTCCTGCACTTTTGCGCATGGAAATTCTTGCCCAGGGAGAAAACCATGCTTTGAGCAGTCACTGCGACCAAGTCTCCTAGTGTGAGCTCGATGAGCACAATTGTGTGCAGCAAATTTTTGTGCAACAATTCGGGGCACCTGGAAATATTTGTGGTGGGTCGCGACAAATCACACTCTGAAAGAACGACTTGCAAAATAGTGTTGTTGGGGGTCTCAGGTGTTGAGTGACAGCGTGAAAAAAATATTCATCTCGAAGCAAGCAACAGTGATGACAGTTGACGTGGTCGCCGAGAGAATTCGGCTGGGTAAAGAAGCCCTGCATGGGTGTTTCACGCTCTCGCAGAGGCTTCTTGCTGAACTTCCCTGTGACGGCACCAAAAATGTATAGTTTTCAATCTGAGTTGCTATCGTAACATTCCTCATCAAAAATCACTCCTCTTTCATGCCTTCATCCACACCTTGTATCGTGCACTTGCGCATGACCACCGATGATGCGTTGTGTAAAAGGTTTGACGTCGCGCTTGACGCTCGATTTCGTTCGAAATCTGAGCTCGTGTGACTCGTTTGAGAAGAAACAGATATCTGAGGTGGGCATAGGTGTGCAACTGTGGAAGATGGAAAAAAAACTGCCGTTGCAGTGCGCCTTTTTGAAACATGTCAATTCAATTCAAATGTCCAGAACAGAACTTACATACGAGGGTAATACTAAAACTCCTTTCCGTCATGGTTGGCTATTTGGGTCGTGTTTTCTTCACATGTCGATGACTTCTCAGTCATTCTGTTATGTCATTCAGTTCAGGACATCGTTGACACGACCCACTTGCCCAAACATGACGGAAAGGAGTTTTAGTATCACCCTCGTATCTGCTGTTTTCTCTTGTTTCTGTTCGCATTATGGTTATTGAAGGCAATGGAGGCAGACTGACGACTCTTGGCGCTTTGGTTGTTGTTGCAGTTTTCCCAAATCGGGAGATCTTTTTAGCTTCCCAGTGTCATGATATTTTGCAGGTTTACTGATGTTTGGCGGGACGCAAGTGTCTGCGTACGTTCCTGACGTGGGCATACAGGAAGCGTTGAAACAGAACAAGGATTCACCTGTTTGGAAACTCAGGTCGGGAACAACAGTGTGTTTCTGGATGGATCGAACCTGATCGATCTCTGAACTCCCAGTCGCATTGGTTCTGCCACCAACCCTCGAGTCTTTGGCACGAAGTTGCAAGTTCGCAGCTGACCAAGAGTGTCGCAATGCGTATGTCTCGGTCGCGCCCTGCGCCTCACGAGCGCCTCGTGCTGCTGCAGATACACGGGGAGCGGCAGCCTGTTGTACACGGCGTGTGACGGGGGCGTTGTGCGGCGCTACCGCCGCTACCCTGACCACCACGGCTACCTCGGCGAACTCTACCGCCACTCCGCAGACATTCAGGACATGGACATATCACCGTACGATGAATGTATCCTTTTGTACACTTACCGGTTTGACTTCGTCATCTCATTTGTACGTGGAAACACGATGCTTGTAATGTTGGGCTTGCTCGATGCCCAGTGCGAGTTACATTTGCTGCGTCGTGCTCAGCCTTGACCTGTGTCGCCAGACCTCGTCACCGCCTCCAAGGATAGATCGGTGGGTGTGATCCGCCTGGGCAGTCCGAACCATGGGTGCTCCGAGTACGCTGAACTCACGTGACCAAACAGAAGACTGTCGGGGGCCAGTAATCAAGTCATCTACGAACGCCAAAAGATATTTCAGTGCATAAGCGCGGATTGTGTGTTGGTGCGAATCTGAATCTGAACTGCTGTGCAGTTCTATGCATGCATGATGTCGAATGTGGTGGATTTTAGTGGGATAAGCAATTTCCTTGTAATACTGAAGGTGTGAGGTGCACACGGGCGTTGTATCCTCAAAAATTGTGGTCTTACAGTTCGAGATGCGAGGTTCAACGCACGTTCTGTTTTCAAGCTTGTGAATTCAATTGTTGCAATTTTGCGTGCATGCATGTTGACCATTGCAGTTCTATTCTTCGTTTCGAAAAGATGTTGCATCAAGGAACGAGGACGAGATCTAATTTCCCAGGAGGTGTGAAAGTTTTGACGAAAGGTTTGCAGTTGTCAAGCAGCGATTCCACTTTCTGACGGTGGAACCAGATCGTCCATTGTAAGTGACAAACTAATTGGGTCCCAGATTGGCTCAACAACAGCGGCGGGTCGCAGGTCTTTTTGCGGCAGACCTTTTCATGAGTGTGTGTGGAATTGCCCCGTGGGTCCTCATTATTTTATCGACCTTCCAAGTGGCAGTGTGCACCTCGGCTCTTGTGTCGATCAGTCCTGTTTACTTCAGATTCTTCTTGACTGAAGAGCTCAAGACTGCGAAGTCTCAGCCAGTTAGAACCTATTTTTCTGTTCGGTGTGAGTGATGTTCTTTCTCACTTTGAACGATTACAATGAAGAAAAAGAGATAGAGCATGGATTGGCAACGGTTGAGTAAAACTTGCCGTGTAAACCATCTGTTCTGCCGAACGTTGGCGAGAAATTCTTCCGCCCCCAGCTTGGTGTTCCCGTCATGAGGACCTGGTCGAAGGTGAGCAATTGTGACCTCGGAGCACTTCGTATTGCCTTGGTCGCGGGTGCACGTTTGCTGTTATGTCCTTTTCTTCGTCGTTTTCGGGAGCAAAATCTCGCAGTATCGTTGTTTTCGTGCATGATAGGTGTGTTTGATGTTACTTTGGTGCTGAATTGTTTTTATCTTGAGTGAGTGTTTTGAAGTGTGATGAACCCTTGCACATCATGTGCAACAATTGAGAGGCATCTGGAGATTATGTTCTCGGGGAAAACAGGGTTTACCATTGAACTCGAAATCCTTGACGCTCGCTTTGATTTGTTTTAGTTTTGGTTGATTCGTTTTGTCAGTTGAACATTGTTTTTGCGCACATTCCTAAGATTTCAAGAGAATTTTCCGTGAGTATTCGCACCAAATTCGGATGTTTGTGAATTGGCGGGGGGGGGGGGGCATTGAAACACTAGAAATGGGTGGAAACCGGACGAGTCATTGAACCAAACTTGCGATCCATTGTGGGCAGATGTTGACCGTCACCTCGCGGGATCGACTGTGGTGGGTTGTCTGGGTTTTACAACACAGCAACTTGTAAACTAAGTTTTCAAAATAGGCGTGTCCTTGAAGGATCGGACCGCGCGTGTGGTGTTGGAGACATTTTGACGACGGTCGAAAGAAATGTCCTTGCGTGCACGGAAGCGACTTCTCAGAAAAGTTCCGTTTTGTGGTCTGATGTACATCACACGTGTAAACGAAATGCGGTGCAATAAAACACTGAGAATTTTGATGTGACATGCTTGATTCACGTTTGTCAAGGGACACCGCGTTTGTGCGAGTTGGGAAGAGAACGCCGGTCTTGTATTTTGGGGGCCTTTGTCACCTTGCATGAGGTTGTGGATCTGCAGTTCTTGTGTTCCTGCTGTCTTAGTGGAGCTGTGGAACATTCAGTTCAAGTTCCACGCAGCAAAACTGTGGATTTTATACGATGCGGTGATCATTTGAAGCTGGTGGAGCGGGGTGAATACGAAGGCGACGGCCAAGACGAATTCCTTTCGCAAAGAGCTTTGCATTCGTTCATTTGATAAAATTGGGCGCAAGTGGCTGAATTATTGGGTTTATCAGTGCTCGATGGCCGGCGCACTCTTCCTAATGACCACCCTGTGTTAAGCAATTCAATGTGATCTTGTTAGGCGGAGGAAGAACCAGTCGTTTTGTGCTCGGGAATGGCAAGGCTGTATCCTAGAGCTTGGTCGAGGCCTCCGGCTCGTGAGGGGCTGGGAAATGAACTCATGTTGGGGGGGGGGGGAGAAAACAAAAATGACATTCCCCTCTGCTGTGGTCTGGAATGGAACTTGTGAAACGAATGTTTTCGGAAGAAGTTTGAGGAAAGGACGTGAAGTTTGAGCCAACAAATTTATGCCCGACGCAACCCATAGATCGCCGACAGAAGCTCCAAAGTGGCGACAGTTGCAATCGTGGTCAGCCAACTGAAGCGTTCGTAACTCGAAATATGATTCCCGAAAGCGAACGTCTTGAAACAATTTCTTCTGGGCGAGTGCGTTGTCCGTTGTTGGTCTGTTTCTCAAAATTGATTCCACAAATCATCGTGTTTTATCAGAGAATGATGCCACATAAATATCATTTCCTCAGTGCGGGGGAATCCCATCAGTAAGTTTGCTCAAGGCAGGGTAGATCTTGGTATCGGGGTTAACAAGGATTCATTGCCTTTGTGATTTGAAGTGCAATATTTCGATTTTGACATTTGATTACATTTGTCTCGTAAATTCTCTTTGTCTGCAAGGGCGCAACGGCAATGAGGTGAACCTTCCGTTCACAACGGCGAGGAACAAGACTTCTGCAGACGTGCGGCGTTTCGAGAGCCACCATGCTGCACATTGAATCCACACGTGAACAGACACGGTGGTCGAATGAATCGTGGTTTGTGTCTCAGATCCGATCACCTTTACCGGATTAGGTGTTATTTTAGTGAGTCTGGAGTCGATGCAATGTCTTTTCGAAAGGAGATAGACGTCATGCGTGCGGCTTACTGTCACGAGGTTATGATTCTTTATGTCAATGAGAACGTGTCGGAGATGCTATTTGCCCGCATTTTCTGTTGAATCTCAAATGCCCATAATCGGTGGTGTTGATATCATTGCTTGCTGCATCTTTTGGCGCGGCCCTTCTCAGAAATTCTGTGGTTACGGTCGTCTTCTTTTGCGCTACAGGTGGGGCTCCGCCGTCGCGCAGGTTACAAAACCGCCCGACTCCAGCTTCGAAACACTTGCAGCGTGAGACTGTAATTCGAAGTTCCATTTCCTCGAGATTCACGGTTCCGTCATAAAGGTGGATGGAAGTCAACGAGTATTGCTCTGATCACCATCATCAAGACTCAAGGTCACGGATAATAAGGTTTGCTGCGTGCTGGACCATCTTTCTGATAGTTCCAGACACCTTCACGCGTTTCGAAAACACAATTGTATTGACAGATACATTCCTTGAATTTCGAGTACCCAGTGGTCCATACGTGGAGGGTTCGGTGGTTTTCTTTACTGCTGGCTTCAGAAGTCGAACACCTTCACATTTTAATTTTCAAAGGCGTAAGAAATCCTTGACACAAAATTTGTCATAAACACTGCAGGGAACCAGCACCCAAAAAATTCCCGTTTTTTGTTGTTCTCGAGCAAGCGGTCATGTTGACCATCCCGAAGGATTCATGTTGGTCTTCGGAGGAAGCGGTCTTCGGCAATGTCCTGCAACAGTCCGTCAAGGTCATTCTTCTTTCATATATCTAACCGAATTGGATTCTGGTTGCAATTGACATTCATGTCCAACGCTGAATCCGTGGCAACGCATGTCGAAAGTTCTCCGCTGTTGGAACGACAAAACCACATCTTCATTCCCCAATTGCGCAAAGAAATTCCCCGATCAGACTGGGCAGGCTCAGTCAAGGACGGGTTTTCGTTTTTTGTCGCGGAATCGCGACTTATATCTGGCATCCAAGCAAGTAACATCTCAGTGTTGCACCAGTTGGCACCAAGGCCCTGGAACGCCAGTTCAGACTCAGAAAATTTTGGCCTTGTGACCTCCCCCCCCCCCCCCACCTCCATAAATTTGCAAATTGGGACTTGGGCTCTGGGCTCAATTGGAGTCTGGCAGCCAAGGAGGAAACATCTGAGGGATTCAATTAAGCTCTAGAGCAAAAGTTGGGACTTAGGCTCTGGAGCACTGGGTGGGACTCAGAAAATTTCAGCTCATGTGAACCCCTCCCCCTCTCTCCAACTTATGAAATTGGGACTTCGGCTTTGGGCTCAGTTGGAGTCTGGCAGCCAAGGAGGAAGCATCTCAGGGACTTTTTCATGGCTCTGGAGGGTCACTTTGCATTGGGTATCCAATGAGGCAACATCTAATCAGGATCATCAGGTCAGGGACTCAGGCTTTGGATGGGACTCAGAAAATTTAAACTCATGTGCCCCCACCCTATAAAAATTGGGACAAAGGCCATGGAGCACTATTTCATATTTAGCATCCAAGGAGGCAACATCTCGCTCGTATCTCCAGGGGCATCCGTGACACAATGCTGTGAAGCATACTCGTTTCTTTGGGTCACCTGCATGTCTGCGTGCATGATTGGTGTGATGGAGAGAAATCGCTGGGTTGAGTGAACGTAAACTGCGAACCTGCATGTGGCACAAATTGTCCGTGTCCAGTCAATAAAAGTCAAAACAAAAGACGCACCCAAGCCTTTCTGACCAAGAGATAGGGGTTTTTGGCGTGCCTGTGTGTGAAGTGCACCCTTAGTACAAGCTTGAATTGTACACTTTCATCCATCCACATCACATTTTGGGGGACCAGTTGGATTAGCCTGCTCTCCTTCCAGCTCAACGTCCTCTTCCAGAGTTCATCATCCTCAGCTCTATTTCTGACCCCAAGGTACTCTTCGCTCGACTTTTCAACTTGCCCTGAAAAGACGCACCCCAACTTTTGATGCTCACTTTCGGGCCAAAAAGATGAGTCTTAGGCACGCAGAAACCAACAAAACCTGAGGGCCTTGACCCAGTCCACACCACGCAATACCGTGAGTGCGTGCCGCATCATGAGCTTCAAGACTCAGACAGATGAGAGACCAGCCATTCCAACACTGAGTAAAAGTGTATTTGTTGGAGTCTTCTCATTCCGACGCACGTCACAACCCAGACAAATGGAAATTGCCTTTATCAAGCAGATTTCTGGCAGCGGTGCTTGTTTGGGAGAGAATTCCCAAGATTTCATGCAAAAAATGCACAACTGGTCGAAGTACTTTTTTGAGAAAGTTTCCCAAAAACACAGGAACATAAAATTTTCTTGTCTTTCGCCAGCACTTTGCTTCAGATCTAACTGTTCAATTGAATTTGAACGTGGACTTTTTCACACACACACACACACACACACACACACACACACACACACACACACACACACATGCACTTGCATGCATGCAGTGTGCCAGCTTTGTTTGTTCGTCTTTGTTTTCGAAGGCAGTGCGCTGCAGCTGCATAATTTCCTCTTGTTTCGCATTGCGAAGAAATATTTGTTCCATTCTGTTGTCCCGCTGGCGGGAATTCCTAATGATAGTGCAATGAATAAGGTCGTCTGGAAACAACAGACAAAAAAATTGGTAATTCCCCTGAATATGACAGCTATTCGGGCGACAAACAGCTCGGTCTGATTTTTACACAATGGTCGTCAGGTTGAATGGGAACACCAGGGGCCCTGGGGTGAAGCTTTTAATTTGCAAATAAATTACATAAATTCATTTGGCACCCATAGCGAGGCGAGGGAAAATTAGCTTTTCGTTATTGCGACAGGTTCGCGCGAGAAACGCGAGAATGCTGCGTAGAATTACGAGTCTGCACGGGTGAAAGGGAAAACACGTCCGTGTTCAGCTTGGCGCCTGTATGTTTTTCGCAACAACAACTTTGTTTTGGATGTGCGGTCGCAATGACTGCAGGAAGGGGACGGGGATTTCATCTTTGCAGTCTTAAGTTTTGGATCACTTGCCCGCAAAAGCGATTTTTTTTGGGTATTACACAGGATTATTGTACATGCGTTCATTGATCAGGGTGGCCAACCCCCTCTCTCTGGGTCGGTGGATTTCTAACTCAAGACAACCTGTAAAACTGACAAACATCTCAAAGTTTGAGGCAAACAAACTTTATGTGGGTGCAAACAAGAGCCTCAAGCAAGTTCCTGCAAGAAACCAAAATGCCAGCACCATCAACCCAAGGCTCTTTTCCAAATGCTCTTCCAGACATTGAACGTGAGTTTCCCATTGATCCTCTATTGGTGGGTGGAATTTTTTGCTGAAAATGCAAAAAATCTTGAGACTGCGTGCAAGGGAACAAATAAATTATTGTGCTTGGCACAGAACTTGTGTTTCCGAACACGGGGTCAATTCCACTCACACCAAATGATATTTTCCTCCAAGCAGTTTTGTTTCAAAGCTTTTTGTGTGTGTTGTTGTGACCCAAAATGTGTGGCAACTTTTGGTCAAAGTGTAAAAGGAGCATTTGAGACAATTATAAGCCACAGTCCTCACCTGCTCTGGACAGAATGTCGCTCAGGTGTTGCACGAAATCAATGTCACAGAACATGCAGTACTTGCTGAGGCACTTGGAACCGTGGGTCTTCAAATGACGCGGTCGGTTCTCATTGTTCTGTTTTCTTTTCAACGAAGTGTACTCTGAATGAGTCTTTCCAGAACAAGGAATGCCAGGACAAAGTCAGTCAGTGACTCTTGCCAAAAAAGCGCAAGTTGTGAAAGAAAAACAAGATATCACTCTGTTGCAAGGCTGTCCTCAACCAACTTAATTGTGAGGGCTTGCAATTGGCACGCACACACGTACACAGAGCGACACACACGCACGCACACACACACACACACACACACACACACACACACACACATGGGACAAAGTGTTTCGGTACATGCTGCGGGAAGTCTCAGAAAAGAAACAGCACATAGTACAGGTTCCACGAAATCTGAAATCACAAAGAATTGCTCCGCACCTCCCCGACCCGAGCGACGGGCATTTGTGCAGTTGTGAGCGCAGCTAGAATTGAGGTGCTGAATTAATTTGGAAGCACGGTGTTTCGTGTGCACCGACCAGCCAAAACTCATTCCATACGGACAGAATAAAACACATTTCAATATCCCTTTTCTGACTTATCTTTCTGTGCTGGCTGCAGACCCCGTCCAATCAGTCTCAAGTGTTGTTTATGGGACTTCGCGTGAAGCTGCTTTTTGCCGAGGTTTCTGCGGACGCAACACTTGTTGATCGGCTCAACACGAATCGACACGAAAAACTCTGCCCACGCTTCCGTTCAGTTCTGACTTCATGACAAATAATTATGAAAATATATGTAAGACAAGCAAGAGGATGCCATTGTTTTTCCGCCCCGGAGAAGCGAAGATAATCGTCTCATAAATCAGAATGCGCGGGCAATTAAACAGATTGAAAACTATTTCCCCAATCCTGGCTTGAAGCAGTTGCTCCTGCATGACGTGCGTCAATGTCTCACGGTGCTGTCCGTGGAATTGAGTTACAAAGACAATGAGATGCAAACTGAATGCAACAAAAGCAGTTTGTCATTGTTAGACTATGGAACGATCCAACGTAAAATTCTAAAGTTTCTGCCATCGGCGCGACATCGAAGCTCTGCGTGGCTGTGTAAACAAGAAGCAGTGCTCAAGGCAACTGCAGTGCGAAGTCCCTTGCAGCGTTGCAGCGGCGTTAATGTCATCAATTCTTCCTTGTTTATCAATTCTTCCTGGTCCTCCTT